>ERZ791826.6-NODE-6-length-349840-cov-13.402153_pt1 | contig 349840 bp, 322 predicted proteins | sample MGYA00510297_ERZ791826 | MGnify/ENA primary metagenome ERZ791826 (study PRJEB30046, sample SAMN00792004) | human gut metagenome | study: EMG produced TPA metagenomics assembly of the A metagenome-wide association study of gut microbiota in type 2... | reverse complement strand
ATTTGTCAAATGGAAATAAAAGTATAATATCAAATAAGGGAATTGCAAAGTGGGGCTGCTTTGATATTGTTTTAGGAAGAAAAATTTTTGGGGGGTGTGAAAATGGAAAATTAATTTATGTTGATAGCAATACTGGAAAAGACTTGAGTTGAGAGCAGATAAGATGGTGTAAAGTGTATTGAAACTGTCTCAGGTGTTTGAAATATGAAGAGTATCAATACTATCCGAACCTATGATATAGCAATCGTGTTTTGATTTGGATAAGTAAATACCAACATAAAAAACATTCTATGTATAAAGTTTACGCTGTGTTTCTGCAAACTTTATGTTGATTGTAGCATAACATCATGCGTTATCTAACTAATAAACAAATAGACATAGAGTTGTGGTTAAAGCCTTTAAAGGAAACAGTCAGCTTATAGGGAGGTTGTCGTAGGTGAATTTACTAATTCATAGTGTTTATAATTGAGTATATAGAAAATAATTTAGAAAGGAAGATGTGTAGTGAATTTTAATTTTCTTATGGGTTCATTATACTATGTGAAAAGATGAAAAATAATATATGCATAATATTTATTAGTTTGATTTGTATATTTTTGTCAGTGGGTTGTGGCGGCAAAAAGATCAAACAAAAGACAGAAGTTAAAAACGATATGACATTGTCGCAAGAGAAGCGAGATAATGTAGGGAAGTACCTTTTTAATGCGGATGAGATGGAATCGATTGAGATAAGCGGGAAGGATTTACGGAAAAGGAAGAAATGTGAAATGTCGACGGAGATAACGAAAGGAGAAACATTAGGTTTCGTAATTAAACGTGAGGATGTAGGTGAAGGTATTTCGATGAAGGTTTTTTCGGAAAACCAAAGTATTGATTTAATTAGTAATTTAGGAGAATCATTAGAAGAGAAGTGGGCAGGAGCGAAAAAAGGTTTCTTTTATCAAATGGCTGCCTGTGATATTAATGGCGATGGAGAAAAAGAAATCATAATTGCTGGAGGAAATAAGAAGGATGTATTGGAACTGTGTGTACTTCAGGTAAAGAAGAATTTAGAACTTGGATATGGGGAGGAAGAGGAAGAAAATCCCCAATTAATAAAAAGCATTAACGGAGGCTACAAAGCTTATCTTAACGATAAAAGAAAGATTTGTGTTATAAAGTAGGATGCTACCATGTAAATATAAAACGGATAACACCATGATATGAAGAAGGAGAAATTAATGAATGAAAAAAATAATTATTTGGGGAATTAATGTTATAGTTATTATTCTAACTGTGTTTTTGGTGAGTTGTATTATTAGAAATAATGCAAATAGAAGTAATGATAATTGGAATACAGGTTGAGATAGTTGACAAAATGCCGCTTATTGCGAAGGTAATTATTATTCCGGGTGTCATATTTCTTATTTGGGTTATTCTTATATCTTTTGGCTTTGTCTCAGAAAGTGTTAGTGATTGGATAAGTAATGTTATAGATTTTTTATTAGTATTAGGAACGGTGCCATTTATATGGGGTGCTGTAAATGAATACCATCGTGCAGAGAGAGAAGAACAGTAGAACATTGGTGGAAGAAAAACGGTATCTGTGAACAAGATTATTCTAATAGATTTATAGGTTACGGGTTGACAGACTCTGTCAACTAAAATTATGATATCGATATAACATAAGTGCACATAATGTTATATTAAAATATTTGGAGGAAAAAAGAAAATGAATGGATTAAGATATATAAGAAAACAGTGTAATTTTTCTTTGAGTCAGTTGGCTGAGAGGTTGGAAGTTTCGAGACAAATAATAAGTGCTTGGGAAAATGGGAAAAAGGAAATTCCAGAAATGAGAAAGAAGCAATTGGCAGATTTTTTTGGTATTGACAAGTGGTTCTTTGATGAAATATCGGAGGAACAGAAAAGGATTTTGTTAGACAAGGCAATGTTTAGATATATCGAAGATGGTGAGGAAACTTATCGTTATAAGCCTGATAAGAATACGAAAAAGCTGGTTGCATATTTTCCACCAGAACATGAAATGAGTTTGAGCGAGGAACTTATTGAGTTGCAAAGGAAGCAAAAACAATTACTGGATCGTATAAACCATATGATTTCAGGTCCTAAACAAGTAAGTCTTAGAGACCAAATGTGTTTTATTACGAGGGGAGTAGAAGTTTTTAGCATGATAGCAGATGCTATGGATGGATGTTTTTCAAAAGAAATACAATATAAAATGCCATATTATTTTGGAATACTGGAGGTTTTGCGAGCAATGAATATTGTGATAAATTTGTCAGATGATGAGCACAGGGATAATGTATCAGATGACGAAAATTTTAATGAATTAGTATCGGTCATAAAACGGGTATTTGAGAATATGATGGATAAGACAAGCATACCGGTGAACAATTCAGAAAAGAATAATGGTAATAATAAAGAGGTATTAACGATGCAGGAGAAAATACATATGGCAGAGGAAAGTTATAGTAAATTTGAGAAACCAAAGGATATGAAGATGTATTCCGTATATTTAGATTAAAATGCAAAATCCAGTGTGAGTGGGATGATTATTGGACAGCTGGGAATGTATTATATACTCAAAGAGAACCTTTAAACCTTATAATTCTGAATTTTGTAGGAGGTAGAGAGATGAGAGATTGGATGGATTTTGATGGCGACGGTGAGGTGGATAGCTGTGAGAGGATGTTTGCTGAAGAAATGCTTTGCACGAGTAAAGAAGAGCATGAGGTATTATTTGGAGATGCTGGAGATTTCGATGACGATATGGAAGATGATTTTGAAATTGATGCCATGGCAGCAGGCCTTGATGTTGATGAGTTAGAACTTATGGATCCGGATGAGAGGGCAGAGGCGTTAGAAGAAGCCGGCTTAGATCCGGATGACTATGATTTTTACTAGGGCTAAAAAGGCATGTTGATTAATATGAGTTGTTATCCGCCCTCTAAACTGGTATGATAAATTTATCAATAGGAGGACCGTGATTATCATGAGAATACTTATGTTAGGGAACAGTTTTACCTCGGCTAACAATCTTCCCCAATTAATTGCAAAAAGAACCGGTGCGGAGGTTGTAGCACATACAAGAGGTGGTGCAAGGTTAAAGGAACATTTGAATCCTAATACAAAAATGGGAGCAAAAACATTAGCGGCATTGAAAGAGGAACCGTGGGATTTTGTTATTTTGCAGGAAATGAGTAACGGACCGATTACCTCGAAAGAAAGTTTTCGTGACAGTGCAGGAGATTTGTGTGATTTGATATGGTCGATAGGTGCAAAACCGGTTTTTTATGCGACGTGGGCTTATCAGAAGGACTGCGCTAAACTTGTAAAACTTGGGCTTTCATATGATGAAATGTATGAGCAGATGCATGAAAGTTATTATGAAGCTGCAAAAGAAAATAAAGCACTTATTGCGGATGTAGGGACAGCATTTTATGAAAATTCAAGTGATACACCTATTTATGCAGATGATGGCTGCCATCCGAGTGCTGTAGGAAGTGAAATTGCGGCTGATGTCATTTCAGAAATCATCAGAAATAACTATAGGCAATTGGCAGCAAATGATGGAGATGAATTTTGTCCGCGATGTGATGCCAATTTAACATTGCAAAAAGGTTATCGCAACGATTTGCCTTACTGGGTTTGCAAGGGGTGTGGAGAGATGCTGATAAATCCGCGTGTGGAAACAGACAATGAGGTGGCGTGGATTTGCGACCAATGTGAAGCCCTGCTGAATGAACAAGATGGTTTTAGCGAGAACTGTGATAGTTGGAAATGCACAGAGTGTGGCTTTGTAAACCGAATTGATACGAGTATGATTTATTTGTCCGAGGCTGAATATCAGATGTCGCTTTCGAATCCTTATAAGGGAATGACGGATGAAGACGTAATTGAACTTATGAGTTATGGAGAAATCAGCAATTTGGATGAAAGAGAAAATGTTGTACTCGTAAAAATGGATGGGAAAAATTATGTAAAGAAAATTCTCAGTACATATAATGAAAGTGTATATCGGTATCTTATATGTCATCCAATTGCCCATATGCCACAGATTTCTAAGGTTTATCGAGGTGACAGGTATTTAGTGATTATTGAGGAATACATCGAAGGAAGTTCATTATCGGAATACCTGAAGAAAGGAATATTTAAGCCTACAGAGGCAGTGCATATTGTCAGAAATTTATGTTGTATTTTAAATGAATTGCATACACTGGAGTGCCCAATCATTCATCGGGACATCAAACCATCAAATGTTATGCTCACCAAATCAGGAGAAGTGGTGTTACTCGATATGAATGTAGCAAAATGGTATGATTCGGAGGAAAAAGAAGATACAAGACTGCTTGGCACTAAGGACTATGCGGCACCGGAGCAGGTCGGATATGGGATGAAAGCGTCTTCAAATAAAACCGATATTTATGCAGTTGGGATTCTTTTAAATGTAATGCTTACCGGAAAATTTCCGAAAGAGAAACCGGCACAAGGAAAATTGTGGAATGTTATAGAACGGTGCATATCTTTAGATGCGAATTCCAGATATCGTGCAGACGAATTAATTGAACGATTGGACAACTATTTAGGGGAGAATACGAATGCAGGAAAAAAGGACAGATGAACTGGATGAACTTTTGGAAAAAATGAAGCCTGAGCAATTAGGCGATTATTACAAAGACAACAAAAAATATATGGCAGATGACAAGAAAACATTTTCTTATTATATGAAAGATGTTTTGGCAAATAAGAATTTAATGTGTACGAATCGAAAAATATGTTTGAAGGATATTTATTCAATTGCCGGTGTCTCTGAATCTTACGGCGAGAAAATTCTAAATATGGAAAAGCATACGAAAAACCGCGATTTGATTCTTCGATTTTGTATAGCGGGACATTTTTTGCTGGATGAAGTGAACCGGGCACTTAAATTATATGGAATGAATCCATTGTATGCGAAGGATAAGAGAGATGCCTGTTTCATTGTCGCAATTAATAATAGGAAATATGAATTGTTTGAAATTGATGATATGCTTGAGAGGCAGGGGCTAAAAAAAATATCAAAAGAAGAATAAGCAAAATCCTCACCGTTTTGGTGGGGATTTTCTTTTGAGTTCCATGATAGGATTTTTTTACAGGTATCTGAAAACTTACGCAGAGTAATCAAAAAGTAATTTGAAATGTACTTGTAGAATTTATATAGTTATATTATGAAAGGGGGCATAGGTTTATGGGGGTGAAAATTAGTCTCGGAAGGTTTATTTCAACGAGACGCAAACAGAAGTTTATGACACAGGAAGAACTGGCCAATAAGATGCATGTATCAAAATCGGCAATTGCCAAATGGGAAACCGATGGTGGAGTTCCAGACCGGGATAATTTGTACCGGCTGGCGGAAATTATTGGTGTCTCCGTGGATTCCATGCATCAGATTATAGCCGGGAATGTTTGTGTGAATGAAGAACAATCAGTCAAGCCGAATATAACGCAGGATGTGATTCAATTGTTGGAATCCTATGGGTATCTAGTGGTTCGGCCGGAGGAAAATGAAGGGAACATTGTAGTGGAGATTAAGGAGGAAGAAAGATGACAGAGACAGTTCAAATGAATCAAACCGGACATAGGAGTAAAATATTTATAGGTGCATTTATAGCAATGCTGATAGGGTCAGCTATATTGTTATTAACATTATTTATGCCATTTGCATCTGCGACAGATGAGTATAAGGAGGCGTTAGAAAAATTTTCGGATTCGATGTATATAGAAGAATTGAATATGACGAATGAAGAAGCAATTAATATCTCGTTGTTTGAGTTTATAAGAATTTATTCATCTGAAACAGGGAAGGAAATATCAAATGATTTAAGTATTGTATATGTAGTTGTGATTGCAGCATTTGCTGTTTTTGCATTATTAACATTATTATTTTCAATATTAAGAAAATCAATACCGGTGATTGTTTTTAACATACTCACCTTTGCAGTATTAAGGCTCATAATATGGGATTTTGAAGATAGGGGTGTGATTTCAAACAGTAGATATGATTGGGGGATAGCACAGTACATCGGCTATATTGGTATTGCCATTGTTATGGTAGGTGCCGTGGCACTTTTAGTTGTAAAAATGAAAGATAAAAAGCAACAGAAAACATTAGCACAATAATATGGAGGACATTTCAATGAAAAAATTATTATCTTTTATACTTGTTTTTGGCATGACATTTTCCTTAACTGCATGTGGCAGTAAGACAGATTCTGGAAAGACAGCAGCTTCCGCACCTACACAGGGCAACAACACAGTAACAGAGAGTAGTACACAAGAACCGACAGAAGAACCTACGGAAGATACCAAAATAGAGATTCAGGCAGACTCTTTAGATGCACTGGAAGAAATGGTGAACAAAGATGTTGATAATACAGTAGAAGCTTTGACAAAATCGTATGAAAAGTTGAAAACTGAGATTAACACATATAACAAATACAAAGCGAATACCAAAAAAGTGAAAGCATTTTATGATGAAGTGCTTTTATCACAACAAAAGTTAACGACTAAATTAAGAGAATACGCTCTTGCATATGCGAAAATGATTCTCGCTTCAGGTGATGATATGTATGATAAAATGGATGATTTGTATGACGTTATTTACGATAAAGCCGGGGATAAGGTATATAAGAAAATCTATGATGGAATTTTAGAAGATATGTATGATGATTTCTATGATGGAATTCTGGATGACGCATATGATAATGCTAAATATTCGGAGTGGTCAGATTTGCGTTCAGATGAATATAAATGGTGGTCACATACCCGCTCTGATATTTATGATGACTGGTCCGATTTTCGCTCTGAAGTATATGATTTTTGGGATGATACAAAAAGCGACATATGGGATAGTGATATTGCAAAAGCAACAGAAAATTTAAATGATTTTGCAAAAGATATTGAAAAATATATTCCTTGAGTTTAGAATCTTTAAGAAGGGCACTTACCATCAGGTAGGTGCCCTCAGACTGTACTATCTGCTTTTGGACGAGGTACAATTTATGCCTCGGTTTGAGGAGGTGCTGAACAGCCTGCTTCGTATTCACAACATTGACATGTATGTAACGGGAAGTAATTCAAAATTTTTATCAAGTGATATTGTAACCGAATTTAGAGGAAGGGGAGATGAAATTAGAATCTATCCTTTATCTTTTGCGGAGTTTTATGCGGCTTTTGGGGGAGATTATGATGACGCATGGAATGAGTATATGATATAAAAGGAAGAAAGTATGTGGGGGCGAATTTAAAATATTATTTTTCTGATGTTGGGCTCAGAAATGCCAGATTGAATTTTAGACAACAGGAGCCGACGCATATTATGGAAAACATTGTGTATAATGAGCTGCTTGTTCGTGGATACAATGTGGATGTTGGCATTGTAGATGTAATGGCAAAAAATGTGGATAGTAAGAGAGTTCGTAAACAGTTAGAAGTTGATTTTGTGGTAAACCAAGGAAGTCAGAGATATTACATCCAAGTGGCTTACGATATGGATACTGAGGAAAAGCAAACGCAGGAACTCAATTCATTAAGGAATATTCCTGATTCATTTAAGAAAATAATTATAATAAATGGAACAAAGAAGCCTTGGAGAAATGATGAAGGATTTGTAATTATGGGAATGAAATATTTTCTTCTTAATGCAGACAGTCTGGAATTTTAAGTCGAAAGTAAGTTATGCAAGGTGGAGCTATCGCCCCACCTTGCCATTTTTTTTGAAACGAACATTAAAAGGTTTACAATAGCGATTCATTTTCGCAAGAATTCTTTTTTTTGCTTTTCCTTTTGCCGGAGTTGGCTGATAGTTATTAATGCTGTTGGTTGAAGAAACCTTGCATGGAATGATTTTTACATCATTGGATTTCTGTAATTTGTTCTTTTTGAAAGTAAAGGTCTGCTGGTAAATCATGGTGTCTTTGTCCGGTGGATTTGTGTTGCCGCCAAAGCAGAAATTTGCAAGGCTGTAAACGATATAGGCACCTTTGTATTTTTCGATTCCCTGCAGGACATGCGGGTGGTGGCCGAGGACAAGATTGGCACCTTGTTTTACGGCATAGTGGGCAATACTTTTCTGAACGGCATCCAGAGAACTTGTCTTTTCGATACCGGCGTGCATGCTGACAATAATAAGGTCCGCTTTTTTCTTTTTCAGTTTTTGAATACCGCTTTTTATGTAGTGTTTGCTGGAGGATACACCTTCGAGGCCGTTGACCGCAATCATACCAATTTTTTTACCGTTCGTTTTGTAAATCGAAACTTTACTATAGGAAGCAAAAGGCATCTTGTTTTTCTTGAAAACAGAGATTGTGTCATGGTAACTTCCATTTCCAAAGTCACGGCAGTGGTTGTTGGCAAAAGAGATAGCATCTACATTTCCCTTTTGTAAAATTTTCAGATAAGAAGGATTTCCCTTAAACGCAAATGTTTTGTCGGCACGTGTACTTCTTGTTGTTAGAGTGCCTTCAAAATTGACAAGTGTTAAATCGTCTTTTTTGAAAATGTTCTTAACATTTTTAAAGAAATAAGAAGGCGTTTTTTGTTTGTATTTTGCATAAAAATTAACGCTTGCCGGAGATTTATAATCGGAACCAAGTGTACAGTCACCGGCTGCGCTTATCGTGATTTTAGTTACTGACTTTTTCTTTTTTTGTTTCTTTTTTGGGGCAGCAGTTGGTTTGCTTGTGACTGCCGGTGTCTGCGTGGCAGAAGGTGTTGCCGTGCCGGCTGGTTCTTCAGTTGCTGCAATGTTGGTTTCTTCACTGCCGGCAGTTTGCGCAAAGGCAGAAACCGGTGATAAAATTGTTGTGCATAAAAGAGCAGTAAAAACAGATAAGGCTGTTAGTTTTTTGTTCATTTTGAATCCCCCTGTGTTAAAGTTATGATATAATTATGGTTCCAATTTTTTTTAGCATACAACAAAAGGGAATAAACTGTCAATTATTTATAAGGGTGTTTTCCAATTAAAAAAAATAATTCCGACGTTTTGCGTGTATCAATCGTATCTATAGTGAAAGGAGGAGAAAAAAGAATGAATACTTTGGACGGTACCGGCCAAAAAAATAATTTTACAGAGACTTATGAAGCCTATGTGAATGACATATATCGTTTATGCTTTTCTTTTATGAAAAATCACATGGATGCGGAGGATATTGTGCATGAGACATTTTTGAAATATTATCATCTTGACCGCACCTTTGATTCGGAACAGCATAAAAAAGCGTGGTTGATCGTTACGGCGTCAAATGCGTGCAAGGATATGTTGAAGCATTGGTGGAATCGTAGAAATCGTTTGGAGGATTATACGGAAATAGCGGAGGATTCACATTCCGAAATAGATGGGATGATGAGTTTGATTTTGGAACTGCCGTATCAGTATAAAATGGTAGTTTACCTATATTATTATGAGGGGTATAACAGCAGGGAAATTGCGGACTTGCTACATAAGTCGGAATCAACAATCTGGACGCGCCTGCAAAAAGCAAAAAAAATATTAAGAAAGGAATTGGAAAAAGATGGATATTAGACAATCATATGAAAAAATAAATATTTCGGAACAAGCTAAGAATCAAATTAAAAATGATATTCTTGCCGGGGAAAAAACGGTCAGGAAAGAAAATGGCAGTGGTGCATATAAAAAATATGGGAAAATTGCGGTGGCTGCCGCATTGGCGTTGGTTCTTATTGTGCCTTCGGGGGTAATGGCAGCCGGAAAGTTGTACCGATATTTTACGACATCCATTCAGAAGGACAAATATTCGGTTACTGCTGAAATGAATCAGACCAAAGGGAAGAAAATGAAGTATATAAAAGTTTCAGCGGACTTTGGCGAAAGTTATCACAAGACAGAAAGAAATAAAGAATTTCAATGTTATGAGAATCGTGAGGGAGGTCAAAGGGGTAAAGATTTTTGGTATTCTTTGCAGTATTTAGAAGGAAAACAGAAGGAGATACTTTCAACTTATGATGTGAAGGAAAATGAAACGATGAAAATTAACGGCCGCTGTGCGGTTTACTGCCGTTATAATCCGGTTGTGGGAAGTAAGTATCTGAAGAGCAAAAAGACTGATTATGGACAGACACTTTATATTTTTGTGGAGGATTATGGTTATCTGATTGAGATGGCAGCACAAACAGGACTTTCAAAAAAAGATTTTGTTCATTTGGCAGAAAAAATTCAGATAACTAAAGCAGAATCAAAAGCTGAGGCGGCTGATTATATTCTTTACAGTAAGAGAAGCGGGGGTGCATGGAATGTGCAGCAAAACCTGACGGCGGATGAAAAAATTGATGCAAAGCATTACTCAACAAATGGAACGGCTCAGGTTAAAAATGCAGTTTATGAAGTAAAAGATGTTAAGGTTTTGGATTCGGCAAACCAGCTGAAAACGGACGCATTTATTAAAAAACGGGCTTCATTTTTAAAGCATGTGAATAACGATGGAAAATTAAAGACGTATGAAAGAGAGCAGATTCAATATGGAAATGGAATCACGGCACCGGAGAGAAGTGTAATAGAAACAAAGACGGTTCATCCAAAACTGGTTTATGTTACACTTGCAGTTAAGAATTCGGTATCCGTTTTAAAAAGCGGCAAGTTTCCGGTTCCTTCTTTGCAGCTTGTGACGAAAAAAGGCAAGCAGATTTTCCGGAAAACATATGATGACTATGGCAGACCAAATTATATTTCAAAATCTTTTACGGATGGTATGCCATGTTATTTGGAAGAAAAATTAACCGGGAAAAGCGAGTGGTTTGTAGAAGGTTCTAAGGGAACCATTCAATTGCACTTTGCGTATCTTGTGGATGAAGATGAACTGGATGGTATGGCACTGAATTTGAATGATTGGTCAAAAGACTGTGAGTATTTGGACATCTCGCAGAGGTAAAAAACATAATTCGTATAAATGAATATTTGACAAATAAACGGATGGAGCAAGGTGATACAGAGCAGGCACAAGACCATGATATGCCGGAGGGCGAGGAAGTGGATATGCCGGAAAAATATGATGAGATATCGTTAAAGGACTTTGCAGGTTATAGTAAGTCGATGTTTTTATACTGGACGGAAGATGATTTTGCATCTTCTTTTCGTAAGATGCTTACATTAGAGCAGTTTCGAAGTGAGGAGATGCAGCAGTTATATCAGCAGTATCTAGTGAGTGGACCATCGGAATATGTAAAAGATTTATTTGAACATATGGGGATTTCACCTGCAAAAGAATTAGCGGCACAATTTTATGCTGTCATGTTTTTCTTTTACAGTTTGTATGATGGGGCAAAGGACAAGGATGAAGTAAAGAAACAGTTTGAAACAACATTGGATGAATTTACGAAAAAATTATTAGTTGGAGAGAGGATGACGCATTTGTTCCGGAACTTGATTTTGTTATGGAGAAAGACGGGCAGCTGATTGGTCAGAATGTGTTTGTAAAGGCAGTAATCCAAGCAGATGATGGAAGAAAAATTCCGATTATGACGATGGGCCCAATTTGTATTACACCAGAGTTGAAACGGAGAGAATACGGAAAAATATTATTAGATGCGTCTATTGAAAAAGCAAAAGAACTTGGCTGTGGGGCACTTTGTTTTGAGGGAGATATTGATTTCTATGGGAAAAGCGGATTTCGACCTGCCAGTGAATTTGGTATTCGGTATCACGGGCTGGGAGAAGATGAGGATGCATCGTTCTTTTTGTGTAAAGAATTAATACCGGGCTATTTGTCGGATGTTACCGGAGAATATGCAACACCATCGAGGTATTTTGTGGACGAAGAGAAAGCCGAAGAGTTTGATAAGACATTTCCAAAGAAGGAAAAGAAAAAACTTCCGGGACAAATTTTTTAGAGATGTATCCTTTTTGCTTGACAAGTTACCAGTCGGTAACTATAATAAAGGTAACCGATTGGTAACTACCGAGTGAAAGGAAGAATTTTATGGAGGAAAAGAGCACGAAGGAACGGATTTTAGAAGAGGCATTACGGTTGTTTGCAAAAAACGGATATCTGGGAACTTCGATGAATGATATTGCCAGACAGTTAGGAGTTACGAAGGCAGCGTTATATAAACACTACACGAGTAAGCAGGAAATCCTTGACAGCATTGTGAACCGGATGGATTCGCTGGATTATGAGCGCGGGAAAAAGTATGAAATGCCACAAGGAGACAGCGAAACAGTCATAAGAGGATATCGGGAGGCGGACATAGACAAGATTAAGCAGATTACGAAGGTACAGTTTTTGCATTGGACAGAGGAAGATTTTTCAAATTGTTTTCGCAAGATGCTGATGCTTGAGCAGTACCGGGATGAAACGATGGCAGCATTGTTTCAGAAGTATCTTGTTTCCGGGCCGGTATCTTACATGGAAATAATTTTTAAGGGATTAACCGGAAAAGAAGCGGACGCAAGGCAGTTAGCACTGGATTTTTATGGTCCGATTTTTCTCATGTACAGTTTGTACGATGCAGCAGATGAGAAAGAGGAAATTATAACAATGCTCGAGCTGCATGTAGAACGTTTTGCTAAAATACTGAAAGGAGGAAGAAGAAAATGAAACTTTATTTTGGAAATACAACGACAACGATAACAACGCTGATGATTCTATGTCTGCTTGGATTTATCGGTTATACAATTTTTCAGAGAGCAAATATCCTTTACTGGGGAAGACGGACTTTATTTGTACTCGTATTTGGCTTGGTTATCTGCTGTTTTGCGGCAGCCAGAGACGGGCTGGATAAGACAATTCAACACACAATCGATGGAAGCTGTGCACCGGGAATTTTTCCACTTCTAAGTATTCCTAATTTAATCGGGTGCATTGGTGCTGCTATCATTATTATTGCTGCCATTGCTACACCGATTGCTAAATCGCAGGCGGCACGTGAAGTTTGGTTTTATTTTATGTCAGGTGGTGCTCTTTTGAAGATTGTTGTTATGGAGGTATCAAGGATTCGGTTGTGATGTTTTTTTCTAGTTTTCCGTAATTGACCAAGAAAAGTTTACATCTCGTGGCGCTTTCGCTCAGACAAATCCGCAGAAGTATCGGCATGTAAAAGACACATGCCTGATACTTGCGCATTTGTATCCACGAGATGCAAATCTTTTCTTGGTCAATTACTGGAATCTAGAAAAGATCACAACCGAATCCTTTACATAAGCGATAGATAGTTAGTTAGGAAGTGGAGTGGACAATGTGCATACGTTTGGAAACAAATCAGCGGAAAAGTATGCCTTGATTCCCCAATTACGTTTCAAGTAACTGGTTTTAAATGCTCGGCTGCCAATTTATTTGGTTTCCGGTAATCCAGCAGAAAGACTTGGTGATGAGTGGGTACAAACACGCGGGTATCAGGCATGTGTCGTTTACATGCCGATACCCTTACGCGTTTGTTTAGCGGGAGCGCCCACGAATTACAAAGCCTTTCTGCTGGATTACCGGAAACCAAATAAATTGCCCCACACTATCATTGACAACAAATACATAAAATGTTTATAATCTATATGGATATATGAAAAAAAGATGGGGTGGAGAAGAAAGATAATACTAAAGGGAAGGTTAAGGGATATTTTATGTATGAAAAGGAAAAGCAGAGGGAAACCCATCTGATTGTGTTATTAGTGTACACATTTTTCTCGCTTATTTTGACGGGAGAATCACTTTTGCTTGGCTGGGAAGTGGGAGCAATTGTGCTTTTGCTGACGGCATTGATTGGAAGCTGGGTAATTTATATTACCGATATGGTTTCAGGAGGAATGCGGCTGTGGCTGTATTTTGCCTTGACGATGATATCTTGTTTTTTTTATGGAATTCATCAGACAAGTGTGTTTGATTTGGCACCACTTATGATTTTGATTATGATTCTATTTTCAGTAACGGAAAAATCAAGTATTATCAGACTTTGTGTGATTACATATTATTTGACAATGTGTTATGATTTTATCTTTGTTCTGAAACATGCCATTGAACTTACAACACTTACAGTGACTAGGACGCTTTTGCATCTTGGTCTTGTTTTGGTGTCCGGATGTCTTGTGAATCTTGTATTGAAAAGGAGGAAATCAGAGCGTGTATATTCGGATAAAAAAATTGAAAAATTAGAAGAAACAAATCGCCGTGTCGAAGATTTTCTTGCCAATGTTTCTCATGAATTGCGTACACCGATTAATGCGGTTACAGGTATTTCTACCGTCATGCTGCAAAAAGAAGAAGAGCAAGAAAAAAGAGAGCAGTTATCCTCGGTACAAATGGCTGGAAAACGATTATTTGGTCAAATTGAAGATATTTTAGATTACACAGAAATTGATACGAACAAAATCCGGCTGAGCGAAGAAAATTATACACCGTCTCTGGTTGTAAGTGATTTGGTTTCGGAGTATTGGGAAAAAGAAGAAAAACAGCCCGAACTGCTTTTTGACTATGATACAAAAATTCCACCGGTTCTTTTTAGTGATGAGCGGAAAATAAGAAAGATATTAAAACATCTAGTGGATAATGCGATGAAATTTACGCAAGAGGGCGGTGTTTATGTCAGAATTTTTTCATTAAAAAAATCTTATGGAATCAATTTGTGTATTGAAGTAAGTGATACAGGTGTCGGCATTGCAAAAGATGAACTGGAAAGAATTACGGAGCGGTTCTACCAAACAAGTACAGGAAGAAACCGAAAGGTGGGGGGACTTGGGTTAGGTTTGTCTATTGTGTACGGAATGGTTCGTGTGATGAATGGGTTTATGCGGATTGAAAGTGAAGAGGGCAGGGGAACTACGGTTACGGTTAGTATTCCACAGCAGGTGGCAGAAGAAAATCCGGAAAAGCCTTTAATTAATAATAAAAACTTGTGTGTTGCATGTTTCTTGATGACGGAAAAATATAAAGTGCCTCAAGTAAGAGAGTATTATAATAAAATGATTGCGCATATGGTAAAACAGTTTGACATCCTATTGCACCGTGTTACGAACCGGGACGAATTGGAACAGTTATTAGAAGTGACACCGGTGACGCATTTGTTTGTGGGTGAGGAGGAGTATCGCGTAAATAAGAATTATTTGGAAATGATAGATTCAAAAGTGCGGATTGTTGTTGTGGCAGGAAAAAATATTATTCTGCCGCAGGAAAAGCGGATAGAAATAATTCGGAAGCCCCTTTGTACACAGTCTGTATTAAATATTTTAAAGGAAAAGGAAAGTGATTTGTCAAAAAGAAAGAAACGAAAAATGATATGCCCGGGAATTAAGGTGTTGGTTGTGGATGATGAGCCGATGAATCTGACCGTTGCAAAGGGGATTTTTGAAAATTATCAGATGATAGTAAAAACTGTAATCAGCGGAAAAGAGGCAATTGCGGCTTGTGAAAAGGAAAGATTTGATATTATTTTCCTTGATCATATGATGCCGGAAATGGATGGTATTGAAACGTTAAAACAACTTCGTAAAATGCAAAAAGAGAGTGGTCAGGAATATATTATTGTTGCATTTACGGCAAATGCAGTCAGTGGGGCAAAGAAAATGTTTATGGAGGAAGGTTTTGATGAGTTTGTTTCAAAACCGATTGAGACAATGACACTGGAACGAGTTCTTTGCAAGGTGCTTCCGAAATCGTCGATTACCTATGTCAGTGAGGAAAAAGAGGCTGTAAAAGCGGACGAGAGGAAAACGAATTTTGACAGGAATGCCGGGCTGCAATACTGCCGTGGAGATGAAATGTTTTACAGAGAATTGTTAGCGCAGTTTCACGGTGAGTCGGTGAAAAAGAGACAAATGATAGAAGCGGATTATGAGCAGAAAAATATGGAAGATTATCGGATTCGTGTGCACGCCTTAAAGAGTACGGCGAAGATGATAGGAGCAGAGAATTTGTCTGATCTGGCAAAAGATTTGGAAATGGCAGCGAAAGAAAAAGACTGGGATTTCATTGAGAAGAATCACAAAGAAGTTCTAGACCAGTATGCAGCGGCGGTTGTGGAAATCGGCAGCCTGCTTGGTACTGTGTTGGAAGAAGAGGAGTTTTCTGTAACGCAAATAAATAGCGAAAAATTATTGGAAGAATTAATGCTTTTGATGGAAAAATTGCGTGCTTACGAAATAGATGAGGCAGAAAAAATTATTCAAAAACTGCAGCATATAAAGTGCGCAAACTTGTTGGGGAAAGAATTGATTGAGGATATCAAACAAGATGTAACGGATTTTGAATTTGACCGGGCACTTAATAAAACAGAGAAGCTATACAAACGTGTGGAAAGAGGTGAATGCGAATGAATCCAAAACGATTGATACAAGTGTTTAACAATCATGAATTAGGGCTTCAGGAACGATTGTTCCGTCTTCTGGTCACGATTGGCTTAATGGGACTGGCAATGGGAATTCTTGTTGGTCTTGTGTTAGGAGAAAGTATGGCAAACACCCTTTCACTTCTTGTGGTATTTGCGCTTGCGGTTGCGATAACGTATTTTTCCATCCATTTTCATAAAATTCAAATAGGAGCAGTGCTGATTTCCGTTTTGCTGATTTATTTTGCGCTTCCTTTTAACTTTTTGACAAGTGGAGGGATTTATGGAGGCGGCCCGATTTGGCTGATGTTTGGCGTTGTTTTTGCCTGTCTGGTAGTTGAGAAGAAGGCAAAGTACATATTGATTGCCAGCAGTTTCTGCCTGTATGGTGTTTGTTATCTGATTGCTTATTTAAATCCTCAGATTATGGGGTCCCATACAATTCATGCTGCTTATGCGGATTCCTTTTTTACATTGGCAGCAGTGACGGTTCTTGTGTGCAGCATGATTTTATTTCAAAATGCGATGTACCGGAAAGAAAATAAGATTGCGAAGGAGCAAAAAAAAGAAATTGAAGAATTAAACCGGATGCAGAATCATTTTTTCTCAAGTATGAGCCATGAAATCAGGACACCGATAAATACTATTATTGGACTGAATGAGATGATTTTGCGAGAAGAAATTTCGGATGAAGCAGCCGGCGATGCCAAGAGTATTCAGGGGGCAAGCAAGATGCTTTTGACGCTGATTAATGATATATTGGATATGTCAAAAATTGAATCGGGCAAAATGCAGATTGTTCCAGCCGTTTACGAAACAGGAGATATGTTATCCGATGTTGTGAATATGCTCTGGATACGGGCAAAGGAAAAAGGGCTTGAATTTCATATCAATGTGGACCCTTTGCTGCCATCCCAGCTGTTTGGTGATGAAGTGAGGATTAAACAGATTCTTATTAATGTATTAAATAATGCGGTTAAATATACAAAAGAGGGGGCTGTTACTTTATCCATTCAGTGCAAAGAGCAGGAGAACGGAAATGCATTAATTTCTTATTCGGTGACGGATACCGGAATGGGAATTAAAAAAGAAAGTATTCCGTATTTATTTCAAGCATTCAAACGCATTGACGAGAGTGAAAACCGCTATATAGAAGGAACCGGACTGGGACTTTCGATTGTGAAGCAGTTAGTTGAACTTATGGGTGGTGATATTTCCGTAAACAGCGTATATACAAAAGGTTCCACATTTATCATTACAATTCCACAAAAAGTGGTAAGCAATGAAGAGATCGGTGAACTGGATTTGGAGACAAGACATGGTACAAATCAAAGAGAATCGTACAAGCAAAGTTTTGTGGCGGAAAAGGCACGCGTCTTAATTGTAGATGATAATGAAATGAACCGGATGGTGGCAAAAAAATTGCTTCGTGACACAAAAGTTATGGTGGATACGGCAGAAAGCGGAGAAAAGTGTTTAAAGAAAAGTCTTCAGACAAGATATGATGTTATTTTTATGGATCACTTGATGCCGGAAATGGATGGTATTGAATGTCTGCATGCGATTCGGATCCAGACGGGTGGCTTTAATCAAAATACGCCGGTTGTGGCACTGACAGCAAATGCCGGAAGTGAAAATAAAGCACTTTATTTTCGCGAAGGATTTGATGGGTATTTGTTAAAACCGGTCAGTGGTGTACAATTGGAGGAAGAACTTATTCGTCATCTTCCTAAAAATCTTATCAGGCAATTCAATGCGGAAGGAACCGTGGGAATGATAGAGGCACCGATTTTAGAGCACAGGAAAAAAGTGCCGGTTATGATATCGACGGATACCACATCCGATTTACCGGATTATCTCATAGATGAAAATTTAGCTGCTGTGATGCCCTATCGCGTGAAAACAGAGGGTGGTGAATTTTTAGATGGTGTGGAAACGGAGACAGATGGTATCCTTGCCTATATGAAAGAGCGTGGTGAAATGGCGCAGTCGGAGGCACCAAAAGTAAGTGATTACGAAGAGTTTTTTGCCGAACAGCTTACGAAAGCGCAGTCTGTTGTCCATATTTCCATGGCAGAAAGTGTTAGTCCCGGATTTGCGAATGCACTGGAAGCGTCAAAGGCGTTTGATAATGTTATGGTTATAGATTCCGGACAATTGTCAAGCGGTATGGGACTTATGGTTTTGTATGCCCTATCTTGTGCTACCGGCGGAATGGGAGCCGGGGATATTGCGCAGAAACTTAAGGCTTATAAAAAACAGATTCAGACAAGTTTTATTGTAAGCGAGACGGGATATCTGATGCAGGCAGGAAAAATTTCGGAAAAGGTTCATAAACTATGTCAGGCATTTATGCTCCATCCTGTAGTTGTTCTAAAAAATGGCAGGATGAAAATAAAGAAAATTTATGTTGGCAGAAAAAAAACGGCATGGAAGAAATACATTACTTCCACGTTTAATAAAGAGCTTCATATGGATAAAAAGATGCTGTTTATTACCTATGCAGGACTAACGAATGATGAGTTAAAGGAAATTACAAAAGAAGTAAGAGAAAAAGATGCAATCGAGAACATTATTTATCAAAAGGCATCTCCGGCGGTTGCCATTAACTGCGGACCGGGTACCTTTGGACTGTTATTTGCAAAGATGGATGATGAATAAAACGTATGAGGTGATAGCAAGATGAAAACAATATTAGTTGTAGATGATGATAAACTAAATCTTTCGGCAGCGCGGAAAGTGTTAAGTGGCGAATATAAGGTAATCCCTGTTGTGAGGGGAACACAGGTATTGTCTTATTTGGAAAATGAGGAATGTGACATGATTCTTTTGGATATCAGTATGCCGGAAATGGATGGCTTTGAACTGCTTAGAAAAATTCGGACGATGGAGAACGGTAAGGACATTCCCGTGATTTTTCTTACGGCTGACAATGATACCGAGACGGAGACCCGCTGTTTTAAAGAGGGGGCCATTGATTTTATTGTAAAACCTTTTGTGCCGGCTGTTATGCAGTCAAGGATTGGAAGAGCACTTGAACTAGAAGAACTTCGGCGTGGTCTTGCGGATAAATTAGAGAAGAAAACCCGTGAAGTATCGGATATTAAAAGTAAATCTTATCAGGATGTCCTGACCGGTCTTTGGAATCGCGCCTATACAGAGAATGCTGTAAATGAAATGATTTCACAGGGGAAAAAAGGTGCTCTTTTTATGCTTGATATGGATAATTTTAAAGCAGTTAATGACAATTACGGTCACATTGCCGGGGATGAAACACTTAAAATATTTGCCGGCACTTTAAAGAAATTTGCAGGAGAAGGGGATGTTCTTTGTCGGATTGGCGGTGACGAGTTTATGATTTTTGTAAAGGATGTTACAGAAAAAAGTGAACTGGGCAGCCGTGCAGCAGAGATTATTTCCGGTTTTCAAAAGAAATTTACTGAATTTGATTTTGAAACCGAGTGTTCCGTTTCGATTGGCATTGCGCAGACACCGGAAGACGGAATGGAATTTAATAAACTTTACAACTCAGCAGATAAAGCGTTATACTATGTGAAGCAGAACGGAAAAAACGCATATCATTTTTTCAGTGATAAGTTACAGAAGGAAAAAAGCCGTGCCGGAAAAATTGTTGATCTGAAGTATATTAACAGTTTAATGAGCCGTGCAGATGATGGACAGGGCGCGTATTTTCTTGATATAGACAGTTTTCATCATGTTTATAATTTTATCTGCCGTTTTGTAAAGAGAAACGAAAAGGATGTTCAAACCGTGTTATTTACGGTGAATGAGGAAAATCAGGAAATTGATGTGACAGAGATGGAACTGATTTTGGAGACCTTGGAGAAAGCAATTTATACGTCCTTGCGCAGGTCGGATGTATCGACGAGATATTCCAGTAAACAGATTGTGGTAATTCTTATGGATACGGACGAAGTAAATGGAAGTATGGTTGCGGATCGTATTTTGGATTGTTTTTATAAAATGTATTCGCATCAGGAGGTGCAGATCGATTATGACATCGCGTGCATCAGTCGATAGAACTTATATTGCAATTGATTTAAAATCGTTTTATGCTTCTGTGGAATGTAAAGAACGAAATCGCGACCCACTTACTACAAATCTTGTGGTGGCAGATCAAACAAGGACAGAAAAAACAATTTGTCTTGCTGTTTCACCTGCTCTTAAAAGTTATGGAATACCGGGGCGGCCACGGCTTTTTGAGGTCGTTCAAAAGGTGAAAGAAGCAAATTATAAACGCCGGTATCAGGCACCGAATCGAACATTTCTAGGTGCCTCGGATGACAGTGTGGAACTAAAAAAAAATAAAACTCTTGCCATTGATTATATTGTGGCACCACCCAGAATGGCATATTACATGGAGTACAGCACAAAAATTTACGATATTTATTTGAAGTACATTGCACCGGAGGATATGCATATTTACTCAGTGGATGAGGTGTTTGTGGATGTGACCGATTACCTTTCTACCTATGAAATGACGGCAAGAGAACTTGCCATGACAATGATACAGGATGTTCTCAAAACAACTGGGATTACAGCGACAGCAGGAATTGGTACCAACATGTATCTTTGTAAAATTGCGATGGATGTGGTGGCAAAACATATGGATCCGGATAAAAACGGGGTGCGGATTGCGGCGTTAAATGAGATGTCGTATCGGAAACTTCTCTGGAATCACAGACCGCTTACCGATTTTTGGCGTGTAGGTCCCGGCTATGCAAAAAAATTAGAAGCAAATGGTCTTTATACGATGGGCGATATTGCCAGATGTTCCATTGGAAAACCGGATGAGTTATACAATGAAGAACTTTTGTATCAGTTATTTGGGGTGAATGCGGAACTTTTGATTGACCATGCATGGGGGTATGAGCCGTGCACAATTCAGGATGTTAAGGCGTATAAGCCGGAGACAAATAGTGTAAGTTCCGGTCAGGTTTTGCAGTGCCCCTATGATTTTGATAAAGCGAAACTGGTGGTAAAGGAAATGACGGATTTGATGGTGCTTGATTTGGTCGATAAAAGACTTGTTACAGATCAGATTGTACTCACGATAGGGTATGATATTGTGAATTTGACAGACCCATCGAGAAATCGAAGTTACAAAGGAGTTGTGACGACGGACCGTTATGGAAGAAAGGTGCCAAAACATGCACACGGGACAACCAATTTGAAAAGGCAGACTTCGTCTACTGCTATAATTATGGATGCGGTAATGGAATTGTATGACCGGATTGTAGATAAAAAGTTATTGATTCGCCGGATTACCATTATCGCGAATAAGCTGGTGAGTGAGGATTTGGTGCAGCAGAAAGAAAGCTATGAGCAGTTGCAGCTTTTTACGGATTATGAAGAGGTAAAACGGGAGCGCGAGAAAGAAGAGGCTGCTCTTGAAAAAGAAAAACGAATCCAGCATGCGATGCTTGATATTAAGAAAAAGTTTGGAAAAAATGCAATTTTAAAAGGAATGAATCTGGAAGAAGGTGCAACTGCCAAAGATAGAAATTCACAGATTGGCGGACACAAGGCATAATCGGATCAGAAAAAGGAGGTCAGGAAATGCTGAATAATGAAATTAGTCATAAATACGATGACATTCTTTCTATGCCGCATCCCAATTCCAAAAATCATCCCCGCATGGCAAGAAGAGACCGGGCGGCGCAGTTTTCCTCATTTGCAGCACTGACCGGACATGAGGAGGCAATTTCCGAGACGGCTCGTTTGACGGATGAAAAAGCAGCACTTGGTGAAGATGTGATGGAGCGGCTTGATTGGATTTTTATGCAGATAAAAGCCAAAATGAGTGAAAATCCGGAGGTGACGATCACATATTTTCTGCCGGATGAGAAGAAGGCAGGCGGGAGATATGAAAGTTATGCCGGTGTGGTAAAGAAAATGGATGAATATAAACGCGAATTGGTTTTTAACGACCATACGGTCATACCAATGCACCAAATTGTAAATATTGAGGCCGACTGGCTGGAAAGGAGTTCAAATGAAGACATTACTTGTGATTGACATGCAGAATGATTTTATTAATGGAGCGCTGGGAACAAAAGAGGCGGAGGCAATTGTGCCATTTGTAAAGGATAAAATTAAAGAATACCGGGAGGCAGGGAATCCGGTTTTTTTCACCCGTGATACGCATGGAGAGGATTATCTGGATACGCAGGAGGGAAAAAATCTGCCGGTGAAGCATTGTATCGAAGGAACTTTTGGGTGGCAGATTTCAGATGAGATTGGTTTTAGTGAGGACGATATGGTGTTTGATAAAAATACATTTGGATATGATTGGTCGCAGGCGGTTTTGGCACAACCGGAATTGTTTTTTGGTGATGAAATCGAATTGATTGGGTTATGTACGGATATCTGTGTAATTTCAAATGCAATGGGATTAAAAACTGTATTTCCGGAAACTGTTATTTCCGTGGACGCAGCGTGCTGCGCGGGAGTGACAAAAGAGTCCCACGAAAACGCGCTGGCGTCCATGAAAATGTGTCAGATTCAGATAAAAAATTCACACTAAGTGATTATGAAAGAATCTGTTTTAAGTCTTCCTCCGGGGTTGATACTTTGGAAATGTGATACTCATCAATCAGATATTGCAGCACATTTTTTGAGAGGAAGGCTGGCAGTGTTGGTCCCAGATAAATATTTTTGATACCAAGGTGTAACAGGGTCAGCAGAATGCAGACAGCTTTTTGCTCGTACCAGGACAGAACCATCGACAAAGGAAGTTCATTGACATCACAGTCGAATGCCTTTGCCAGTGCGATAGCAACCTGAATGGCAGAGTAGGCATCGTTGCATTGTCCCATGTCCATGATGCGGGGAAGTCCGCCAATTTCACCAAGGTCTAAGTCATTGAAACGGTATTTTCCACAGGCAAGTGTCAAAATAACGGTGTCTTTTGGTGTCTGTTTTACAAATTCGGTATAATAATTTCTTCCCGGTCGTGCACCGTCACATCCACCGACTAAGAAAAAGTGTCGGATGTCGCCGTTTTTTACAGCATCAATCACCTGGTCTGCAACACCAAGGACGGTTCCGTGTCCGAATCCGGTCATGACATAGTGGCCGCCATTAATTCCGGTATTTTCTTTGTCTTTTGAATAGCCGCCAAGTGCCAGTGCTTTTTCGATAACCGGTGTAAAATCTTTGTCTTCACCAATGTGTGTGACATTTGGGTAAGAAACGACTTCGGTTGTGAAAACGCGGTCAGCGTAACCAGGTTTCACAGGCATTAAGCAGTTGGTTGTAAATAAAAAGGCTGCCGGAACATTGTCAAATTCTTTTTGCTGGTTCTGCCATGCTGTTCCAAAATTTCCTTTCAAATGAGGATATTTTTTTAATTCCGGATAAGCGTGGGCAGGGAGCATTTCTCCGTGGGTATAGATGTTAATTCCTTTTCCTTCCGTTTGTTTAAGAAGCAATTCCAAATCTTTCAAATCGTGACCGCTTACAACGATAAAAGGTCCTTTTTCAACAGTCAGAGAAACCTTTGTCGGAACCGGAGTGCCATACGAGGTTGTGTTCGCACGGTCTAACAGTGCCATACATGCGAGGTTTACCTCACCCGTTTCCATAACAACTGGGAGAAGATGCTCCATATCAAAATCATAGCTAATTACACAAAGTGCTTTATAAAAGAACTGATTGACGGTTTCATCTGTATAGCCAAGCATTTTTGCGTGGTATGCATAGGCTGACATGCCACGGATGCCAAAGAGGATAAGGGCTTTTAATGAGCGGATATCTTCATCTGCTTCCCAAATTCGTTTCATGTCATAATTGTCGGTGTTTCCACATGGATTTTTGCATACGCTGCAATCCGGTACAATGATGTGTTTTTCTTCATTTACCCGCTGAATCATTTCGCGCAGCGTATCATCGTTAAAGTTTACATTTGTAATGGTTGTAAAAAGACCTTCTATAATAATCTGATCCGTATTTTCCGTTTTTTTATTGTTTTCGCAGGCACGTGCCAAGCCAATCAGTGCTCCGGTTAATTCATCCTGAAGATTGGCAGTTTCGGCAGTTTTACCACATACGCCTGCACAACCGGTGCATCCGGTACATCCTGCGGTCTGTTCACATTGAAAACAAAACATTGAATTTGTCATGCGTTTTCGCTCCTTTGATTTGTTATTGTGAGCTTATTATAAAAAAATTTAATTAAGAAATATGTTGTTATAACCACGTTTTTTTGACGCTTAACAGGAAATATTTGGATTACGGTTTTGTCGGTGGCTGGTGTATCGGCGTATCGATTGGACAGTGGCTTGGCTTTGTGCTGGAAACGCTGCCGGATACTTTACGATGCTCTGTAAACGTACGGCAGGAATGCTTTCAAATTTCAGCACAAACACATCGGAAATTGATAGCATGAATGAAAGCACACAAGATGGTAGCGCGTATTCGTACCTTGGCAAAGCAATTGCAGGATGGGCTCGCCATGTAAGTAAGGTAAGAGGAAAAGAAACTGCCGGTTCTAAGAACAGGAATTCTAAGAATCGGCAGTTTTTTGAGGGTATTAGAAAATATCGTATTTATATTTCATTACGCGGTAGGCGTAACGTTTGGACTGGTAAGTGAAGGTGCGAATCATTTTTCCGTTTTTGTCATACTCGCCGTAGGTGTGGTTCATGCCGCTGCTGAATGTGATGTTTTCATCAAAATGCTGGACACTGCTGACAACACTGGAATAAGGAACAGCAAATTTTTTTACAAGCCGGTAGGTCTTTTTCTTCTCATCCACCAGATATTTGTAGTAATAAGAAGCCTTTCCTTTTTTGTAGGAGCCGACGCCTTTATAACTTTTCCAACTGAATTTTGGAAGTGTTTTTGCACTGCCGAAATTGTTGTTGTACAGGTAGAGGTAATACTGCCCATTTGGGAGGGTATCATCTTTTTCTACAGTAATCGTATGCTGACCGGCATGTCCGACAAATTTGACACCGGTCCGCTTGAGAAGATACTTTGCAAGCGATGTCTTTTTGTAGAGGGAGCCGGAGTGGATGATGTACTTGATTTTCGGCTTTTTGTAAATATTGCTGACCTTTACCAAAGAACTTTCTTCCCGGCTGCTCACAATTAGTTCTCCATCATTAATTAAATCTAAGGAATTTAAATGGAGCCAGTCAAGTTCAGTTCCTCCGTAGGTGTTTTTACCACCCTTTCGCTGAACATGTTTTTTTCTGGAAGCCGACATAAGTTTTGCAAAATCAACTAATTTTTTTGTTTTTTTAGTTTTAATATCAACAGAAATAACAACGTCTTCAATTGTTTTTTTCTTCTTATCATTTACAAGACACAGTAATTTTTTATGAGCCGCATCATACATAAAATCGTGGTGGAGTTCGTAACCTTTGAGAGAGATTTGTCTCACGATATGCCCTAAGCGGTTCATGACGGCAAGTTTGTCAATATCATAAGAGAAAATCCAGTTGCCGTCTACGGTGAGAATTCGGTCGGTGCGGTAGCCATTCAGTGGTGTCAAGCCGCGGCTTGCACCGTTGTTATCGTAATAGTAAATGTTGGTGGCATCTGATTTATCGTGTCCAAACATGGCATAGAAGCCGAGCGAGACGGCAGTTTTGCTTTTTCCGTTTTTCACTTTTTTGATTTTCGGAATCGCTTTTTCCTTTTTTGGTGTCGTTGAAAAGCGAACAGTCTTTTTCCGCTCATTTGCTGCATTGTAGAAATTAATTTCTACTGTATTTTTTCTGCCGGCAGCGAGTCCCGGAATCAGATATTCGTGAGTTAGGCGCACATTTGCTTCCGATCCGCCTGCTAAAGTGCCAGAAACCGTTTCCGCACCTTTGGCTGTAATGGTGTACTTGGCGTAAAGTGGTTCTGTAGAAACCGCATAAAAGTAAATAGAGGTACTCAGTGTGCCATATGGATTTTTTACTAACAGAGGGGCATCCAAAGTTCTTTTCCCCTTTTTCCATTTGGTCAGATAAGAAGTTGCTTCTCTTTGGTATTTGGTTGTATAAACGTTTTTCGTACTGTGTTTGATAGTAAGTATTTTTGCCTGAGATTTTGTGGCACAAACGAGGGTGCCGCAAAACAGAAGGAAAAACATACTTACCAGTAGTTTCTTTTGTTTCATTGGATGGTCTCCTTTTCATAGTATACATCAGTAAAATCATATTTTATTACGCGGTAAGCGTATCGTTTTGCGGCATAAGTATATGTACAAATCATGTTTCCTTGTTTATCGTATTCGCCATAAGTGTGATCCATGCCGCTGCTGAATGTGATGTTATTTCCAATATAATTCACTCCGCTGACCACACTGGAATACGGAACAGAGAACTGCTGAACCAATTCGTATGTTTTTTGGTTTTCATCGACTAAATATTTGCAAAAATAGGAGGCAGTTCCTTTGCGGTAAGTGCCGACGCCCGGATAGAGGCTCCAGTCAAATTGAGGGAGTGTTTTGGCACTGCCAAAGTTATTATTGTACATAAACAAATAATATTGTCCGTTTGGCAGTGAAGCATCGTGTTCTACTGTAATCGTGTGCTGACCGGCATGTCCGACAAAGTTCCCTTTTTGTTTTAATAGCAGTTTTTCATATTTGGTTCCTTTATAAAGAGAGCCGCTGTGGATTAAGTAGTCAATGGAAGGATTCTCGTAAATATTATTGATTTTAATAATTACGCTTTCTTCCCGGCTGCTGAATACGGCATCTTTATCATTAATCATATCCAGAGAATTCAAATGAAGCCAGTCAAGCTCGGTTCCGCCATATGTATTTTTTCCGCCTTTGCGTTGTACGGAGCGCTTTCTCATGGACTTCATCATTTTCTCAAAATCGACCAGTTTTTTTATTTTTCCGGTTTCAATATTGACAGAAATCAAAACATCTTCAATTGTGTCTTTGTCGGTATCGTTGACAAGACATAAAAGCTCATTTCGTTTTTCATCGTACATAAAGTCATGATGAAGTTCGTATTTGCCAAGAGAAAGTGTCTTTTCGACTTTTCCCAGTCGGTTGACAAATGCAATGTCTGTGAGGCTGTAGGAGTAGACAAGTTTACCATCAATCGTTAAAATACGGTCGGTGCGGTAGTCATTCAATGGTGTTTTTCCCCGGCAGATACCGTTATTGTCATAATAATAAATATTTTTTGCCTTAGATTTATCATGTCCCAAAACGGCAAAAAGTCCATCGGTCAAAGAAGATTTGCTATTCCCCTTTTCCACTTTGGTAATGGCAGGAATCTGTTTATCCTTTTTGAGTGTGACAGTATATTGATAGGTATGAATCAAATTGTTTCCTGCGTCATAAAAAGCAAGGGAAAAATGATTTTCAAGTCCCGGTGCCAGTCCGGTAATTAAGTATTCATGTGTTTTTGTTACGCCAGAATCGGAATCATTTTTCAAGCGGTGTTTTATCACGCTGCCATTGTTACAGGTCACTTCACAGACGACATAACTATCCTGTTCCGATACGCCGTAATAATAAAAGGAACCGGTATTTGTCCCATATGGATTCCAGACAACAAGTGGATCTTCGATTGTGTAGGAATTATTGTTTCTCATATTTTGAAGCTGGTTGTCTGCTTCTGTCTGGTAAGCATCCTCATAAATATTTTTGCTTTGGTGTTTGATATCCTGAACCGGAAAATCTTCACTGACTAAACCGGTATGTTTTTTTTGCTCGATTTGTTTTTGTCTTATATAATGCCGATAGCAGAATAGGCAGACAAAACCGATTAAAAGAATACCAATGATGCTTATCCAAAGTGCTTTTCTTTTCATGCGTGTACTCCTTTTTATGTAATGATAGATTTAGTGTAAAAAATAATTATGTCAAAACAATTTCAGGTGGGTGTTTGGGGGGACTTTTTGGTTCCGTAATAGGGCAGAATAGTTTCGTGTCTCGCAGGCGTTTTCACTCGTTGAGTACGTCGGTATGGAGCACTGGTAGTTTCAGTGCCCATACCGCTACGCACTCAACGAGCGGGAGCGCCCGCGAGACGCAAAGCTTTTCTACTTAAATTACGGAAACTAAAAAATATCTTGCATGTCACCCATTTTTTGTCTACAATTAGTTCTATTACAAAAAAGATAGAAAGAAGGAAATATAACAATATGAAACAGGACAAAACTTTTCTTGGAACGGAGCCGGTGGGAAAACTGCTTTTTAAACTGGCAGTGCCAACGGTTATTGCACAGCTTGTGAATATGCTCTATAACATTGTTGACCGCATTTATATTGGACATATGCCGGGAGACGGAAGCCTTGCACTGACCGGGGTTGGTGTGTGCATGCCATTGATTATGATTGTGTCAGCGTTTGCAGCGTTAATCAGTTCCGGTGGTGCACCGCGTGCTTCGATTGCGATGGGAAAGGGAGAGCATGAGTCGGCAGAGAAGATTCTTGGCGGCTGCGTTACGGTGCAGGTAGTGATTTCTCTTATTTTGACGGTAGTTATTCTGGTTTGGAATAAAGATTTGCTTCTTGCTTTTGGAGCAAGTGAAAATACAATTTCGTATGCAAATTCATATATGAGTTTGTATGCATTTGGCACACTTTTTGTACAGCTGACCTTGGGAATGAATGCATTTATTACGGCACAGGGATTTGCAAAGACTGGTATGTTTACGGTAATGATAGGTGCAGTGGCTAATATTATATTGGATCCTGTTTTTATTTATGGGTTTCATATGGGAGTAAGAGGAGCTGCACTTGCTACTATTTTATCGCAGGGAATTTCTTGTGTGTGGGTAATTCATTTTCTATGTGGTGAGAAAACGATTCTCCGCCTCAAAAGAAAAAATCTTCGAGTGGATTTTGGTTTGGTGCTTCCGTGTCTTGCATTGGGACTTTCTGCGTTTATCATGCAGGCAAGTGAGAGTGTCATTTCGGTCTGTTTTAATTCGTCGTTACTTGCTTACGGAGGGGATTTGGCGGTCGGCGCGATGACAATTTTAACAAGTGTGATGCAGTTTGCGATGCTTCCGCTGCAAGGGCTTGGTCAAGGGGCGCAGCCGATTACCAGTTATAATTACGGAGCGAAAAATCGTGAGCGTGTGAAAAAAAGTTTTCGTTTGCTGCTAACAATTAGTTTGATATACTCTGTTGTTTTGTGGGCATTTATTTTAGTCATCCCGCGTCTTTTTGTGGGCATGTTTACAAGCGATGCCACCTTGCTTGATTTTACTTCCCAGGCATTACGTGTATACTGTGGGGCACTGTTTATTTTCGGTATCCAGATTGCCTGCCAGATGACATTTGTCTCAATTGGAAGTGCTGTTTGTTCAATTATTGTAGCGGTGTTGAGAAAATTTGTTTTGTTAATTCCACTCATTTATATTCTGCCGCAGCTTTTTGTGGACCAGACCTTTGCGGTGTATCTGGCAGAACCGGTTGCGGACGTGTTTGCCGTTACCTTTACTGCTATTTTGTTTACGATTCAATTTAAGAAAATACTTGCAAAGCTAAATTAAAGGATTTTACAAAAGGAAAGCCTCGGATTGCCTTGAAAAAGAATTTTTAGGCAGTTTAGGGGCTTTTTTTATGTACTTTTTTGCGTTGGCAGCATTGATTCCGGTAAAATTGTATTGACACCGGGTGCAACAGAGAAAGATTTGAATTTTTGCTGGTATTCCAAAACAAAAGGATTAGCAAAAGTAAAATTAGGAAAGAAAGAAGACTTATCCGACGCCAAAGTATATGACGGCACAGTTACCGATATCAACCGTTCCAATAGTGTGGAGACTTACAAAGCTTCCAACAAAGTATCCATAAAAGGCGCATTGGAGAAAAACACTACTTATTACTACAGCTATTCCAATGATGGAACGACATGGAGTAAGGCTGAAAAATATCAGACAAAAGATTTTTCTTCTTACAAAATCTGGCTGGTAGGTGACCAGATTGATTATGCTGCAGCAGATGAAGCAGATACAAAGAATGTAAGAGAGAGCGAGTATGCCGGTTTCTTATATCCGTCGGTACTTCGTAATCTGCCGCTTGCTTCTTCCATCGGAAACCATGAGAGCAAAGGAACGGATTACAAGTATCATTATAACAACCCAAATACAGAGGATAATTTGTAATTTGGGAGCAACGAACTCCGGAAGTGATTACTACTTCAGCTATGGCGATGTACTATACATTGTTTTGAATAGTAATAACCGTAATGCGGCAGAGCACAGCAAACTGATGGAAAAGGCAATTAAAAGCGCACCAAATGCGAAATGGAAAGTGGTAGCCTTCCACCATGATATTTATGGTTCCGGACAGCCACACTCCGATTTTGATGGAGCAAATTTGCGAACAATTTTTGCACCGCTTATGGATAAGTGTGATATTGATGTCTGCCTGACCGGTCATGACCATAGTTATGCAAGAACCTAAAGTAGACGCTGCTGCATTGCGAAAAAAAGTCGGTATGGTGTTCCAAAAAGCAAACCCGTTTCCAGCAAGCATTTATGATAATATTGCTTATGCGCCAAAATACCACGGAGTGCACGGACGCAGAAAACGGAAGAACTTATGGTAGAACTGAAAAAGAATTATACGGTAATTATTGTGACACATAATATGCAGCAGGCTGCGCGTGTGGCAGATAAAACAGCATTCTTTTTCATGGGTGATTTGATTGAATATGGACAGACGGAGCAGATTTTTAATAATCCGCAGAGGGAGAAAACAAAAGCATATGTCAGCGGACAGTTTGGTTGACATCAAAAAAATACCTGTGTAAAAAAATGAAATATTTGTTGCTATAATAGGGGAAATATGGTAATATTATGTTATTAAATTTTATGGGAGGTAAAATTATGATGAAGATGAAAAAAAGGGTAGCTATTGTTTTATTATTTGCGTTATGTCTGGCGCAGATTCCTGTTGCTCCGAAAGCAAAAACGAAAAAAGTTAAGTTAAATCTAACAAAGGTTTCTCTTTTGCAGGGGGCAACTGTACAACTTAAACTGTTAAACAAAAAGGCAGGGGCTGTAAAGTGGTATTCAAAAAATAAGAAAAAAGCAACGGTTAACAAAAAGGGAAAAGTGACCGCAAAGAAAACAGGCAGTGTAGTTGTTTATGCAAAATATAAGAAAAAACAATACAAATGCAAGGTGACAGTGAAAGCACCGGTAAAGGTTGCAAACATGAAAGAAAATAACGCAATATTTACGAGGAATGTATATCAAAAGATAAGCAAAATTCAGAGACTTGTGGTGAAGCAGGAGGTCATCTCGCCAAAGGGAATTTATGAGATTTATCAGTTGCTGGCAGCGATGGATGTTCAGGAAATAACGGATGGAAGCCAGCCATTTGTGGGAGGAATTACTCTTAAACTATTATTTAATGATGGAACGAATATGGAATTTACGATTGGAAAGAATCTTGTGATTGATGGAAAACAATATAAGATTTCATCGGATATTTCAGAAAAGCTGGGACAGTTATTAAAACAGTATCAATGATAAGGAGTTGTGATACGCTTAAAAAAGTTGGAAAACGCCCGACATTTGCAAGAAAATATATTGACATTTGAAAGACGGTGTGCTAGTCTTTGGTAAAAGAATCGATTCTTTCCTATACAGAAAAAGGGAGAGGATACTATGGGAAAAGCAGATTTGACAGAAAAGAATCTTTTGCGTTATAAGGATGTTTTTTCGGATGTTGCAAATGTTAATTTGTTTCATGGTGAGAAGGTACTTGCAGAAGAAGATATTGTGGAAGAACAGACTGAACTTATTTTTAAATCACCGGTAGATGGAAATTTAGGACAGTTGTTCCTTGATGTACCAATGAAATGTAAAAAAGCAGGTACGGATTTTGTATTTATATGTATGGAAAACCAAAGTGATATATGTAATATTATGCCGGTTAGAGACATGGGGTATCAGTATGTGAAATATACGGATCAGATAAAGTTGTGGCAGAAGAAAAATAAAAAGAACAATAATTATCCAAGTCCTATTACAAAAGTAATTCACGATAATCAGAAGCTAAAGCCAGTAATTACACTTGTTTTAAACTATGGAAATGAATCATGGAGTAATCCGATATGCTTATATGACTTATTGGATATTCCAAATGAATATAAAAAATATTTAGAACCGTGGATAACAAATCATCAAATTAATGTTATTAATTTGGCTGAACAGGGAGAAGAAGAATGTAAACAATATTGTTCTGATTTTCGGTATATTGTGAAATATTTGGCATGTAAAGGTGACAAGGTTAAATTAGACCGTTTTTTTCATGAAACAGAGTTCAAGTTAAATCATCCTAATGCTTTTTTAGATTGGATGTCAGTCATGACGCATGATACTGGTTATAAAATGGCAAAAAAACTGATAAAATGGGATGAAGAAGATGAAGGAGGTACGATTTCTATGTGTGTATTATTGGATATGTATGAAGAACGAGGTATGGAAAAGGGAATGGAACATGGACTGGACGTAGCATTCAATATTCTAAAATTATCCAGAATAGGGATGACAGAAAATGAAATCGCAGAAGAACTATGTGTTTCTGAAGAGGTTGTACACAAGTTTTCACATATTTATTCTTAATTAAAGAAATGAGGCTAAAGATTTTGAAAGAAAAGGAGGAATATGTTATGGTGAAGCATATTATTTTATGGACACTTAAAGATGAATTCTCAGATGAGGAGAAGAACACAATCAAACAGGGAATTAAGGAAGGACTAGAGAGCCTTTCCGGACAAATACCGGGGCTTATGGAAATTTCAGTCCGCACGGATTGCTTGGCAAGCTCAACGGTAGATGTTATGCTGGATTCAACTTTTGAAAGTGTTGAGGCACTGAAAAATTATAGTACACATCCGAAACATGTGGCGGTAGCGGATGGCAAAGTGAGACCTTATACAGCGACAAGGGCATGTATGGATTTCGAAGTGTAACAAGGTAATGCAAAATGGATGGAAGAGGGATTGACACCGTGTCAGTTTTGATTTATAGTAATCATTGTGACACGGTGTCAGTTTATATATTTGATTGGCTGAAAATCCAGGAGGTGATCTTACGATGGAGTATGTAAAGGTAGGGGATACCGATATTCGGGTATCAAAACTTTGTGTAGGGTGTATGAGTTTTGGCAAGGCAGGTACGATGCATGATTGGACTTTAGATGAGAAGCAGAGTGAGAAGCTGGTGAATAAAGCATTAGAGCTTGGTATCAACTTTTTTGATACAGCGAACTGCTATTCTTTGGGAACTAGTGAAGAGTATCTTGGACGTGCGATTCGAAAGTACGCAAAAAGAGAGGAAGTTGTACTTGCATCGAAGGTTTATTTTAATGAAGGAAGATTGTCGAAGCAGGCAATCCGGCGTGAAATTGATGGAACATTAAAGCGACTGGGAACAGATTATTTGGATTTATATATTATTCATCGGTTTGACTATGAGACTCCTGTGGAAGAAACGATGGAAGCTTTGGATTCTTTGGTAAAAGACGGAAAGGTTCGAGCGCTTGGCGCTTCTGCTATGTATGGATATCAATTTTATAATATGCAAATGGCGGCAGAGAAAAATGGATTTACCAAGTTTTCGGCAATGGAAAATCATTATAATTTATTATACCGGGAAGATGAGCGTGAATTGATTCCGATTTGCAAGCAGATGAATGTTATGCTTATGCCATACAGTCCGCTTGCTGCCGGGCATTTGACACGGGCAACATGGCAGTCGGATTCTCTGCGTGGACGTACAGACTGCGTGGCAAAAGGAAAATACGATCGGATGGAAGAGACAGATATTAAAATTGTCAAGAAAGTGTCTGAACTAGCCGAAAGACATCATTGTAAAATGTCTCAGATAGCCATTGCATGGGAATGGGAAAAAGGCATTTCGTCACCAATCATTGGAGCGACAAAAGAGCAGTATTTAGAAGATGCGGCGGAGGCTTTATCTATTTCATTGTCGGCAGATGAGATGCAATATTTGGAAGAAGCATATATGCCACATCCGATTGTTGGTGCAATTGATAAAAATCCAGAGGCAGATGTTGTGCTGCTTGCTGAGAAAAAGTAAAGGAAGGACTTTGTTTATGCCGGCAGGATCGGAAAAAAGAACGAATGCTCGAAGAGAAGAAATCATAAACGCATGTGAAAAATTATACCAAACGATGAGTTTTAAAGAAATAACCATCAAGCAGATTGGAGAGGTTACCTCTTTTTCAAGGACATCAATTTATAATTATTTTGAGACAAAAGAAGAAATTTTTCTTGCTCTATTAACGAGAGAGTACAAAATGTGGGTAGAGCAATTAAAAGATGTGCTGGAGAAGTATGAAAAATTGACGGTGGAGGAACTTGCAGGGATTATTGCAGATTCACTTGAAAAAAGATGGCAGCTTTTAAAAATTTTATCTATGAATCATTACGATTTAGAAGAAAACAGCCGTACAGAGATGTTAGTTGAATTTAAGCTCATGTATGGGGAAGCGCTGAATGCGATGGAACAGTTATTAATTAAATTTCGCAAAGAATTTGATGAGAATAAAAGACAGGATTTTATCTACGCTTTTTTTCCGTTTATGTTTGGCATTTACCCATATTCTGTTGTTACGGATAAGCAAAAAAAAGCTATGGAAGAAGCAAAAGTGAATTGCATGCCACATACGGTCTATGAGCTGACTTTTGCAATGACGAAAAAATTGTTGGAGTAAAGGAGAAAAGTAATATGTATTTAGAGAAGATTAATGGACCAGAGGATGTAAAGAAATTATCAATGGAACAATTAAATGTGCTTGCAGGTGAGATGAGAGAAGCATTGTTTCATCGTTTGACGAAGACAGGTGGGCATTTTGGACCAAACTTCGGTGTGGTGGAAATGACAATTGCGATGCATTATGTATTTGATTCACCAAAAGATAAATTTGTTTTTGATGTGTCGCACCAGACCTATCCGCATAAGATGCTTACCGGCAGAGCATATGGTTATCTGGATGAAAATCGTTTTCACGAAATTTCCGGGTATTCGGAACCATCGGAGAGCGAACATGACATTTTTACTATTGGACACACTTCAACGTCTGTCAGCCTTGCGACCGGACTTGCGAAAGGAAGAGATGCCGTTGGTGGCAAAGAAAATATTATTGCTGTAATTGGTGATGGTTCTTTGAGTGGCGGAGAGGCTTTGGAAGGATTGAATTTTGCCGGTGAAATGACCTCGAATTTGATTGTGGTTGTCAACGATAACGAGCAGTCGATTGCAGAAATTCACGGCGGTCTTTATAAAAATCTTACGGAACTTAGAGAGTCAAACGGCGAGGCTCCAAATAATTTGTTCCGTGCAATGGGACTTGACTATATTTTCGAAGAAGAGGGAAATAATATCGAGAAATTGATTGCGCTCTTTCAGAAAGTAAAAGACATTAACCATCCGATTGCTGTGCATATTCATACGCAGAAAGGAAAAGGGTATGAGCCGGCAGAGGAGAATAAAGAAGCTTGGCACTGGTGTATGCCGTTTGACCGCACGACCGGAAAGCCATTGCAGAATTTTGAAGGAGAAGATTACAGTGTGTTAACCGGTGAACTTCTTTTAAATAAAATGAAAAAAGATAAATCGGTTGTATTTGTGACTGCGGCAGTTCCAAGTAATGTTGGTTTTCCAAAAGAAAATCGTGAGAAAGCGGGAAACCAGTATATTGATGTAGGAATTGCGGAAGAGCAGGCGGTAGCAATGTGTTCCGGAATTGCAAAAAATGGCGGAAAACCAATCTTTGGTACCAACGCAACTTTTATCCAGAGAACGTATGACCAGTTTTCACAGGATGTATGTATCAATCAAAGTCCGGTTACTACAATTTTGAATTATTCGTCTGTACTTGGGCTGAATGATGTGACACATCTTGGATTTTACACGATATCTATGCTTAGTAATATTCCAAACCTTGTTTATCTTGCACCAACGTGTAAGGAGGAATATTTAGCAATGCTTGATTGGAGTGTGGAGCAGGATAAATATCCGGTTGTAATCAGCATGCCGGGAAATGGTGTTCATCCGGCTAAATATCCGGTGGCTTCATCCTATGATCCATTGAATGAGTATCAGGTATGTGAAAAAGGAGAAGAAGTTGCGGTTCTTGCTTTGGGCGATTTCTTCCAGCTGGGTGAAGAGGCTGCACGAAGTATTGAAAAAGAAACCGGCAAAAAAGTCACATTGATTAATCCACGTTTTGCATCTGGTCTGGATGAAAAACTGCTCTCGGATTTGAAAGAAAATCATCGTGTGGTTGTGACATTGGAAGATGGTATTTTGGAGGGCGGCTTTGGACATAAAGTTGCCGGTTATTATAGCACTTCCGATATGAAAGTATTGAATTTTGGCTTGAAAAAAGAGTTCTACGACCGTTACGATGCAGAACAGCTTTTGAAAGAAAATCATTTAACCAAAGAGCTGATTATGAAAGATGTTATGAAACTATTACATGCATAAAATGCTGGATATGTCAATTGTTTATCCGCATAATGCAGTGATTTTGATTATGCGTTGTTGTATAATACAGATATATTCAAAAATAATATAGTTAGGAGGAAAACAACAATGACAAGGACTAAGAAAAAAACATTGGCCGTGTTGATGGCGCTTTCCGTTGTAATTCCGGGAAGTATTGCACCTACGTCAGAAGCAGCGGCTAAAAAGGTCAAATTAAGCAAGACAAAAGTCAGCATACAAGTTGGCAAAACGAAAAAGATTACAATCAAAAACGCAAAAAAAGGTGCCAAAGTAACATGGAAGACATCAAATAAGAAAGTGGTTAAGATTGTAAAATCAAAGAAAAAGGGCAAAAAGGCGTATGCTGTAATTAAGGGTGCAAAAAAGGGTACCGCTACGTTGCGCGCCATTTATAAAGTGGGGAAGAAAAAGAAAACGATGAAGTGTAAAGTGAAAGTTACGAAAAATACGGCAAACAAAATCGCAACCAAGCAGCCGACTGCTCCAACTAAGAAACCGGGTTCTGTTTCCAGTCAGCCAACTGCTTTGCCTACACAAAATATCGCAAGCACAACACCTGCGGTAGAGAGTAAGAGCAACTACAGTTACTTTGATGACTATACATTAGGCTATGATAAAGATAATAAGAAGATTGTTGCTTATAAAGATGGTAAGCAGATGTCATTGGAAGAAGCAGGGGCCAAAGTGTATAACAATTATGGAGATAATATTTTTGCAAGCCAAATTGCAGATAATAAATGGAATGCAGATAATATTAAATTGACTGCACCTTTACAGTATACAACAGAAGACGGTAAGGTACATGATATTAACAGCATGCTTACCAATTATGATTTTATTGCTGATCCGACTGCATTAGATAATTCGGATAACGATGGAAAACTTTATGTATACGGAACAAATGAAGGATTTGATTATGCGGACGGTAAATTGGCTGCAAACTCTTATTCCAATAATTCACTCAGTATCCTTTCTACTTCTGATATGGTGAACTGGACCGATGAAGGGACGATGGATAATACGAATTTGAATAATTTGCCAAGTACAGCTTCTGCTAAGAAAAAGGAAAAGAATGGCTGGACAACAAAGGCATGGGCTCCATCAGCTCTCAAAATCGATGGCGATGGAGATGGTAAGGATGAATATTATATCTTTTATACCGATGGCGGAGGAATAGGATATGTTCGTGGTGATTCACCGGTTGGCCCATGGCATGATGATTTAGGACAGAAAATGTTTACCTCAAAGTCAGAAGGATGCGAGGGAGTAAAATGGTGTTTTGACCCGGCGGTTCTTGCAGATGACAAGGGGAATGCATATATTTATTTTGGTGGTGGAAATGACGAAGAAAAATATGTTCAGACCGGTCGTGTGTGCAAATTAAAATTTGAAAAAGGCACAGGAATTGTTTCTCCGGATGGTATACCAAAGACCTTGAATACATTCTGCTTCTTTGAAGATGGAGAAATTAACCAGATTGACGGTAAATACATTTATTCCTACTGTACGAACTGGGATGTAAAAGAAGATACGCCATATGTTGGAGCCGTTCAGATTGCGGCATACGTATCTTCGGACCCTATGAATATCTGCTTTTTCCCAGATAAAATTGGAAAAACCAAGTTTACGGATGAAGAAAATGTAGAACATAATTATCTTGGTACTATTTTAGATAATCCAAGTAAATTGTATGGTGAGACTTATAACAATCATCATCATATGCAGAATTTCAAAGGACATAATTACATCTTTTATCATTCAACTGTGCTTAGTAATACATTATATCGTGATAGCAAACAATATCGAAATTTACATGTAAATGAAATTGATATTGATACAAAGAATGATAAGATTACGATTGAGCCTTCCTATGAGGGTGCAAAACAGATTGAAAATGTGAATCCATATAAGAATGCGGATGGCACGGTTAAATATATTAATGCAACAACAAGTGCTAAGAGTGCAGGAGTGAAATCTTTGCGAGATGATCGTACTGTTGTAAAATCATATAATGGCTCACCGATGGTACTAGATCAGATTGATACCGGTGACTGGACTAAGATTAGCGGCGTTGATTTTGGAACCAATGGATTGAAAACAATTAGCGCAGAAATTGCAGCAACATCAGGAGAAGGTCAGATTGAGGTATATTTGGATGCTCCTACAGCTGCAAAAAACAGAATTGCAACCATTACATTGGGAGATACCAAGGGCTTGTATGCATTCAGCACGGCAAATGTTGATTGTGAAGTGAAAGGTGTTCATGATGTGTATTTTGTGTTCCGAGGAACAGGCTATAATGTGGCTTCCTGGGCATTTTCAGAGAAAACAAATCCAGAACTTCCGGACCTTTCTGCAAGACCAACGGTAGAACCAGTTCCAACAATGAATCCAAATGTAAAAGTAGGATGGAATGCGGATAAAACGGAATACGCTGTTCCGATTACAGAGGAAAATATTGTTGCAGAAGGCGGTGCAGTAGCAGAAGTAGACCAATATAATGGAACAGCTTCTCTGGTATATAATGGTCAGTATCCAGGTGTTTGGGTAAACTTGCCGGCAGAAATTACGGATAATCAATTCCAGACAGTAGAGATAACCTATGAGAATCAGGCCACAGATGCTGATTTTGGTGCAGCGATTCGGTATGCAACATCGAAAGGTGATGAGGGAATCGTATGGCCGGGTTCAAGTCCATTTGCATCAGGTGAGACAACAAAGACATTTACATTAGATTTCACAAAGAAATTTGCGAAAATAAAGATTTTTGCAGCTGAGAATCCAAAAGATGCCAAATTAATTATTAAGGCGGTTGTGTTAAAACGCGAGGCAGGAGCAACTGCACCGACAGCGACACCAAAACCGACAGCACTTCCTACCACAGCACCAATTGATGTAACTTACGGATGGAATGCGGATGAAACAGAATATACGCTTCCATTAACTGAAGAAACGGTTGTAAAGGGAAATGGCACGGAGGTGTCTGTAGACACGAATGCTAAGACGGCTACCATAACATATGATGGTGCATATCCGGATGCATTCCTGAATATGCCAGGGGATTTGTCCGATACGAAGTTTTCATCAATCATTATTAAATACGATCGTCTGACCGAGAAGGACAGCTTTGGTTACGCGTCTCGTTACACAGATAACAAGTCAACGGATGTAAATATTAAATGGGCAACTGTGAGTGGCGCATTTGCACCGGATGCTCACGAGGTGGAGATACCGTTAGACAAGACAAAAGATTTATATCAATTTAAAATATTTGGAAATGCATGTGATAGTGCTGGATTTATCATTAAAGCAGTGATACTAAAAAAATAGCTTGATTTGATTCCAAATGAAGAAGGATTTTGACAAACTTTTGAAAGAATGTCAAAATCCTTCTTTTCTATTTGATAAGAAAAAATTGAAATTTGCAATTTAATGCGGAGTATGGTAGCATTTTCCTTACAATTTATCTCACAAAGGAGAATGGTATATGATTCGCTTGATTGCTTTTGACATGGATGGAACTGTCTTAAATGATGAAAAAAAGATTTTAAAAGAAACAAAAGAAGCTCTTGAACAGGCGGCCCGTGCCGGTATTGAAATTGTGCCGGCGACCGGGCGGCCATTTTGTGGTATTTCGGATGAAATCTACCGGTTAGACGGAGTTCGTTATGTGCTTACGACAAATGGTGCCGGTATTTATGAAAGGGATTCAAAAACTTGTCTTTATGAGGATGCAATTCCGTTATCTGCCTATCTGCCAATGATTGCCGAAGTGGAGGCTTACGATGTGATGGCAGATACCTTTTTAAAGGGCGGTGCGCTTATGACAAAGAGAAAACGTGACCTTTTGTCAAGGATGCGTTTGACAAAAGAAATCCGTGATTATATTTTGTCGTCACGGCAGGTGGTAGAAAGCCAGGTGGACTACTTGCGTGAGCGAGGTGAAGATGTTGAGAAACTGACAATTAACTTTGCTTATGATGAGGACGGTCACCGCATTGATTACGATGCGGTCTGGGAGGTTCTTAAAAAATATCCGGATGTGAATGCTGTATCTGGTGGTATGAAAAATATTGAGGTTACCAAAAAGGGCGTTTCGAAAGCAAGTGGTCTTTTGTATCTGGGGAAAAAACTTGGAATTGCTCCAGAAGAGATGATGGTGTTTGGTGACAGCGGTAATGATTTGGATATGATAAAAATGGCAGGAATCGGTGTCGCCATGGCAAATGCAGAGCCGGAGGTTTTGAAAGCCGCAGATTTTGTCACAAAGAGTAATAACGAAAATGGGGTAGGGGGATTTTTGGTTTCAGCAACTTATTAAAAAATTGTATTTTATGCGCCGCTCTCGCTTGACAAATGCGCAGGGGTATCGGCAGGTCAAAAACACCTGCCGGATACCCGCGTGTTTGTAGCGCCTGCAATACAATTTTTTTAATAATTTGTCTGAACTCCAAAAATATTTAGCGCGCTTGACTGTCAGTTTCTTTGGAATCCAATAAATTAAAGAAGAATATTTGTTGTATATGATTCATTGAAAACTAAATTTTTTTAGAAACAAAAAACTCATGGAGCGTCGGTGAGGCTTTTCAGGATTCCAGTAATTTGTGTTTTAATTGTTTGTTTTTTGTGTGCTACTAATACGCGGGTATCTGGCAGGTGTTTTCTACCTGTCGATACCCCTGCGTATTTGTTAAGCGAAAGCGGCACACAAAGGGCAAACAATTAAAACACAAATTACGGAAACTGAAAAAACAAGAGAACAAAACCCATTGAAGGAGGAAAAAAATATGTTGACATCATTAGCACTGATTTTTTTAGTAGGACTTTGTATGGCGGCGATATGCCAGAAATTAAAACTTCCACGCATTATTGGAATGCTTGTAACAGGAATGGTGCTGGGGCCATATGTGCTGGATTTTCTGGATTCATCTATTTTGTCAATTTCTGCAGAACTTCGCAAGATGGCATTGATTATCATTTTGCTTAAGGCAGGCTTATCGTTAAATTTAAATGACTTAAAAAAGGTGGGAAGACCGGCGATTTTACTGGCTTTTGTGCCGGCATCATTTGAGATTGTTGGATATGTGCTGTTTGCACCAGTCTTTTTGGAAATTTCACGGATTGATGCTGCGGTGATGGGGGCAGTGCTTGCTGCGGTTTCACCGGCGGTTGTTGTACCCCGCATGGTGCAGCTTATGGAAGAAAAGTATGGAACAAAACAGTCCATTCCGCAAATGATTATGGCGGGGGCATCGTGTGATGATATTTTTGTCATTGTTTTGTTTACAACCTTTTTGGGAATGGCGCAGGGGGCAAAAGTAAGTTTGTTAAGGTTTGTAAATGTACCGGTTTCGATTTTTCTTGGAATCCTTTTGGGAGCGGTAATTGGCTATGTTTTGTATCGTTTTTTTGAAACGGCATATAAACATCAAAATTACGTGAGAAATAGTACAAAAGTTATTCTCGTACTTGGTGTATCGTTTCTTCTGACAGCAGTGGAGGGATGGCTTGATGGAAAAGTTGCCGTGTCAGGACTTTTAGCAGTTGTCAGTATGGCGTGTGTACTTAAGGTAAAATGTATTCCGGCGGTATCTAAGCGGCTGTCGGAGAAATTTGGAAAACTGTGGATTGCGGCAGAAGTTATTTTATTTGTGTTAGTTGGAGCAGCGGTCGATTTACGCTACACAGCAGCTGCCGGCGGATTTGCTGTGCTGGTAATTTTTCTTTCACTGGTATTTCGTATGGCAGGTGTGTTTGTTTGCGTTTTGGGTACTGGGTTGTCATGGAAAGAAAGACTGTTTTGTGCTATTTCGTATTTGCCAAAAGCGACGGTTCAGGCGGCGATTGGTTCGGTGCCGCTTGCTGCAGGATTAGGCTGTGGAAAGATGATTTTATCGGTGGCGGTTTTGGCGATTTTAATAACCGCACCGCTTGGCGCACTGGGGATGGATTTGACGTATAAAAAATTGTTAGCACGGGAGGAAAATAACTGAAAACGTCTTGAAAATGTCAACTTTGTGTGCTTAAATGAATAAGAGAATATGAGAAAAGAAGGGAACAACATGAAGAGTGTTTATTTCGTGCGCCATGGACAGACCGTATGGAATGTAGAAAATAAAATTTGCGGCGCAACAGATATAGAACTTACTGCTCTTGGACATGAGCAGGCGATTGAGACAGGAAAGAAGATTTTAGAGAAAAAGATAGAGGCGGATGTGATTTTATATTCTCCGCTGGTGCGGGCGAAAGATACCGCATTACATATTTCAGAAATAACCGGGATTCCGGCAAAAGAGGAAATCCGCTTAAAGGAGCAGAATTTCGGAAAGTACGAATCGACCGCAAGAGATGGTGCCAAGTTTCGTGAGGCAAAAAAGCAGTTTGTCGAACGATATGAAGGCGGTGAGTCGATGCTTCAGCTGGCACAGCGCGTGTATAACCTGTTAGATGAGGTAAAAGCGTCCGGCAAGACTTGTATTTTAGTGGCGCACAACGGAATTGCGAGAGTGGTGCAGTCCTATTTCTATGAAATGACAAATGAAGAATATGCGGCGTTTGGTGTGGATAACTGTGCGATTTTGCAGTACGAATTTTCGGGTGAGGAAAATGGGGGCGCTAAGGCATGAGTGCAGGAAAAAAAGCCGGCATGGATATGACGCAGGGGACTATCTGGAATAAAATTTTATTGTTTGCGCTTCCGTTAGCAGCGAGCAGTATGTTGCAGCAGTTATTTAACTCGGTGGATACAGCCGTTGTCGGTCGGTTTGCGAGCAGTGAAGCGCTGGCGGCAGTGGGAAGCAATGGCTCATTGATTTCTTTGATGATAAATTTATTTATTGGAATTTCTTTGGGAGCCAATGTTGTTATTGCAAAATATATCGGTCAGAAGTCGGAGGAAAATGTACAGGCGGCTGTTCATACAGCGATTGTCGTGGCACTTATCAGCGGTGTTTTTGTTATGATATTCGGACAACTAATTGCAAAGCCCGTACTTACGCTGATGGGAACACCGGACGATGTGATTGATTTGGCGGTACAGTATTTGCGGATTTATTTACTGGGAATGCCATTTATCATGCTTTATGATTTTGGCTCATCGATTCTGCGAAGTATTGGTGACAGTAAGAGACCGCTGTACAGTTTGATTGCGGCAGGAATTATTAATACCGGATTGAATCTGCTGCTTGTGATTGTGTTTCAGATGAGCGTTGCCGGGGTTGCGATTGCAACCGTGATATCCAATCTGACGAGTGCCAGCATAGTAATGTACATTTTGATGCATGAAACATCGGTTATCCGCATTGATAGAAAACAGTTAAAAATTGTACCAAAAGAATTGAAAAAAATATTAGTTATCGGGATTCCGGCAGGGCTTCAGGGAATGATGTTTTCCATTGCCAATGTGTGTATCCAGAGTGCAATTAACAGTTTTGGGTCGGATGCCATTGCAGGTTCTGCGGCGGCATTGAATTACGAATTTTTTGCTTACTTTGTTGTCAATGCATTTGCACAGGCAACTGTGACCTTTACAAGCCAGAACTTTGGTGCCGGTGAGCCGAAACGGTGTCGGAAAATTTTCCATACGTCGATGGTATTATCCCTTGTGTGTTGTGGCCTGCTGTCACTGGTGTTTGTCGTGTGGCGAAACTTTTTTCTGCAGATTTATACAACAGATCCGGCAGTTCTTTTGTATGCCAAACAGCGAATTGTCATTGCGACAACGTTAGAGTGCTTAACATCCGTGTATGAAATCAGCGCGGGAGCAATGAGAGGGCTTGGACGTTCTTTGACGCCTGCGTTAATTACATTTTTAGGTTCCTGCGTGCTGCGGCTGATTTGGATTGCGACAGCGTGTAAGATGGTTCATGAATTTTGGGTTCTGCTTATTATTTACCCGATTTCGTGGGTTGTTACAGGATTGATTATGATGATTGCATACGAAATTGTGAAAAAACGCGTGCTTGAAAGGAAATGGGCGTAAAATGATGTGGCTGTTATTTGCTTTTTTATCTGCTCTCTTTGCAGGGCTTACAGCAATTCTTGCAAAGTGCGGAATAGAAAATATGGATTCGAATGTGGCAACTGCCATCCGAACGATTGTGGTATTAATATTTTCGTGGGTATTGGTTTTTGTCATGGGAGTGCAGAATGGAATTTTTCATTTATTCGGAAAAACCATTACGTTTCTTGTGTTATCCGGCGTAGCAACAGGAGCATCGTGGCTCTGCTATTTTCATGCACTTCAGATTGGAGATGTGAACCGGGTTACACCGATTGATAAATCCAGTACCATTTTGACGATGATTCTTGCGTTCTTATTTTTTGGGGAGACGGTTGGAGCGGTTCAAATTTGTGCAATGGTTTTGATGGGAGCCGGAACGTATCTGATGATTCAAAAGAGGGAAGCAGAAACAGGTAAGAAAACCAAAAAGACATGGCTTTTATATGCCCTGCTGTCGGCAGTGTTTGCCAGTCTGACTTCGATTTTGGCAAAGGTTGGCATGCAGGATGTCGATTCAAATTTGGGAACAGCTATCCGCACCGCCGTTGTTCTTGTAATGGCGTGGGTTGTTGTGTTTGCAACCGGAAAACAGAAAACAATTCATGGAATTGGCAAAAAAAATGGGGTATTTCTTGTGCTGTCCGGTGTGGCAACCGGAGCGTCGTGGCTCTGTTATTTCCGTGCGCTGCAAACAGGACCGGCAAGTGTCGTTGTGCCGATTGATAAATTAAGTATTCTGGTTACGATTTTCTTCTCGTATTTTGTGTTTGGCGAGAAACTTACCAAAAAATCAGGAGTGGGGCTGGTGCTTTTGGTAGCAGGAACGTTATTGCTTTTGAAGAAGTAGGGTGAATCTGTCAAAAATAAATTTATTTAAAAATAAAAAGATTGACAATTTTATAATAAAAAGGTAAAATGAATTTAATATTTGGCAAAGCATAAAAGGAGGAGAAAGCGATTAAGGTTTGGGGAGATTCAAAAGACAGGAAAACCGCATTGATGGATGATTCCATGCAGCGGGTTACTTATGGGGAACTAAAGCAAAAAATAATCGACGTGGGAAGACATTTAAGCGTTAGACAACTGGTCGTGATAGAGATGGGAAATAACATGGATTCTGTTATCTTTTATCTTGGATGTTTGTTTCGAGGAACTGTAGCTATTCTTGTACATGAGAATCTTTCAGAGTTTGAATTATCCGAGTATATTGTAAAATTTGAACCGGAGTATTTGTTTTTGTCAATGGATTACAAATGACTGGAAAGAGGAGGTGGAAGCATTTTTTAACTGTAAAGTTGCCAGCCAATATGGGTGTTATGAAGTAAACTCGATTGCTTATGAATGTCCTTTTCATAAGCTGCATGTGATGACAGAAAATGTTTATGTAGAAATTGTGGAGGATAATCAAATCTGTATTACATCAAAGCATAACCGGGTGATGCCATTTGTGCGATACAAAGTTGGAGATAGAGGACGTCTTTGCACAGATAAGAATTGTTCTTGCGGAAGTCAGGAACCGATTTTGGAATTGGAGATGGCAAGAGATAATGACCTAATACAAAAGGCAGATGGAAGTGTGGCACATTATGATTGCCTTTTTGGAGTAATTGAGCGAATCAATTTGATGCTCGAAATGGCAATATTACAATTTCAAATTATTCAGACAGATTATGAAAAATTTGATGTTTATATGGTGGTAGATGACGAGGAAGATATTCCTGAGGTTCAGATGTTATTTAAGAAACTGTGTGATAAAGATCAGATAAGGGGAGAGTTTACTTTTTCCTTTGTTGATTATTTGTATCCAAGCGAAAAAACCGGGGTTTTTGCGAAGGAGGATTACAATTAAGATGAAAAACTTATTCTAAAAACTGCAACTTTTTTGTCTCCCAAATCGTTAGATAAGTAAAGGGTGTAAATTACACAAAAAAAGGAGGTATTCTTATGAAGAAAGTATTGTTGTTTAGTGCAGCATTGTTTGTTATTGCGTTAGGCATGGGGGTCTCAGCATCTGCTGAGACAAAGAAAATTGGGAACTTCAAATATGAATATGACAGTGCTCCAAATGGAAACGATGTATGGATTACCAAAATTACGCCGGTTACGGGCAGTGATATATCCACACTAAAGATTCCGTCCAAAATCGATGGAAACAAAGTGATAAAATTGGGAGCAAAAGACGATACAGATGACTATTTTCATGATAATATTTTCGGTATGTATATTTTAGAAGAAGATTCCAGTCTCGTACCGGAACAAATTGTTTCAGATGTTGCAAAAATAAAGAAAATAATTCTTCCGTCAGGATTAAAGGAACTGACGCCAGATTGTTTTCATAATATTCAAAAGGGAAAGACGATTTCTGTTCCTAAAACCTTAAAAAAGAATATAAGAGCACTTTGCAATTTGCAATGGAAAAAGGTTACAATCAATAAAAGCAATAAAAAATACAAAATGAAGAACGGATGCCTTATATCAAAAAGTGGAAAGACATTTTACGGTAATTTGGAAAAGAAAAAAAGCATAAAAATTCCAAATGGAGTAAAGACAATTGCAGAGGGTGCGCTTTTTTTAAACGATAATCTTAAGGTGGTTTATATTCCTAAAACGGTTTCGAAAATTAAGGGAAAAGCATTTGGAACATCGAAGTCGCTCCGAATTAAAATTGCATCCAAAAATCAATATTATTATGTTTCAAAGGGATGTGTGGTTAGCCGGAGGAGTGGACGTCTTGTCGTTGCAGGCATTAAAAAAGGAGTAATAACAATTCCGGAAAAAGTAACAGTGCTGAAAGAGGGTACTTCCTTTGTGGGAGGAGAGTGTGAAAAAATAGTATTTCCTAAATCATTAAAACAGATTGAGGAACACTGGGCAGGAACGCTTGGAAATTCTAGTAAAATAGAATATATTTTTCAATCGAAGGAACCTCCAAAAAGAAAGGGGGCTGCATTTTTGCTATTAGGTGGAAGCGTTGTATATGTTCCAAAGGGCACAAAACAAGTGTATGAAAAAGCTTTGAAAAGATTTTCCTATGATTTGAAAATCGTAGAAAAGTAGTGGGAAGGAGGTTCATATGAAAAAAATAATATATGCTGCCATGTTTTTTCTCGCGATTACAATGATGTGTGGAAATGCTGAGAAAGCAGAGGCAAAGTCCTATAAGGCAGGAAAATTTAAATACCAGTATAAGAATACAAAAAAAGGTGTGTGGATTACTAAGATTACACCGCTATCTTCCAAGGGAATCAGTAAACTTAATATCCCTGCTAAGGTAAAGGGAAAGAAAGTGGTCAAACTGGGAAATACGAATGACAAAGATACTACTGATCATACTACTTTAAATCTTTTTGGTGTTAGAATTGGATATTATGAGGAAGGTGGTATTTATACCCCATCAAATCCTAAAGTACACAAAAGAGTTGCTAAGATAAAGAAGATTCGGATTCCGGACTCGGTTGTATCAATAACACCAAGTTGTTTCTTTGATGTGCAGGAAGGAAAGGAGATTAATATTCCAAAGGGTGTGAAGAAAGAGGTTGTAAATCAGTTTACGAGGGTGAAGTGGAAGAAAGTAAAAATATCGTCAAAGAACAAAACGTATAAAGTAAAGAATGGCTGCCTACTTTCTAAAAATGGAAAGGTGATGTATGGTCTTGTATATAAGAAGAAAAGGGTAGTTGTGCCGAAAACGGTAACAGCGATTAAAACAATGGGTACCGGAGATGCAGCACGTAGTGAAACAATTCACGGATTGGCTTTTTTTGGATGTGAGACATTGGTGCTTCCAAAGAGCGTAAAAAATGTCTGTATTTTTAGTTATTCAATGATGAAAGTGGAGGTGGATTCTGGCAGTCAGTATTTTGCATCAAAGGATGGATCGTTATACGATAAAAAAGACGGCAGACTGGTATGGCTGTATCAGACCGATGGAATATTTAATATCCCGGATGGAGTCAGAGAGATACCGTACCACTTTGGCCCATATGGATGGGCAAAAAAAATCATTATTCCGGCAAGCGTTAAAAAGGTGGCAAATATAGTGCAGTATTGTTATGTTAAAGATCCGGTAATTGTATGCAAAGGAAAAGAACCACCGACTTTGTCAAAAGAACAAACTAATTCGGTAGTAAGCCTTAGAGACGAAGTTATTAATATTACGGTATATGTACCTAAAGGATGCAAAGATGCTTATGAAAAAACATGGGTAATTGATAAAAGTAATGTAAGCTCAAAAAGAATTAATTTTACATTTATTGAGCAATAAGCCGGTTAAATAAAGCAATTGCAAAGGAGACTCATATGAAAAAAATATTATATGTGACCATGTTTTTTCTCACGCTTACAATGATGTTTGCAAATGCCGAGAAAGCAGAAGCAAAGTGTTACAAATCAGGAGCCTTTTCCTATCAGTATAAAATAGAGAAAGGTAGTGTTTGGATTACAAAAATTGAGATAATTTCTAATAAGGGAGTTACTACGCTTAAAATACCGTCCCATATAAATGGAAAGGAAGTTACTGCGATAGGGAGTTCAAAAGAGGACTTCAAGGATGGGGATGAGCATAAAATGAATATTTTTGGTGTGTTTGTAAATCCAGATATTGAATCCTATGAACTTATACCATCTGAGGTTCATAAGAAAGTAGGTAAAATAAAGAAGATTATTCTTCCGTCAACACTTAAGAAAATTTCAAAAAATTGTTTTATAAATGTGCAGGATGGAAAGACAATTAATATTCCTAAAAATGTAACGTGGAATGTTATTACTCAGTTTACGCGGGTGAAATGGAGAAAATTAGAAATATCTCCGAAGAATTCGAAGTATAAAATAAAAAATGGATGTTTATTATCCAAAAATGGAAAGAGCGTTTATGGAATTGTACAAAAGAAGAAAAAAATTTGTATTCCGAATTCGGTAAAGATAATTGATGTTGGCATTTTGAAGGATGGCACAGCAGACGGTGATTACAATGGAGCAGATACAATTGTGATACCAAAAAGTGTAAATCAAATAGGGTTTTCTGTTTTAGATACAAAAAAACCGGTAATAATTAAAATTGATAAAAATAACAAAAGATATGCTGTGAAAGATGGTTCTGTGTATAGCAGGAAAACTGGACGACTTGTTGCAGGATATATTAAAAATGGTGTGCTGTCAATCCCTAATACTGTATCTAAGATAACAGATGCAACCAGCTATCTTGGAGGTCAGAATATTAAAAAAGTAATAGTTCCTTCGAGTGTGAAGAAAATGGCAGGAATATTTTTAAGACCGAATAAAATTACATTTGTTTTTAAAGGTAAAAAACCACCTAAACTTACAAACAGAGAATTGATCGCTTTTAACATTCCGATAATTGTATATGTTCCTGCGAAATACAGGAAGGTGTATGAAGATTGGCTAGATACCTCTCTTGAAGAGTACCAAAGAAGAGATACAAAGATTTGTAGTAGATAAAACAGAGTTATAATTTAATTTGGAAGGGGAAAACAAAATGATAGAATTAGAAAAAACATATATATCTTCATCCATGGAGGCGCAGATTGCTGAAATGATAGGGAGAGATGAGAAGAGTAATGACTATCGATTCTATCATTTGTTTTCCTCTCTTGTTTTTGACAAAACAAAGAAGGAACTGAGGTTTCCAATTCTTCGAGAGATTTGGGAAAGTGGTGTTGCAAAAAAAGTTCAAAGTTATTCCTATAGTGGATCTTCAAAGTAAGGCAAAGGAGGAATACGCATGAAAGTAAAATATAAAACGATATTAATGATTGCATTTGTTGGTATTTTAGTATGTGGAATTGAAATCTCAGCAAAAGAAAAAAGAGTTGGTGCATTTCAATTTAGTTATGTTACGTTAGATGGGGACAATGTACAAATAACAAAAATTATACCTACACAGGAAACGATTCCTGATAAGTTAATCATACCGGATAAAATCGATGGGAAAAGCGTTGTAAAACTGGGGGATTTATATGATGACGATGATGGCGGCCGGGGTATTAATTTATTTGGTATTTATCTTTCAGAAGAATCAAAAAAACTGAAGTTATTGCCGACAGAAAGATACAAACAGATGGGTAAAATTAAACGTATTGTTTTGCCTTCATCTTTAATTGGGATTACTCCCAATTGTTTTGAACATATGCAAGACGGAAAGGAAATAAATATCCCTGGTGTTTTTGAAAAGAATGTTATTTCGTTATGTCAAATTGAATGGAAAAAGGTGGTTGCTCATTCGACAAATAAGAAATTTAAGGTAAAAAATCATCTTTTGCTATCGAAAAGCGGTAAAAAAGTTTATGGATGTATAGAGAAAAGCAAAAAGATTAAAGTGCCTAATGGAGTAGAAACTATAATAAACGATGCGTTTAGTGGGAGGAGAATTAAGAAAATAGTTTTACCTAAAACAATGAAAAAAATTGGAAGTGAAGCTTTTTCCGGAAGTAGAATCACAAAGTTTTGTATAAATCCGAAGAATAAATATTACGCTTCGAATAATGGATGTCTATATAACAGAAAGAGCCGAGAATTGGTTGCGGTGCGCGTAAAGGGAGGTGTTGCTCGGATTTCATCCAGAGTTAAAGTGATACCTAAAGGCGTGTCATTTTATCCGGGATATGTGAAAAAAATAGTGTTTCCGAATGAAATCAAAAAACTTTCAGCTTATTGGAGACATTCCATCCCATATTTAAATAAAATTAAATTGGTATTTACAGGTGAGTCTTTGCCAAAGCTGGCGAGTGCCAATGCAGATTTCCCAATGGATTCTGTAGTTTATGTTCCAAAAGGAAGGATAAAAACATATAAAAAGGCTTATCAGAGAAAATACGACGATATGGATTTGAAATGGGAGAAATTGAAGTAAGAGATAAATAAAATGCCCGACGGCACACTGTGGTAGGTGCTAACTGTACTTTACATGAGCCATGGTCAGTGCATTTGTCTTGAGATTGTCGATGAGACGAGGGTTGCCCTGGGTGAAACTGTGCTGCTTCAGCGTTATGTTTCATTGTTTCATTTGTTTTGCTCATAATCGGGCGATCAGCCCATAAAAAGGAATCGGTCATGAATTGTGTGCGAGCACACATTCGTGACCGGTTCCTTTTTATGGGCTGAACTTTTTCAAAAAAACTTTACAAATCCTATTGACTTAGTAGGGAATAGGTGATATGATAGGCACAGTTAAATTATATAAACCCTACATGAATAGTAGGAAAAAGGATGGTGAAAGCGATGGCTAAGATTGCAAAACAGTTGACAGAATTAATCGGAAATACTCCATTGCTGGAGTTGACAAATTATGAAAAGGAAAATGAGTTAGAGGCAAATCTGATTGTAAAATTGGAGTATTTTAACCCATTAGGAAGTGTAAAAGACCGTGTGGCTTATGCGATGATTGAGCAGGGAATTGCGGATGGGAAAATTAATTCAGATACCGTGATTATCGAGCCAACAAGCGGTAATACAGGAATTGGACTTGCATTTGTGACAGCGGCAAAGGGATTACACCTGATTCTTACGATGCCGGACACCATGAGTGTAGAGAGACGCAAGATTGTATCAGCGTTAGGTGCTGAAATTGTTCTTACACCGGGACGCGATGGTATGAAAGGTGCGATTAAAAAGGCGGAAGAGCTGAAAGAGGAATATGGAAATGCATTTATTCCACAGCAGTTTGAAAATGAAGCGAATCCGGCAATTCATAAAAAGACAACCGCACAGGAAATTTTGAAAGACACCGATGGCAAAGTTGATATTTTTGTATCGGCAGTTGGAACCGGCGGAACGGTTACCGGAACCGGACAGGGATTAAAAGAAGCAAATCCGGATGTAAAAGTTGTGGCTGTTGAGCCTGCCGGCTCACCGGTATTATCCGGAGGAAAGCCTGGACCACATAAAATTCAGGGAATTGGGGCCGGATTTGTGCCGGATGTTTTGGATAAAGAAATTTTGGATGAAATTATTCCGGTTGAGAATGATGATGCTTTTGAAACATCAAGAAAAGTAGCAAAGAGTGATGGATTGTTAGTTGGAATTTCTTCCGGTGCAGCACTTTATGCAGCTACACAGTTAGCAAAACGCAAAGAAAATGCAGGAAAAAATATTGTTGTTTTACTGCCGGATACCGGTGAGAGATATTTGTCCACTTCTTTGTTTGTAGTAGAGGAGTAAAGGAGCAGGCGATGAGAAAAAGAAAGAAGAGTGTCCTTCTTTTTCTGGTACTTGTGCTTATCCTTAGCGGCTGTGGAACGAAGTCAGATGTTATCACGATAACGAATGTTTCGTATGACCCGACAAGAGAATTTTATGAATCTTATAATACGATGTTTGAAGAATATTATAAGAAGACTTATAACAAGGAAGTTCAGGTGATACAGTCGCACGGCGGCTCCGGCAGTCAGGCGAGGTCGGTTGTGGAAGGGTGTAACGCGGATGTTGTTACACTTGCATTAGAGCATGACATTTCTCTGATTGAGAAGACGGGGCTTGTTGATGCCGGATGGATTAAAGAATTTCCAAAATTCTCTGCCCCTTATACATCGACCATTGTGCTGTTAGTGCGAAAAGGAAATCCAAAGCAGATTCACGACTGGGATGACTTAACGCGAAAAGGTGTGGAGGTCATTACACCGGATCCGAAAAGCAGCGGAGGTGCCTGCTGGAACTTCTTAGCAGCTCTTGGTTATGCAAAGACCAAATGGAGCGATGAGAACAAGCAGAAAGAATTTATGAGGCGGTTGTATCACAATGTATCAGTTATGGACTCCGGTGCCAGGGGTGCGACAACGACGTTTGTGGAAAATGGTAAAGGCGATGTGCTGATTGCATGGGAAAATGAAGCACTTGTAACTATGAAATCCTATGCCGGCAAGTATGAAATCGTAAATCCGTCTGTCAGTATTTTAGCACAGCCAAGTGTTGCAATTGTGGATGATAATGCAAAAGCAAATGGCTCAGAAGAAGTGAGTAAACGGTATTTGGATTTTCTTTATACGAAACAGGCACAGCGGTTAATTGGAAAAAGCGGTTACCGCCCAACCGACAAGGAAATTTTGCAGGAATTTGGAAATGAGTTTGATTTGTCTATAAGGTTATGGACGATTGACGATTTTGGCGGCTGGGAGAAAGCATATCAGAAATATTTTGATGATGATGCCATGTTTGATGAGATTTATAACTATTAGAAGAGGAGTTTTTCGGATGAGGAATACGGTAAGACAAAAGAGAGTGAAAAAAGCAAGGGTGATTCCCGGATTTCGCTGCACATTTGGAATTGTTGTGTTAATGCTTTCCCTGATTGTGCTGATTCCGCTGGCTTCGGTGCTTGTGTATTCCTTGAAAATTTCACCGGGAGAATTTTTCTCTCTTCTTTGGAAATCAAATGTAAGAAATGCTTTTTTGACAAGTATTGGCTGTTCGCTTGTGGCGGCAGGAATCAATACGGTGTTTGGCGTTATCGTGGCATGGACTTTAGTAAAATATGATTTTCCGGGCAAGCGGATTGTGGACGGACTGATAGAACTTCCCTTTGCACTGCCGACAGCCGTAGCCGGAATTACACTTTCCAAATTATATTCGGAAACCGGATTTTTTGGAAAAATGTTAGCAGGTATTGGAATTAAGGTGACTTATACGAAAACCGGATTGGTTATCGCACTTGTGTTTGTCGGACTTCCTTTTGTAATCCGGGCGGTTCAGCCGGTCCTTGAAAAACTGGATGGACAGTATGAAGAAGCGGCTTATATGTTAGGTGCAAGCCCATCGAAAACATTCAGACGTGTGATTTTACCGGAATTAAGACCTGCGATTTTAACCGGATTTGGTCTGGCACTTGCCAGAGGAATTGGTGAATACGGCAGTGTTATTTACATATCAGGCAACAGTGCAAAAGAAAAGACACAGGTTGTTTCCTATGTAATTATGCAGAAATTAAGTTACATTGATTATGAGAGTGCGACGGCAATTGCCCTTGTGATGTTAGTGCTGTCATTCGTGTTATTATTGTTTGTCAATATTGTACAGGCACGGCAGGCGGCAAGAACAAATCTGTTATGAGGAGGAAAAAAGGATGGAACGACGAAAGAAAATAACAAAAATTATTTTAATCACGATTACCCTTTTATTTCTTCTGCTCATGCTTGCAGCACCACTTCTTTCGGTTCTTGTCAATTCGCTGAAAGAAGGAATCGGATTTTATGTGCAGGCAATTTCAACACCGTATGTGGTAAGTGCTTTGCTTGTTACTTTGTTAGCGACGGTGATTGCGGTTGTCGTAAATACCTTTTTTGGAATTTGTGCGGCATGGCTCTTGACGAAGTTTTCGTTCCGGGGCAAACAGATTTTAGCGACGCTGATTGATATACCATTTTCCATTTCTCCGGTTATTGTAGGACTTTCCTATCTGATGACATTTGGAAGACTGGGATGGTTTTATCCGGCGATTCGAGCGTTTAACCAGTTCTTTGGTACGAATATCCGAATTACATTTGCAATACCGGGTGTTGTGCTCGCAACCATTTTTGTTACCTTCCCGTTTGTATCGAGAGAGATTCTTCCGGTGCTGAATGCACAGGGCAAAGATGAGGAAGAAGCGGCAGCTCTGATGGGTGCGAAAGGTTTTACGATTTTTCGTAAAATTACCCTTCCACAGATGAAATGGGGACTGATTTATGGTATTATTCTATGTGCAGCGAGAGCACTTGGTGAGTTTGGCGCGGTAAACGCGTTGTCGAAAACGAGGGGCGAAACCTTTACCCTTCCGCTTGAAATCGATGCGTTATATATGTCGGGAACCGACACATCCGTAACAGCATCGTTTGCAGTATCGTCACTGCTAGTGATTATCGCAATCGTCATATTGTTTGTGAGAAATGTATTAGAACACCGAGATGGCAAGGAGAAAAAAGTATGTATGTAGAAATGAAAAACATTGTAAAAAAATATGGTGATTTTCTTGCTTCTGACCATGTAAGTCTTGGTGTAGAAAAAGGAAAGTTAGTTGCCTTGTTAGGACCATCCGGCAGCGGAAAGACGACCTTGTTGCGGATGATTGCAGGACTTGAGAATCCGAATGAAGGAGATATTTACATCGATGGCAAGCGGGTGAATGATGTACCGGCTGCTAAGCGTGGGATTGGTTTTGTCTTTCAGAATTATGCATTGTTTCGTTATATGACGGTATACGATAATGTGGCATTTGGACTGGTACTTCAGAAGATGCCGAAAAAGCAGATTAAGGAACGGGTTACGGAATTGTTGGCGATGACCGGTTTGTCAGGGATGGAAAAACGGTATCCGAATCAGTTGTCCGGTGGACAGAGACAAAGAGTTGCGTTTGCTAGAGCGTTAGCACCAAATCCAAGAGTTCTCTTACTGGATGAGCCGTTTGCTGCGATTGATGCGAAAGTGCGTACCGAACTTCGCTCGTGGTTGAAGGAGATGGTCGTAAAACTTGGTATTACAAGTATTTTTGTCACCCATGACCAGGAGGAAGCGGTCGAGGTTGCAGACGAAATCATTATTACCAATCATGGAACGATTGAGCAGATGGGAACGCCGGTTGAAATTTATAAAAGTCCGGCAACTCCGTTTGTGGCGAGATTTATCGGCAGGTCTTCGGTTGTTGAGGATTATGATAAATTGAAAGGTTTCGAGCGGATTGAACATGCCAATCAGGCGGTCATTCGTCCGGAATTTGTGAAAATCTCAAAGAGTGGAAAACTGGACCAATATATCAGTGCCGCTGAAACCGGTGTGGTAACGGATGTCGTGTTCCGAGGAAACCGAATGGATGTTACCGTGGACATCAATGGTATTTTGGTTGTTGGAGAACGTTCTTTGGAAAAAGATTTTGTTTTGGTTGGCGAGACGGTTCATGTATTGATTTACCGATTATATATCTTTGATTCGACGCAGACTTATTTGATGGAAAATAAAGAGATGCAGGAAAGAGAAGATGTATTTTACATTTAACGGGGAGGATACACCATGCAGATTGAGAACAAAAAGATATTGCATACGGACATTCTTATCATTGGCGGCGGAACGGCAGGGTGCTATGCGGCACTTACGATTCGTGAACAGTCCGATTATTCGATTGTCATTGCGGAAAAAGCAAATATCAAACGAAGCGGCTGTCTGGCGGCCGGCGTTAATGCCATTAATGCTTACATTGTGGATGGAAGAAAGCCGGAAGATTATGTGGAGTACGCAAAAAAAGATGCGGACGGCATTGTGAGAGAAGATTTGCTCATGACGATGTCCGAAGGATTAAATCGTGTGACACATAAAATGGAAAACTTAGGACTTGTTATTTTAAAAGATGAAAATGGAAACTATGTTGCCAGAGGAAACCGTAACATAAAAATAAATGGAGAAAATATGAAGCCGCTTTTGGCAAAGGCGGTAGAAAAGTTAGAGGATGTCACAATTTTAAACCGGATTAACATTACCGATTACATTGTGGAGGAGAATGAAATCAAAGGAGCTTTCGGGTTTTCGATTGAAGAAGGTACCGCCTATGAGATAAGGGCAAAGAAGGTGCTCTGTGCGACCGGCGGTGCGGCAGGTTTGTACCGGCCGAATAATCCGGGATTTTCCCGTCACAAAATGTGGTATCCGCCGTTTAATACCGGAGCCGGTTATGCGATGGGAATTCGTGCCGGAGCAGAAATGACAACATTTGAAATGCGTTTTATCGCACTTCGCTGTAAAGATACAATTGCACCGACCGGAACGATTGCTCAGGGCGTTGGTGCGAAGCAGGTGAATGCCAAAGGAGAAGTATACGAAGATAAATACGGTCTGACAACATCGGAGCGTGTCTACGGCACGGTGATGGAAAATTTAGAGGGGCGCGGACCGTGTTATCTGAGAACAGAGGGCATTACCGCAGAGCAGGATGAGTCGCTGAAAAAAGCGTACTTAAACATGGCACCAAGCCAGACACTCAAATGGCTTGAATCGGGTAAAAATCCGAGTGAGCAGAATGTCGAAATTGAGGGCACTGAGCCTTATATCGTCGGTGGCCATACAGCGAGCGGCTACTGGGTTGATACCGACAGAGAGACTACGATTCATGGTTTGTTTGCCGCAGGAGATGTGGCAGGTGGATGTCCGCAGAAATATGTGACCGGTGCGATGGTTGAAGGTGAAATCGCAGCCAAGAAAATAGTTTCTCAATTGAATGAGGAAAGAGATAAAGAGAAGGCATCTGATGAGAGTACAGAGAAAAAAGCTCTCGATGCAAAGATTACGGAGTACAACCGCTATTTATCAAATGAAGGCAGTATGTATGAGACGGAAGCACTGGAAGAGGCAATGCAGAAGGTAATGGATGAGTATGCCGGAGGTATTTCCACTCATTATCAATTCAATGAAAAACAGCTTGCGCTTGCGAAAGAAAAGATTGAAAAGATAGAAAAACTTGCCGAAAATGTAAACGCCGGTGATATGCATGAGTTGATGTTTGTGTATGAACTAAAAGAACGTCTTATCGTGTGCAAATCGGTAATTGCTCATCTTTTTGCAAGAAAAGAGACAAGATGGCACAGTTTTGATGAAAATTTAGATTATCCTAAAAAGAACGGTGACTGGTTAAAGTATGTTAATTCCAAAATGGAAGATGGCAATATCACCGTATTTACCCGCAAATTAGTTGGAAGGGAGGAGCATTATGAGCATCACGATGAATCAGGCGCTCTGTAAAGGCTGTAAAGCCTGCGAGCAGGTATGTCCGGGAAGCCTTATCAAAATGAATGAGGCAGGGAAAGCCTATATCAAGTACCCGAAGGACTGCTGGGGATGTTCCTCTTGTGTGAAAGAATGTCACTTCGGTGCGATTTCCCTCTACTTAGGAGCCGATATCGGCGGTATGGGAAGCAAAATGACAGTCGACAAAAAAGGAGACAAGCTGTACTGGCAGATACACAGACAGGATGGCGAAACCGAGCAGATTGTTCTAAATACGAAAGAGTCCAACAAATATTAACGAGGAGAGAAGAAAGGAAGGAAAACGATATGAGTGAATTATCACATCTGGATGAACTGGAGGCAGAGGCAATTTATATCATTCGCGAAGTTGCGGCGGAATGTGAAAAACCGGTTATGCTGTATTCGATTGGAAAAGACAGTTCGGTTATGTTACACCTGGCAATGAAAGCTTTTTATCCGGAGAAACCGCCATTTCCGTTTTTGCACGTAAACACGACATGGAAATTTAAAGAAATGATTGAGTTCCGTGACAGAAGAGCGAAAGAACTTGGCATTGAAATGATTGAATATATCAATGAGGAAGGAGTAAAGCAGGGCATTAATCCATTTGATCATGGTTCTGCTTACACCGATATCATGAAGACACAGGCATTGAAACAGGCGCTTGATAAATATGGTTTTACCGCAGCATTTGGCGGCGGACGAAGAGATGAAGAAAAGTCCCGTGCGAAAGAGAGAATCTTTTCTTTTAGAAATGAGCATCATGCCTGGGATCCGAAAAACCAGCGTCCGGAGATGTGGAAATTATATAATTCCCAGATTCAGAAACATCAGGAAGTGAGAGTGTTCCCACTTTCCAACTGGACAGAGACGGATATCTGGCAGTACATAAGACGGGAAAAAATTGAGATTCCTTCTTTGTATTTTGCAAAAGTCCGCCCGGTTGTTTACCGCGATGGCAACATTATTATGGTGGATGATGACCGCATGAAATTACGTCCGGGTGAAAAAATTGAGCATAAGAGTGTACGTTTCCGTACATTGGGATGCTATCCTCTGACCGGAGGATGCGAGTCGACAGCGACTACTTTGGATGAAATTATTGATGAGACACTTAGTGCCGTATCGTCAGAGAGAACGACACGAGTAATTGATAATGAGGCAGCAGGAAGTATGGAAAGAAGAAAGAGAGAGGGGTATTTCTAAGATGAGCGGATTATTAAAATTTATTACATGCGGAAGCGTGGACGACGGAAAATCAACCTTGATCGGTCATATCCTGTATGATTCAAAACTTCTTTATGCCGATCAGGAAAAAGCGTTGGAACTTGACAGTAAAGTCGGAAGCCGCGGCGGTGCGATTGATTATTCGCTCTTGCTTGACGGATTGATGGCAGAGAGAGAGCAGGGAATTACGATTGACGTGGCATACCGCTATTTTACGACAGATAAGAGAAGTTTTATTGTAGCAGATACGCCGGGTCATGAAGAGTATACAAGAAACATGGCAGTAGGTGCTTCCTTTGCGGATTTGGCAGTTATTTTGATTGATGCCACACAGGGTGTTTTGATTCAGACAAGACGTCATGCGAGAATTTGTGCGTTGATGGGAATCAATTCGTTTGTATTTGCTGTTAATAAAATGGATTTGGTTGATTACAGCAAAGAGCGTTTTGATGAAATTGAAAAACAGATTCAAGAACTTGCCGGTGAACTGAATCTTCAGACAATTCAGATTATTCCGGTTTCCGCAACGGAAGGAGATAATGTAACAAAGAAATCCGATGCGATTGACTGGTATGAAGGACCAACTCTTCTTTCTTATTTGGAAGATGTGGATGTGGCAGAGGATACTCATGAAAAAGGATTTTATATGCCGGTACAGCGTGTGTGCCGTCCGGACCATACCTTCCGTGGTTTCCAGGGACAGGTAGAAAATGGAAATATCCATGTGGGAGACGAGCTGACAACGCTGCCAAGCAATGAAAAGGCAAAAGTAAAAAGTATTTATGTTGGTGATAAGGATAGTAAAGAGGCGAAAAAAGGCCAGCCGGTTACCATTCAGTTAGACAGGGAAGTGGATGTTTCCCGCGGCTGTGTACTTACAGTAGATTCCGGTGTGAAAACGGCATCGACTCTGACTGCTACAATTTTGTGGATGGACGATGACGAATTGTTCCGTGGCAAAAACTTCTTCTTTAAACTCGGAACGAAAACGATTCCTTGCTCCGTGACAGAAATTTCTTATGCGGTAGATGTTAATACCGGTGAGAAAAAGGATGTAAAAAATCTTGCCAAAAATGAGATTGCAAGCTGCAAAATTTCACTGGCAGACCGCATTGTCATCGATGAATTTAAGAATCATAAAACGATGGGTGAATTTATTTTGATTGACCGTGTGACGAATATGACTTCTGCCTGCGGTGTCGTGGAAGAAGTGCATGAGAAAGAGCACAGTGTCTACGAAGGTCGTGTGGACCGAACTGTTCGTGCAGCAACCAATGGACAGAAGGCAATTACGGTTGAGTTTGTAAAAGATGACAAGAAGATAAACCGTGCGTTTGTGGAAGACGTCGAGAAAATTCTGAATCTGGATGGCAGACATACATATTTGTATGCCCCTGGAAAAAATGATGATATTGACTGTGTGATTAAACATTTACATCGTGCCGGTATTGTTGTATTATTGTTAGTTGATAAAAAGCAGGCAGATACCATTCAGAATAAGAGTGAATCGTACTTAAGTAACTGGCTTGACGAGGGCGCAGATGCGAAGTGGGCAGCGGATTATATCCGTGAGCAGTCCGTCTTTTTGGGTAATGAAGCAAAACGCGGTGATTACATTTAGAGGAGGACGCCATGAGATTTAATACAGCACTACTGCATCAGGTAGAAAAAGGGGATAAGGAGACCGGTGCTACACTGACTCCGATTTATCATTCCAGTGCTTTTTACCAGTCTTCGGCAGAACAGCATGAAAAGTTGTTTCATAATAAAGCAAACGGATTTTCCTATACGAGAATTAATAATCCGACGATTTTGGCTTTTGAAAATGAAATGACGGCATTGGAAGGTGGAATTGCATCGGTTGCCTGTGCATCCGGTATGGCAGCGATTACGAATGCGCTGTTAAATGTTGTCCGTGCGGGCGAGGAAATTTTAGCGAGTACGAGTTTGTACGGCGGATCCATCGATGTGTTTCATGATTTTGAGGCATTTGGCATTAAAACAGTATTTGTGGATATTCACGATGAGCAGGCGGTGGAAGCCGCCATCAATGAAAAGACCCGCGTGATTTTCGCAGAGACGATTGGTAATCCAAAACTTGACGTTGTGGATATTGAGAAGTTAGCAGAGACAGCACACAAACATAATCTGCCACTTGTGATGGATAACACGGTAGCAACGGCATATTTAGTACGCCCGATTGAAAAAGGAGCGGACATTGTAGTCAATTCGACCTCGAAATACATCAATGCCAACAGTGATGCTATCAGTGGTGTGATTACCGACAGCGGTGCTTTTCGCTGGGACAAGGAGAAATATCCGGGCATGGCAGAGTATGCGAAGTTTGGCAAATTTGCTTTCACGGCGAAACTGCGAAACGGTCTGTTCCGTAATACGGGAGCCTGTTTGTCTCCACAGACAGCGTTTTATAATCTCTTAGGTATGGAAACTCTGGGTCTGCGCATGGAGCGGGCCTGCGATAATGCGAAAAAACTGGCTGAATTTTTAAATACGTATCCGGATGTAACAGTGAATTATCCGGGACTTAGTGACAGTTTATGGCATGCACAGGCAGAGAAAGTTCTGCAAAATGGATATGGAGCAATTCTTACAATTCGAGTTGGCTCCAAAGAGCGTGCGTTTGGTTTGATTAACACATTGACAATACCGAAAATAGTGTCGAATATTGGCGATACGAAAACGTTAATCATTCATCCGGAATCAACGCTGAATGCACACAGTACACAAAAAGAAAAAGAAGAAGCGGGTGTTTTTGATGATTTGATTCGCATTAGTGTTGGAATTGAAGATGTGGAAGATTTAATCGAAGATTTTAAGCACGCACTCAAGTAGAAAGAGCAGGAGGATAAGAAAATGGCAGTAGACTACAGTACACTGAAAAAGGGCGGATTTATGCGCCAGAAACAAAAAAATTGTTTTTCTCTTCGATTGGCAGTCGTAGGAGGAAACTTAACCGCAGAGAATTTGAAGACAATTGCGGAAGTAGCAGACAAATATGGAGATGGACATGTTCACCTGACTTCCCGTCAGAGCGTGGAAATTCCATTTATCAAATTAGATGATATTGATGCCGTAAAAGAAGATTTGGCAAAAGGTGGCTGTAAGCCGGGTGTGTGCGGACCACGTGTTCGTACGATTACTTCCTGTCAGGGAAATCAGATTTGTCCAAGCGGCAACATTGACACATATGATATTGCAAAAAAACTGGATGAGAGATATTTCGCCAGAGAACTTCCACATAAGTTCAAATTTGGTGTAACCGGATGTCAGAACAACTGCTTAAAAGCAGAGGAAAATGATGTTGGTATCAAGGGCGCAACGAAAGTGCAGTGGAAAGAAGATGCCTGCATTTCCTGCGGTGTCTGTGTTAAGGCATGCCGTACCGGTGCGATTACTCTTGAGGATAATAAAATTAAAGTGGATGAGAGTAAATGTAATTACTGTGGACGCTGTGTGAAAGCCTGTCCGACGGATGCATGGGATGCAAAAAGCGGTTATCTCGTATCGTTTGGCGGATTGTTTGGTAACCGAATTTACAAGGGCGAGGAAATTTTGCCGGTGATTGAATCTGAGGAAGATTTGTTCCGTGTAACGGACGCAGCAATTCAGTTTTTTGATGATAACGCAAATCCAAGCGAACGTTTCCGATTCACAATCGAGAGAGTTGGCGAAGATAAATTTATAGAAAAGATGAAGGAGGCATATCATGGCTGAGTTTGAAGTAGATGAAAGAGTAGATATTACGGATGTTGTCTGCCCGATGACATTTGTAAAGGCAAAAGTGGCAATGGAAGAGTTGGAAATCGGACAGGTGTTAGCGGTTACGATGAATGATGGAGAACCGGTTCAGAATGTGCCAAGAAGTTTTAAGGAAGAAGGACAGCAGGTTCTGAAATTGATTGACAATGAAAATGGCACCTATGATTTGATTGTTAAAAAGGTAGAAGAATAGGAGGCAGGACATGGCAAAGCGAGTGAATGCAGAAGAGTTTGAAGCCGAAGTTCTTAAGGCGTCTCTTCCGGTTATCGTTGAATTTTATTCGGATAGCTGTATTCCATGTAAACAATTATCGCCGGTTTTAGGCGGAATTGAAGATGACTATGAGGATAAACTTATCGTCGTCAAAGTAAATGTGAATTTTGATGCCGAACTGGCACAAAAATATGAAGTAGCAGCTTCCCCAACCCTTTTGTTTTTCAAAGAGGGAAAAGAAGTAAACCGAATCCGCGGTCTTGTAAAGCGGAAAGAGTTAGAAGAAGCTGTAGAAGAAGTTTTATAAAGGAGGATATGAAAATGGTAGTAACCGTGGCAGGAGAAAAGAAAACATATGATGAGAGCTTGACAATTGCGAAACTTATCGAGGTAGAAAAAGTTGAAAACCCGGATTATGTAACCGTAACGGTAAATGATGAATTTGTGGAAAGCACAGATTTTGCTACAACGGCACTCAAAGAAAATGATGTCGTAGAATTTCTTTATTTCATGGGAGGAGGCGCAAATTAATGGCGTTTACAAATGAGCAGATGGAGCGCTATTCCCGGCATATTATTTTGCAGGAAGTAGGCGTGAAAGGACAGAAAAAGCTGTTAAACGGCAAAGTCCTCATTATCGGAGCCGGCGGACTTGGTGCTCCGGCAGCAATGTATCTGGCAGCAGCCGGTGTTGGAACCATTGGTATTGTCGATGCGGATGAGGTAGATTTGTCGAACTTGCAGCGTCAGATTATTCATGGCACGGCAGATGTAGGCAAAGCAAAAGTAAAATCGGCAAAAGAGACGATGAATGCGATGAACAGTGATGTGGTAGTAAATACATACCGCGAGTTTGTAACATCGGAAAATATTATGGATTTGATTGCGGATTATGATTTTATCATTGATGGTACAGATAACTTCCCGGCGAAATTTTTGATTAACGATGCCTGCGTAATGGCAAAGAAACCATTTTCCCATGCAGGAATCATCCGCTTTAAGGGCCAGCTTATGACCTATGTTCCGGGGGAAGGACCATGCTACCGCTGTGTTTTCAAGGATCCGCCTCCGAAGGATGCTGTTCCAACCTGTAAACAGGCCGGTGTTATCGGTGCTATGGGCGGTGTTATCGGAAGTTTGCAGGCGATGGAAGCAATTAAGTATCTGATTGGTGTTGGCGATTTGCTGACCGGAAAACTTTTGACTTATGATGCCCTTAAGATGGAATTTCACACGATTAAACTGCCAAAGGCAAATGGCACCTGCGCAGTCTGCGGTGATCATCCGACAATTACGGAGTTAATTGATTACGAGCAGGTAGAGTGTGACGGAAAGTAGGCGGAAAGGAAGAAAAGGATATGTTATTTTTGACAAAAAGTGATTATGAGAAAATGTTAGCTCACTGCAAAGAAGGTCTTCCGAATGAAGCCTGTGGTTTGATTGGCGGTGTTGTGGAAGGGGAAAAACAGTATGTGAAAAAGGTTTATCTTCTGACAAACATGGATGAGAGCAACGAGCATTTTTCCATGGATCCGAAAGAGCAGCTTGCGGCAGTCAAAGATATGCGTAAAAATGGCTATGTGCCGCTTGGCAATTTCCATTCTCATCCGGAGTCTCCATCGAGACCATCGGAGGAGGACAAACGGCTTGCCTATGATTCCAAGGCAAATTATCTGATTTTATCGTTGATGGAAGCAGACAATCCGGTATTGAATGCGTTCCGTGTCGATGAGGAAAAACAGGTGACAAAAGAGAAATTAGTAATTTCGTAATAAAAAGGAAAGAAGGTAGCGTCTGCCTTCTTTCTTCTATATCGAGGAGGTCGAAATGGCATTTTTCCCATTTATGATTCAGATGCGGGATAAGTTATGTGTTATCGGCGGCGGTGGCAAAGTGGCATACCGAAAAGTTTCTATGATGCTGTCGTTTGGGGCACGTGTTACGGTGATTGCACCAAAAATTTGCGATGAATTGCAGAAAATTGAATCGAAACAAGATGCCCTTTTATTGGTTCAAAGACCATTTGAGGATGGTGATATCGAAGGAGCCGATGTGGTGATTATGGCGACGAATGACAGTGAAGTCAATTCCCATATCGCTGCCATTTGTAAGGACAAACGGATTCTTGTCAATGTAGTGGATGTCAAAAAAGACTGCGGTTTTTATTTTCCGGCAATTATAAAGCAGGATGATGTCGTAGTTTCGGTTTCGACCGGTGGCAGTGCTCCGGCGTTAGCTTCTCAGATAAAAAAGAGTATTAGGAGCCATCTGCCGGATAACTGCGGAGATATGGCAAAGACGCTTCTTGAAAAAAGAAATGCGGTTTTGAAAACAGAGCCGGAGGAAGAAAAACGGAAAGAGATTATGTTGGACATGGTAAAAAAAGAGTGGAAAAAATCAGTCATTCGGATTGGTACAAGAAAAAGTGAACTGGCAAAAATTCAGACCGGACTGGTTGTTTCAAAATTGCAGGAGGCATTTCCGGAGTATGAATACGAAATTGTGTATATGACAACCAAAGGCGATAAGGAAAAGGATTCGCCGATTCCTTCCTTTGGCGGAAAAGCCGTGTTTGTTGAAGAATTTGAACAGGCGCTTTTAGACGATACGATTGATTTGGCGGTGCACAGTGCAAAAGATATGCCAAACCCGTGTAAAGACGGACTTACGGTTGCCGGTGTTTTGGAGCGTGCCTGTGTGCAGGATGTACTCATTTACAAAAAGGAAACTTCCTTTACAAAGGATTCTGTTTTTACCATTGGAACAGGGAGTCTGCGCAGACAGTGCCAGATTAAAAAGATGTATCCGAATGCCGTCTGCAAAAGTCTTCGAGGAAATATCGGCACAAGGCTCAATAAACTGCGGGCAGGCGAGTACGATGCGATTGTGTTGGCTGCTGCCGGAATTAGGCGACAGGGTATTGACAACGATTCGGATTTTGTTTACGAGTATCTTTCTGTAAAGGAGATGCTTCCGGCGGCAGGTCAGGCAGTGATTGCGATGGAGACAAAAAAAGGAACGCTTGCTAATGAACTTGCCGAAAAAATTTCGGATGTTCATACAGCAGAGTGTCTGCGGACAGAGCGCGCGGTCCTCACGAAATTAAATGCCGGATGCCATGAGCCAATTGGTGTTTTGTGTACCCTCGATGGACATAGGATGAATCTTTCTCTGATGGAAGAAAAAGAGGGAGAAGTAATCCGGCGGTCGGTGCAGGGGGACAGAGGAGATTGGCAAAATCTTGTAGAAAAATTGTGTCAGGAGAGGAAATCATAGTATGGTTTATTTAATCGGAGCGGGTCCCGGAAATCCGGAGTTAATTACGGTAAAAGGACTTCGTCTGCTGCAAAAATGCGATGCGGTCATATATGACAGGCTTTTGTCGGAGGAACTGCTTTCTGTGGTTCCTGAAAACTGCCATAAAATTTATGTGGGAAAGAAACCGATGAGCCACGCAAAGAAGCAGGAAGAGATTAATGAGATTCTGATTCAGACGGCAAAACAGTATAAAAATGTTGTCCGCTTAAAAGGCGGTGACCCATTTGTTTTTGGACGCGGCGGCGAGGAGGTTTTAGCACTGCAGAAAGAGAAAATTCCATTTGCTTTGGTGCCCGGGGTGACAAGTGCAGTGGCAGTGAGTGAGCTCGCCGGAATTCCTTTGACTCATCGTAAGGAAAGTCGCAGTTTTCATGTGTTTACCGGTCACACAAAAGAGGGGGCAGAGCAATCTTTTTCCCATATTACGAAACAGGATGGCACGAGTGTATTTTTGATGAGTGTCGCAAATATCCGCATGATTGCAGACCGGCTGATGGAACAGGGACAGGATGAGTTAACACCTGTTGCGGTGATTTCCCACGGAACGATGCCGGATGAGAAACGTGTCTATGGAACACTTTTTGATATTGCGGATAAAGTAATTAAAAATAAAATTACTTCCCCAGCGGTTTTTGTTGTGGGACAGACGGCAAAATATCATTTTGTCAGTGAGGATTTTGGTGTGCTTGCCGGGAAAAAAATCGGTACAACAGCAACGCAGAAACTGCATAATAAACTGCGTGAAATGATGGAAGACAAAGGGGCTTTTGTTTTTCCTCTTTGTGAAATGAAAGTTGTCTGTACAGATGGTGCAGAGAAACTTTTGGATGAATTATCTCAGATAAAAAAATATGACTGGATTGTTTTCACAAGCCAGAATGCGGTTCATTTATTTTTTGCTGAGGCAGATAAGAAACAAATTGACAGACGGGAGTTTGCGAAGGTTCGTTTTGCTGTCGTTGGCAGCGGAACGAAAAAGGCACTGGAAACGTATGGATTTTATGCGGATTATATGCCAAAACAGTTTACGACAGAGGCACTTGCCAAAGGGCTTACAGATGTCGTGAAACCGGGAGAACATCTGCTTCTTCCAAGGGCTTTGCAGGCAAGTGAAGAACTTGTTTTAGAACTGCAAAAGAAGTCTGTTACGATTACGGAAATCCCTTTTTATGATGTTGAAGGGGCTTTTTCAGGGGATTTGTCCATGTGGAAGAATATGGACGTGGCTGCATTTTTCAGCGCATCCGGCGTTGAGGCGTTTGTTTCCCGGATGGGTAAGGACAAGATAGGAGAATGGGAGCGTGACCGCAAAAAAGAGCATGTTGCGGTTGCGGCGATTGGTGAAGTGACGAAAAAAAGACTGCAGGCGTATGGAATCGATGTGGATGTGGTTCCAGAGCAATGCGATTTAGAACATTTAGGCAGGGCGCTTGAGCAGTTTTATCAATAGAGAAAGGAAGTAAGGCTATGACACAGTCGGAACAGTTATTTGAAAAATCCGAACACTTTCTGCCCGGTGGTGTAAATTCGCCGGTTCGTGCATTCCGCAATGTGGGCGGAACACCGGTATTTGTAAAAAGTGGAAAAGGTTCTCATATTTTGGATGAGGATGGGAATGATTATATTGATTATGTTTGTTCGTATGGTCCGGGAATTTTGGGACATGCATATCCGGCTGTGATTGAAGCGGTGAAACAGGCATGTGAACAGGGACTTACCTTTGGGGCGCCGACGAAAAAAGAATATGAAATTGCGTCGTTAATTCATGACATGATGCCATCGATGGAAATGATGCGTATGGTAAATTCCGGAACGGAAGCGGTGATGAGCGCCATCCGTGTGGCGAGAGGATATACCGGCAAAGATTACATTGTAAAATTTAAGGGTTGTTATCATGGTCACTCAGACGGACTTTTGGTAAAGGCAGGTTCTGCGGCACTTTTGCAGGCTGTGCCGGACAGTGCCGGTGTGCCAAAGGGTTATACAGAGACAACATTGATTGCTGAGTATAATAAACCGGAATCGGTAAAAGCATTGTTTGAAAAATATGGTGATAACATTGCGGCGGTTGTTGTGGAGCCGGTGGCAGCCAATATGGGTGTGGTTTGTCCGGAAAAAGGTTTTCTGCCTTTTTTACGGGAGATTACAAAAAAGTATCAATCTCTTTTGATTTTCGATGAGGTCATTACAGGCTTTCGTCTGGCAAAAGGAGGTGCGCAGGAGTATTACGGCGTGACACCGGATTTGACGACACTTGGAAAAATCATTGGCGGCGGTATGCCGGTAGGCGCATATGGAGGCAGAAAAGAAATTATGTCGTGCGTTGCACCGCTTGGGGAAGTGTATCAGGCAGGAACGCTTTCGGGAAATCCGATTGCAATGACTGCAGGAATTGAGACATTGAAAATTCTGCGTGATTCGGATACGATTTATGAAACCATTGAGAAAAAGGCAGAAAAACTGGCAGCAGTGATGCGTGAAACATTTGGAGAAACGGTCTGTGTAAATCAGGTTGGCTCTCTTATGAGTTTGTTTTTTACCGGTGAAAAAGTGGTTGATTATGATACGGTGCAGACCTCGGATACAAATCGCTATTCGGCTTATTTTAAGGCGATGCTGAAAGAGGGCATTTATTTGGCACCGTCTCAGTTTGAGGCTATGTTTGTGTCAGCGGCACATACGGATAAGGATATCGAAAAGACATGTGAGCAGATTAGAAAGTTTGCCAATCAGAAGTAGATTAGGAGGGATACGATGGCAGAACAGGTAAAAGATTTGGTAATTATAGGAAGCGGACCGGCGGGCTTGTCAGCGGCCGTTTATGCAAAACGTGCAATGTTAGATGTTGTTGTCATTGAGAAGGCAGGATTTAGCGGCGGACAGATTGTGACGACGGAACGCGTGGACAATTATCTGGGACTTTACGGAGAATCCGGATATTCGCTGGCAATGAAATTCAGAGAACATGCGGATGCACTTTCTGTTCCGTTTATAGACGCAGAAGTGAGTTCCGTGGAAAATGAATCCGAATATAAAAAAGTGCATTTAGAAGACGGTGAAACCATCTGCACAAAAAATGTGTTAGTGGCAACCGGTGCAGGGCATAAAAAACTTTCCGTAAAAGGGGAAGAAGAATTGACCGGTGCAGGCGTTTCGTACTGTGCAACCTGCGATGGTGCATTTTTTAAGAATAAAACGACGGCGGTTGTCGGCGGTGGTGATGTGGCGTTAGAGGATGCGCTGTATCTGGCAAATCTTTGTGAAAAAGTGTATTTGATTCACCGCAGGGAAGGTCTTCGCGCGGCTAAGGAACTTTCCGAAAAAGTGATGGCAGCGGAAAATATCGAATTTCTTCCTTATTATGAAGTGAAAGAAATTGCCGGAGACGGTATGGTACAGAAAGTGATTCTTACACAGAACCAGACTGGGGAGGAAAAAGAAATTGAGTTATCCGGTATTTTCATTGCTGTTGGCATGGAGCCGCAGACAGCATTTGTGAAGGATGTAGTTGAGAGAAATGATGCCGGCTATATTTGTGCCGGGGAGGACTGCCGGACGAATGTGCCGGGAATTTATGTGGCAGGCGATGTGAGAACCAAACCGCTTCGTCAGGTTATTACAGCGGTTTCCGATGGTGCCGTGGCAATTGCTTCTTTGGAGCAGGATAGAAATTAAGAAAGAGGGGTTGTTATGTATATTACGAGAAAGGGTCAGTATGCATTATTTTTTCTGATTGACCTTGCACTGCATGATGGCAGTACGGTGACGGTCAAACAGGTGGCTAAGGAATACGATTTGTCAGAGAAATATATGGAACAGGTGGCTTCTAAATTGCGTCACGCCGGGATTGTGCGCGTGATTCGCGGCAGCAAGGGCGGCTATTATCTTCCGGAAGAAACCAGACGATGTACCGCTAAAGATGTGGTCGGTGCCATTGAGGGACAGCGAAATGCCGTGGATTTGGATGGTTACAGAGAAAGTGAAAATAACCGCACGATGAATGCACTGGTTCGCGACTTGGGTCAGGAAGTGGATCATGCTGTAGATGATGTGCTTGAGAGAGTTACACTCGCTGAATTGGTGCGGCAGTATCATGAGAGAGAGACGTTTTCCTACATTATTTAGGAGGAGAGTTTTTCAGGACTTCACAGTCGGCAGGGAAAAGTTTGAGTGTCATGCGCCGCTCCCGCTGATATGTGCGTAGGGGTATCGATATGCACAATACGCATATCAGATACCCACGCACATATAACGCATTCCACTCAAAACTTTTCCCTGCCGATTGTGGTGTGCTGAAAAAAATCATCCTTTTAGATAATGTAGGAAAACTTTTGTTATAGACTGATTGTGGGGGATGGATGGTTGGCTTGTGACAAATGTTCGCTGTCAGTTGCTTTGAATTCCAGTAATTTCGTAGAAAAACTTTGTGACTCGTGGGTTTGAGTACGTCGGTATGTGGCACTGGTAATTTCAGTGCCCATACCGCTACGCACTCAATTAGCGGGAGCGCCCACCGCCCACGAGACGCAACGCTTTTCTACGGAATTACGGAAAACAAAAAAGTGCCAACGAACACTTGACACAAACAACTTTTCCTGCGTACTTTGATTATTCAAAACGCAACAACAACAACTTATCTCTTGTACCAAAAGGAGAAAGATGTTATAATAATATAGCATAATATTTATATATTATAGTTTTATTTTATTAAAAGGGGGAATTTCTTGTGAATCAAAAAAAAGGTGCACGTCTTGCGTTAAAATTAAGTCTGACGGTGGTTATTCCGATTTTTCTGATAACGATTGCCGGAATTTTGCTGAGTGCATATAAACAAAGTAATTTATCTGAAGATTTAGTAAAACGAGAAATAAGCGGTATTGCCAGAAGCTTACGACAGACATATTTGGCAACAGCGGGGAATGAAAAGTTTGTCATGAAGGGGGATAATCTCTATAAGGGCAATACGATGTTGAGTGGAAATTATAAACTGGTCGACCAGCTAAAAAATGAGCAGGAAGTTGAAGTATCATTGTTTTTTGGTGATGTCAGAGAAGTGACAACATTAAAAGATGAATCCGGAAAACGTGAAATTAATACAAAAATGTCATCCGAGGTTTATGATACCTTGAAAAAAGGTGAAGAGTATTTTGCAACAAATGTAGATGTGCTGGGAACAGATTATTATGGCTATTATGTACCACTCTACCAGCCGGGTACGAAAGAGTTTGCCGGTAGTGTATTTTGTGGACGTACACAGAATCATGTAACACAGAGCCTTAGAAATACCATTATATCAATGGCGGTTGTTATGTTGACAATTTTTTTGGCGGCATTTATTATTGTACTTTTTATGGTGAAACGTATTGTAAAGAGTATTGATGGTGCCGTGTCAAATCTTGGTAATGTGGCAAAAGGTGCCCTTCAGTTTGAGATGAAGCCGGTACTTTTGGAACGAGGCGACGAGGTTGGTGATATTGCAAGAGCGATTCAGAGTTTGATTCATTCGCTCCGCGAGATTCTTACAAACATTACATCTTCTGCGAAAGCACTGGATGGTTTTTCAAATCAGTTTGCGGAATCCTTTGCGAATATTACGGATTCGGTTGACAGTGTAAATACGGCAGTTGAGGAAATTGCTTCCGGTGCGACCAGCCAGGCGGATGAAACGATGAGTGCGAACCAGCAGGTTGCTGAGATGGGACAGGCGTTGGAGGAGACTTCGGCAAATGTGGAGAACCTTCATGCTAGTTCTGAGAAGATGGAAGAATATAATGAGACCGCCGGCAGTAATCTGGAAGAATTAAATGCGATTAGTGAGCAGACGAAGCAGTCAGTTATTGAAGTACAGAAGCAGACCGATTTAACGAACCAGTCGGCAAAACAGATTAAAGAAGCAACTGAATTGATTACGGATATTGCTGCTCAGACGAATCTATTGTCCTTAAATGCGAGTATCGAGGCGGCGAGAGCAGGTGAACACGGTAAAGGATTTGCTGTTGTGGCAGATGAAATTCGTGCCCTTTCTGAGCAGTCCCGCCAGTCGGCAGAAAAGATTGTTGAAATTGTGGATACACTTTTGGTGAATTCTGATACAAGCGTTCAGACGATGAGTAAGGTAATGGATAAGATTAGTGTTCAAAATGACAAGCTTTCGGAAACAAGCCAGATGTTCAATCTGTTACATAATGAGATTGGCACAGTGGCAGATGCCATTGTGCAGATTCGTAAGCAGGCAGAAGCTCTAGAAGATAAGAAAAATAAGGTTACATCAATTGTTGATGGATTGGCAGCAATTGCAGAAGAAAATGCAGCCAGCACGGAAGAAACCTCAGCATCCATGCTTGAGTTTAATGAAATTCTTTCGGTGTGCAATAAAGCGACCGGAGAACTTCGCAAACTGTCAGAAGAATTGGCTGAAAATACAAAACATTTTGACCTTTAAACGCGAAAAAGATGAAATAAAAACGAAAAACAGGGAAACCTTTGCGGCTTCCTTGTTTTTTTGTTTTTCCATTAAAATGACACTTTTCTATCACTATTTTTTGTGATAAAATATGAATCAGGAGGTGTTTATTTGCTAAGTGAAGAAAGAATTCGTAAAATGATACGATTGGCGGATTATGAAAAGGGAATAGGCAGCTCTGATTTGAAGCGAACCCACTATTGGCGGATGGATTATGTGCGTATGCAGATATTGAAGACAATATTGGCAGTATTCGTTGCTTTTGTTTTGGGTATTCTTTTATCAGTTTTATACCACATGGATTACGTTATGCAGCATGTCTGGGAGCTTCCTTACCGGACGATACTTATTTATGGCGGTATTGTATTTGTGGCGGCGGAGATTCTTTTTGTGATTTTTACTGCCAGAATTGCCGGGCGTGCGTATGATGAATCGCGTGCAAGAGTAAAAGAATATTATGTTACGTTGATGGAATTAGAGGAACTATATGAAAAAGAGGGAGAGGAGGAAACGTTATGATGATGGCTTTGCTTACCCTGAAAAGCAGGTTAAAGGGGTTTTTCGAAAAGCATTACCGGATTTTGAGGTGCTTTGGAAAGGCTGTTTTAATGATTATAACTTTGATGATTATCACCAGTCAGTTGAATTATCAGGCGTTTCTTGCCAATCACTGGATTGTGCTTCTTCTTGCCGTGATTTGTGCGGTTACACCGGATATGGCATCGCCTCTGTGTGTTTTCCTCGTGACGGAAATTGAAGTGTTTCAGGTTTCTGAACTGATTGCAGTTGCCATTTTACTGATTTTACTGATTTACTATTTGTTGTTTGGACGGCTTGCAAATCGCCAGAGTGTAGTGCTGGCATCGGTTCCGGTGCTGAGTGTCCTTCAGATTAGCTATTTGGTTCCGATTGTGGGCGGCTTGTTCTTTTCACCGGTGATGATTCCGGCATTGATATCCAGCGTATTTTTCTATTTTGTACTGTGCGGTGTGCAGGAATATGCGCTGGCGGCATCACGTATGACGCAGGAGAGTACTTTTTTTGAACCGCTGAAGTATCTTTTGGATTATTTGCGGGGAAATTTACTTTTGTACACATTGTTAGCGGCATTTGTGCTGACATTTATTTGTGTGTATCTGATTCGGAGAAGTAAGATACAGTATGCTTCGCAGATAGCAATTTTGGTAGGAGCCATATTAAACTTATCCATTTTGCTTTTTGCTAATATATTTTTAGAATTAAATGTGGATTTACTGCCGATGGTTGTATCTATTGTCGTCTGTATGCTGGTTGCTTACATGATACAGTTTTTTCGATTGACACTGGATTACCATGGAACACGTAAGCTACAGTTTGAAGATGATGAATATTATTATTATGTGACAGCAGTTCCGAAGATTAAAGTTGCCGCCGTTGATAAGACAGTGACAAGAATTGTCCCGGACGAGGATGATGAAAATCAGGATTTAAGAAGTGAATTGGAGAAAGAATTGGAAAATGATTTTAATAATTTTGAATAGATTGGAGCGTGTGGCGGATGAACACAATCATTAGTTTTTTTAGGGATTATGTGGCGTGGCTTACGATTCCCGACTTTACGATTACAGATGTGCTTGAAATTGCCATCATAGCCTTTGCCTTTTATCACATTATTTTGTGGATAAAAGATACGAGAGCATGGGTTTTGCTAAAAGGTATGGTGATTCTTGGAATTATTTTCTTAGTGGCACTTGTGTTGGAAATGAATGTTGTGCTCTGGGTATTCCAGAATGCGATGGTAGTCGGAATTATGGCACTTGTTGTCATTTTTCAGCCGGAACTTAGAAATGCTCTGGAGCAGCTTGGAAGAAAAAAGATTTTAAGCTCACTGACCTTTGATAATCAAAAGTCGAAAAATGAGAGATATTCGGCAGAAAGCATTGAAGCCGTGATAAAGGCTGTTTATGATATGGCACGTGTGAAAACGGGCGCATTGATTGTTGTGGAGAAAGAAATCCAGTGCCGCGAGTATGAGAGAACCGGAATTCCGATTGGTGCAAAAATCAGCAGTCAGTTATTAGTAAATATTTTTGAGCATAATACACCGCTTCATGATGGAGCAGTGATTTTACGCGATAACCGGATTGTGTCAGCGACGTGTTATCTGCCACTGTCTAACAATCTGGCAGTAAGCAAGGAATTGGGAACGAGACACCGTGCCGGTCTTGGCATCAGCGAAGTGTCGGATTCTCTTACTATTATTGTTTCGGAGGAAACAGGTTTTGTTTCATTGGCTTGTGATGGTAAACTTTATCGGAAAGTGGATGCGGACACACTGATGATACGTTTGCAGGAAGCTGCTAAAAGAAATCCGGATGAAGGAAAAATGAAATGGTGGAAGGGGCGCAAAAAAGATGAAAAAGAAACTGACCAGTAAATTAATGCTTAAAATTGTATCGGTGATTGTCGCTTTTTTGTTTTGGCTGGTTATCATTAATATAACGGACCCGACGACATCAAAAACATTTTATGACATACCGGTACAAATATTAAATGAAAATGTAATCACATCGGCAAATCAAGTCTATGATATTGTGGATGGTGATACGGTTAAGGTTACGGTAAAAGGAAAACGAAGTTTTGTAGAGACATTAAAGGAGTCTGATTTTACAGCAACGGCTGATTTGAGCGAATTGTCAAAAGTAAACGCAGTCAGTATTAATGTAAAGCTAAATAAGGAATCAACTTCCAGTGTTGATGTGGATTGGAATAATGCTGTTCTTAAAGTGGCCCTTGAAAAGCGCATCACAAAGAGTTTCAAAGTTGAGGTGGATTACGAGGGTGAATTGAGTGAGAATTACGTACTCGGTGAGATGACAGCAAAGCCAAATATGATTGAAGTATCCTGCGGAGAATCGAAATTCAAGAAAATTGATCATGTAGGTGTTATGGTCAGCTTAAAAGGTCAAAGCGAAGACTTTGATTCTGAATATTCGCCGGTATTATATGACGCGAATGGGGATGCTTTAAATGATGCAAATGTCAGCTTTAGCAATGATACAATTAAGGTGTCAACCCAGGTCTTATCGACCAAGGAAATACCGGTTTATGTGGAGACAGAGGGTGCACCGGCATCCGGCTATCGTCTGGTTCAGACTGATTATAAACCCGAGAGTATCCAGGTTTCAGGAACGAAAGAAGCACTGGAGAAAGAAGTCTCAATTAAGGTGCCAATATCGATTGCCAGAGCAAAAAAAGACATCGAAAAGGAAATTGATTTAAGGGAGTACCTGCCATCAGGGCTGTCGATTGTAGGGGAGACGACGACGGTTTCCGTCCGTTGTGATATTGAGAAGAATGGACAGCGTGTGCTGGGACTTACATCTTCGGATATTGCCGTGAGAAATCTGCCGAAAAATTATACAATGAATTTTGAGCCGGAAAACGGAAAGTATTCCGTAGAATTGTTAGGCGAAGATGCGACGTTAGCGGATGTAAATGTAGGAGATTTAGGAGCTTATGTGGATTTGAACGGATTATCGGATGGCTCGCATACGCTTGAATTAAAATATAGTCTGCCGACCGGCGTGCAGGTGAAAAATAAAATCAAGATTAAAGTCAAACTAAAACGTCAGGAAGGTGAGGTGACAGATGCACCAAGCACACCAACTCCGACAGTGGAGTAGAAACTAAAAAAATCCCGGTGGACTGCCAAGGAGCAGACGCCGGGATTTTTTTGATATTTTTTACAATGGGATATTTCCGTGTTTTTTATGAATTACATCAATCGAGCGTTTATCTGCAAGCATTAAGATGTCGGCATAAACACGTTCTCTTGTTGCCTCCGGTTTAATGATTTCATCCACATAACCGTGCATGGAAGCAATACTTGGATTCATGAATTTTTCATTGTATTCATCAATCTTTTCGCTGCGGAAAGCTGCTTTTTCTGCAGGGTTCATATTCTTCATCTGTTTACCATACAAAATATCAGCGGCACCATCGGCACCCATAACAGCAATCTCAGCGGTTGGCCATGCATAAACAAAATCAGCACGCAGGTGTTTACTGCTCATTGCGATGTAAGCACCACCGTAAGCTTTACGAAGGATAACATTAATTTTAATTGTTGTGGCCTCAGAGTAGGCATATAGTAATTTTGCTCCGTGGCGGATGATTCCTTTATATTCCTGGTCTTTACCAGGTAAAAATCCCGGCACATCCGTTAATGTAAGAATCGGAATATTAAAAGCATCACAGTAGCGGATGAATCGTGCTGCTTTATCAGAAGAGTCACAGTCAAGGACGCCTGCCATAAATTTTGGCTGGTCAGCAATGATACCGATGACAACTCCTTTAATGCGTCCGAATCCAACGACTACATTTCTTGCAAATTCTTCCTGAACTTCGATAAAGGAGTCTGTATCTACAATTCCGTTAATGACATTGTGGATGTCGTAACTGTGATTGCTTTCTTTTGGAATGATATTTGCTAAATCCTCATTAAAAGTAACATTTTCGTTGTATTTAGGAAGTGCCGGACGGTTTGTGTGCAGGTAGCCATCCTCATAGCACGGAGGAATAATTGAAATCAATTCCTTCACGCGGCGGAAACATTCCTTTTCGTTTGGCATATGAAAATGAGCGACACCGCTTTTGGATGCGTGCACATTGGCACCACCTAATTCTTTTGCTGTAATATCTTCATTTGTTACGCTTTTGATAACTTTTGGTCCGGTAACAAACATCTGGCTGATTTCATCAATGACAAAGATAAAATCGGTAATACCCGGTGAGTAAACCGCACCACCGGCACAGTTACCGGCAATAATCGAAATCTGCGGAATGTATCCGGATGCCATTGTATTATAGTAGAAAATCTCACCATATCCGGCTAAGGCATTTACACCTTCCTGAATACGGGCTCCGCCGGAATCGTTGATGCCGATAACCGGACAACGGCTCTCGATTGCCATTTTAATTGCATTGGCAATTTTGAAACCGTGCTGTTTACCAAGAGTACCGCCGATAACGGTGAAATCCTCAGAGTAAATCACGACTTTTTGTCCGCCGATGGTACCGTAACCGGTGATTACGCCATCATAAGGAAATTGTCCCTTTTTAATGTTAAAAGCATCTTCTAAGTTCGTAATGTTCGAGCCAATTTCACGAAATGAATCTTCATCTAGCAGCATGCAAATACGCTCTAAAGCGTGAAGTTTGCCAAGCTTGTGCTGCTTCTCCATATTGTAAGTTGACATTGTTCATTCTCCATTCTTTCTTAAAATATCACTTGAAACTACGAAACCTATCATATACCATAAAAAGAAAAAATGTCAATCCTATGTTGGCTTTTTTTGTAGAATAGTTGACGAAATGCGTATTTGGGTGCTATAATCAAATGATTGAAAAAATAAAAAGGATGGACTAGAGAATGATTCAATTTTTTAATAATTTCCTAAAGTACAAGTATCTTATGGGACAGCTTGTGAAGAAAAATATCAAGCTTCGTTACCGTCGTTCTTATTTAGGAATGTTATGGACACTGATTGAGCCGCTGCTTACAATGATTGTATTGTCGGTTGTGTTTGGCAGTTTGTTAGGAAGAAACAGTACCGATGCTGCATTTGCAGGCGTGCCATTCCCGATTTATGTCTTGACCGGACGTTTGCTGTATTCGTTCTTTTCATCAGCAACCAACAGTGCGATGCGTTCCATTCGTACAAACGGCGCTATGATTAAGAAAGTGTACGTACCAAAATACATTTATCCGTTTTCCGGTATTTTGGCAAACTTCATTATATTTTTGATTTCGCTTGTTGTACTGGTTGGTGTAATGGTATTTTTCTTAGCAACCGGTCAGTACCATGCACCGATTAACGGTTATATGGTTATGACGGTGATTCCGCTCTTAAATTTGTTTATCCTATCAACGGGAGTCGGCATGATATTATCGACTTTATGTGTATTCTTCCGTGATATTGAGTATTTGTGGAGCGTTATGTTAATGCTCATCATGTATTGTAGTGCGATTTTCTATTTCGCAAGCAACATGAGTGGTGACACACAAAAACTGGTAAAATTGAATCCACTATTTGGCGTGATTGACAATTTCCGCCGCGCCTTTTTTGGACAGCCTTTTGATATGAGATTATTGCTGTATACATCCGTTTTTGCGGTTGGAACATTGGTTATTGGTATGATTGTATTTTATCGGAAACAGGATTCCTTTATCCTGAATATTTAAGGTGTAAGGCAAATTGGAGGTTATTATGGCGAAGAAGTCATTAGCAATGAAAATAGAGAATGTGAGTATGAAGTTCAATCTCAGTTCTGAAAAAGTTGATAACATCAAAGAATATGTTATTAAAATGATAAAAAAGGAATTGATGTTTCAGGAGTTTTGGGCACTCAGAGATATCAGCTTTGAAGTTCAGAAAGGTGACCGTGTTGGTATTATGGGATTGAATGGTGCCGGGAAAAGTACTCTTTTAAAAGTAATTTCCGGTGTGTTAAAAGCCACACAGGGAACGGTTACAACAAATGGCAAGATTGCACCGCTTCTTGAACTGGGAGCCGGATTTGACAGACAGTATACCGGTGCTGAGAACATTTATCTGTATGGTGCGATGCTTGGTTACAGTAAAGAGTTTTTGGAAGCACGTTACGACGAAATTGTAGAGTTCTCGGAACTTGGCAGTTTTATCGATGTGCCGGTAAAGAATTATTCTTCCGGTATGCGTGCCAGACTCGGTTTTTCCGTGGCAACAATTGTTGAGCCGGATATTTTGATTCTGGATGAGGTGCTTAGTGTTGGAGATGCGAAATTCCGTAAAAAATGTGAAAATCGTATTCAGAGCATGTTTGATAAAGGTGTTACCGTTATTTTCGTATCACATTCAACCAGTCAGGTCTTAAGAATGTGCAACAAGGGCATTCTTTTGGAGCAGGGCCGTCTGATTGCACAGGGGGATGTTGAAGACGTAGTAAGTGTATACGAAGCAAAGATGAGTGAGAACGAATAGGAGGAAAAGAAAATGAAAAAAGTGATTACTTATGGAACGTTTGACTTACTTCATGTAGGTCACATTAATTTACTTCGCCGCGCGAAAGCATTGGGGGATTATCTGATTGTTGTTGTTTCCTCAGATGAATTTAACGCCGGCAAGGGCAAAAAAGCGTATCATTCTTTTGAAGACCGCAAAAAAATTCTTGAAGCAATCCGTTATGTGGATGAAGTGCTGCCGGAATATACATGGGAACAGAAGATTGATGATGTAGTAAATAATAATGTCGATGTTTTTGTTATGGGAGATGACTGGAAGGGCAAGTTTGATTTCCTCAAAGACTACTGCGAGGTTGTTTACCTGCCGCGTACCGAAGGAATTTCCACAACAAAAATTAAAAATGATTTGAATATGAAAGACTGAGAAAATGATTAAAAAAACAGGCTATGTGCTGTTTGCTTTCTTTTTCTATCTGTTCCGCCTATTACCCATAAATCGGCAGAAAGTATTTTTTGTCGCAACGCATGATGACAGCGAAGAGGGAAATATCGGCATTGTGGCAGATGCTATAAAAAATCAGTTTCCATCCATGAAAATGGTGTATCTGACAAAAAAAGACGGCATACGAAGACCATTTTCGTTTTTCTTTGGAAAAGCGTTTCATATGGCAACGGCATCGGTGATTTTTCTCGATAATGAGTTCATGCCGATGGCGTATATGAAATTTAATAAAAATGTGAAAGTGGTGCAGTTGTGGCATGGAACCGGTACGATTAAGAAATTCGGCTTGGATTCGGATACCGGGGAAGTAAAAAGACTAGCAAAAAAAGCAAATGAAAATATTACGCACTTGATTGTCAGTTCCGAATGTACGGCAAAATGGTATAAAAGTGCGTTTGGTGTAGACGATGAAAAAATTTTCCCGATTGGACTGCCGCGCACCGATTTGATGTTAGATGATTCTAAGAGGCAGAAGATGCAGGAGCGTTTTTTTGAGCAATATCCTGATTTGAGGGGAAAGAAAATTACGTTATACGCACCTACCTTCCGAGATTCACAGGTTGAAAATCCGGAAATTTGTTTGGATTTTGATTCCCTTAATCAATGTATGGAAGAGAATGAGGTGCTTCTTATCCGTCTGCATCCGCACGTGGCAGAGCATTGTCCTGTCGGTATATGGGATATGTATCCGGATAAAATAAGAAATGTTTCCGATTATCCGGGAGTGGCTACGCTGTTATCTGTGGCAGACCAATTGATTACGGATTATTCATCCATTATTTATGAGTACTGCCTTTTGGAAAGAAAAATGATTTTTTATGCGTATGACTATGAAGTATTTCAGAAAGATGGTAGAAATTTTTACGAGGACTATGAGAAGTTTGTGCCGGGAATGATTGTATATACGCAGCCGGAGCTGGAAAAAATCTGGCATACGGCTTACGAGAATGACTCACAACGAGAGCAGTTTTGCGGGCGCATTTTCAAGTATCAGGATAAAAATGCCGTAAATCGACTTTTATGTTTGATTTTTGACAAGAAATAAGATATAATGTTGTGAGCGTATTATTAGGCTAATTTGAGAACGGAGGGTTACGAGTGAAAACATTATTAGAGAGAAAGATTAGTTTAGTAGTAATTATTTTGCAGTTTTTAGTTTCCTTGTTAGTTTGCATTTATTTTGGAACAACGGGGCTTGTACCGGTTAAGTACATGGTTGCGATTGCAGTCGTTATGGTTGTATTGCTTGTCTATCAGGTGATGAGCCAGCTGACAAACTCCAGTTATATATTTGGACGTGTGTTAGCCGTTCTGTTTTGTGCCGTGTTCCTTGTTGGTGCGAACTATGTGAGAGAGAGTATGGCAGCATTCCAGAATGTCGGTGGTGCAACCAAAAAGGTTGATGTTATTTCTTTCTACGTCATGAAGGACGATGCAGCAAAGACATTAGCAGATGCTAAAAATTACTCTTTTGGTATTCTAAGACAGCAGGACCGTGAGAATACGGACAAAGCAGTTCAGGATGCAAGTAAGAAACTGAACAAGACATTGAACACGGTTGAGTATGATGATCCGTTGACAATGGTAGATGCCTTGTACGCAAAAGAAGTGCAGGCAATTATCATGAATAAAAGTTTTGTAGATACGGTTAAGAGCCAGTATAAGACATTTTCTACGGACACCAGAGAGCTGGATACAAGCAAGATTGAGTCAGAAGTAGAAGAATTGGTTGATACCGATGTAACAACAAAACCATTTAATGTTTATATCAGTGGTATTGATGTATATGGTAAGATTGGACAGACAAGCCGAAGTGATGTAAATATTATTGCGACGGTTAATCCAGTTACAAAGAAAGTATTACTGACATCTACACCTCGTGATTACTATGTACCGCTGTACAGTAAGGGCGGTAAATCGTATTCCGGAGGTATGCCGGATAAACTGACCCATGCCGGTATTTATGGTGTTGACTGCTCGATTAATACACTGGAAAAATTGTATAACATTGACATTGATTACTACGTACGTGTCAATTTCACCAGTCTGAAAAAGATTGTTGATTTGCTTGGCGGTGTAGAAGTGTATTCGGATTATGACTTCATTTCTGACTGGGGTCCACACGGTGCCGGTACACATTATAAGTTCAAAAAAGGTTATAACAAAGTAAATGGTAAGAAAGCATTGGCATTCTGCCGTGAGCGACACCATTTCGCAAATGGTGACTACCAGCGTGGACGTGACCATCAGCATATGATTGAGGCAATTTTGAACAAGGTGATGTCACCTTCCGTACTGCCAAATTTCTCAAGTTTGTTGAAAGAATCGAAGTCCATGTTCCAGACAAGTATGTCAAAGGACAAGATTGTATCGCTCTGCAATATGCAGTTGAATGATATGGCAAAATGGAAGATTGCTTATGCGAATGCCGAGGGTACCGGAGCTAAGAAGACGACCTTCTCGATTCGCTCAACGGCGCTGTATGTTTGTGAGCCAAACTACAATTCCGTGAAGAAGATTACAAAGAGAATGAAAAAAGTAATGAAGGAAACGAAAGAAAACGAGAGCTCGGCTTCCGATAAGAATGACGTTATTAAGTAAGACATTACACGAGATAAAACGGCCGCTTTTTAGCGGTCGTTTGTCGTGAATAAGTGGGGAATAAAATTGATTACGAAATTACAGGATTTGTTTATTCTTCTCCTTGATCCATGGATTCCGATTGTGGGAAGAATAAAAGACAAGGTAAGGTATCGGCTGATTACGCTGTGCTTTGTAATTGACCTTGTTTTGTTTTGTATCGTCCGCTACGGACTTCATAAGGAAAGCTATTTTTATAATACGGTTTGTGGTATTTTTGTTATGTTTGCCATTGCCATATTATCGCTTGACCGGACATTGGTTCATATCCACTGGAGACGTTCTCTTTGGATTGCTTGGTTTGGTATGTGCATTTCCTTTACCGTTTCGGATATTCTGGTGCCGAAAAAAATGTGTGGACTGGGTCTGATTTTAGCTTTTGTCTTTACCGCTGTATTTTTTGTGTGGCAGAATCATACGAGAAAAGATTTGTTGTGGCAGTGCTTCAAGAATGCCATAAAATGGTCGTTTGCCGTTATGTCGGTGATTTCCTTTTTGTTCCGTCCTCTGTATGAGGGAGGCAGGTATGCCGGCATTTTTACAAATCCGAATACGTTTGGATTGTATTTGTATATTATTATCGCTGTATTTTTGTCGGATTTGGACTGGTGTGTGGAGACCGGCCGGTCTTGCCGGAAAAACATTGTAACGTATGTTTCGCTTGCCTTATGCTTTTTCTATCTGGAAAAAAGTCAGGCGAGAACTTCACTGATTGCGGTTGCAGCAATTGTGCTGCTTTGGATTGTACTGCGGTTTTATTTGGCCAAAAAGACAAAAAATTACCGGACCTTTTTAGGAAACTTAGGCTGTATGGCAGTATTCACCGTAGTGCTGTATCCTCTGTTTTTAATCTGCCTTTTGCATCTGCCAAACATTGTTGGACATCCGATTGTGTTTGAAGGAAAACCTTTGTATTATACAAGTGAATTTCAGGGGAATAAAGAAAAAGCGGATGAGCCGGACGATGTTGTGGTGCCACAGTATAAAGATGTGGAGGAGACACAAAACAAGAAAGATACGATTGCACCACGCAATATGTGGGAACGCATTTGGTATAACATCAAGTATTCAAAGGGCTTGAATGCCATTACGAATGGAAGAATTGATATTTATCTTGCCTATTGGGATAAAATGAATTTTAAAGGACATGCCAGCACCTCAATGGTAGTGGATGGGGAAAAGAAAAACCATTCGCATAACAACTGGATTCAGTTTGGTTACACCTATGGACTTCTCAGTATGTTTTTCTATGGTGTGATTACGTTATTAGGGGTAGCGTTTTCTTTGAAATTTTACCTGACACAGAGAAGGAAAAATGCAACATATGCTTTTTTGATACCGGCAATCTGTATCGGATTTGTTATTGCTACACTGACGGAATGTTTGTTTCTGCCGTTTGAAGTATTTCCGGCATTTGCGTACTGGTTTGCATTTGGTGATTTATTTGTGAAAAAAGTACCAAAAAATAAATTTTTACAGGAATTAGAGGACGAGGCATGATACAATTTTGACATGTAAACGTCTTAGTATAAAAAATGATTGAAAGATAGGAGAAAAACATGAAGGAAAATAATAAAATATGGTTGCGTTATATCATATGTTTTGGGCTGATTGCCATTCTATGCTACTTGTTTCCATATACCGGAGATGACTGGGCATGGGGAAGTAAAATCGGTATCGACAGATTAAACAACTGGTTTGAAAATTACAACGGACGATATGTGGGAAATCTTATTGTTTTGGCAATGACGCGCTCAAACCTTTTAAAGGCAGTTATTATGTCATTTTGCTTAACAGGAATTGTAGCACTTTGCGAGTATATATTTAAAAGAAAATGGGTTTTTTATGTAAGTTGTGTTGCACTTGTTTTGATACCTAAATTGATTTTGCGTCAGGCCGTTGTATGGACGGCAGGTTATGCAAACTACGTAACCTCAATGTTTTTCACATTGTTATTTATAGCGTATGTTTATCCTATTTTTCAGGAGACAATGCCACGAAGAAAAGTTTGGCATTGTCTGCCGCTCTTTGTGTTAGCGGTAATAAATGCATTAATTGTAGAGCATTTGACAATTTATAATGTGGTTTTGGCTTGTGGTGTGCTTGTGTATACAATTTGTGTTCATCGCAAGGTGGTTGCTTCTCATGTGGCATATTTAATTGGAAGTGTGGCAGGGGCAGCTTATATGTTTTCAAATTCGGCATATCATACGATCGCAAATAATCAGGATCAGTATCGTCAAATGGCAGAGGGAGGAGTAATCAGTCGTGCATTTGACAATTATGTCAATGAAATTGCAAAGCATCTTTGCCTGAATAATTGTTGGATGAATTTAGCAATCGTTATTGTATGTGCCATGATTTATAAAAAAATCTATTCTGACGTAAATAAAAACAGAAGTGCGTTATTAGCAAAAATTTGTCTGATAGTTATGGCAGGATTTACGACATGGTCTTTGTTGTCGTCCTTTGGCATCAGTACATTTGCAAAACAGAACCGGTTATTATATTTTGAAGCGGCTTTTGTGGCAGCTTACATGATTGCACTTATTATTTATTGTATTATTATTGGCAGTCAAAAAAAATGTTTATGGAAAGTTTTGTTTTGGAATGCGGGAATTGTTTGTGTTGCCGCGCCGTTGCTTGTTGTAAATCCGATTGGTGAGAGATGCTTTTTTGCCACGTATATACTGTTTTTGATGCTCCTTTTGGAACTGCTTATCCTTTTGGACGGAGAAGAGAAAGAAAGCCGGATTTTTACAAAGACATTTTGTAAGACATGCGCAGTTGTGTCCATTTTCGGATTAGGGTTTTATCTTAATATTTTTTCCTCAATCTATCAGGTGGATAAAGAACGATTGGCTAGAATTGAGAGACAGGTAGAGGCGGGTAAAACGTCCGTGGAAATTCGGCACTTGCCATACGAATCTTATTTATGGACAGCCACTCCTGAATGGGAGCCATGGATTGAGCGTTACAAACTGTTTTATGGTCTGCCTGAGGATTTGGAAATAAAAGCAGTATGGGAATACAGTAAGAAAAAATAACAAGATTACGGAGGAATGTTTTATGGAAAGGAAAAAAATTTCAGTTGTCGTGTCCGTATATAATGAGGAATTGTCTTTGAACCAATTTTATAAGACAACAGTAAGTGTTTTGGACAAGTGTGTTTGGGACTATGAACTTATTTTCGTAAATGATGGCAGCCAGGATGGCAGTATTGAATTGTTAAAAGGTTTTGCAAAGGAAAATGCCAAAGTTAAGGTGGTGGATTTTTCGCGTAATTTTGGACATGAGGCAGCGATGATTGCCGGTATTGATCATGCACAAGGGGATGGAGTTGTGTGTATGGACGCAGATTTGCAGCATCCGCCGGCATGTATTCCGGACATAATTGCTAAGTTTGAGGATGGTTATGAAGTGATTTCGATGATTCGAACGAAGAATGCAGATGCCGGAATTATTAAGCGAATTACGTCAGGTGCCTTTTATAAAGTTTTGAATCTTATGTCGCCGGTTAAATTTGAAAATAATTCTTCTGACTTTTTTGCTATCAGCAAAAATGTAGCAGGCGTTCTGCGAAAGGACTATAGAGAAAAAATCCGCTATTTGAGAGGATATGTGCAGAGTGTTGGATTCCGAAAAACAACATTGGAGTTCGAGGCACAGAAGAGAGAGGCAGGGGAAAGTAAGTACAGCATTCGAAAACTGCTGCATTTTTCCATTAATGCACTGTGCAGCTTTTCGGATTTGCCATTGAAACTGGGAATGTATTCAGGTGTATTTGTGGCTCTGTGTGGTTTTATATTGATGATTTTCACTATTATAAACAAAATTGTCAATGGAGCACCGGCGGGGTATTCTACAATCATTGTAGTTTTATGTTTTATGTTTGCGGTTGTTCTTATGGTAATTGGAATTATAGGAGAATATATCGCCGTTTTGTTTGCGGAAATTAAGGATCGACCGATATATATTGTCAGAGATATTTATCAGGAAGAGAAAGAGACTCATGGAGGAGAGAAAGAGTGAAAGTTTCGGTAATTGTTGCTGCTTATAATGCAGAGAAATATGTAACAGAGACGATGGAAAGTCTCGCCAATCAAAGTATCGACGATTATGAAATTATTGTAGTCAATGATGGTTCCAAAGACCACACGATTGACATTTTGAGGGATTATGAAAGCCGTTATGACAACATAACAGTTGTGGACAAAGAGAATGGTGGACCTTCTTCGGCGAGAAACCGCGGACTGGATTTGGCAAAAGGAGAGTATGTATACTTCTTTGATGCAGATGATGTCTTAGAGTTAGACGCCTTAGAGGCACTGTATGAGCGTGCAAAAGAAAAAAAGGCAGATTTAGTTATTGCTAAGTATGATATTTTTAATCGTTTTCAGACTTTTGCAGTCAATGGAATCAATGATTTGGTGCGGATGGAAAAAATAGACAAATATGAGCCGCAGATTCTGTGGACGTTTTCGCTGTGTAATAAATTATTTAAACGCTCAATTATTGAGCAGTATGAACTGCGTCTTCCACCGATTTCCTATTCGGAGGATGGGGCATTTTTGATGCGTTATGTATACCGTACGAACCGAATTACCGGACTTGACCGTGTGATTTTCCATTACCGCAGAATGTTTGATGGTGAGGCGGAGTCGATTACGGCTTCGATTTCTTCTTGGAAAATCAAAGACTACATTGAGGCACACCGGCTGATTTTGGAGTCGGCAAAAGAAAGTATTTTAATTGATTTCCCACAGTACAAAGATATTGAGGAAGTAAAAGAGAATAATGACGATATTCACAAATATTTAAATGAAATCAGCCGAAAAGAAGTGCAGATTCTGTTGGATCAGTTTTATGCGAAATACTGGACACTGCCAAAGGAGACAATTACGCATCTGGTTTCAGAAATGAATGATAAAATTTCAACATTGGATATGCGTGATATTTCGATGTTAAAAGATTCTCACCCGGAATTTGCACTTGACAATCTGGCGGTAGACAAAGAGGATTTGCTTTCTCATGCGTGGTTTACCATTGCCCTTTATGGGGAGAAAGAACAGGAAGAAAAATTTTTGTTAAGTATTCAGAGTCTGACACTGCAAAATCTGATTGCCATTCGGATTATAATGCCGCTTTTCTGGAAAGAGACAGTGGAAAAAGCCGGATTTTTACAGGATAATATGGAGTTTTTTGATGTAAAAACAAGAGATGAACTGTATTATCAGGCATTGGAACAGGCACAGACGCCATACATTACTTTTGCGGATGCAAAAGTCAGTTATGCGAATAATGCATTTAAGTATGTGATTAAGAACTTTATCAAATCACCGGCAGATTTTATGTCAGAATTGATATATCACCGCAATTTTGGAGATATGCAGGCGGTACTTTTCAGCACGGTGGCATTGAATTCCGTAAAGACAGGCTATGAAAATAACCCATACATGGGTATGGATTACACACTTGCCAATAAATTTTTCAAGACGGAATTTTTGAAAAATCAAACCCTAGATAAGTCAAAAAGTCTGCTGTCACATCTGACAAAGTGGTACCATAGAGGATATTTTACGTTTATGAATGACCGTATTGTATTCTATGAGGATTTGGAAGCAACATATGTGGATTATGTTGGAACGAAGGAAACCATTCCGATGATGAAGGAATATTTGGTAGATAGAAAAGCAGATTTGAACAGCCCGGAGATTGTTCCGGATTTAAATGAGATTATGCCGAAGATGCTTCGTTTCCCGTCTGAAAACATCGGTCAGATTTTGTTCCGTAAGATGGTAAATTTCCTGCGACGCTATCCGGTAAAAGAGCAGGTGCTGTTTTTTACGGTGCGAAAAGACGGTGAACTAGAGGGTAATGCAAAAGCACTATATCCGTATGTCAAAGGAAAGAAAGTGATTTGTGCCAAGCGTCTGCCACATAATCCTTTTACGAAACTTTATATGTACTATAAAAACATTACAAGCCGTGTTATTGTGACGGATGACTATAACCGTTATCTGCGTCACTTCCAGCTGCGTCAGAGCCAGCGTGTTGTACAGTTGTGGCATGCATGCGGTGCGTTTAAGAAATTCGGACAGCGGGGAACCAATATGTCGATTGCCGCGGATCATGCTTATCATGTGCAGTACAATATGGTGACGGTAAGCAGTGACAGAATAAGAAGTATTTATGCGGATGCCTTTGATATCGATGTGCACAAGGTAAAGGCGTTGGGATGTCCGAGAACGGATGCATTTTATGATGAAAAGCTGATGGATGAGACAAAGCAGAAAGTATATGCCGCACATCCGGAATTCAAAGACCGCTATGTTATTGTATATGCACCGACATTTCGTGATATAGGGGATGACAGAACGCAGTTTAAACCGGATTTGGATTTTGATAAATTATCAAAAGACTTACTGCCAAATCAGATATTTGTAATCTGCCCGCATCCGGTCATGAAAAATAAAATTGTAGAGAAGTCTTATGACAATATCGAAGTTATCAGAGATTTCTCCACAAATGATATGATGTTGGTATCGGATTTGCTGGTAACGGATTATTCTTCTGTTATTTTTGAATATGCGCTTTTGCGAAAACCAATAGCATTTTACTGTTATGATTTACTCAATTATAACCGGGGCTTTTATCTGAATTATCCGGATGATTTGCCGGGGGATGTTTATGAGACGCAGCAGGCACTTACAGCGTATCTAAAGTCACCGGAAAAAGATACATTGACAGAAAAATATGACCAGTTCATTGAAAAATATATGGGAGCGTGTGACGGACACAGCAGTGAGCGGATTGCCGCTATGATTAATCAGTATATGGAGGAAGCGAAACATGAATGAGACAGAAGTTACATTTTTGAGCAGCCGCGGACGTGGGCTGAGTAATGACCTTGCGCTTTTGAAAGATTATCTTGCGAAACAATCCGGAGAGGATGTAAAGTTCCGCTATTATTTGAATAATGAAAGACATAAAAATCCACTGGCAGCACATGGTTACCGCCGTGCGAAAAAGGATTTTATGGATGGCATGACAAATGTTGTCTGTGTGGATGCTTCTCTATCAACTAAAATTAATAACTTAGCACCGGAAGGCAGTCGGATTTTACTGGGTGTTCCATATGATTACCAGTTTAAGAATATGTTTTTAATGGAGTCAAAAGGAAAAGAATTTAATTTAAATACCTTTGCAAGATTTACGCACATCATTCCTGGCTCTCCATTTACGGCAGATTTGTTAAAACGGGCGTACCGTTTAGAAGATAAAGAAATAATCGAGGGTGTTTCCCTGCCGTTTGCCTATGATATAGGGGATGCTAAAAGAAGAGAGAATGTCTCGGAACTGATTTATTATTACTTTCCGCATGCAAGAGACAAAAAGATTCTTTCTGTTATTGTATATGGTGATGAAGAGATGAAAAGGAAGGATTGGGAAACTATTGATGTAAAGCAATGGATGAAAGAGCTTGGGGAAGAATGGTTTGTTTTTACAAACAGTGAAATTTTGATGGAAAATGCATTTTCTATGGGAAATCAATACAAAAGAAGCTTTGGCTATGTAAACCGGATTCTCCCGGTTCCGGATTTGTTGTATGCTACTGATGTTTTGGTGACAAATAACGGACGTTTGGCTTCTGCATTTTCAATTTTAGAAAAGCCTTTATATGTTTGCCACTACAACAAAAATTATTTTGAAAAATATGTTAGTTTAAAATATCCGGAAATGTATTTTGAAAATGCCGGGAGGTTGTGTGAGACAGCATATCAGGTGGATGTGTGCAATAGAGCACAGGCGGATTTTAACGCAAGTATGTCATATGGTATTGAGAAAAATGTATATGATCAAACGTTGAAATGCTTGTTAGATTGAATGAGAAAGAGAGGAAAAAGATGAATCGAATTGCAAAATGGGATAATGCAAAATTTGTGTTAATAACATTGGTTGTTATTTGCCATTTTTACGAAAATTATTTAGGAAGTTCTAAATTGGTAAATTCCTTGTTCTTCTCCGTTTATACGTTTCACATGCCGGCTTTTTTTCTGATTTCCGGTATGTTTTCCAAGAAAACTGTGAAGGAAAGAAAAATTGTAAAAGTAGTACCATATCTGCTGGTTTATTTGTTTATGAAAATGTTTGGTTATTTTGTATCCGGTATTATGAATGGAGGAACATTTATATCGGTTGATTTCTTCAGGGAACCGGGTGCCGCTTGGTTTATTCTTGCGTTATTTTTCATGTATTTAATTACGTTTTATACCAAACAATTTCGACCTGCTTATGTTTTGATTGTATCTGTTTTTGTTTCAATGGCAGCAGGTTACTCCAATATGGATACGAATCTTTTCTGCTGGTTGAGGATTGCAATTTTTTATCCATTTTTTTATGCTGGATATGCATTGTCAATGGATACAATTACGAAATGGACAGAAAATAGAAAGTTGAAAATAGTTTCCGTGGCAGTTATCCTGATATATTTTTTAGTCTGCTATGTCGGAATTGATAAATTATTTTGGGCGAGATTTCTGTTGACGGGAAGAAGTTATGAGGCACTTACGCATGGTGCATTTTATGGTGGTATTTTACGGTTGTTTACGTATGTGTTATCCTTTGGGCTTGTGTTCGCTTTTTTATGCATCATTCCAAAAGGAAAAAATATTTTTTCTCAATTAGGAACGAGAACTTTGGGTGTTTATGTATTTCATTATAATTTCATTAACCTTTTTGTGCATTCTTGTTGGTACAAGGCACTATATCATAATTTCCCAAATACATGGGAAATTATACTTGTTTTACTTGGAATTGTGGTGACCTTGATTTGCTGCTTGAAACCATTTGATGCATGCTGCCGTGCGATTTTGTCCGGTAAATGGAAACTTCGCCTCGATGATGAGTTGAAATGACAAACTATCTGTGATATGATAAAAACAACGAATTTTTTTGGAGGTTTTAGCAGATTATGATATTTGGAGTATTGTTAGCAGGCGGTGTTGGAAGCCGCATGGGAAATGTAGAGAAACCGAAACAGTATATGAATATTGGTGACAGACCGATTATTATTCACACAATTGAAAAGTTCTTTGTGAATGATAAATTTGAAAAAATCCTTGTTTTGTGTCCGGAACAGTGGATTTCACACACCAAGAATCTTATAAAAAAATATTTGGGGGAGACAGACCGTATTGCTGTGATGGCAGGTGGTACAACAAGAAATGAGACGATTATGAATGCCATTTCTTATATTGAAGAAAACTATGAAGTGGATGATGATACGATTATTTTGACTCATGATTCCGTCCGCCCATTTGTGACACATAGAATTATTGAGGAAAATATTCGTTATGCACTGGAGTATGGTGCCTGCGATACGGCGGTAGCTGCAACTGATACGATTGTACAGAGTGAAGATGGCAAAGTGATTTCATCTGTGCCGGACCGCAGTAAGATGTATCAGGGACAGACGCCGCAGACATTCCGCTTAAAGAAACTGAAATCGCTGTATGAATCTTTGACCGATGAGGAAAAGAAAATTCTTACGGATGCAGCAAAGATTTTTGTTATGAAGGGCGAAGACGTATATCTCGTAGAAGGAGAAGTATCAAACATTAAGATAACTTATCCTTATGATTTGCGTGTGGCAGAAACATTGATTCAGTCGGAGCAGGAGGATTAAGAGCGAATGCTTAATACAGTATACCAGTTGGTGGCTCCTCGTAAATTCGAGGTCACTTATGAAAACATCGGATTGCAGGATGATGACATTATTGTTCGTCCGACACATCTTTCGATTTGTAATGCAGACCAGAGATATTATCAGGGGCTTAGGGAAGAACATGTACTTCGTCAGAAACTGCCGATGGCATTGATTCATGAAGGGATTGGTGTTGTACTTCGTGACCCAAGTGGCGAGTTTGAGCCGGGGGAAGAGGTTGTGATGATACCGAATACACCGGTAGAAGAAGATGAGTTTATTGCGGAGAACTATCTTCGCTCAAGTAAATTCCGTGCCAGCGGATTTAATGGATTTATGCAGGAATATGTTAAAATCCGCAAGGACAGATTAGTTCGTCTGCCACAGGGAATCAACAAAGAAGTAGCGGCATTTACGGAAATTGTCAGTGTCAGTGTTCATGCGATTTCACGCTTTGACCGTTTTGCACATGGTAGAAGAAATGTGGTAGGTATCTGGGGCGATGGTAATTTAGGTTATATTACGGCTGTGTTTTTCAAAACAATGTTCCCGGATACAAAACTGTATATTTTTGGTGTCAGCAAAGACAAGCTTTCTGATTTTACATTTGCTGACGCAACGTATCAGGTAAGTGACATTCCGGAGAATATGGAATTAGATCATGCTTTTGAGTGTGTGGGTGGAGCCGGTTCCGGAAAGGCAATCGACCAGATTATTGATTTTATTAAGCCTGAGGGAACGATCTCTATATTAGGAGTATCGGAGTATCCGGTACCGATTAATACCCGCATGATTTTGGAAAAAGGATTGAGAGTATTCGGAAGCAGCCGAAGCGGAAGAGTGGATTTTGAAAAGACGGTTGAATTATATAGAGAGCATCCGGAAATTATCAATTACTTGTCTAATATTGTAGGCGCGGTAATTCCGGTTCGTTCGATAGCTGATATGAAAAAGGCATTTGAGATGGACATTCAGAAGTCCTTTGGAAAGACGATTATGCTTTGGGAGAAATGAGGTATCTTATGATAGCAGTGATTGTACCAATTTATAATACAGAAAAATATTTACGGGAAACAATAGACAGTGTCATTTGCCAGACACTGTCTTTTGCAGAGCATATCCGGCTGATTTTGTTAGATGATGCCAGTACAGATGGCTCATTTGCCATTTGTGAGCAGTATCAGAAGCAGTATCCAAAGCAGATTGTAGTGAAGCACTATGACACAAACCAGGGTGTTTCTGCACTTCGCAATGAAGGTGTACGGATTGCGGGAGAGATGGGTGACGAACTTATTACTTTTTTAGATTCGGATGACAAGTTAGCGGATGATGCAATGGAAAAAGCGGTGCAGTATTTTGATGCACATGAAGATGTCTTTGTGGCGGCTATAGGAATTCGTTATTTTGATGCTTATGAAGGTGAGCAGCGATTAAACTGGCGTTTTGAAAAGACGGATGTTGTTGATATTAAAAAGGATTATACGTATCCTCATTATTATGTAGGCGGCGTGTTTTTAAGGCATGCGGTACTTGATGAACTGCATTTTGATGAGTCGCTGAGTTTTTGGGAAGATGCGCTGGCTGTGAATCAGGTGATTGTTTCTCAGGGAAAATACGGATTGATTGCCGGAACGCATTATTACTATAGAAAGAGAGAAGATGAATCTTCTCTTGTCGATACGGCATGGCATAAAAAAGAGCGTTATACAACGCTGTTATCGTCTGGTTATGGACAGTTATTTGCCTACTCAAGGAAAAAGCACCATCGTATTATTCCTTATGTGCAGTACATGGTAGCGTATCATATGCGGCTTATGATGATGAAAAGTAAGCAGAGCATTATCGAAGAAATTTTGTCGGAAGATGAGTTGGCGGCACTCAGAGATGATGTGCAGAAGGTATTAAAAAAGATAAAAGTGAAATACATTTTACAGATTCCGACGTCACTTCCGATTATTGAGGGAATGCTCTCAATGCGTGCCGGAAAACAGGTGCGTGCCAAACGTGTCTACAAGGACAATGACTGTGTACTTATGTATAAGGGCGTTGAATTAGCCAGAATGTCTGAGCGTTCCGTTAAATTGTTCCATATCATAGAAGATGAGGAATCGGAGTTTAACGGTATGTGGAGAGGGCGTTTCTGCACACCGATTTACGCTATGAAAAAAGAAGATTATATCTTTGCCGAGCATAACGGTGTACGGATTAATTCAGAAGAATTTATTTGCCGTAAACAAATTTATATTCTTGGAAAACGTCTGCGATGCTACTATCATGCAGGGTTTGCCATTGCGATTCCGAAAGAATGGGATCGTGCTGTGTTTGGAATTCATATTGCAGAAGCAGATGCGGATATTTTGATGAATGAGATTGTATTTAATGAGGTAAGGCTGATTTATTTTGAAGGGGAAACAGAAGAACATGATGAATTCGAAATCGACAGAGATGATGAAAAAGACATGTAAAGATCATTTTTTTAAAGCGGGGCAATGGTTTTGGTTTGTGTTTGTGTACGGCATTGCTTTGATTGCCTTTAGCAGTTTGATACAAAAATCTTTTTTTGCGATGATTTTACTGCCAATTGTTGTTTATGGAATATATCATTTTTTTATGAGAGAACGAATTGCCTTTAAAGAGATAAATTATCAGATAGTTTTTTATGTCATAAGCATTGTTTTTGCTGTGTTTATGTTTTTTGTTGCTTATTCCGTGCGTGTGCAGATTTTTTCATGGGATTGGGGAAAAGTAATTCGTTCTGCAAGTGAGTATACATTAACAGATAAGTTGACAGATACTACGTACTTTGCAAGATATCCGAATAATCAGTTTTGGTATTGTATTTTGACATTCTTTTTCAGAATGGTTCATTTTATATGGCCGGAGACGGGGCTAAATGAATTTTATTTAGCGTCTATAGCACTTGGATGTGTTATGACAGTGGCATCTATCTTGTTGCTTCATCACATAGCGGTTCTTATTTGGAATGAAAAGAAGGCATTTTTTGTTGGTTTAATGACATGGTTTTGTATGCCGTTGTGGTTATGGGCTATGTATGCTTATACGGATATAGCAGGAATGCTTTTGCTGGTAGTTATGCTGTATTGCTACACGAAGGCTGTTTTGAGTGAACCCGGCTGGAAAGTTTTTTGCTGGTTGTGCTTATTTGGAGTGGCTGCATCTGCTGCATTTTCAGTTAAAGTTACTGTGTTTATTCTCTTTATTGCAGTTTTCGCCTGCTTATTACTTCAAAAAAAATCATGGAAAAAGATTATTGCCGGTATTGTCATTGTAGCAATTTCGTTTGGAGTCGGTCATGGATTGTGTAATTATGTAAAGTCTTCTGTAATTCCGTTAGAAGAATCGTATTGCGATGCCTATGAATTTCCGCTGACCCATTGGATTATGATGGCACTTGGATATGGGGGATATCAGCAGGAGGATGTCGATTTTACCATTTCATTTAATTCATATGAAAAGAAAAAAGAAGCTAATATAAAAGAGATTAAGAAACGATTGAAGGCACGTTCTTTCCATGAAAGTTTTAAATTTTTTGGTTATGATAAACAAGTTAGAACATGGGGAGATGCTACACTTGCCAGCTGTGTATATTTAGCTGAAGGCCCACAGGAGCCTGACAATATATTAAAACAATTTGTGACATTAAAAGGAAGCAAATACTGGATAGCTCTTTTGTATATGACGCTATATTATGGCTTAATACTTGTTGGGATGTTTTTATCGGCACGATTTGCAGTAAAAAGAAAATCTGATGCAAAAGCGGTGGATATGCCGATTTTTGCTTCAAGTATTACGATGCTTGGAATAGCATTGTTTCAGACTATTTGGGAATGTAATTCAAGATATTTAGTTGTATTTATTCCTATTATGATTTTGTTAGCTGCCGATGGCTTTTTTGCATGGAGAGATTACCTTAGAGGGGAGAGGATAAAGTGAAACACTATCATTTTTCAAAATCCGACACATCAATTGCGAAATTAATTGCTATTAGTTTGATGCTTTTGCATCACTTATTTGGATTTACGGATCGGATTTTGCCTGAGAATATGTACCAGAGTTTATATATGTTTCGCGGGCAGCCTATAGAAGCAGCAATCTGTGCTTCTTTTAAGGTGTGTGTTGCGTTCTTTTTGTTCCTTAGTGGATATGGAACATATCTGAGTATGCGTAAAAGTAAATCAATTTCGAAAATGATTGCAAATCGTATATTTCGGTTTTTAAAATACATATGGCAGGTTATGATTATTTTTGTTCCAATTGATTTTATATTAGGTGTGACAAAGGTAAATCTTACATCCTCATGGACAATTCAATATGATTTTGAAAGCATTATTCTTAGCATGCTTGGATTTGAAAAGTATAATGGTGAGTGGTGGTTTGTTATGCCATACATATTTTTACTTATGATGACGCCGCTTATGCTTCGGTTTTTAAAGAGAAAAAAAGCTGATTTCTTTACAGATTTTCTCGTTGTTTTGGGGATTGCTTTGTTTTCTTTGTATGGTATCCCTAGGTTGATGAGTTATGATATGTTGGTTGACTTTAAAGGGACAGTATGGGGAATTCTGCTTTGCAACGTTGTTTACCTACTTCCAATTTATCTATTTGGTATGATTTTTGCAAAGTATCAGGTATTCTCGTATTATCATCAGATATTACCGAAAGGAATATTAAGTTACCCTGTATTATTATTTGTTGCGGCTGCAGGTTTTTATATGCGTTATAAAATTGGATCTTCTTATGACTTTTTCCTGGTTGGACCTATGATTTATGCGTGTGTTATGCTTATTCAGAAAATTCCGGGAGTTATCTGGGTGTCAAAAAAGGCAGGAAGATATATTACTTTTGTTTGGTTGATTCATAGTTTTTACGTGTTTCAATTTGGACAGAAATTTATATATTCCTTCGGAAATCCGATATTAATTTTTATCGTGCTGACAGTGGTTTCTTTTGCTTCAGCAGCAGCTGTTTACTGGCTTTTTACCGGATTATCCAAAGGAGTCAAGAAAATCAGATGCTTTCATAATCGGACAGTGTAAGTCTGTTTTCCAAAATTATATCAATGGCCTCACGTACAGGAGCGTCGCCGGACTTTTGAGTCAGAACAAAATCAACATATGGAAGCAATGCGGCAGCGCAGTCAGCCGGTGCAAAGGTAATGCCGGCTGTTTGCATTGCAGACAGATCATTCATATCATCACCAATATATACCGTTTGTTCAGGAGTGCAGTCATATTTCGCCATTACATTTTTCAAGATATCAGCTTTATCGCGAACACCCTGATAAAGCACGGTAATCCCTATTTCTTCGCATCGTCTGGTGACAATTTTTGAACGGCGGCCGGTGATGATAATAGGAACAATACCCTTTTTTATTAAGAGTTTAATACCTAATCCATCTTTTGCGTTAAATGCTTTCATTACCTCACCGTCATTACCAATATAAATTTTTCCATCGGTTAATGTTCCGTCGACGTCCATTGCAAACAATTTAATATTTGAAAAATCTTTTTTCATGTGAGTACCTCCGGTATTAGTAATTATTCATCCATTACCGTTTCAAAGTAAGATGGTGTAATGAATGAGATAGGGCAACTTGATTTTCTCGTATTTTTATAATCAACAAGCATGCTTTTTATATCTTTATTTGCTTCTTCAGCATTTAATGTATTTCTGGTTTTTTCCATGGCTTTTTCAACGTAATTCGGATTTTCACTATTATGGCTGTAACCATCAAAACCTGCGATGGAAATGCTATTCACATTCATCAGGTCTAGCAGACGAAGAAGAAGCACGCCAGAATTATCGAGCTGCTCCCAACCGCATTTTACCAATCGCAGAAAATCGATAATAAAGAGATTATCATCTTTCCTTGTCGTTACATTTGATGTCACAATTTTTTTACATTTATTAAAAGCCGCTTCATTACGCCAATACTGGTACCGGTTTTTGTTGCTGAAATATGCAAAATCAATCGGATAACAATCGGTGAGAAGATTAACGCTAATTACAATAGGATTCTTCTCTTTATAAAAATGCTGAATTTGTCCCTGGCATGTTTTAATCGTGTGACCGGGAAGAAGAACCAAAATATCTTTCCCACTGAGTGCATTTTGAAGTGATGCAATGGCAGAATCATCCTCGCAGTGTGTATTTTGATAATCCAAATAGGTCTTTTCGAGAAGCGAGTAGTCGTACCGTTTTCGCTCCACCGGGTCCAAACGGTTTAGTAAAAAGTTAATATCGCGGCTTGCAATTCCTGCCTTTGCCGAAAGGTAGGAGATGTTGTTTACATGCGCACTGTGCGAACCGGCAAGAAAATATGGGATGGAGTAGCCCCATTCATAACTGTTATGGAAACCGTCGATATAATTGTCTATAAGATCTAAAACAATATCAATATCATAACCACTATTAAACTTACGGTTCATATACTGCATGACAAGTTCTGTATTTGTATTTCCTGCGCCACGTCCCATGCCTGCCATTGTGCTGTCTACAACAATATCGCGGAGTCCCTGGCTCATATCAATAAAATCCTGAGATAGAGCAAAGGACATCTGCAGGTTATTATGTGAGTGGAATCCAATTTTAGCATTTGCCCATAAATTATGATGAACCAGATAAAATACACGCTGTAAATCCTCACGATACAGAGAACCGAAGGTATCGACGATGGAAAAAGCATATGGTTCCAATTCATTTATTTTTTCAATCAAGTCTAAAAGTTCAGCATCTGTATATCCTAATATGTCAACAGGCTGCACATAAAGTTTGTATCCTTTATTGACGATTGCTTTGCAAAAATCAATAACCTCAAAACGTTCGTTTTTAAAAAAGCAGGCACGTACACCATCAATCGAAGTGCCATCATAAGGCTCTAAGTTATCAATATGGTATCGGCTGTAATCGGCAAGGCAGACATAAGATGAATGCCTTTTGTCTGTAGGTAAAAATGAGCGGAGCTGTGCAGCATTATTAAAGATGGTTGTGCCCTCCCGATGTGGTTCGTCTTTCAGAAATCCGCATTCAATAACATCTATGCCGCTTTCTGTTAAACCTTCAATAATTCCTTTTATTGCGGTATTGCCAAATTGACTGTCAATCAGGTATGCACCATCGCGCAGTGTACAATCTAATATATTTACTCGTTTCATAAAAACCTCCCTGTTAAAATTGATACTACCATTCTGATGGAAGAAGCCAATTCTCATATGGTATCATATGTCCAAATGCGTCAATGGCCCCTTTCGCTGTTGGATAGTAGCGGCCTACCATACTATTTTTAATTGCAAGAAGTTCCGGGGCAATCTGTTCTCCCGGAATTTTATTGCTTGAATTGTAATAGCGTCCAAAATAATATAGGGTAGCAGATTTATTGGTCATCTTATTATAACATTGTGTTACCATTTGGGAAATCGTTTTGTGTAAAAACTTTCCATATTCACCAAAAGGATTATGAGTGGCAATCAAATCCCATTTTTTGTAGGATAAGATAAGATTAATATCTTCCTGCATAGCATTTTTACATGTGGAAAGCATATCGGTTTCATACTTTCCGTTACTAAATGTTTTTCGGACGTCCGGGTAATCCAAAATCAGGTATTTGTCATTTGTCGTACGCATTGTTTGCTCAAAGGCTGTTCTTCGTTTTGGATTCCAGCCATGCGTCATGCAGACAACGAGATATTCACCTTCTATAAGATGTCCGCCGCCCCAAAGTGTCTCGTCATCCGGATGTGCGGTAATCATCACTTTTTTTATGGAAGTTAAGTCAAGGTTATCTAACATTTGTTTCGTAATGTAGCCTTTTGTACGAGTGATTTTAAGATTCCAGCTGCATGTAAGAGCTGGATTTGTCTTATATACTGCAGTAATAGTAACAGTTTCAATTGGACGAAGGGCAGTTACTGTACCATTTTCATCAACAGTTGCAGCGGTTTTGTTGCTGGATGTCCATTTGATTCGATGATCCGTTGCGTTGGCCGGACCTGTGACTAACTGCATTTTATGTGATGTTCCGGATTCTAACGAAACAGGATTGTTCTTTGCAAATTCTATTGAGGTATATGGTATATCCTCAATGGTAATATGATGTTTTGCCTTTTTTTTACTTTCTTTCACGCGAACTGTTATAGTAACCTTTCCTGCATGGTGGGATGTGACAACACCATCCTCATTGACTGTGGCAACACTTGGATTGTTTGACGAAAAAACAAGGGTATCATCCGTTGTGTTTTTTGGAGAAAGAGTAGTTGTCAGTGCTATTTGTTCACCAACAAGTGCGGTATTTTCTCCGGAAAGTGTGATTTTTTTTATCTTGATGCGTTTTTTTACTTTTAATTTAAATGAAGTGCGCTTTGCTGTTCCTTTTACCGAAGCGGTTATGGTTGTAGAACCTTTTTTTTTGGCTTTTACAATGCCTTTTTTTGAAACGGATGCAACTTTTTTATTTGAGGAGGTGAAAATTACTTTCTTAAAACGCGCATTATGGGGTTTTACCAATGTTTTCAATTCCAGTCTATCGCCGGTTGCCATGGCTTCTTTTGGTTTGTTTGTTATTTTGATTGATTTGGTACGAAAATAGGAAACGACACGTACAGAAGCTGTAATATCGTTTGGTTTACCGGGAATTTTGAGAGAAATTGTAACGGTTCCCTTTTTCTTTCCGGTGACGGTGCCATGTTTGTTTACAGAAGCAATGCTGGAATCACTGCTTTTCCATATCCAAGCGGCTTTGTTTTGCGTTGAAAGTGTTGAATCTTTCACTTGCATTGTAGTTTTTTTCCCAATTTGTACGGATTTATCAGGCATATCCTGAGCTGCCTGTACTTTGATATAAGTACTGCTGCATGTTAAAAAAAATACAGCACCCAAGAAAAATAAGATTTTTTTTGTTATAGTCATAATAATAACATCTCCTTTTGTTAAAAATCCTTTGGTTTATAAAATAAAAAACATATGTGAAGAAAATATGTCAAATGGACACATTGTTTTTTCTTATTATGTTTTCCACCAGTGCAACATGTTCCGGTAAGTCCACACCAATCGAGGTGTAGGTTGTTTCTTTTAAACGCATGTGATACCCTTTTTGCAAGGCACGCAGTGGTTCAATACCTTCACCTTTTTCCAATTCTGTCTGCTCCATATTTGCAAATTTCAACAAAAAATCTTTTTTATAAGCATAGATTCCGACATGGCGAAAAACTCGTGCTAACTGACCGTCTTTTATATTGGACGGAATAACAGAGCGGGAGAAATACATTGCATCTCCCGTGTCGTTTGTTACTACCTTTACTGTGCTTGTGGCACGGATTTCATCAGGATCTGTGATTTCCTTTTTTAAACTGCCAAAATAAACCGATTCATCTTCCGTAAAAATGGAAATCACTTCTCGGATCATTTCCGGGTTAATGACAGGTTCATCACCCTGAATGTTGATATACAAATCACCATCCGTGTGTTCGGCAACCTCTGCTACGCGGTCGGAGCCTGTCTGATGGGTATCTTTTGTCATTTTTACATTCATGTTGTATTTTTCGCACGCGGCACGAATTCTTTCATCATCTGTGGCAACGTAAATTTCGTTAAGTTCCTTGACTTTCATAGCCTGATGATAGACCCAGTATATCATTGGTTTTCCGCAGATTTCAACCAATGGTTTTCCCGGAAAACGGCTGGATTTATAACGTGCCGGAATAACACCGATTATCTTCATTTTGATTCCTCCATTTTTTTACTCAAAACATCTTCAAGTTTTACGCGTGGAAAGATTTCAAGATTTCCACCGCGAGTTGCATTATAGATATGAATATTATGTTTCTTTGCATACGAATCAAGAAGTGCATATACTTCCATGGAGCGGTCTATGATGTGCTCCCCAATTTGTCTGGTTGTTAAAGTATCTGCTTGCATTCTTGTCTTGATTCGGTTAATATCGGTTTCTGCAACTTCTTTTGTTGTGTAATTATCTGTAAAATGTCCACCTTTATCATGAGGGTTTGTACAATCCACACCGAGCAGATAAATTTCTTTAAAGCCCATATGAAACGCCATTTCGGCAGCTAGAGAAAGTACGGTTGCCTTAATCATGCAGTATGCCTGAATGTTTCCGCGGACTTTGTAGCGTTCGGTTGGAATGGTATGGACGTAAGTGGTATCGACCGGTTTTTTGCGCATGCGGCGATAGGTGCGCTCTGTTGTAAACAGAGGAGCCTTTACCATTTTGGAAAGTTCGATGCCAAGCTTGGATGCGTAAATTGTGTCAGATACACAGTGAAATGACGGACGCCAGTCGGTTTTGTCAAAAATTTTGTATACCATGTTTGTACCGAAGGTGTATTCATCTTTCAATAAATGTAAATCTTCACCGGTCAGACTGGGACCGTTTCCAATGAGAAAACACCGTTCTCCTTTGTGACTGTCCTTCAAACGCTCGAGGCGTAAACTATTATTGTTATGGAACATTCCGTGAGAGCGGAAAAATCCGAGAACATTATAACGCAGTAACAGCCATAAAATGCGCATTCGGTTGAGCGTTTTTTTTGTATAGCGTACAAAACGTTCGTAGAGGGTTCTCTTATGAGGCAGTGCCCTAAGACACATATCAATCACTCGTTTGCCGGAATTCCCATCTTCATATGGATTAAATTTTTGGTTAAATTCCAATTGTTTGTCTCGATAAGGAAATTCGCATTCCTGACGGTGGATGGCATCAACCAGTTCCTGTTCCGTTTTTGTGATTGGTCCCGGTAATTCTTCCGGCGACAGGTAAAGACCACGCACATCTTGTTCGTAGGAATCTGCGTCGTACATATGAAAAACCATCGGACGCATTAAATTTGCATAGTCAAACATGGTGGAAGAGTAGTCCGTAATCATTAAATCACTGACTAAATACAAATCATTGACCGACTCTACGTCACTTACGTCATATATGACAGGGTTATCTTTTACTTTTGCCGCTCCAATTTGGTGATGGGCGCGAAATAAAAGAATATAATCGCTGCCGAGCATGTCCATCAGTACATTGACATCAAAACCATCCGGCAAGGAAAATGCCCCATTTTCATCCAGTGATGAGTCACGCCAGGTTGGTGTATAGAGAAGAACCTTTTTCCCTTCCGGAATATGTAATGCTTCCTTTTTCTTTTGGATTTCTTCACTTGTATAATGAAAAAGTTTGTCATTGCGAGGATATCCACTTGCGACAAATTTTACAGAAGGATCTCCGATTGCAAAAGCAGAAGCTATTTTTTCACTATAATAAGGAGACGGAGATGGAAAAAAGGTTACTTTTTTCCCTTTTGCCCGGTATCGTCTGTGCATATGAGAACGTGTCTGACGAGGATCGGAATCTGTTTCGATATCACAGCCGAGTCTCTTTAACGGTGTACCATGCCAAGTCTCGATATAGATTTGGGTTTTTCGTGGTTTTAGATAATCAGCAACTGTGATATTGTTAATCCAGTAACGAGCACTGGCATAATATCTGCGGTAGGCAGAAGTTCCCTTCTTCACCAGTATGGTATGATGGTTTTCCAGTAAATCAAAATGCGCTGCAGGGTCAGTGAATGCCCACACAAAATAAAACGAGCGGAATTTTTCATCCTTTTGCAGCTCGTCATATATGGCACGCACGCTGTCAGTGGCTTTTTTTCCGCCATAGGATTCAAAGACAATATAGTTGTCAGAGACTGTCGAGTGCAGTTTTGTAATACCGTATTTTATCCGATTTTTATAGTAGGACAAATTTTGTCTTAGCATGTAACGAGACTGCTTGTTCATGGTTGTATGTTCCTTTCCCCAAGTGTTAATAGATACCTCATATACTATAACGATTTATAGGTAAAAAGTCAAATGTTTTGCAAATATATGAAAACTGTGGTATAATGCCCATAATAATGTGATAATATAGGAGGACAAGTATGTCAAAGGGTAAAATAATTTATATGGTTGTACCTTGTTATAATGAAGAAGAGGTGCTTGATGAGACGACAAAACAGTTAAGTGATAAATTGCAAAAATTGATCGATGCAGGTGAGATTAGTGAAAAAAGCCGGATTCTTTATGTGAATGATGGTTCAAAAGATCAGACATGGCCGATTATCTGCCGTCTGCATGAAGAATATACACTTGTCAGTGGATTGAATCTTTCCAGAAACCGCGGACATCAGAATGCTGTGCTTGCCGGCCTTATGTATGCGAAGGATCATTGTGATGCAGCGATTTCAATGGATGCTGACTTACAGGATGATATTCATGCTATTGATGAGATGGTAGATAAATTTAATCATGGAATTGATGTTGTTTACGGTGTGCGCAGCAGCCGAAAAAAAGACACGTTTTTTAAGAAATTTACGGCAGAAGGATTTTATAAAATCATGAAATGGATGGGGGTTGACATTGTCTTTAATCATGCAGATTTCCGCTTGATGAGTAAGCGTGTTTTAATGCAGATGGAAAATTACAAGGAAGTCAATCTCTTTTTACGCGGAATTGTACCGTTAATCGGATATCCGGCAGACAACGTATACTATGAAAGACAGGAGCGCTTTGCAGGAGAGAGCAAATATCCGCTGAAGAAAATGTTGTCGTTTGCATTTGACGGCATCACTTCATTTAGTGTCAAACCAATCCGCTTTATATTAAGCCTTGGTCTTGTCATCTTCTTGGCAAGCCTTGGAATCCTGATCTATTCGATTGTGCGCCATGCAATGGGTGCAACGGTACTTGGCTGGAGCAGTCTTATGGTTTCTATCTGGGCGCTTGGCGGTTTGCAGCTTCTTGCGATAGGTATTGTCGGTGAATATATTGGAAAGATGTATCTAGAGACGAAAGGCCGTCCGAGATTTGCTATACAGGATATTCTAAATGATGTAGACCGGGCCGAGTAAGAGTTCAGAGATTTTGTTTTGACGGGGAAAGGAATGCAAAGAGAAAGTGATAGTGGAAAAAATACAAAATTTTTTGTGTGTGACAGCGAAAAAGATATTTCTTTGCTTACACATTTTTATTGTGGTTATGATTTTGCTTGAGTTCGGAAGACTTGCAGGTGATGTGTTTCCGTTACATTATCAATTGTTGAATGCTTTGCTGGCATTGATTGGGTTGACAGCAATTTCCCTCCTTTTTTTTATATGCTGCACGAGAAAAATAGCAAGTTGTGTTTGCAAAAAAAACAGAGTTGTTATGTTTTGCATATTTTATGCGGTAATTATATTTGTGATGCAGATGTATCTGTGTAAATGTATCTATTTTTATACGACGTGGGATGTCGGTATACTGCAGTCGGCAGCAGATATTGTGACACATGGTGGAACAATTCAGGATTGGATCAGCCAAAGAGGAGATTCGTTTTCTCAGAATTATTTTAATGCTTATCCGAATAATATTTTTTTGACGATTATTTTTGCCGGAATAAAATATCTGTCATCTTTATTTGGATGTGTAGATAATTATTTTCCTACGATTGTTGTAGGGGTGATTTCCACAGATGCTGCCATTGTGTTTACTGTGATGACTGTTTGGAAATTAACGCATAGTCGAAAAGTGACTTTCCTGTCTATAATCATTTGCACAGTTTTTTTAGGATTCAACCCATGGATTATAATCCCTTATTCAGATACATACGTACTTCCTTTTTTGAGTGCGGTTTTGTATTTTTATTGCTCCATGAAAGATGAGAAAAAGGGTTATGCATCATGGATAGGAATTGTGATAGCGGCTTCGCTGGGGATAAAAATCAAGCCGACGGTGGTGATTGCTTTGCTTGCAATTGTTCTGGCAGAAATATTTTTTTTGCGAAAGTGCCAAATTAAGGAAATTGCCGCAAAATGTTTAATTGTTGCAGGAGGAACCATAATTGTTTTGGGTCTGATAAATAGTTTGAGTGATGCTGTGTATGACCAGCGGAATGCAGATGCACAAATGACATGGCAGCATTATCTGATGATGGGGGCAAATGAGGAAACACATGGCTCTTATTTTGGCGTTGACAGGGAGCGTTCATGGGGGATATCCGATCCGGAGAAGAGAAAGGAAATGCAAATTGAGGTGTGGAGACAACGTATAAGAGAGAAAGGTATTTGGGGCACAATAAAGTTTTATATGCAGAAATTGATAATTGCAAATGATGATGGCTCATTTGCATGGGGATGGGAAGGAAATTTTTTTGGTGAATATCGTGGACTGCACAGTGAATTTGCTCAAAAATTACAATCTTTTTATTATGCACAGGATAATAAGATGATTTATAATATTTTGCAGAGTATATGGATTTCTCTACAGATTTTGGTTTGTTTCTTTGCAATGTTTTTTGATAATAGGAATAAAAGAGCACTTTTCATTGCGATGACATTGACTGGGATTAATTTGTTCCTTATGATATTTGAAGTGCGTGCCAGATATTTGTTTATATTTGTTCCGTTTTATATTACAGCGGCTATGCTTGGCCTTTTCTATATGCAGGAAAAAGTCAAGATGATAAAAGATAGAAAATGTCATTTGCAATAGATAGAAGAGAAGGATTAATAAATCAGTGAGAAACTTTATTCGCAAAGCGAATCCTTTGTTTCGAGTTGATTTACTAATCCTTCTTTTTTTTATTTCTTGAACACCCATTCTCTTTGAATCTGGAAACTGATTGCAAAAAGCAGGGTATCGATAATGCATTTGCGAAGTGTCGAATAAGTAATAAATGTCAGCAGATGATTGACTAAAACAGCAGACAACAAAAGCTGAACAATTGCTAATGTGTAATATCTTACGAAAAGAAATGGCGAGCTTGAGTCATTTTTAAACACCTGATTTTTGTTCACAAAAAAGTTAAATAGCGAACTGGCAAAACGTGAAATCACAGTCCGCATTAATATAAGCACGGACAAATCGAAAAACGGAAGCATCCACTTGTCGGAGATGATCGGACGAAGCAGATAGCCAAGCAGCCAGTACAAAGCAATGTCGATAATAAAACTGGATAAAGAGCTTAGCATAAACTTCAAAAACACTTTGTAAATCCGAATCGAATCAATGAACGGATTAAAATGCGAGCTTTCATTATTTGCCAGATAAATTGTCTGAATCGGAAATTCTTCAATTGGAATCTGGTATTCCTTCGCAGCAATCAGCATATTCATTTCATATTCGAACCGTTCTCCTTTTACATTTGCAAAATGCTCTCTTATGAGAGGGGTTGGAAGTCCTCTGAGTCCGGTCTGCGTGTCAGAAACATGTATGCCGCATAAAAGCCGGATCATCTGCCGAGTCAACTTGTTTCCAAAACGGCTTCTCAGAGGAATTTCCTTGTCGTCAAACTGACGGCAGCCAAGAATCAAAGAATCCGGATGCTCATAGGTTAGTTTTGCACAAGTGTTAATGTCCGGAAGTACATGCTGACCGTCACAGTCCACGGTTACAGCACCTTTGATATCCGGGCGCTGCTCTAAAATATAGTTAAACGCAGACTTTAGTGCAATTCCTTTTCCGAAATTTACGACGTGGCGGATTATTTTGCAGTGGCAAGTCTCTTTGCATGTTTTAAAATACTTTCGATTGGCAATAAGACTTCCATCATCGACCAAAATGATATTGGAAAAGCCATCGTCGTGCAATTGTCCAACGAGTGATACCATGCGCTCATCCGGGTCCAGTGCCGGAATGATGATGGCAATACTTTCTTTATAATTACCCAAAACATTTCCCCCTGTAATTCTGAAATCGAAATAATACTGTAAGTATAAGCCTATATCGTTTCAGAATCAAGCATTCGTGATTGACATTCTTTTTTTACATTAGCTTTTTGCTGCGTTTGCCGCATTTCGTTTGGCACGGTAACGCTCCGTTCCATCGAGAATTTTTTTACGGATACGAAGATTTTCCGGTGTAACTTCGAGTAATTCGTCAGTGTCAATGTAATCCAGTGCCTGCTCTAAACTTAATTCTTTCGGCGGTGTAAGACGCAGTGCTTCATCCGCACCGGAAGAACGGGTATTCGTCAGGTTTTTCTTTTTACATACATTGACCTCAATGTCATCGCTTTTTGCGTGTTCGCCGACAATCATGCCGCCGTAAACCTTTTCACCGGGACCAACAAACAAAGTGCCTCGTTCCTGTGCATTAAAAAGACCGTAGGTAATTGTTTCGCCGGATTCAAAAGCAATGAGAGAGCCTTGTTTACGATAAGGGATTTCTCCTTTAAATGGACCATAGCCTTCAAATTCTGTATTAATAACACCGTTTCCTTTGGTGTCTGTCATAAATTCGCCGCGGTATCCAATCAGTCCACGGGCTGGAATGATAAATTCCAGACGTGTCGTGCCTGCATTTAATGGGGTCATTGCCTGTAATTCCCCTTTACGCTGGCTGAGGCGGTCAATGACATTTCCGGTAAATTCATCCGGCACATCGACATAAGCACGTTCCATCGGTTCTAATTTTTTGCCATTTTCATCTTCTTTATAAAGAACCTCCGCTTTGCTAACCGCAAATTCATATCCCTCACGGCGCATATTTTCAATTAAAACGGATAAATGCAGTTCCCCGCGGCCGGACACTTTATAAGCTTCGGTTGTGTCGGTATCTTCCACACGGAGGGATACGTCGGTATTTAACATGCGGTATAAACGGTCACGCAAATGGCGGCTTGTCACATATTTTCCTTCCTGACCGGCAAGCGGACTGTCATTTACCATAAAATGCATGGCAATCGTTGGCTCCGAAATTTTCTGGAACGGAATTGCCTGTGGATTTTCCGGACTACACAGAGTATCTCCAATGTGAATGTCTGCAATACCTGAAATGGCTACAATTGAGCCAATCGTTGCTTCTTCGACTTCCACACGGTTGAGTCCTTCAAATTCATACAATTTGGAAATTTTAACTTTTTCATTTTTATCCGGGTCATGATGGTTGACAATAACGGCATCCTGATTGACGCGGATGGTTCCGTTATCGACTTTTCCGATGCCGATTCGGCCAACGTATTCATTGTAATCAATGGTGCTGATTAAGACCTGTGTGTCGGCGTCCGGGTCGCCTTCCGGTGCCGGAATATAATTTAAAATCGCATCAAAGAGCGGCTTCATGTCGGTGCCTTTCTCATTGACATCGCAGGATGCTACACCTTCTTTTGCCGAGGCAAAGATAAATGGGCAGTCTAACTGGGATTCATCCGCATCTAAATCGATAAACAGCTCTAAAATTTCATCGACAACTTCTTCCGGACGAGCTTCCGGACGGTCGATTTTGTTGACACAGACAACAACCGGCAAAGACAGCTCCAGTGCTTTCTTTAACACAAATTTTGTCTGAGGCATTGCACCCTCAAAAGCGTCAACGACTAAAATGACACCATTTACCATTTTAAGAACGCGTTCTACTTCACCACCGAAATCGGCATGTCCCGGTGTGTCGATGATATTAATTTTCACACCTTCATAGGTAATGGCTGTATTTTTTGATAAAATAGTAATGCCTCGTTCACGCTCAATATCATTTGAGTCCATGACACGTTCGGCAACTTCCTGATTGGCGCGGAATACACCGCTTTGTTTCAATAATTCATCCACTAAGGTTGTCTTGCCATGATCGACGTGTGCGATGATGGCGATGTTTCTGATATCGTCTCTTGTTGTTTTCATAGAAACCTCCATTCATTCATGCAAAAACCACAAAATCGTATTATAGCACGATTTTTTTTGTGTGGCAAGTTCGGGCGTAAAACGCTTAACAAAATGCTAGGTTTTTTTGTTTTTTTATGGTAAAATAGAATTCATATAAAAAAGGAGGTGCTCTTGTGGGGCTGAAAAGGAAGAAGCGGTTACTGGGAATTTTGATTTTTTCTCTTGTTATTGGCATGATGGGAAGTGCCGGTGGAGAAGCTGAGGCTAAGAAAAAGATTATTCTAAATAAGAAAAAAGCCGTGATTTATGTTGGCGGTCAACTTCGCCTAAAAGTAAAGGGAACAAAGAAAAAGGTGAAGTGGTCTTCAAAGGAGAAAAAGATTGCGACAGTTTCAAAAAAAGGAGTTGTTAAGGGAAAACGTGCCGGTAAGACAAAGATTACGGCAAAAGTAAAAGGAAAGAAACTTGTCTGCAGACTGACTGTGAAGGCGAAGAAAAAAAGAGTTATTACTACGGCAGAGGCAACACCACAGGGAGAAAAGAAACCTGCACCACAGGTGACGCAGACGCCGGGAGGAACCGATAAGCCTTCTGCTTCCCCTGCGATAGAGCCGGTAGTGACGCCAACCGCTGCGCCAACGCCAACACCGGTTGATACTTCAAAACCGGAACCGGTATTTTCAAAAGAAAGCGGAAGTTATGATAAATCATTTGAACTATCTTTGCATGCGCCAAAGGGAAGCAAAATCTATTATACGACAGATGGCAGTGAGCCGGATGTCAGTAGTGTGGGCGGCAGTGTAAAAGATACCGTACCGGCAAAACTTCCGACCAATGAGTATAAGCAGGCAATTACAGTGAAAAATCGGGATAATGATGAAAACAGGCTTTGCTCGAAAGTCAATATTCCATATATGTATGACCCAACAGATTATTATAATAATGGGCCATTTTATCCGGAAGTCAGTGCAGTTCCGAAAGCAACCATCATTCGCGCAATGGCAGTGGATGAAAAGGGTAATACGAGTAAGACGGTGACAAAAACTTATTTTGTAGATAAGGATTTGGCAGAGGTTTATAAGAATGCTTCTGTGATTTCCGTTGTCACGGATCCGGATAATCTTCTTAGTAAAGAAAGAGGAATCTACCGTTATGGCAACTGGGAAAACAGTGGTGCTGAATGGGAGAGACCGGCGGCAGTGACGTATTTTGAAGAAGATGGCACGATACCATTTGAGACGACGATGGGGATGCGGATTCATGGCAATTATACGCGCCGCTGGGGGCAGAAGAGTTTGCGTTTTTATTTTCGTGAAGAATTAGGACTGAAAAATCTCAAAGGATATCAGCTGATTTCGGGAGCTGTCAATGCAGACGGAAAGCCAACGAAGAAGTATAAACGTTTTATTTTGAGAAATGGAGGCAACGAATATGCTTACAGTAAAATGCAGGATGTCTTTATTCAGAGCCTTGTGAGTGACCGTGCATTTGCAACGCAGAGTTCACGCCCATGCGTTTTATTCTTAAATGGTGAGTACTGGGGACTTTATAATTTGATGGAGCGTTATTCCGATAATTATTTGGAGGAAGAGTTTGGGGTTGATAAAGATAATGTGGTTGTGATAAAAAATGATGAACTTGATGAGGGAAAAGAAGAAGATTTCGCTCTCTATGAACAACTGCAGGCAATGGCAGACCTTGACATGTCTTTGACCGATAATTATGAGAAATTTAAGAAAATGGTGGATATACAGAGTTATCTTGACTATTATGCGACTGAGATTTATATTGGTAACAAGGACTGGCCGGATAATAATGTGCAGTTATGGCGGACCAGAGAGGATGACGGCAGTGATTATGGCGATACGAAGTGGCGTTATATGCTCTACGACACCGAATACTCGATGAATTTGTGGGGACAGGATAATAACGGAAATACAAATCGTCTGCAGGAAGCAAGAAATAAGGATGCATTATTTGATGCACTCTGTAAAAATGACTCCTTTAAACAGTCACTTGTCGATACGCTGATGGATTTAGCGGATAAAAACTTTAAGTCAGCCGATGTTTCAAAGAAATTGGATGCCATGGCAGCAGTCTACCGTCCGTTGATGGAGCAGTATAAAAAGCGCTTTGGCAATGGTGATGTGGACAGCCGGGTAAGGGATATGAAGAGTTTTATGGCAAATCGAAAAAGCCAGATAAAAAAGCATATTCAGGAAACCCTTTCAATTACAGTAAAATAATAAAAAGAATGGAGAACAAGGATGGAACCGGAAATTACAGATATTTTTGACCGTATTATGAATTGGAAGTTGCTTCGATTTATGTGGCCTTTTTATAAAAAAAATAAGGACAAACTTTTATATTTGTTTTTTGGAGGATGTACAACACTTGTTAATCTTGTGATTACATATGGATTGTGGTATGGCCTGAAGTGGGAACAGTGGTATGCCGGGAAATTTGCACTGGGCACGTTCCTTGGAAATTTAATTGGAATTGTGTCTGCTATTTTGTTTGCCTACGTGACAAATAAAAAGTTTGTATTTGCGTCGAAAACAACAGGAATGAAAGAACTTTTGGTTGAATTTATTAAGTTTGTTGGTGGCCGTGTATCCACTTTAATTATCGAACTTGGCGGTGTTCAGCTTGCTGTAATATTGTTCCCTGATTCTAACACACTTTTGTTTGTGGCGAAACTTTTGACTCAGGTTTTGGTTATTATAATTAATTATTTTATCAGCAAATTATTTGTGTTTAAGGGAACAAAAGAGGCACCTTTTGAAAATCAAGACTAAATTTTAATTTGAATTTGTCCGATATACAGATTACGGATGCGAATGTTTATTTTAGAATCAGATTTTAGATAGATGATATAGAAAGGTATGGTTATGGATATGAGACGAGTAAAAAAAAGAATTGGTATATCAGCAGCGGCTGTTTTTGTGACGGTGGTTATTTTTGCCGTCTTTTTATACAGCAAGCAGTATAGCCATGCAGCAGATGAAATATTTATTACCTATAATGACCAGCAGTTAAACCCTGAGGAAACACTGCAGATGACTTCAGGAAGTATTCCGCTTGTATTAAAAACAACAGGAACCGCCTATGATGAGGATAAGTATATTGTTGAGTGGTCTTTTTCAGATAGTGCGGCAACTAGATTTGCAACACTTGAACAAAGTTCTACTAATAAGATGGTAGCGACAGTACGAGCAGTTTCACCCGGACTTGTAACGGTTATCGCAACGGTGAAAGACAGCATGAATGGTAATGCAGTTCTTGGAAGTGCTACGTGTAACATTAATGTTATGTTTGCTATTGATACATCGAAAGATGCAAATTTATACCGTTTTGTGAATGAATCAGATACAGAGCGTTCTCTTGTTATGTATGCGGATGACAGCCCGGTTCAGTTAGGCTTAAGTTTTGGCGATGCGAAGGATGCTCAGTGGATTAGTTCGAATGATGAAGTGGTTAAGGTAGAAAAGAACACCGGTATTGTGACTCCGGTTGGTGCCGGACGAACACAGATTACAGCCAGCTATACGCCGAAAGGTGAAAGTGATACCTATACGGCACTATTGAATGTGTATGTAAAACCTAAAATTTCGCTTACTAAAGGCAGTGGGTATACAAATTCATTGGTTAATCAGAAGATTTCTTCCGGAACGAATATTTACACGGATACAGTATTTACCAGTAACACACAGGCAATACGAAACAAGATTATCTGGGTGGTGAAGAAAGATGATGGTAAAGGTAATCCTCAGGTATTGGCAGACTCACTTGGACGAGAATCGGATGTTATTCAGGTTACTCCTTCCGGTATGTATGAAAACGAGCTGAAGATTCAAGGAACGGCAGGAAAGTACGTAATTGAATTTTATACAAATGGAACCTACTTGAGTGAGAGCAATCATACGGATGCATATGATCCAACGGTTATTACGTTTACACTTACCGCCGGAATTGGTGACAAAGAAGAAACATTAGGACCGGGAGATTCCATAAACCTGGCAGATGCTTTTGGCATGACGCGAGAGGATTTTGTTAAGTATTTTGTATCCAATAACTGGACGAAAGATGGTGGCTCAATTTATAATTATGCAACTTACGATAGTGCAACAAGCGAGCTTCAGGTAAAAACTACAGTTTCCGAAGGTGTATTAATTGATTCTGTAAATGTGAAACCGGCGTATAAAAAGCAAGTGGCAGAGCTGCTTGGGCTGGACGGCGAGGATAAAGATGTTCTTGCTAATATGCCAATGACATTTAAGGTAACAATCACATTACAGGATCGCATGCATTTAAATCGTACGGAACTTACACTTTCCGAAAAAGAAGAATTTTTGCTGGTTGCTACATATAATGGTGCTTATGATGGAACTGTAAAATTTGAAAGTACGGATCCGTCTTGTGTTAAAGTTGATGATAATGGTTTAGTGACGGCAGTAAAGAATACAAAAGGCGATGTTAAGATAATAGCATCTTTGACAAACTCAGTTGGTAAGACTATTCGCGCAGAGTGTCTTGTTGTGGTACAGGCTGCATTGAAATCATTTACACTTGAACCAAATGTGACGGAAATGACAATGAATGTAGGAGATGTACAGACAATTAAGGCGATTATCAACCAGTCAATTAAGAATCCGCCGTTGTCATGGACCTGTTCTACTGTAAATTCGAAGATTTTTACGGTGATGCCGTCAGATGATAGAAAGAGTGCGGTTATTACAGCAGTGGGAACGGGTGTGGCAGATTTAGAAGTCACAAACACTGTGAATCCAAGTGATAAGAAGACGATCCGTATTACAGTCCGATCAGCAATACAGGCAATTTCCCTGAAACAGACAGAATTGACTGTGCCACGTTATAAAGATGGCTATAATATGGGGAAAAACGATGTGTCATACACGCCGGCAAATGCAACGGATACAGAACTTGTATGGACTAGTTCGGACCCGGGAATTGCTACCGTGGATGATGATGGATATATTACTTTTGTAAATGCCGGGGTGACGTTGATTACCGTCAGACCGGTAAATAATCCAAATGGTGTTATGGCTTCCTGCTTGTTAACGATATTAGGTTCAGCAGATAAGGTTATTTTAAGCGAGAATGAACTTACAATGAATGTAGGGGATACAAAAGATGTGAAACTTGATTTTGAGCCTATTAATACGACAGCAGAGTTAACATGGACGCCAACGGGTGAGTATAAAGATTGTGTTACGATGCTTCCCTATGATGAAGAACGAAGAATTGCTTCGTTCCAGGCAAAATCACCGGGAGTAGTCTATTTTAACATTACATCTCCACAGACCGGAACGGAAGTGTTAAAGATTACAGTGAAACAGCCTTCGACAGCATTGAGTGTGACACCAAAGGAGTTAACGGTAAGAACGGGTGACAGTGCTGATTTAAAGGCAGTATTTACACCGGCAAATTCGACAGACACTATTATATGGAAAAGTTACAATAATAGTGTGGCAACGGTAGATGTGAATGGACGTGTTACAGGAGCAAAGGCAGGAACAACATTTATTGAGGCCAGAGCCTACAATGGAAAAACAGCAGGACCAATGACTGTTATTATGGTTACTGTGCAGGATGGTGTGAAAGGAGTTTCCTTAGACTCATCAGAAAAGACGGTTCGTGTGGACAGTTCCGTTACACTGATACCTATTTTTAATCCAGCGTCGGCATTTAATAAGGCGATGACGTGGAAGGCTTCAAATAGTAATGTTAAAATTGAGGCGGCAGGAGTTTCCAATCTGAAAGTAACCGGTGTAAAAGCCGGTACGGCGATGGTAACCGGTACGACGACAGATGGTGGATTTTCTGTATCCTGTCTGATTACGATTCTGCCAAAACAGAAAGAAAATGATACGAAGGTGACGGTATCGCCGAAAACCAAATATTTGGCTAAAGGCAAGTCATTCTATGTGACAGCCACAGTTACCGGCTCAAGTAATAAAAAGGTAAAATGGACGAGCAGCAAAAAATCAGTTGCAACCGTGACTTCCGGCGGTAAGGTAAAGGCAAAGAAATTAGGAACGACTTATATTAAAGCGACAGCGAAGGATGGTTCCGGTGCGTACGCCAGATGTAAAGTGCGTGTTGTTCGTAAAGTGAAAAAAATTAAACTGAACCGCTATTCGGGCAGACTGCTTGTTGGAAGTACGTTGAAACTGAAAGCAACTGTTCTTCCGAAAAATGCGACGATTAAGTCCGTGAAGTGGACGACGAATAAAAAATCGATTGCAACAGTCAGCAGTACCGGACGAGTATTGGGAACCGGCGAGGGTATTGTAAAGATTAAAGCTTCGGCAAAAGATGGTTCCGGTAAGTCAGCAACTTGCATACTTCATGTTGTTGAGCCGATTGAGGCAACGGGAATTACTGTGGCAAACAGCCAGATTACCGTGGCGAAAGGAAAGATTGCCCAGTCCGGCATTACCTTAAATCCGGTCAATTCGACGACGAAGATTAAATATCACTCCGATAATCCGAGAGTGGCAACCGTAAATAAATATGGTAAGATTAAGACCAAACGTGCCGGAGAGGCTACGATTTACGGAACGACTTCGACCGGACTGTATGGTTATTGTGATGTATTGGTTGTAGATTTAAACCGCAAGGCAGTAACTCTTCGTCCATACGATACCGAACAGCTTCATGTAAACGAGATTAGTACCGGTGTAACATGGTATTCAAGAGATATTAACATTGCAACCGTATCATCGACCGGACTTGTTACCGGACGTAAGAGAGGTATAACAACGATTTATGCGGTTGTCAACGGTGTAAAACTCGGATGCCGCGTGAACGTTACAAAATTAAAGTAGTGGAATGGGAGGAGACTATTGTTAGTAAATTTACATGTAAAAAACTTTGCGATAATAGACGAGATTGATGTTGATTTTTCTTCCGGGTTAAATATTCTTACCGGAGAGACGGGAGCCGGCAAATCGATTTTGATTGGCTCTATCAGCATCGCGCTCGGTGCAAGAGTTTCGCAGGAAATCATAGGAAAGCATGGCAACTCTGCGATGGTAGAGATTGTTTTCCAGATTGAAGATGAAGAGACAAAAGAGAAATTATCAAGATTAGGTGTAGACCCGGACGAAGGACAGATTGTCATTTCCCGCCGTATTACGGGAAGCCGGAGTGTAAACCGAATTAATGGTGAAAATGTATCGGTCAGTGTGATTCGCCAGGTGGCTGCCCTCTGCATTGACATTCATGGACAGCATGAAAACCAGTCATTATTGCAGAAGGATAAACATTTAGCAATTGTAGATGAGTTTGCCACCAAGCAGTGTGTCGCTCTGAAACAAGAGATTGCTGCTTTATACCGTGAATATACAGCGCTGAAAAAACAGTGGCAGGATGAAGATGTGTCGGATGAGGAGCGTGCGAGAGAACTTAGTTTTCTGGAATACGAAAAACAGGAAATTGAGCAGGCATCTTTACAAGCCGGTGAAATCGAAGAAGTGGAAGAAGCATACCGCAGAGCATCCGGCGCTGAGACAATTGTGGAATCGCTTGGTCTGGTACACCGTTTGACAAGTGATACGGCCGCGGGAGCTGTGAGCCATGCGTTACAGAGTATGCAGCGGATTACAGGCTTTGGTGATGAAATTCGGAACTTGCAGGAAGAACTTTTGCAGATTGAAGGACTTTTAGATGATTTTAATCATGAAACAGCGGATTATATGCAGGACTTTTCTTTCGATGCCAATGAGTTTTCGGAATTAGAGAAAAGACTCGATACGATTCACAATTTGCAGGCGAAATACGGAAGTACCTATGAAGAAATACTTTCGCATTTGGAAGAAGTAGAGGATAAACTGCAAAAACTTGCAGATTTTGAACAGTATAAGGAGAAACTTCTTGCTAAAATAAAGGAATATGAGTCGGATTTGACAAAGAAATGTGAGCAGTTATCAAAAGAAAGGAAAGAAACCGCTTCCATTCTTCAGGAAAAGATTAAAGCTGCTTTATCAGATTTAAATTTTGCCTATGTAGATTTTGAAATTTCATGGAGCCGCAAAGATACATTTGGTGCGGATGGATGGGATGAAGCTGAATTTTTGATTGCAACGAATCCGGGCGAGCCAAAGAAAAGCCTCGGAAAAATCGCATCCGGCGGTGAGTTGTCCCGTATTATGCTGGCAATTAAATCGGTTTTTGCCGAAAAAGACCATATTGAGACCTTGATTTTTGATGAAATTGATGCCGGAATCAGTGGACGTACGGCACAGAAGGTTTCGGAAAAACTGAAACTTTTAAGTAAAAGCCACCAGATTCTATGCATTACTCATCTGGCACAGATTGCGGCAATGGCAGATACCCATTTTTTGATTGAAAAGATGGTTGATGAAAATCATTCGGAGACAGTGATTCGTCCGTTGGATAAGTCGCAGAGTGAACAGGAATTGGCACGTATTCTTGGCGGTGTTGAGATTACAGAGTCGGTACTTGAAAATGCGAGAGAGATGAAAGCGTTAGCAAACCAAAAAAGTTCAGATAGTTTTCAGAATTAGAAAAATAGAAGTTGGCTATACTAAACAGAAGGAACCAAAACAATAGTAAGTTTTGTACCTTCTGTTTTTATTTTGCCAATTATGGGAGGAATGAGTATGAGAAAAAAAGTTCGTTTTTTGCTGGCTGGATTATTAGTGGCTGATGTATTATTGATTGGATATTTGATGTATGATTATATTCAAAATAAAATTCCTGATTCTGTTTTGACTTACGTCGGGGAAAAACAGGAACTGGACATGCCGGCGTTTTTTAAGACCGAGCAAAGTGTTCCGGCTCTGCATGTGCAAAATCAGGGTGGCAGTTTTTCTATGAAGTCAAACCGGTTAGGAAGTTATGAGGTATCGGTCCGCTTATTTGGTGTGCTGCCGGTAAAGAGGATGGACGTTAAAGTGGTGAAAAGGAAAAAGATTTTTCCGAGTGGAGAGCCAATTGGTATTTATGTGGAGACTAATGGGCTGCTAGTGCTGGATACGACTGAGGTCCCGGCAAAAGATGGGCTTACTTATGCGCCCGGTGAAAATTTGTTAAAGCCGGGGGATTATATTTTGGAGTGGAATCAGAAAAAGGTTGCTACGATTCAAAGTTTAAACCGTGAAATTCAGGGGACAAAAGATAAAAAGGTTACGGTTTTAATACGCCGAAACGGAGAAAAGATAAAAATCGCCATGCGTCCGGTGCTTTCATCAGATGGCACATATAAAATCGGAACATGGGTACGGGAGGATACACAGGGAATCGGCACGCTTACTTATGTAACGAAGACCGGTGAATTTGGTACACTTGGACATGGAATTACAGATGTTGATACCGGGACGCTGTTGAATTTACACGGGGGTGAATTGTTTCAGACGCAGATAGTCGATATTATGAAGGGGGAGAAAGGAAATCCGGGAGAACTGCAGGGATATATCAATATGATTGCAAAAAATACGATAGGAAAAATTAAAAAGAACACGGAGCAGGGGGTGTTTGGTGAGATGAAACAGGAGCGTGTGTCCGCCTATTCCGGAAAGGCGTATGAAGTTGGCAGAAAACAAGAGATTGAAGCCGGAAAGGCGTATCTGTATGCGAATCTTGAAGGCAGGGCGAGGATGTATGAAATTGAAATTGAAGATATAAAAATTAATGCAAGGGATAATAAGAGTATGGAAATCAGGGTGACGGATAAAAAGCTTTTAAAACTGACAGGCGGGATTGTACAGGGGATGAGTGGTTCGCCGATTATACAAAACGATAAAATTGTTGGGGCTGTTACGCATGTTTTTGTTGATGACCCGACAAGAGGTTATGGAATTTTTATTGAGGAGATGTTGGTGCAGTAAAAAGAACCGCATTTGCTGTCAAAAACCGAAGCTAGGAGTCGAAAGATGATGAAATATAAAAAGAATATAAATAAAAAATTAAAATAATTTAGAATTTGCTCTTGTAATATGGAGAAAAGAGGTATATACTTTTAATTACATTGAGTTTATAAAAAATTTATAATTATTTCAAGGGGGTACTAGTTGTGCAGAAATTAAAAGTGTTAATTGCAGATGATAATCCAAGAATGGCATCCATGATTCAGAATATTCTTATGGATGATGATGAGATTCAGGTCGTGGGAACGGCAGAAGATGGAGTAGAAACACTGGGAATGATTGAGGAAACGGAGCCGGATTTGCTTTTGCTGGATTTGATTATGCCGAAATTAGATGGTCTTGGTGTGATGGAGCGGCTGCAGGAAAAGCAGAAGATGAAAAAGGTGCCGGAGATTATTGTGGTGTCCGGTATTTCGCAGGAACGAATTACGGATACGGCATTTGCCTTGGGAGCTTCATATTACTTATTAAAACCATTCGAGTCGGAAACACTTCTTTCTCATGTACAGAAATTTAAACCGGGTGCGAGGGCAAAACTCATTGCTACGGGAAATGAGAACCGAAGAAATGAAAAAATGGCGAAATATAATCTTGAATCGGATGTTACCAATATCATTCATGAAATCGGGGTGCCGGCACATATAAAAGGGTATCAGTATTTGCGGGATGCAATTATGATGTCAGTTGACGATAAAGAAATGTTAAATTCTATTACAAAAATTCTCTATCCTTCTATAGCCAAACAACATGGGACAACACCAAGCAGAGTAGAACGAGCAATACGACACGCAATTGAAGTGGCGTGGAGCCGCGGAAAAGTGGATACAATTGATGAATTATTCGGATATACGGTTCATAATGGAAAAGGAAAACCGACAAATTCGGAGTTTGTAGCGCTAATTGCGGACAAGATACGGTTAGAACAGAAAATGAAAGCCTAAAAAAATCTTTTCACCGCTCCCTTTTTAGTGTATAATAATACCAATATGATTTTGTGTCAAAAAGAAAGGGGAGAAGGATATTGAAGAAAGTATTATTTGTTGCTTCTGAATGTGTTCCTTTTATAAAAACCGGTGGATTGGCAGACGTTGTCGGTTCACTTCCAAAGTATTTTGATAAGAGTAAATATGATGTACGGGTTATGATTCCAAAATACACTGCGATACCGGAAGAGTATAAAAACCAGATGCATTATATCACGCATTTTTATCTGGAACTTGCATGGCGTAAGCAGTATGTCGGTGTGTTTGAAATGGAATTAAACGGTGTTAAATTCTATTTTCTTGATAATGAATTTTATTTTAGCGGCAGCAAGCCTTATGGAGAAATTTATCAGGATATTGAAAAATTTGCCTTTTTTGACAAAGCGGCGTTATCAACACTGCCTGTGATTGATTTCCGCCCGGATATTATTCACTGCCATGACTGGCAGACGGGGCTGATTCCGGTATATCTGCATGATGCATTCCAGCAGAGCGAATTTTACCGTGGAATTCAGTCAATTATGACGATACATAATTTGAAATTTCAGGGTGTCTGGGATAAAAAGACAGTTATGGATACGGCAGGGCTGGATGCATACTATTTTACACCTGATAAATTGGAAGCCTTTGGGGATGCTAATTATCTAAAGGGTGGTCTTGTTTACGCAGATCAGATTACGACTGTAAGTGATACCTATGCAGAAGAGATTAAGACACCGTTTTATGGAGAAAAATTAGATGGCCTGATTAATGCGAAGTCAGGGTGTTTGACCGGAATTGTGAATGGCCTTGACTACGATGAGTATAATCCGGCAAAGGATCCACTTATTTATGCAAATTATGATGCAAGAACATTCCGCAAAGAAAAAATTAAAAATAAGCGCGGCCTTCAGAAAGAACTTGGTCTTTCACAGGATGATAAGAAGTTTATGATTGGTATTGTGTCGAGACTGACTGACCAAAAGGGCTTTGATTTGATTGACTATGTAATCGAAGAAATCTGTGCAGAAGATACACAGCTTGTGGTACTTGGTACCGGAGAAGAAAAGTATGAAAATCTGTTCCGCCATTTTGCATGGAAATATCCGGACCGTGTATCGGCGAACATTTACTATTCCAATGAGCGTTCGCATAAAATTTATGCGGCGTGTGATGCCTTTTTGATGCCGTCGCTCTTTGAACCGTGCGGATTAAGCCAGCTGATGAGTCTTCGATATGGTACGGTTCCGATTGTAAGAGAGACCGGCGGACTTAAAGATACGGTAGAGCCTTATAATGAATATGAGAGCAAAGGAACCGGTTTCTCATTCAGCAATTACAATGCACATGAGATGCTCAATACCATCCGCTATGCAAAAGATGTCTATTATAATAGAAAGAGAGAGTGGAATAAGATTATCGACCGCGGGATGGCAATGGATTTTTCATGGAAGAATTCAGCGAAAAAATATGAGCAGTTGTATGACAGAATGTAAAAAAATACAAATTATTTGAATTTACTCTTGAATTTTATTACGGAATTGGGTAGAATAGGTTCTAGAAGTTTGTATATTTTTTAACAAACCAAAATTTTAACTATTTTTAGGAGGAAATATCATGTCAGTAAAAGTAGCGATTAACGGATTTGGACGTATCGGACGTCTTGCATTCAGACAGATGTTTGGTGCAGAAGGTTATGAAGTAGTAGCAATTAACGATTTGACAAGCCCTAAGATGCTTGCACACCTTTTGAAGTATGATTCTTCTCAGGGTAAATATGAGAAAGCAGATACTGTTTCTGCAAGTGATGATTCCATCACAGTAGATGGTAAAGAGATTAAAATCTATGCTTTCCCGGATGCAAACAACTGCCCATGGGGTGAGCTTGGTGTAGACGTAGTTTTGGAGTGCTCCGGATTCTATACATCCAAAGAAAAAGCACAGGCTCATATCAATGCAGGTGCTAGAAAAGTTGTTATCTCTGCTCCAGCAGGAAATGACCTTCCTACTATCGTATATAACACAAACCACGAGACATTGAAAGCAGATGATACAATCATCTCCGCAGCTTCTTGTACAACAAACTGCCTTGCTCCTATGGCAGATGCATTGAACAAATATGCTGCAATCCAGTCTGGTATCATGGTTACAATCCATGCTTACACAGGTGATCAGATGACTCTTGATGGTCCTCAGAGAAAGGGTGACCTCAGAAGATCTCGTGCAGCAGCAGTAAACATCGTTCCTAACAGCACAGGTGCTGCAAAAGCTATCGGTCTTGTAATTCCTGAGTTGAATGGTAAATTGATTGGTTCTGCTCAGCGTGTTCCTACACCTACAGGTTCTACAACAATTTTGACAGCTGTAGTTAAAGGAAAAGACATCACAGTAGATGGTATCAATGCCGCTATGAAAGCAGCAGCTACAGAGTCCTTCGGATACAATGAAGACGAAATCGTTTCTTCTGATATCGTAGGAATGAGATTTGGTTCTCTCTTCGATGCAACTCAGACAATGGTTTGCAAAGTTGACGATGACACATACGAAGTACAGGTTGTATCTTGGTATGATAACGAGAACTCTTATACAAGCCAGATGGTTCGTACAATCAAATACTTCAGCGAGTTAGCATAAGTCTTGATTTAGGACAAGGTTTGAAATTGATCCCAAAAAGGGTCCGGTCGGTTGGACCGGACCCTTTTTCATAGAAATAATTAAAATGGAGGTTTGTTATGTTAAATAAAAAATCAGTAGATGATATTAATGTAAAAGGTCAGCGCGTGTTAGTACGCTGTGACTTTAACGTACCACTTCAGGATGGTAAGATTACAGATGAAAACCGTCTGGTAGCAGCACTTCCTACAATTAAGAAGTTGATTGCCGATGGCGGTAAAATTATTCTTTGCTCCCACCTTGGTAAGCCAAAAGGAGAGCCGAAACCGGAACTTTCTTTAGCACCGGTTGCTGTTCGTCTTTCTGAGCTTTTGGGACAGGAAGTAAAATTTGCAGCAGATGATAACGTAGTTGGTGAAAATGCAAAAGCTGCTGTTGCTGCTATGAAAGATGGCGATGTAATTCTTCTTGAGAATACACGTTATCGTGCAGAAGAGACAAAGAACGAAGATAATTTCTCCAAAGAACTTGCTTCTTTGGCTGATGTTTTCGTAAACGACGCATTTGGTACTGCTCATAGAGCACACTGCTCAAATGTAGGTGTTACCAAATATGTAGATACTGCTGTTGTTGGTTACTTGATGCAGAAAGAAATTGATTTCCTTGGAAATGCAGTAAATAATCCGGAGAGACCATTTGTTGCAATCCTCGGTGGTGCCAAAGTTTCTTCCAAGATTCCGGTAATTGAGAACCTTTTGGATAAAGTAGATACTTTGATTATCGGTGGTGGAATGGCATATACATTTATGGCTGCTCATGGTGAGCCGGTTGGTAAATCTCTTTTGGAAGAGGATTACAAACAGTATGCACTTGACATGGAGAAGAAAGCAGAAGAAAAAGGTGTTAAACTTTTGATTCCTGTAGATAATATAGTAGCGGATGATTTCTCAAACGACGCAAACTTCAAAGTTGTTGAGCGCGGTGGTATTCCGGATGACATGGAAGGTCTGGATATCGGACCTAAGACATGCAAATTGTTTGCAGATGCCATCAAAGGCGCAAAGACAGTTGTTTGGAATGGACCGATGGGATGTTTTGAAATGCCAAACTTTGCAAAAGGAACGATTGCAGTTGCTCAGGCAATGGCAGATTTGAAAGACGCTACAACGATTATCGGTGGTGGTGATAGTGCTTCTGCTTGCAACAACCTTGGATTTGGTGACAAGATGACACATATTTCTACCGGTGGTGGTGCTTCACTTGAGTTCTTGGAAGGAAAAGAACTTCCTGGTGTTGCAGCAGCAAACGACAAATAATAATATAAGATTTTGATTCTGTGGTGGTGTTTTGTATGCCACCACAGAAATTTTTGGAGAAAAAAACAATAATTACACATTATGAGCAGATTGAGAAGATATTTTGTATAAGGAGTGATTTTTATGTCAAGAAGAAGAATTATCGCAGGAAACTGGAAAATGAATAAAACACCAAGTGAGGCAGTTGCCCTTGTAAATGAATTACTTCCGTTGGTGAAAAATGATGATGTTGATGTTGTATTTTGTGTACCGGCAATTGACATTGTACCGGTTGTTGAGGCGGTAAAGGGAAGTAATGTAAATGTTGGGGCAGAAAATCTTTATTTTGAAGAAAGCGGTGCTTATACCGGTGAAATTTCTCCGAACATGCTTGTAGATGCCGGAGTTAAATATGTCATTATCGGACATTCGGAGCGCAGAGAGTATTTTGCAGAAACTGACGAGACGGTAAATAAAAAGGTTTTGAAAGCATTTGAACATGACATTACCCCGATTATCTGCTGTGGTGAGACATTGACTCAGAGAAAACAGGGTATTTATGTGGATTGGATTCGTATGCAGATTAAAATTGCATTCCAGAATGTAACGGCAGATCAGGCAAAAAAAGCAGTTATTGCTTATGAGCCAATCTGGGCAATCGGAACCGGTGAGACGGCAACAGCAGACCAGGCAGAAGAAGTATGTGCAGCAATTCGTGCTTGTATCGGTGAGATTTATGATGCAGCTACTGCAGATGCAATTCGTATTCAGTACGGCGGTTCTATGAATGCCAAGAATGCCGCAGAGCTTTTGGCAAAACCGGATATTGACGGCGGACTGATTGGCGGCGCTTCTTTGAAACCGGATTTTGGTCAGATTGTGAATGCATAAATTCGTAAAAAATTCGTAAAAATAAAATTCGCTATTGACAAGTGATATGTATATATGTATAATATATCTTGTGTCTGTCAGAAAGACGGACATGAGATATATGCGCGAGTGGCTCAGTTGGTAGAGCACAACCTTGCCAAGGTTGGGGCCGCGGGTTCGAGTCCCGTCTCGCGCTCTAATATAAAAAAGAGTGATTCCAAAAGGAATCGCTCTTTTTTACTTCGAGCCCCGCCGGGGCTCGAAGTTCGAGGTCTCGGCTGCCGCCTCGGTCGTAGCAAAACGGTGTCCACCGGACACCAGCTACGTCTCGCGCTTTCATATTAAAAAAGAGTGATTCCAAAAGGAATCGCTCTTTTTTTCTTCGAGCCCCGCCGGGGCTCGAAGTTCGAGGTCTCGGCTGCCGCCTCGGTTGACTATACTGTTAGAAGTATTTCGACACCATTTTCTTCAATTGCTTTTAAGTCTTCTTCTAATGCATCGTCATCAGTAATAAGAACATCTAAAGCGTTAATAGGACAAATGCTTATAATAGAATCTGTGCCAATTTTGCTGGTAGGGTAAAGTCCATAAACTTTTTTTGCAGACGCAAGAAGAGTGTTATACAGACATAAATTTCTGGTTCGCTGGATGGATAATCCGAAGTCAGCACTGACTCTTGCTGAGGTGATAAAAATTTTATCGAAGCGCAGCCGTTTTAACATCTCAATGGCGAAACCATCATATACGCAGCCGTTTTTGTGTAATTGGCCTCCTAAAAGAAGGATGGTGATGTTTGGATATTGGCGCAGATTATCTGCGATAGAGATGGAATTTGTTACAATGGTACAATTCAAATCATGCGGCAGATTCTGTGTCATAAGATACCCAATGCTTGCGCTAGTGATAAATATTACATCATTATCATTTATACAGGTGACTGCTTTCTTTGCAATGGCAAGATAATTTGGGTCAACTTTGGCAATGCGCTCCTTAGCTGTTAAATCACCAATGTTATATTGAGCCCCGATTGTTTCTCTTAAAATGGCGCCGCCGTGAGTTCTTTTTAGCATACCTTGTTCTTCAAGCAGACGCAGGTCACGTTTGGCAGAATCATAACTTATGCCAAACATATCTTGTATCTCCTGATTTGTGATACTTTTGTTTTTTTGCAGCATTTCCAGTATTTTTTTGTGTCTTTCTTCAATAAACATAATGGTTACCTCCTTTAATGGTTGTTGTATTGTAACTCAGATATTAGCACAATCGTTAACAAATGTCAACATAAAACGTGAATAAAAGTTAAATAACGTGAATAAACGTGGAAAACAAGATGCTTTATTGCTAGATTATGTTGTTGATAGTAGATTCTATCTACGAATTTAAAAAAGTTTAGATATTTGAATGTACTCGTTTAACACTTCTTTTTATACTAAAGAAAAAAGAAAGAAGGATGCGGAATAAAGACAAAAGACCATAAGATACTTAGCCATTATTTGATGGCACAATTTAATTATCCGGTAAAAAAGAGCTTAAAGCATGCATTGATATTAGGCAGTGTTGAGCCTGACTATAACCCTTTTACCTATCTGCATGGAAGTTTAAAAACAGAAAAATTCCGCGGACATAATTTTGATAATGCACGAAAATGTATTGTGTGTTTGATTCATAAAATCGAAACAGAAGATATGAGTGAGTTAAAACGATGCTATTTGTTGAGCAAATTGATAAAATGAAAAAACGAAAGAGAAATAAAAATGAATCCGAAAAGAGTATACTGTGAACTGCTTATATGTGTTGTGGTTTTTTGCGTGATAGCAGGGATAGGGGCAGCGGTAAAGTTTGGCGGCAGACTGCCGGAATTAAAGCAACAAATGGAAACCGCTAATCTATCTGCTTTCACGGCAAGTGATTTGGCATTCCTTGGCTGTGTAATAGGAGTGTTTTGGATTCCAGTAATTCCGTAGAAAAGCTTTGTGACTCGTGGGTTTTGAGTACGTCGGTATGAGGCACTGGTATTTTCGGTGCCCATACCGCTACGTACTCAATGAGCGAAAGCACCCACGAGACGCAAAGCTTTTCTGCTGAACTACGGAAACTAAAAAATCCGCCATCCGTTTATTTTACACAAACACAAGCGGTAGCCCTTGCATTTTTTTTCATATTTTGATAAACTGTAAAATTGAGAATAGAACTAACTATATTATTGTGTTTTAGACGCAGAAATGAGGCAGATATGGAATTAATTAGTATACGCGATTTGTATCGCAACCAGGAAAAGTATGTAGAACAGACGGTTACGGTCGGAGGATGGTTAAGAAGCGTCAGAGATTCCAAAACATTTGGATTCTTAGTGGTTCATGATGGAACATTTTTCGAGCCGCTTCAGGTGGTATATTCAGATAAACTTGATAATTTTTCAGCAATTTCCAAATTGAATGTAGGAGCAGCCGTGATTGTTACGGGAAAAGTAGTAGCAACACCGGGAACGAAACAGCCATTTGAGATTCAGGCAGATGAGGTTGTTGTAGAAGGTGAGTCTGCACCGGATTATCCATTGCAGAAAAAGAGACACTCCTTTGAGTATCTTCGCACGATTTCCCATCTTCGTCCGAGAACAAATACATTTCAGGCAGTGTTCCGTGTGCGTTCTTTGATTGCGTATGCGATTCATAAATTCTTCCAGGAGAGAGAATTTGTTTATGTACACACGCCATTGATTACCGGAAGTGACTGTGAAGGTGCCGGTGAAATGTTCCGTGTAACAACACTGGATATGGAAAACCTTCCGATGACAGGAGAAGGAAAAGTAGATTACACAAAAGATTTCTTCCGCAAAGAAACCAATCTTACGGTAAGCGGGCAGTTAAATGGTGAAACGTATGCGATGGCATTCAAAAACATTTATACATTTGGTCCGACATTCCGCGCGGAAAATTCAAATACGACACGTCATGCGGCAGAATTTTGGATGATTGAGCCGGAAATTGCATTTGCGGATTTGAAGGATGATATGATTTTGGCAGAGAACATGTTAAAATATGTTATCCGCTATGTGCTTGAGAATGCACCGGAAGAGATGAAATTCTTCAACCAGTTTGTGGACAAGGGACTGATTGAGCGTCTGCGGGGAGTTGTGGATGCGGACTTTGCACATGTTACTTATACCGAAGCTATCAAACTCTTAGAAGAGCACAATGATAAATTTGAATACAAAGTAAGCTGGGGATGCGATTTGCAGACCGAGCATGAGAGATATCTTACGGAAGAAATTTTCAAACGCCCTGTTTTCGTAACGGATTATCCAAAAGAAATTAAGGCATTCTATATGAAGATGAACGACGATAACAAAACGGTTGCCGCTATGGACTGTCTGGTTCCGGGAATCGGGGAGATTATCGGAGGAAGCCAGCGTGAAGATGATTATGATAAGCTGGTTGAGAGAATGAACGAATGTGGACTGGATAAAAAAGATTATGAATTTTATCTGGATTTGCGTAAATATGGTACGGCACGCCATGCCGGATTTGGTCTTGGATTTGAGCGCTGTGTGATGTATTTGACAGGCATGCAGAATATCCGCGACGTTATTCCGTTCCCACGTACTGTAAATAATTGTGACTTATAAAGATTACACTAGGAGGTTAGTAACATGAATTTAATAATTCCACAAGGCTATCAGTCAGCGTTGGATATCCGCGAGACTGAGGTAGCAATTAAAAAAGTAAAGGATTTCTTTGAAAAGGCTTTGGCTGCCAATTTGAATCTGACACGAGTTTCAGCACCGCTTTTTGTAGATCCGGATTCCGGATTGAATGACAACTTAAATGGTGTAGAGCGCCCGGTTTCTTTTGATATTTTGGAGCAGAACGGAAGGGTAGCAGAAATCGTACATTCGTTAGCCAAGTGGAAACGTCATGCGTTGGGCCGCTATGGTTTTGCGCATGGAGAGGGACTTTATACGGATATGAATGCGATTCGCCGTGATGAAGAAACCGATAATGTACATTCTTTGTTTGTCGACCAGTGGGACTGGGAGCGCATTATCGACAAAGAAGAACGTAATGTAGATACTTTGAAAACTATTGTAAATAAAGTATATCAGGCATTGATGGAAACAGAAGATTATATGGCAATGCAGTATGACTACATTAAGAAATCCCTGCCTGAGCAGATTACCTTTGTGACAACACAGGAACTTGAGGACCGATATCCGGACAAGACGCCAAAAGAGCGTGAGTACGAGGCAGTAAAAGAATATGGTGCCATTTTCCTGATGCAGATTGGAGATAAGTTAGCTTCCGGAGAGCCGCATGATGGACGTGCACCGGATTATGATGACTGGTCATTAAATGGTGATATTATCGTTTATTACCCGGTTCTTGATATGGCATTTGAAATTTCTTCCATGGGAATCCGTGTGGATGAAAAGGCATTGAAGGAGCAGCTTGAAAAAGCAGGATGCCCGGAGCGCGAAAACCTTCCGTTCCAGAAAGAAATTTTGGAAAAGAAACTTCCGTATACCATCGGTGGTGGAATCGGACAGTCAAGAATTTGTATGTTTTTCCTGAAAAAAGCACATATTGGAGAAGTACAAGCATCGATTTGGCCGGATGATGTGTGGGAAGAAGCATCGAAGAAAGGACTTAATATTTTATAATGGATAATTTTACCTTTTATGCGCCGACTTATTTTGATTTTGGTAAAGGCGCCGAAAAGCATGTTGCTGATTTAATAAAAAAATTTGGCGGACATAAAGTGCTGCTTCACTATGGAGGAGGCTCCATCAAAAAGAGCGGACTTTATGATACCGTGATTTCCGTATTAAAGGAAAGCGGTTTGGAATTTTGTGAACTTGGTGGTGTAAAACCAAATCCAAGAAGCGGACTCGTATACGAGGGAATTGAATTGTGCAAGAAAGAAAAGGTTGACTTTATTCTTGCCGTCGGCGGTGGAAGTACGATTGATTCGTCTAAGGCAATTGCTGCCGGTACTTTGTATGATGGAGATTTCATGGATTTTTATCAGGGCAAGGCATCCGTTGAGAAAGCGCTTCCAATCGGAACGATATTAACGATTGCGGCAGCCGGCAGTGAGGGTTCTCCAAATACGGTAATCACCGATGAAAAAACAATGGTGAAAAAGGGAACAAAAAGTGATTTGCTTCGTCCGAAGTTCTCTATTTTGAACCCGGAACTTACCTGCACCCTGCCTCCGTATCAGTCGGCAGCGGGAGCAACGGATATCATGATTCATGTTTGTGAGCGTTATTTTTCCAACACAGAGGAAGTTGAGATTACAGACCGCTTGTGTGAAGCAATTTTAAAAACAATTGTATATGAGGCACCGCGTGTCATTGAAAATCCAAATCATTATGAAGCGCGTGCAAACATTATGTGGGCAGGTATGTTAGCACATAATAATGTGTGCGGTGTCGGTCGTGTGCAGGATTGGGCAAGCCACCACATCGAGCATGAACTGTCAGCTCTTTATGACGTTACTCATGGCGCAGGACTTGCAGTAATTGCACCGCTTTGGATGCGTTATGTCTGTAAGAAAAATCCGGGTAAACTTGCTTTATTTGCAAACCGTATATTTGATGTGCCGATGAATGAGAAACATCCGGAGAAAACCGCACTCAAAGGAATTGAGGCGTTTGAAGCATTTTTGAAAAAAATCGGCATGCCGTCTTCCTTTGCAGAGATTGGTGCAAAAGAAGAGGATATCGAGCTTATGACCGATAAGCTTTTGAAGGGGCGTAAGACCGAAGGAAATTATGTGAAATTGAATCGTGATGATGTGATTGCGATTTATCGGAGTGCATTGTAAAATTAAGGAGGCAGATATGGACCAGAGAGAATTTCTACGTCAGATGGAAGAGTTGGTAGATTTTGGACGAACGAAAGAAAATTTGCTCACCAAACAAGAAATTGCCGATTATTGCAGTGACTGGAATTTGACAGAGGAACAGATGCCATTTGTCTATGCATACCTTAAAGAACATCGGATTGAGGTAGAAGGATATCGTGCGCCGGTAGAGAAAACGGAAGAAGAGGCTGTCGAAAAAAGCGAAAAGGATTCCAAATATCTGCGCTTATACAAAGAAGAACTGTGTCAGTTAAAGCGGTACGAAGAAGAGGAACTTGTGCGTTTACTCGAACAGTTGCGAAGAGGCGAGGAAGAAGTAATTTCTTCTGTTATCGAAGCGCATCTGCACCGGGTCATGCAGTTGGCGGATAAATACCGCGGCCGTGGTGTGCCGGTGGAAGATTTGATTCAGGAAGGTAATTTGGAATTAACCGCCTGTGTTGCGATGCTCTGTGGAAATGAAGAAGTTGTGGATTATCAAAAAGCCATTGAACATGCAGTGAGAAGCCGGTTGATTGAATTAGTAGATGAAGAACTGGCAGGAACGGACAGCGTGCATGCACTGCTTGGGCGTGTGAACCTTTTGCTGGAGGCAACGAGGACATTAGCGCAGGAATACGGACGTATTGCGACAATTGAAGAACTTTCCGAATTTACCCATATGGATATTGAGGAAATTAATCAGTACGTCGATTTGTCCCACAATGAAATAGAACTGGGAAAAGGTGAAAATGAACGAAAATAAAGAATTTAAACTGGAGGCTCTCGTTGAGCCTCTTTGCTTATGGTATGAAAAGGAAAAACGCAGTATGCCGTGGCGGGATGATGCTACGCCGTATCATGTATGGCTGTCGGAGATTATGCTCCAGCAGACAAGAATAGAAGCGGCAAAAGCATATTATGACCGGTTTACAAAGTGTCTGCCGGATATTCCTTCTCTGGCAGCAGTTTCGGAGGAAGAACTTCTGAAATTGTGGGAAGGACTTGGATATTATAACCGCGCACGCAATTTAAAGAAGGCAGCTTCTCTTTTGGTGGAGCGGTATGATGGCAGGCTGCCGGCCGATTATGATTTGCTACTTTCACTGCCGGGAATCGGCAGATATACAGCGGGGGCGATTGCATCCATTGCTTACGGCTTAGCAGAGCCGGCGGTGGATGGCAATGTGCTTCGTGTTACGATGCGGTATTTAAATTGCGATGAAGATATTATGAAGATGTCGGTTCGGACTAAGATGGAAAAACAACTTCGTGCCATTATGCCAAAGGACTGTCCGGGCGAATTTAATCAGGCACTGATGGAACTCGGGGAAGTAATCTGCATTCCAAATGGGAAACCACTCTGTGAAGAATGTCCGCTTTCTCATTTGTGTCTTGCCCACAAAGAAGGGCGTGAGATGGAACTGCCGAAAAAGGCGGAGAAGAAAAAGCGCCGTATCGAGAAAAAGACAGTCCTTGTATTCCGGCAGGGTGACCGGATTGGAATTGTAAGACGACCAAATCAAGGGCTATTAGCCGGTATGTGGGAATTTCCATCAAAAGAAGGACATTTGACGATGCAGCAGGTGAAAGAGTATTTGTCAGAAACCGTATCCTGTGAGGTGACGGTAAAACGATTAAAGAGCGGCAAGCATATTTTCTCCCATGTGGAGTGGCATATGCGCGGTTATGAGATTATTCTTCCGGAAGGAAAACCACAAGATGTAGTGCATGGGCTTTTGCTTTGTGACTTGTCAGAGGTCCAGGAAAAATATCCGATACCGGTTGCTTTTCATATTTTCTTACACCAGATTTGAGTGTGGAATAACGTAAAATAAGGGCTTTGGATGAATTTCTGGCTCTTATTTTTATGTTTCGTAAAAACACATGATATAGTGCATACTGCAAAAAAAATACAAAAGAATTACAATATATAGTAGACAATGCATACCTCATTTGGTATAATGATTCCTGTAGGAAAAATTATGAACGTTAGTATTGGTACGGATTGAAAGGAGTTGTACAAAAAGTGAGGGTAATCAAAAGGGATGGCCGAACCGTAGAATATGACCGAAACAAAATATTGATTGCAATACGGAAGGCAAATGCAGAAGTGGATACGTTTGAAAGGGTTAATGATGACATGATTGATGGCATCGTTGCCGGTATCGAGAATATGAAACGTGATACGATGCAGGTGGAAGATATTCAGGATATCATTGAGCAGAAATTAATGGCGGCAGGAAAGTTTGACCTTGCGAAAAAGTATATTATTTATCGTTATACGAGAGAACTGGTTCGTAAAGCCAATACCACAGACGATTCGATTATGAGTCTTCTCCAAAACAGCAACAAAGATGTTATGGAGGAAAATTCAAATAAAAATGCATATGTGGCAAGTACCCAGCGTGATTTGATTGCCGGAGAGGTGTCAAAAGATTTGACAAAGCGTATTCTTCTTCCGGAGAAAATCACAAAAGCGCATGAAGACGGTGTGCTTCATTTCCACGATATGGATTATTTTATTCAGCCGATTTTTAACTGCTGTCTGATTAATATTGGGGATATGCTTGATAATGGTACAGTGATGAACGGAAAACTGATTGAGAGTCCAAAGAGTTTTCAGGTTGCCTGCACGGTTATGACACAGATTATTTCAGCTGTAGCAAGCAGTCAGTACGGCGGTCAGTCGGTAGACACCAGACACCTTGGCAAATATTTGAGAAAGAGTGCGGACAAGTACCGCAAGCATTATACCGAGCGTTATGCAGGGAAAATTGCGCCGGATATAATTGAAGAATTTGTTAAAGAACGTGTAAATGACGAACTCCGCTCCGGTGTGCAGACAATTCAGTACCAGATTAATACTTTGATGACAACGAATGGACAGTCTCCATTTGTAACACTGTTTTTAAATTTGGATCCAAAGGATGAATACATCAAGGAAAATGCGATGATTATTGAAGAGATTCTTCGTCAGCGCTTAGAGGGAATTAAAAACGAAAAAGGTGTTTATGTGACACCTGCGTTCCCGAAACTGATTTATGTATTAGATGAGCACAATGCCTTAAAAGGCGGTGAGTACGATTACATTACAAAACTTGCTGTCCGCTGTTCGGCAAAGAGAATGTATCCGGATTACATATCCGCAAAGAAAATGCGTGAAAATTATGAAGGAAATGTATTTAGCTGCATGGGATGCCGCAGTTTCCTTACACCGTGGAAAGATGAAAACGGTAATTATAAATTTGAGGGACGTTTTAATCAGGGTGTTGTCAGTTTGAATCTTCCGCAGATTGGTATTTTAGCAAAAGGCGATATGGAATATTTTTGGCAGCTTTTGGAAGAAAGATTGTCGCTCTGCTTTGAAGCTTTGATGTGCCGCCACCGTGCGCTTGAGGGTGTAACCAGTGATGTCAGTCCGATTCACTGGCAGTATGGTGCGATTGCACGTCTGCAAAAAGGAGAGAAAATCGATAAATTGTTACATGGCGGTTATTCCACGATTTCTCTTGGATACATCGGTTTGTATGAAGTTACGAAACTGATGACCGGCGAGAGTCAGACAACGGAAAAGGGAAGTCAGTTTGCAAAAGCGCTGATGAACCGTCTGCGCCGTGCAACGGATACATGGAAGGAGGAAACCGGAATCCATTTTGGACTTTATGGAACACCGGCAGAAAGCCTCTGCTACCGTTTCGCTGAAATTGATAAAAAACGCTTTGGTGAGATTGAAGATGTAACGGATAAAGGATATTATACCAATTCCTACCACGTGGACGTGCGTGAGAAAATTGATGCTTTCAGTAAATTTGAATTTGAGGCACAGTTCCAAGTTATTTCTTCCGGCGGTGCGATTTCATATGTAGAGGTGCCAAATATGCAGAACAACCTGCCTGCACTGGAAGAAGTTGTTAAATATATTTATGAGCATATTCAGTATGCTGAATTTAATACAAAATCGGATTATTGTCATGTGTGCGGATATGACGGCGAGATTATTATTAATGATAATCTTGAGTGGGAATGTCCAAACTGCGGAAATAAAGACCATGACAAAATGAACGTAACAAGAAGAACCTGTGGGTATCTGGGTGAGAATTTCTGGAATGTGGGCAAAACCAAGGAGATTAATGCCCGCGTACTCCATCTGTAATGAGGAGATGAAAGAAAATGAATTACGCAGATATTAAATACTGCGATGTAGCAAATGGTGAAGGTGTGCGTGTATCTTTGTTTGTCAGCGGATGCACGCATCACTGCAAAGAATGTTTTAATAAAGAAGCATGGGATTTCCATTATGGAAAACCTTTTACACAAAAAGAAATCGACCGGATTTTAGAGTATTTAAAACCAAATTATATTGCCGGTTTGTCCCTGCTTGGCGGTGAGCCGATGGAACCTGTCAATCAGGAGGGGATTCTTCCATTGCTTCGCGTGGTAAAACAGACATATCCGGAGAAAAATATCTGGTGCTATACCGGTTATTTGTTTGACAAAGATGTCTTAGATAAAATGTGTAAAGAGTCGGAAGTGACAAAAGAAATTGTATCCTATCTTGATATTGTGGTTGATGGAGAGTTTATGATTGACAGAAAAAATCTGAAAATCAATTTCCGTGGTTCCGATAATCAGCGTATTATTGATGTAAAAAAGACATTAGATGCCGGAGAAATTGTTCACTGGGAACGTGAGATACAATAAATAGTGAGGAAGAAAATGAATAAAACAACAGTAAAATTTAAAAAATTAGACGAAAGAGCACAGATGCCGCATTACGGAACGGAATTTGCGGCGGGTGCGGATTTGTATGCGTGTCTGGATGCACCGCTTACCATTGCAAAAGGAGCAACGGAATTTGTCCATACCGGGATTGCGATGGAAATTCCTACAGGACTTGTCGGACTTGTGTATGCAAGAAGCGGGCTGGCGTGTAAAAAAGGACTGGCACCGGCCAATAAAGTTGGTGTGGTGGATTCCGATTACCGTGGCGAGATTATGGTAGCGCTTCACAATCATTCAAACGAAGATATAACGATTGAAAGCGGCGAGCGCGTGGCACAGATGGTGATTGCTCCGTATATTTTTGCGGAGTACGAAGAAGTATCGGAATTAGAAGATACCGTACGGGGCGAAGGTGGTTTTGGCTCAACGGGGACAAAATAAGTAAAAAGCGGCGGATTTGTAAATTTTTTAGAAGGAACATAATTTACAGAACGCCGTTTTTCTGTTATGATAGTGAATGTTAAGAACTTATACACAAAGAATGGAGGAATGAACGATGGGTATGACGATGACGCAGAAAATTCTTGCGGCCCATGCAGGACTGGAGTCGGTAGTACCGGGTCAGTTAATTGAGGCAGACTTGGATTTGGTACTGGCAAATGATATTACCGGACCAGTAGCGATTCATGAAGTAGAGAAATTGAATAAAAAGACGGTGTTTGATAAGGACAAAATTGCACTTGTACCGGATCATTTTGCACCGAATAAAGATATTAAATCAGCAGAACACTGCAAATGTGTACGCGAATATGCAAAAGCACAGGGAATTACAAACTATTTTGAAGTTGGCGAGATGGGAATTGAGCACGCCCTTTTGCCGGAAAAAGGTTTGATTGTTGCCGGTGAGACATGTATTGGAGCAGATTCCCATACTTGTACATACGGTGCACTGGGTGCTTTTTCCACCGGTGTCGGAAGTACCGACATGGGTGCCGGCATGATTACCGGACAGGCATGGTTTAAAGTACCATCTGCCATTAAGGTAGAATTAAAAGGTGAGTTAAAGCCATGGGTCAGCGGCAAAGATGTTATCCTTCATCTGATTGGATTGATTGGTGTTGATGGCGCATTGTACCGCTCCCTTGAATTTATGGGCGAGGGCGTAAAGAGCTTGTCTATGGATGATCGTTTCTCCATTGCTAATATGGCAATCGAAGCAGGTGCCAAAAATGGTATTTTCCCGGTTGATGAAAAAACGATTGCATATATGGAAGAACATTCGAAAAAGAAATATACAATTTATGAGCCGGATGAGGATGCCGAGTATGATGAGACGATTACTATTGATTTGAATACGTTAGAGCCTACGGTAGCGTTCCCGCACCTGCCGGAAAACACAAAGACCGTAAAAGAAGCCGGCGAAGTAGTCATCGACCAGGTTGTCATTGGTTCCTGTACAAATGGACGAATCGAGGATATGCGTGTTGCCGCAAGCATCTTGAAGGGACGTAAAGTAAAAAAAGGAATCCGCTGCATCGTGATTCCTGCTACACAGGCGATTTACTTACAGGCAATCGAAGAAGGACTTGTGCAGACCTTTATCGAGGCAGGTGCTGTTGTCAGCACACCGACGTGTGGTCCGTGCCTTGGCGGATACATGGGTATCTTGGCTGCAGGTGAGCGTGCTGTATCGACAACAAACCGTAACTTTGTTGGACGTATGGGACATGTGGATTCAGAAGTATATTTGGCAAGTCCGGCAGTTGCCGCAGCAAGTGCCATTACCGGTAAAATCTCAGAGCCATCCGAACTTGGCTTGTAAGAAATGGAGGAAATTGATTGTGAAAGCATTAGGTAAAGTATTTAAATATGGTGACAATGTGGACACGGATGTAATTATCCCTGCCCGTTATCTGAATTCTTCGGATCCGGCAGAACTTGCTACACACTGTATGGAAGATATTGATAAAGATTTTGTAAATCAGGTAAAAAAAGGTGATATCATTGTAGCGGAGAAAAACTTTGGCTGTGGTTCTTCCCGTGAGCATGCGCCAATTGCCATTAAGGCATCGGGGGTAAGCTGTGTAATTGCAGAGACATTTGCTCGTATTTTCTACCGCAACTCCATTAACATCGGACTTCCGATTATTGAGTGTAAAGAGGCATCTGAGCGCATTGAAGCCGGTGATGAAGTGGAAATTGATTTCGACAGTGGTATCATTACAAATAAAACAAAGGGTGAGTCTTACAAAGGCCAGGCATTCCCTGAGTTTATGCAGAAAATCATCAAGGCAGAAGGTTTGATGAATTATATCAATGCCAAAGAGGCATAAAAGAAACTAGATTTTGGCAGGAGACCTTATGCGTGTGTGTAAGGTCTCTTGTTGCATAGAAACGAGGGAAAATGATGAAAGTAGCAACCAGACATTTTGTCAGACCTGAATTTATGAACCATCACCAGACTTTATACGCCGGCTATATATCGGAGTGGGTGACGGAAGCTGCGATGATTGGTGTGACTGAAAAGTTAGGAACGAATGAGCACGTTGTACTTGCCGCACTGAAAGAAGTGGTGATAAAAAAAGAAGTCGTAAGTGGTATGATACTGCAATTGGATTATGAGGTATCAAAAATCGGGGTGACAAGTATTGAGATTTTGGTAGAAGGAAAGAATTTTCTGACCGGTGAGAGTCATTTGACCGGGCGTGCTGTTTTTGTGACAGTGGATGAAAATGGAAAGAAACGGCCACATGGGCTGTCATAAGAAATGAGGGGAATGGATGAAGGATTTTAGAAATGAATATAGGCAAAAACTGAGAAGTCCGGAGGAAGCGGTTGCTGTTGTGAAAGACGGTGACTGGATTGATTATACGAGTTGTCTTGGAAAGCCGATTCTTTTAGACCGGGCACTTGCCAAAAGAAGAGACGAACTTCATGATGTGAAAATCCGTGGGAATTTGATGGCGGGACCAATTGCGGTGGCAGAATGCGATGAGACGCAGGAGCATTTTGTGTATCACAGCTGGCACTGCTCGGCGTATGAGAGAAGGCTCTGCGATAAAGGGCTCTGCTATTATATTCCGATGGTTTTTCATAACAATGCTGCTTATTATGAATACTTTTTAGACGTTAATGTTGTTATGGTCAGTGTGGCTCCGATGGATAAACACGGGTATTTTAATTTTTCGGTAAATACCGGTGTTGCCGCACCGATTGCCCGCATGGCAGACATTGTGATTGTGGAAGTAAATGAAAATCTTCCGCAGGTGCGTGGCGGTTATGACGAATGTATTCATATTTCGAATGTGGATTATATTGTGGAAGGGGAGCATGAGCCTTTTGTTAATATGGAAGCACTGGAACCGACGGAAATTGACAGGCAGATTGCCAAATACCTGATTCCGCATATTGTGGATGGAGCGACGTTGCAGCTTGGGATTGGAAGTATGCCAAATGCGTTAGGAGAAATTATTGCAAAATCGGATTTGAAAGATTTGGGGATGCATACGGAACTTTGCTCAGATGCGTATTTGCAAATGTATTTGGCGGGAAAATTGACAAATCGAAAGAAAAAACTGGAGCCGGGCAAAGGTGTATTTGGCTGTGCGATTGGTTCGAATGCACTGTATGAGTGGTTGGATGATAATCCGGGAGTAGCGGCATATCCGCTTGAGTATGTGAACCGCCCAAGTGTGATCGCGCAGATTGATCATATGGTGTCGATTAACAGTTGTGTTGCCGTTGATTTATATGGGCAGGTGGCAGCAGAGAGTTCCGGAGTCAGACAGATTAGCGGAACCGGCGGACAGTTAGATTTTTTGATTGGGGCATCGGCTTCACGTGGTGGCAAGGCATTTATTTGTATGAGCAGTGTGTATGTGGACAAGGATGGACAGACTCATTCACGTGTTCGTCCGCAGTTTAATGGCGATATTATCACTTCGCCGCGCAGCCAGGTTTATTTTCTGGCAACGGAATACGGAGTTGTGAACCTTGAGGGGCGTTCGACCTGGGAACGTGCGGAAGCATTGGTGAGTATTGCTCATCCGGCATTCCGCGATTATTTAATAAAAGAAGCGGAGAAAAGAAAAATTTGGAGGCGGAGCAACCGTATCCGCTAAGGGGTTACGCAAATATTCTTTCTTTCGTCACACTTTTGTGCTAGAATGACAATAGAAAAATGTACTGGAGGATATTATGAAGGCGAAGAAAAAAGCATGGATTGTAATTATTGTATTGGCAGTGATTGGGTTTTGCGTCGGTTTTTATTTTGGATATAAGGGAGAAAAAGATAAGCAGGAGCAAACGAACACACAGACAAGAACGCAGGAAAAAGAAATACGGGCACAGGGTGAAATGAAGGACGGAGAGCTAGTCGACTATACAAAAAATAATATGTTGGAACTTGGTAAATATAAGGGGAGAACGGTTACCGTTACGCCGACCGAGACGGAAGTTTATCAGGCAATTTTATTGGAGGCAGAGGACTGGAAGAAAAAGGTGGCCGATGGAGAGCGGGTAGAGAAAGGTGACTGGATTTCTCTGGATTACGAAGGCTATGTCGACGACCAGCCATCCGATGATTTGAGTGAGAGCGGTGCCGTGATTCAAGTTGGTGCAGGAAATTTGTTTAATGCGGCGTTTGAACGCGGATTGATGGGCTTGAAATTAGGAGAGACATATAATCTGAATGTAACATTTGCAGAGGATGATGCAGATCCGGACGTGGCGGGGAAAACGATTACTTTTTCCGTTGAGGTGAATGCGAAGTTTAACGATGCATATGCGAAAAAGATGTCGAAAAACAAATATCCGAACGTTAAAGCGTATTATACGTATGCAAAAGCGAAGGAAGAGAAAGAAAACAGAGAGGGAATCGGTGATACGGTATGGGAGGATTTATTAAAAGAATGTAACGTGAAAAAATATCCGGAAGGTTCCAGAAAACAGGCATATAAAGACCAGAAACGTTCGTATCAGGTCTTTGCCAAAGTAAGTGGGCAATCGTATGAAGAATTTATCGGTGCATTAGGTCAGACTGATGAAGATATTCAGTCGTCAGCTGACGATCAGGTGAAAGCGCGTATGACAGCAAAGACAATTGCCATAAAAGAGGGGCTTACATTATCGGATGCAGATTATGAGCGTTTTCTTTTGGCGTTTTTAGAGCCGGAAGAAGAAGAGGACAAGACTTTGAAAGCAATGGAGAAAAGATATCTCGAAGAACAGAGCTGTTATCCGAGAGATGATATGCTTATTGAATTAGTAAAAGAGTATCTTGGCAAAAATTCAAAGATGAAATAAAGGCGGGGATTTATATGGCTGAAAATTATGTAACAAACCAGTATTCTTTTGAGAGCCGTGAATCGTATGAACAGACGAAAAAAGAAGCAGAGCAGATAAAAAAACTGATTCACTCAGCGGATTTGAAAAATCCGAAAATCGCTTTGAAAATTTATAATAAATGCGTGTCAGACAAGATGTTTCATACGATGGCCGGTTATAATTTTTTGATGGAACTGCGGCATTTTATTGGGAAAAGCGGACTTGTGAGTGAGCAGTCTTTAGCGCCAATTCCAATTAAGGAAGAAAATGAGAAAAAGCCGGATGTTATTGCTCAGACATCACGAAAAGAAGCAAAGTGGAAGCGATTGTACGAAGGGCAGCAGTTACTGAATAAGAAACTGAAAATTGCCCTTTTTGCGGCAGTTGTTCTTTTGATTGGTTTTGTCGTAATAAATTTTCGATTTGAATACTCAATTTTCACATATTTTACAAATTATAAGGCTAATATGGAAGAAGATTTGATTGACAAATATGAAAAATGGGAAGAACGTCTTCAGCAAAAAGAGGACAGTCTGAATCAGTGAAAGGAGTTTATATATGGCAGGAAATACAATTTTAGTCGTAGATGATGAACAGCGTATGAGAAAATTGGTACGCGATTTTTTGACAAAGCAGAATTTTCGTGTGTTAGAGGCGGCAGACGGTGAAGAAGCCGTAGATGTTTTTATGGAGAATAAGGACATTGTTCTTGTGATTTTGGATGTTATGATGCCAAAGATGGATGGCTGGGAAACCTGCAGGGAAATCCGCCAGTACTCCAAAGTGCCTATTATTATGCTGACGGCACGTGGCGGGGAAAATGACGAACTGCGTGGCTTTGAACTTGGGGTGGACGAGTATATTGCAAAGCCGTTTAGTCCAAAGATTTTAGTGGCGCGTGTAGAGGCACTGCTTCGCAGAACCAATTCGGCAAATGAGAAAAATCTCGAATATGGCGGAATTGTGTTAAACCGCTCCGCACATGAAGTTATAATTGATGGTGAGAAAGTGGATTTGAGTTACAAGGAATTTGAGCTGCTTTCCTATTTTATGGAAAACAAAGATATTGCCCTTTCACGTGAACGGATTTTGAATCACGTGTGGGACTATGATTATTTTGGTGATGCCAGAACGATTGATACCCATGTGAAGAAACTCCGCAGTAAAATGGGTGAAAAAGGAAAGTACATTAAGACAATCTGGGGTATGGGATATAAATTTGAAGTATAGGAAATGGAGTGATTATCTTGAAGCGTTCCATGAAAACAAGACTGGTAGCGATTTTTGTCGTTACCATTGTCATTATTATCGGTGTTATCAGTCTTGCAAACGTTGTGCTTTTGCCATATTTTTATCAGTCCAATAAGGTAAGCCAGATGCAGGGCGTTTATTCGCGTGTTATCAATATTTGTGAAAATGTGGATTGGAATAAGATGGACAGCGAGCAAAAAGATACAATTTATGATAAGTTAGACCAGCTTTCGAGCAATACCAACATGAGCATTTATCTTGTGCAGATTCGGGTTTACCAAGGGTCTGGTGATATCGCGGAATTAGCGTATGTATATCCGAGTGACAGTGAGCGTTTGCAGCAGGTAACAAAAAACCAACTTGATAAGTACGTAAAATCAATTTATTTTGGGCAAAAGCTAGACGATAACTGTAAAATGATTACACAGACAGCAAATTATTCGATGTATAATGTGTATGACACGAGAGTAGATTCTAATTTTTTGGAACTCACAGGAAAGATGCCCGATAATTACTGGATTTATCTGCGTAGTAATTATCAGAGTATACAGGAAAGTGCCAGTGTATCGAATCAGTTTATGCTGTATGTCGGAATGATTGTGATGATTGCCGGCGTATTTATTATGTATTTTGTCAGCAATCAATATACGAAGCCGATTCTGCGCCTGGCAGCTCATGCAAAAAATATGCAGAAACTTGACTTTTCAACTCGTTATAAAGATAACCGTGATGATGAAATCGGAGTGCTTGGCAACAGTATGAATGCTTTGTCAGACCGCTTGGAGAAAACCATTTCCGAATTAAAGACAGCGAATAATGAATTGCAGCTGGATTTACAGAGGCGTTCGGAGCAGGAGCAGATGCGGCAGGAATTTTTGGCGAATGTTTCGCATGAACTGAAGACGCCGATTGCTTTGATTCAGGGATATGCAGAAGGATTGCAGGAAAATATTAATGATGATGCAGAAAGCCGTGAATTTTACTGTGAAGTCATTGTGGACGAGGCTGACAAGATGAACAAGATGGTAAAAAAACTACTGAGTTTAAATCAGTTAGAGTTTGGAAATGACCAGGTTCATTTTGAACATTTTGACTTGCGAAGTGTAATTCAGTCGATAGTAAATTCCTCTGATATTTTGTTCCGTCAGAAAGAAGTTACGTTGTCATATCATCCGGATGAGGAACCAATTATGGTTTGGGCAGATGAGTATATGATTGAGGAGGTTGTCAGCAATTATGTGAGCAATGCACTTAATCATGTGAAATACGAGAATAAAATTGAAATTAAGACGATTCGGAAAGGTGACCATGTATGCACCAGCGTATTCAATACCGGAGATCCGATTCCGGAGGAAGATATGGATAAAATCTGGTCGAAATTTTACAAAGTGGACAAGGCAAGGACAAGAGAATATGGTGGCAATGGAATTGGCTTATCTATCGTAAAAGCCGTTATGGATGCCCATAATCAGAAGTTTGGTGTGAAAAATTATGACAATGGTGTCGAATTTTGGTTTGAACTTGACGTGAAAAGTGTTGATTGATGGACGGGATATGTGCTATAATAAATAAACTGGATTTAATTGTAAAAGGAGGGGTTTTTTGAGACAGATACGTTTTTTATGTGCCGTTTTGGCTGTGTCCGTTCTATCCCTTACCGGATGTGCGGATATAAAAAATTTGTCTGAGGAGCAGGAAAATGAAATTGCGGAGTACGCAGCAGGTGTTTTGCTCCAAAATTCTGACAAATATCCGTACCGGCTTATCGCAAAAGAAGAAAAAGAGGTTACAGAAACGCCGACACCGATGCCGGCGACACCGACACCAACATCGGCAGCTGCACAGGCATCAGACGCACCACAGGAATCGCAGCCGGAACAGACAGCAGCTACACCGGAAGATTCCAAAAAGGAAGTATCGTTAGATGATTTATATCATCTGAAAGGTGTTTCGATTTTGTATACTTCTTATCGTCTGGCAGATAAATACGGAAGTTCACAGATTCGTGCCGAACAGGGGAAAAAACTACTTGTTGCAGAGTTTTCACTAAAAAATAATTCCGGTGCGAAAAAAAAGGTTAAACTGATTGACAGACGAAAAATCACCTATCAGCTGAATGTGGACGGAACAACTTATTCTCCACAGATTAGTTTATTGGAGAATCAACTGGATTATTTGGAAACTGTGATTGCGAAAGGAAAGTCACAGAAGGCAGTGTTAGTATTTCAGGTAGATAAAAATGCGACAAACGCTTCTACAATTGATTTGTCGATTGAAGAAGGGAATAGTAAAGCATCAGTGAAAATGAAGTAGGAGGCGTTTATGTATCAGGAAAAAAAAGAAGTCATTTTAGTTACCGCAGAACAAGAACGGCGCAAAGTCAGAACCCTTCATACAATGGGGTTGGATGCAGATGCCGGTCAGTTTGATGATATTGATGACATGGAGTAAGGAGGAGAGAGACAATGGCAGTAGAAACAGGAATTTTATTAGAGAGTGGTACCAATGAGCTTGAATTATTGGAGTTTGTGGTTGGTAATCAGCATTATGGAATCAATGTGGCAAAGATTAATGAACTCTGTCCGTATCAAGAGCCAACGATGGTGCCGAATGCACATGAGTACATAGAGGGAATCTTCATGCCGAGAGAACGGCTGATTACCGTAATTGATTTGGCGAAAGCGTTAGGTGTTCAGCCAAGCGCTGACACATCTCATGATATGTATATTATTACGAATTTTAACCGTCTACACACAGCGTTTCATGTTCAGCAGGTGCTTGGTATTCACCGTGTATCATGGAAAGACATCGCAAAACCGGACTCTACCATTAGTGGAAATGGTAAAGGGGTAGCCACCGGCATTACAAAGATTAACGGAAGAATAATTATTGTTCTTGACTTTGAGAAAATTGTTACGGAAGTTAATCCGGAAACGGGACTTAAGCTGTCTGAGATTGAGGCAATGGGTGAGCGCTCCCGTATTGATTACACAATCCTTCTTGCGGAGGATTCACCGCTGCTTCTTGAGATGTTGAAGAAATGCTTAACAAAGGCTGGCTATTCACATTTGATTCCAACAAGCAACGGACTGGAAGCATGGAACACTTTGGACCGCATGATGAAAGATGGTGCGGTGATTGGAAAAGATATTTCACTTGTTATTACGGATATTGAAATGCCACAGATGGATGGACATCATCTGACCAAGAAAATTAAAGAAGACCCTAGATTTGAAGGACTTCCGGTTGTTATTTTTTCATCTTTGGTAAATGATGAGATGAAACGTAAAGGAGAGGCACTTGGTGTAGATGCCCAGCTTTCTAAACCGGAGATTGGCAGATTGGTTCATCAGCTGGACCTTTTGCTTAAATAAGAAGTTTGTGCTTTGGCAAGAGGAGGTGTGACATTTGACCTTATGTAGAAAATGTGGAAAAGAAATTCCGGATGGCGAAGAATTGTGTGAAGACTGTAAAAATGAAGAATCACAGATGGATGAGGCTTATTTGGAAGAATTGATGCAGAGCATGAGTGATGAAGAGAAAGAACCGGAAAATGCAGGTGAACCGGCACCCGTTATGGACGAACAGGTGGAGGAGAAACCGGCAGAAGAAGCTTCTGATGGAGAAGCGGATGTAAATGAACTTTTGACACTGCTTTCGCAGGATTATGAAGATTATGATGAGCCGGATTCCGCAGTGCAGCCGGAGGAGGAGGTTCAAACAGCAGAGCCTATGGATGAAAGTCCGGCTGAGACTTCTCTTTTTCGGGAAGATGATGAGGAAAGCGTATTTGCCGATGATGCAGATGCTTTATCTGTAGATGATATTTATGATGATGCACTTTCTGCTGTGGATTACAGTGAGGCAGATGAGGCACCGGAATTTCCTGAAATTGAGGAAGAATTTGTTCCGCAGATGGATGAAGATGCCGGTGATGATTTTGGTGATTTGGCGCTGGATCCTTTGGTATTGGATGATAGTGAAGCGGCTGGTGTGTCCGGAGAGCCGTTGGCGGTTTCAGATGACACAGAGGCAGATGTACAAGATATAAAGCAGGAGAAAGAGAAAAAAGACGGTTTCTTTAAACGTATTTTTGGTAATATCATTACGGAACAGTCCGCAGAGGAAGAAGCCAAAGAGCGTGAGAAAGAGCAGGCTGACGCTGAAGAGAAGAAAGCGGCGAAAGAGGAAAAGAAACAGCAGACAGCAGAGGAAAAGGCAGCAAAAGCAGAGCAGGCAAAAGAAGAAAAAGAAAAAAAAGCAGCAGCAAAGGCAGAACAAGCGGCAGCAAAAGCGGCAGAAAAAGAAGAAAAGAAACGATTAAAAGCCGAGCAGGAAGCTAATGAAGTGGTTGGCAGAATTAATCCGGTTGGTGCTGCGATTGTTATGGTATTTTTCGGACTTCTCTGTGTAGCGGTTGTGTTTGGCAGTCAGGCACTTTCTTATACGACATCCGTAAAAAGTGCGGAGAGTTCTTTTGAACAGCGGGATTATAAGAACGCCTATGATTCTTTGGCAGGAGTTTCTGTTTCGGATTCGTCGAAAGAACTCAAACAGAAGGTGCGTATGTGTATGCAGCTCCAGCGTGAGTATGATGCTTATCAGAATTATTATAAGATGAAGATGTATTTGGAATCCTTGGATTCTTTGATTGGCGGAATTCGTCTTTATGATGCAAACAAATCAAAAGCGGAGCAGTATGATATGCTCAGCCAGTACAATGAATTGGAGAGTAAACTCGCAAATCAATTATACAATGAGTTTGGTGTCAGTGAATCACAGGCACGAAATATTATTGCTTCCGAGACACAAAAGGAATACACAGACCGCTTGCAGGCGATTCTTTTGCAGTGGCAGAAGAGAAATGAAGCGGATGAGAGATAATGAAAAGATAGCTGACCGGTTTTTCGGTCGGCTATTCTAATACAATGACAGAGGTGATACAAAACGATGGTAGCAATTGTAGACTACGATGCAGGAAATATTAAAAGCGTTGAGAAGGCGTTACAATATATTGGGGAACATCCGGTGATTACAAGAGATGTGAAAGAAATTAAGAAAGCAGACCATGTAATTGTGCCGGGAGTTGGTGCGTTTGAGGATGCGATGGAAAAGATGAACCGCTATGAACTGGCAAAAGTGCTGCAGGATGTGGCGGCATCCGGTACGCCGATTATGGGCATTTGTCTCGGACTACAGTTGTTTTTTGAGCGAAGCGATGAGTCAGAACATGATGTAAAAGGACTTTCACTTCTCCCCGGTGAAATTGTAAGATTTCCGGAAAAAGAAGGATATAAAATTCCGCATATGGGATGGAACTCTTTGAAAATCAATCCGAATTCAAAACTGTTAAAAGGAATTCCGGAGGATGTGTATGTGTATTTTGTTCATTCGTATTATTTAAAAGCCAAACATATCGAAGATGTAGCCGCTACAACGGATTATATTGTTCCGGTACATGCGGCAGTGGAACATGACAATATTTTTGCAACTCAGTTTCATCCGGAGAAGAGCGGAGATGTTGGGCTGGAAATTTTGAAGAATTTTGTTTCCATATAGAATAAGACGAAGATAGGAGGAATTTCGGTGTTTACGAAAAGAGTAATTCCATGTTTGGATGTAAATGAGGGAAGAGTGGTAAAGGGAGTTAATTTTGTTAATTTGATTGATGCGGGAGACCCGGTTTCAGTTGGTGCTGCTTATGGAAAAGCAGGAGCAGATGAATTGGTTTTTTTAGATATTACAGCATCGAGTGATGCAAGAGAGATAAAGGCGAACATGGTTCGAAAAGTGGCGGAAACCGTGTTTATTCCATTTACGGTAGGCGGCGGAATTCGCACGATTGAGGATTTTCGTATGATTTTGCGCGAGGGTGCGGACAAGGTTGCAGTGAATTCAGCGGCAATTTTAAATCCGACACTTGTATCGGATGCTGCGGATAAATTTGGAAGCCAATGTGTCGTTGTTGCGATTGATGCCAAAAGACGGGCAGACGGCAGTGGATGGACAATCTACAAAAATGGCGGCCGCGTGGATATGGGAAAAGATGCCGTGGAATGGGCAATGGAAGCAGAGCGCTTAGGTGCCGGCGAAATTCTTTTGACCAGCATGGACTGCGATGGAACAAAAGATGGTTATGATATCGAACTGACACGGACGGTTTCTGAAAATGTATCGATTCCGGTTATTGCTTCCGGCGGCGCAGGAACGAAGGAACATTTTTATGATGCCCTTACGGAAGGAAAAGCGGATGCAGTTTTGGCAGCTTCGCTATTTCACTTTAAAGAACTTGAAATCGTTGAATTGAAAAAATACCTGCAAGAGCGGGGAATCAGTGTACGGTTATAAAAGAGGGAGGTTGTTATGAGTGCTTTGACAGGTGAGTGGGAGCGTGCATTGCACGAAGAATTTTCCAAAGAATATTATAAAAACTTATTCTTTTTTATTCGGAAACAATATAGTGAGACAATTGTATATCCAAAGGCAGATGAAATTTTTACAGCCTTTCATCTTACGCCACTTGAGAAGGTTAAGGTTGTGATTTTGGGACAGGACCCTTACCATAATGAAGGACAGGCGCATGGGCTTTGCTTTTCGGTGAAACCACAGGTGGCAATTCCACCGTCTCTTGAAAATATTTACAAAGAACTGCATGATGATTTAGGCTGCAAAATTCCAAGCCACGGTTGTCTGACTTCGTGGGCAAAACAAGGTGTTCTACTTTTGAATACGGTGCTTACGGTTCAGGCACACAAGCCGATGTCACACCGTGGTGTCGGCTGGGAAGAGTTTACGGATGCGGCAATTGCTAAATTAAATACGCAGGATAGACCAATTGTATTTATTTTATGGGGAAAGCCGGCACAGGAAAAGGCGAAAATGTTGACAAATCCGAAGCACCTTGTGCTGAAAGCACCTCATCCAAGCCCTTTGTCGGCGTACCGAGGATTCTTTGGCAGTAAACCTTTTAGCCAGACAAATGATTTTTTGATAAAGAATGGAGAAGTTCCAATTCAGTGGGAGATTCCTGAAAAAATAGAAAATGAATTTTGAATAAGACTCAACTGGATGAGTCTTATTTCATATAGTGAAATATGGCTTATTTTATATGGATATCAGTGAATGTTTTCATAGCAAAACGGCCTTTCTAGTGTTTCCTGATTTGAAATTTTGATATCATTAAAAAATTGTAAAAAAATGAAAAAAACTTCTTGATATATGTGATAGGTTTATGTTACACTAATGATAAGTATAGAATTATACTAATCTTGTAACAAATTAAACTAAAAGGATTAAAAGACTGGAGGAATATGATGAGGAGATTAAAGCGAAGTTTTTGGGCAAAAGCAGCAGTTGCTGTGGCGTCAATCGCAATTGCAATCGGGGTAATTGGCGGAATTTCATTTGCGTCAAATAATCAGCCTTTTTTGGGAGATTGCATTGAGTACGGAATTGTTTGTAATTATCTGAATCAGACAGCAGATATGGAGACAAACTTTGCCGTAGGTAAGTACCAGGGGAATGGTCATTGGAACGGAAACACGATTTCTGAGAGCAAAGCAAATGCTTCCGGAGAGGTTCGGATTGGAGAAGTTGTAGGAGAGACGAAATTCCGTGGGACGCCTTATGTAGTAGTAAAGGAAAGTGTGAAAGATGAAGTTAAAGCAATGCTTGCATCTGTTTCAAGCTATGCAGAATCTGTTGTGAAAAAGGCAGATTACACAACACCAAAAGATGTTAAGGACATGAACAATTATCATGTAGACATTACAGGAATTGATGAAGAAGTTGTATATGTGGATGCGGATGCTATGGTTGAAAATATCACTGCAGGGAAAATTCAGAATGGTGGTGTTAAGGTCACATTGCGAGCAAATCAGTCCTTAGTATTTAATGTATCATTGAAAGATGATGTTCGCATTCCGGAATATAAGATTACTGTAAAAAATGGAAGTAAAACACACGAGGAAATGGCAGAGTCTGTTGTGTGGAATATGCCTTATGTGACGAATTTGAATTTGAACTCAGATGGTATGAGAGCTACGATAATTGCGCCAAAAGCTTTTGTGAATTTGAGTACTACATCCGAAGGATGGCTGGTATGTGATACTGTTGTCAGCAATTCTGGCGAATGGCATATGATTTCAAAGAAAATCCCGAAAGTGACACAAACGCCAAAAGTGACACCAACACCAACGCCGAAAGTGACAGCGACACCGACACCAAAAGTGACAGCAACACCAACACCAAAGGTAACGGCGACACCAACACCAAAAGTAACGGCGACACCGACACCAAAAGTGACAGCAACACCAACACCAAAGGTAACGGCAACACCAACACCAAAGGTAACGGCGACACCAACACCGAAGGTAACGGCGACACCAACACCAAAGGTAACGGCAACACCGACACCAAAAGTAACGGCGACACCGACACCAAAAGTAACGGCGACACCAACACCAAAAGTGACGGCGACACCAACACCAAAAGTAACGGCGACACCAACACCGAAGGTGACAGCGACACCAACACCAAAAGTGACAGCAACACCGACAGCAACACCAACGGCAACGCCGACAGCAACACCAACGGCAACGCCGACAGCAACACCAACGGCAACGCCAACAGTTACACCAGAGGTAACACCAACGGCTACTCCGGGTGATGATGCGACACCGACACCGGAAGTGACAGCAACAGCTACTCCAAACTTGTTTGATTTTGATGAAGACACACCGAGAGCAAGTAAAGAGCTGACAGACCCGGATACACCAAAAGCATCAGCAACAAGTAAGAAAACAACTACTTTGCTTGACGAAGATGTACCATTATCTGATTCCGCACCGGAGACAGGAGATACAACAAATCTTTTGTTCCCTATGATTGTTATGGGATTGTCTGTATTAGCAATTTTCGGGGTAATTGTATTTAGAAAGAAAATGAACTAAGTTAAGAAGTAAATGAAAAAGAATCTGCAAAATGATTCAAAATATAATAAGGAGTTTGCTAAGGCAGGCTCCTTATTTCTTACAAATAAAAAGGAGCCTGCCTTTTGGCAGACTCCTAAATTGTGATTCTTTTTATTTGTTTAAATTCTCATTCGCTGTTGCTAACATCAGTTTGATACGATTTAACTGATTTACTTCGCTGGCGCCGGGATCATAGTCAACGGCTACAATGTTGGCATCTGGGAATGCCTTTCGAATCTGTTTGATAACACCTTTACCAACGACATGGTTTGGCAGACAGCCAAATGGCTGAGTACAAACGATGTTTGGCACATTGCTGTGAATCAATTCAATCATTTCACCTGTGAGAAACCATCCCTCACCGGTCTGGTTACCGTTAGATACGAAAGGTTCTGCATATTTAGCCAGTACGTGAATCTCAGGTGGTGCCTCAAAACGTTTGCTCTCAGCAAGTGCTTTGCAGTATGGCTTGCGGAACTGATTTAACAGCCAGATAGCAGCATTTCCAAGCCACTTACTGGTTTTCTTAAAGCCAAGATGGTCAGCCTTAAATTCACTATCGTAAGCACTGTACATAAAGAAGTCAAGCATATCCGGACAGACTGCTTCAGCACCTTCAGCTTCCAAGAGTTCGACAACATGATTGTTGGCTGCAGGGAGATATTTAACTAAAATCTCACCAACGATTCCAACACGTGGTTTTTTCTTTGTTTCATCTAATTCTATTTCATCAAATTCCTTCACGATTTGTTTGATATTTTTCTTAAGTTCCGACTGCTTTGGTTTTTTTACAGCCTCAATACAGACTTTTTTCCATTTATCGTGAAGAGCGTTTACGGAACCCGGTACTTTCTCGTAAGGGCGGGTGTGGTATACGACGCGCATAAACAAATCACCGTAGATTAAGCTGTGAATAGCGGCTTTTAGCAATCGATAATTGATGTCAAAGCCGGAGTTTGTTTCCACGCCGGCACTTAATGAGATAACCGGAATCTGTTCCATGCCTGCTTTTTTTAGTGCACGGCGGATAAAGCCGATATAGTTCGTTGCACGGCATCCACCACCGGTCTGAGTAATGATTAAAGCAGTTTTATTTAAATCGTACTCGCCGGATAACAATGCTTTCATGAACTGTCCGACTACAAGAAGAGACGGATAGCACGCATCATTATTTACATATTTTAAGCCATAATCCAATTCGCCTACGCCGGTAGGAAGCTGGACAAGATTATAACCACAGGCGGCAAGAGCCGGCATTAAAATGTCAAAATGAATTGGTGACATCTGTGGTGCTAAAATCGTGTAACTTTTACGCATTTCCTTTGTAAATTCAACTCGTTTATAGGCCGAATTTTGGGGAGATGACTTAATTCCCTTGCGTTCGCGGTCTTTCACGGCGGAAATAAGCGAACGGATACGAATTCTTGCGGCACCTAAGTTGTTGACCTCGTCAATTTTAAGAACCGTACAAATTTTATTGGAACTTGTCAAAATATCATTGACCTGGTCGGTTGTTACTGCGTCAAGTCCACATCCAAAAGAGTTAAGCTGAATCATATCCAGATTGTTCTGGGTACGTACAAAACTGGCAGCGGCATAAAGTCTGGAATGATACATCCACTGATCCATCGCAATCGTTGGACGGTCAACTTTTCCTAAATGGGAAATACTGTCCTCAGATAATACCGCAATGTCGTAAGATGTAATCAATTCCGGAATACCGTGATTGATTTCCGGGTCAATATGGTAAGGACGACCGGCTAACACAATACCGCGCTTGTTGTTATCTGCCATCCATTTTAATACGCGTTCGCCCTCTAAGCGGATATCATTTCTTGTTTTTTGCAATTCTTCGTATGCCTTGTGGGCAGCTTTTCGAATCTCGCCGGCATCAATATTATTTTCTTTGCCGAGATAGCGTACTAACTCATCGGCAAGAATTTTATCGCTTTCAAAGGAGACGAATGGATTCTGGTAGGTAATCGATTCATCTGCCAATTCTTCTACATTATTTTTGATATTTTCTCCATAAGAAGTGACAATTGGGCAGTTGTAGTGGTTGCCCGCTTCATCAAATTCTTTGCGCTCGTAAGGAACACAGGGGTAAAAAATGTACGAAACGCCCTGGTTTAACAGCCATGAGATATGTCCATGAGCTAACTTTGCCGGATAACATTCCGATTCGCTTGGAATCGATTCGATACCAAGTGAATAAATGTTTCGGTTGGAAGCCGGTGAAAGAACGACTTCGTAGCCAAGTTCCGTAAAGAAAGTAAACCAGTATGGATAATTCTCATACATATTTAACACGCGTGGAATTCCGACCTTGCCGCGATATGCTTTGTCCGCAGATAATGGTTTATAGTAGTCAAAAAGACGCTTGTTTTTATAGGCGTAAAGGTTTGGAACGTCACGGTTTGTCTTTTCTTTGCCAAGGCCACGTTCACATCGGTTACCGGACACAAACTGACGGCCACCGGTAAAGCGGTTTATTGTAAGGAGACAATGATTGGTACATCCCTTACATCTTGTCATGGAACTTTCAAATTTTAATTCGATAATGTCCTGTAAAGAGAGCATGGAAGAAATTTCTCCATCTTCGTAATGCTCACGGGCAATCAGTGCGGCACCAAAAGCGCCCATGATACCGGCAATGTCAGGGCGAATTGCCTGACATCCGGAAACACGCTCAAAACTTCGTAATACCGCATCGTTATAGAAAGTACCACCCTGAACAACTACGTTTTTACCGAGGTCTTTCGGGTCTGTTAATTTAATTACCTTTAACAGGGCATTTTTAATAACGGAAATAGCAAGTCCGGCAGAAATATCTGCGACTGTAGCTCCTTCTTTTTGTGCCTGTTTTACTTTAGAATTCATAAATACGGTGCAGCGGGAACCCAAATCGATTGGGTTTTCGGCAAACAGAGCCAGTTTTGCAAAATCTTTTACTTCATAATTCAACGAGCGTGCAAACGTCTCGATAAAAGAACCACAGCCGGAAGAGCAGGCTTCATTTAACTGTACCTGGTCTACGGAGTGATTTTTGATTTTAATACATTTCATATCCTGACCGCCGATGTCCAGAATACAATCAACATCCGGGTCAAAGAAAGAAGCAGCGTAATAATGGGAAACGGTTTCAACTTCACCTTCATCTAACATCAAAGCGGATTTAATCAGTGCTTCGCCGTATCCGGTTGAACAGGAACGCACAATTGTGGCACTTTCCGGGAGCAGTTCATAAATTTCCTTAATTGCTTTAATTGTCGTTTTTAGCGGGCTTCCGTTATTGTTATCATAGAATGAGTACAGAAGAGAACCATCCTCACCGACAAGAGCTACTTTAGTTGTTGTTGAACCGGCATCTACGCCAAGAAATACATTTCCTTCGTAAGTGGAGATATCTCCCTTCTTTACACTGTGTACGTTATGTTTCTCGATAAATTCATTGTAATCAGTTTCATCTTTGAAAAGAGGCTCCATACGAGTCACTTCAAATTCAATTTTGATTTCGCCGGAAAGCTTCTTTAATAAAGCACCGATTGTTGTGGCACCTTTTTCCTCCGAGTTCATGGCTGCTCCACTTGCGGCAAAAAGATGGGAATTTTCCGGTGCAATAATGGCATCTCCGGTTAAATTAAGAGTGCGGATGAATGCCTGTTTTAATTCTGTTAAAAAGTGCAGCGGACCGCCGAGAAAAGCAACGTTACCGCGAATCGGTTTTCCACAGGCAAGACCACTGATTGTCTGGTTTACGACAGCCTGGAAAATGGAAGCGGCAAGGTCCGGTTTCGATGCGCCCTCATTTATTAAAGGCTGAATATCAGTCTTTGCAAATACACCGCATCGTGCGGCAATCGGATATAAAGCCTGGTAATCTTTTGCATAGGTATTTAATCCGGCAGCGTCTGTTTTTAATAAGGTAGCCATTTGATCGATAAAAGAACCGGTACCGCCGGCACAGATACCGTTCATTCGCTGCTCAATACCATCGGTAAAGTAAATAATTTTTGCATCCTCACCACCAAGTTCAATGGCGACATCGGTCTGAGGAGCGTAACTTTTTAAGGAAGTAGCAACGCTCACAACTTCCTGCACAAATGGAATGTCAAGGTGCTTTGAAATGGAAAGACCACCGGAACCGGTAATCATCGGTGCGATGTCACAGTCACCAAGTTCGTTGTAAGCACGTTCCATAATTGCACGTAAGGTTTCCTGGATATTTGCGTAGTGACGCTCATAGGCAGAAAACAGTATGTTATTGTTATCATCCAGCACAGCAATTTTTACTGTGGTTGAACCAATATCGATACCTACTCGTTTCATAAGTACCTCCTAAAGTTTCCTATTAAAATCATTTTTTGTTATCTAATTATCGAAACCTTATTATACGACAAAAAGAATGGTTTTGCAACAAAATTAGAAAGAACAAATGGCATTGTTTTGAATAGGATAATAAAAAAAGGCAGGAATCTGAAAATGAATCAACGCTTTTGTAATGGAATGATACATGTCATTCGCTCCGGCGATAATCTTTATCAGCTGAGCAGACGCTACCGTGTTCCGCTCGCACTTATTCTGCGGGCAAACCCTTATGTGGATGTGTATAATTTAAGACCGGGACAGGAAATCTGTATTCCGATGCCCTGTGGAAGCGGACCGATAGCAGGACGGGGAATGCAGCAGGAAAATGTGGAGACAACCGAGCAGGAGACAGAGAAAGAGGATTATGAGGAGGAAAAGAATGCACAGGCAGAGGAAGAAAAAGAGGTGTCTTGTGTCTATCGTGCAGACGGAACAAAAAGCCTCGGAGCCATTTTAAATGAGTGCGGTGTAACGATGGCAGAATTTTTTGAAATGAATAATCCGGAGCAGATTATTATCGCGGCAGATGTCCTTTTTGAAGTGCCAAAGAAGGTTTGACAAAGGTTATTAGAACCTTTATAATGAAATGGATTAGTCAGACTCGGCGATGCCTTGTTTTCGGGGAATCGCCGTTGTCTTTGAAAGGAAGGTGAACAAGCATGATTTCCATTTACAAAACCATAGAAGACGATATGGTGGTGTTTGATAAAATAGAAGAGGGTTGTTGGATATCAGCCATTCACCCAAATGAGGAAGAATTGGCTTTTTTGGAGGAAGAAACCGGGATTGATTTGGATGATTTACGGGCGCCTTTGGATGATGAGGAGCGTTCCCGTATCGAGTTGGAAGATGGATACAATATGATTTTGGTGGACATTCCTTCGCTTGATGAGAAAGACCGGTATGTCACGATTCCTCTTGGTATTTACATGACAAAGGAGCATATTATTACGATTTGTCTGGAAGAATCACCGGTTTTGAAAGCATTTGTAAACCGTAGAGTACGCGAGTTTTACACATTCAAAAAGACTCGCTTTGTATTCCAGATTTTGTATCGCAATGCTGCTTCCTACCTGCGTTATCTGCGTATTATTGACAGAAAAAGTGACCAGATTGAGGAAAAACTGCATATTTCCCAGAAAAACAGTGAGTTGATTGAACTTTTGGAACTGGAAAAAAGTCTGGTTTATTTTACCACTTCCCTGCGCTCAAATGAAGTCGTTTTAGAGAAACTTCTGCGGACGGAGCGCGTTAAAAAATATCCGGAAGATGAGGACTTATTGGAAGATGTCATTATCGAGAATAAACAGGCGATTGAAATGGCAAATATATACAGTGGAATTTTAAGTGGAATGATGGATGCGTTTGCGTCTGTTATATCCAATAACTTAAATATTGTAATGAAGTTCTTGGCAACGGTTACGATTGTTTTATCAATCCCGACGATGATTGCCAGTTTCTTTGGAATGAACTTTGATAATATTCCACTTGGACATTCGCCGTTTGGATTTTTTACCATTATTGTTTTAACGCTTATTATTTCCGGTGTTGTGGCGTTGTTGTTCCGCAAAAAAGATTTGTTTTAATAGGGAAAAGACGATTGTTGAATGGAGGTTAAAAAAGAACTATGAGTTTATTAGACCGATTGGAGAGAACACGGTTTGGAAAATTTGGCATTCCGAATCTGATGCGGTATGTCATTGGAGTTAATATTGTCGGAATTCTGATTAGTCTTGTGAATCCGATGTTTTATTATTCGTATCTGAGTTTGGATATTGCAAGTATTCTGCATGGACAGGTTTGGCGTATTTTTACCTTTGTGTTAAGCCCATCCGGACAGTTTGGCGGTACCGGCATGGTTAGTTTATTGTGGTTTGCAATCTGGATTTTTGTGTATTATTCGATTGGAACAAATCTGGAGCGCATGTGGGGAACTTTCCGCTTTAATTTGTTTTATTTTGGCGGACTTTTACTGGTTGTAATTATGACATTTGTTTTTTATCTGTTTTTACAACTTGGGTTAGTGCCAAATGCTGCAACTGCTTATACGGATTATATGCTTTCCGCCAATATTATGGATGATTTGAACCAGACGATGTTTTTAGCGTTTGCCTTTGCTTTCCCGGATGCACAGTTCCTTGTGTATTTTATTATTCCGGTTAAGGCAAAGTGGCTGAGTATTGTATATCTTTTGATGGATGGCTATATGTTTGTCCGCTATCTGATGAGTGGATATTATTATTCGGCAGCGGTGATTTTGGTTCTTTTATTAAACTTTTTTATCTTCTATTTTATGGGACGTGGTTCTCTTACGCCAAAGCAGGCGTACCATCAGAAGAAGAGAAAGATGGAATATAAGAAAAAAACAGCACCCACACAGGGAAGTGTACCAAGGCATCATTGTGTGATTTGTGGCAGAACGGATGTGGACTCTCCGCAGTTAGAGTTCCGTTACTGCTCCAAATGTGAGGGAAACTATGAGTATTGTTCAGAGCATTTATTTACCCATGAGCATGTGCATCATTAAAAGGAGGAAGGAGTCGGAAAATGGGATTGTTTGGTATTGCGACAAATAGTGTACAAATGTTAGTGTTAGTAGCGGTTTTAACCGTGGCAGTTTTTGCTGTTTTGTATTTTGAAAAATTCCGCTATGAAGTAGAAGGAATTCGGATTTACCGCAAAGACAGCAAAAAGTCATGGACTAATCTACTGCTTGTATTAGCGGCAGCGCTGCTTGTAAAACTGATTTTTGCGGCAGCGTATGAAGGACATGGAACGGATATGACCTGCTTTAGTGCGTGGTCGGATATGATTTTTAAAGATGGATTCTGGAATTTCTATCATTCGGATTCTTTTACGGATTATCCGCCCGGATATATGGCAATGCTGTGGGGCATTGGGGCTCTGCGCAGCATCTTTAATCTGGATGTTGCAACAGGAGCCGGAAGATGTGTTATTAAACTGATTCCGATTTTGTTTGATCTTGGTGCAGGGGCACTGCTTTATAAGATAGCAAAGAGAAAATTTTCTGAAGGTTCTTCTCTTATTTTGTCAGCGACATACGTGCTCAGTCCGGTCGTTGTTCTGGATTCTTCGGCATGGGGACAGGTGGATGGTGTATTTACCTTTTTCCTGTTGCTTGTCTGCTATCTGTGCATGGAAGAAAAGCGTATTTTTGCGTATTTTGCTTTTGTTGCCGGAGTTCTTATCAAACCGCAGATGATTATGTTTGCTCCGCTTTTGATTTGGACAATTATTGAACAGGTTTTCTTAAAAGATTTTTCAAAAGAAAAAATGTTTCGGGATTTAGTAGGCGGCGTTTTATCTCTTGTGGCAATGGTTGTATTTACCCTTCCGTTTGGTGTGGACAAAGTGTTCAGCCAGTATGTGAATACGTTGGGCTCGTATCCGTATGCGACGATTAATGCATACAATTTCTGGGCGTTGTTAGGACAGAACTGGCAGCCGCAGGCAAATTCATTTTTAGGTGTGTCAGCAAGCTCGTGGGGAACACTCGCAATTTTAGTATCCGTTGCACTGAGTGCCGTGATTTTCTTCCGCTTAAAAGATGATAATTCCCGCTATTTTACAAGCATGGCGGTACTTCTTGCCAATATGTTTTTATTCTCAGTGCGTATGCATGAGAGATATTTATTCCCGGCACTTGTACTTATGTTGGCTGCCTTTTTGGTGAAGCCGACCAAACAGTTATTCTTTACTTATGTGGGATTTTCGGCAATTCACTTTTTGAATGTAGGTCATGTTTTGTGGGCGTATGTCGAGGAAAACGAAAATACGGCACCAAACGGACCGTTAATTGGAATTACGGCAGTCCTTACAATTTTAATGTTTGCTTATTTGATTTATGCTTCTTTTTCTGTTTCGGTTATGGAGGATTTAAAAGAGGTATCCGGAGGAAAGAAGAAAAGGAACACCCTTCCATATCTTGTGAAAAATCCGAAGGTGAAAGAGAAAGAACCGGAAGAAGTCTATAAACAACATATTCATGCGACAAGAAGAATGCCTAAATTTACAAAGTGGGATTATATTGTATTGTTTGGAATTCTTGTATTATACAGTGTATTCGCTTTTCGTGATTTGGGTGATACCAAGGCTCCGGAGACTTACTGGCAGCCGGAAAATGGTAATTCCGAGATTGTGTTAGATCTTGGTAAAGCAAAAGATATCGGAATGATTTATACGTTCCTTGGAGCGAAGGAAGACCGTATGATGACGCTTGAAATGTCAGAGGACGGGAAAAACTATGATATGGTCGGCACGGTCAGAGCAACAAGTGTGTTCTGTTGGGATGCATTAAAGACTTGGGACAAAGAATCTCAGGAAGAGGGCGCGGATGATTATAATCTGGCAAAAGATTACCGTTATATCCGCTTAAGTGTTGATGAAGACCAGCTTTTTGATACCTTTATGCTGAATGAATTAGTGATTCTTGACAAAGACGGAAACTGGATGAAACCGGTCAATGCTTCTGAATATAAGAATTTGTTTGATGAGCAGGATTGTTTTGAGCCGCAGAGTGATTTGCCGGAGACTGTCTGGAAAGCTGAAAAAGCTGGAGAAACCGTGACTTTAGATTTGGGTGCAGATAGTTACTTTAGTATGCTGCGCGGCTACTCTACGGAGAAAGCAAATCAGCGGTTTGAAGTGGAAGTGGCAAAATCGGCAAATGATGGTGAGGAGCCACAGTATCAGAAAGTGGGAACGGTAGTCAGTGGTGAGGCTGATGGCTTTAGCAGACTTTCAGAGGAAAATCAGCAAAATGCCGATACTTATTCTTTTGCCAATGATTCGTACCGCTATATCCGCTTGACAACACTTTCGGATAATACAAGTTTGAATGAACTGGTATTGACGGATACGAATGGAAATACGGTGAAAATCCGTGACCATATTGGCGGAGATTCCTTGTTTGATGAACAGGATGGATACCGAAAGGCAATTACCTTTAGGAGCGGCACTTATTTTGATGAAATTTATCATGCGAGAACGGCTTATGAAATTGCGCATGGAATGAGCAATTATGAGTGGACACATCCGCCTCTTGGTAAAGTATTTATCAGTCTTGGTGTGCGCATGTTTGGCATGAATCCGTTTGGCTGGCGAATTATCGGTGTGCTGTTTGGAATCGGGATGATTCCGTTTATGTACTTCTTTGGCAGGCGTTTGTTCAAAAACCGCACGTGGGCGGCCGGTGCATTGACATTTTTGTTTACTTTTGATTTTATGCATTTTACGCAGACAAGAATTGCTACCATTGATGTGTACGGAACATTCTTTATTATAGCAATGTTCTACTTTATGTATCAGTACAGCCAGACAAGTTTTTATGATACAAAATTGTGGAAGACTTTTATCCCGCTTGGCTTAAGTGCAGTGATGATGGGACTTGGCTGTGCATCGAAATGGACGGCAGTATATGCGTCTGCCGGTCTTGCTGTGTTCTTCTTTGCCATTATGGGCTGGCGTATTTTTGAGTACCATCTGGCGAAGAAAAATCCGACGGGCGAAACAGAAGGAATTGCGCATAAACATATTATTGAAGTATTTAAGAAGAAACTTCTTTTAACCCTTGGTTTCTGTGTGATTTTCTTTGTGTTTGTAGCAGGAACGATTTATGTTGCTTCCTATGTTCCGTTTGAGGACAGTGCAAAGGATAACACCGAGCGCTTCTATGAAGTGACAGATGAGAATTATGAAGGATTTAAATGGGAAAATACATTTGTTTCCGGTCTTGTGGATACACTTCGCGACCACAGTGGAAATCCTGTGGCTGAGACGGTCGGAAAAATGTTGAATAATCAGCATGCTATGTATGAATACCACAGCAAACTGGAGGCTACCCATCCATGGCAGTCAAGCTGGTATGAGTGGCCGACGATGATACGACCGATGTATTATTACTGCCAGACTTTGCGGGATGGTATGAAAGAGGGTATCAGTGCCTTTGGTAACCCGCTTGTATGGTGGGCAGGAATCCCGGCATTGATATTGATTCTTCTGCCATTTGGAAGAAGGCGTTCGAACAGACTTGGAAGCAAAACGTCGCAATGGCTTCAGAGTATCGGCTGTGAATTCTTTGTGTTCCTTGCTTTGTGGAGTGTGTTTGTGAAACAGTCTTCAAGTAATGGAGGCGGTGATTCATGGAAGTTATATGGACCGTTCCTTATTGTGCTTGGCGTGGCGTCGGCTTTGTATATTGCTTACCAGCTTGTGACAAGGGGAGACAAAAAAGCCTTGTTTATGGTATTTGCCTATGCGGTTCAATTATTACCGTGGATTTTAGTGCCGCGCTGTACATTTGCCTATCACTATTTTCCAAGTGTGCCATTTGTCGCCATGATGATTGTGTACGGTATGGTAAAACTTGTGGATGCGGACAAAAAATGGTTCAAATGGTGTATGGTTTATCTGGCAGTTGCCTTTTTCCTGTTCTTAGTTTTTTATCCGGTACTTTCCGGACAGCCGATCTATGAGCAGATGGCAAGAGATGGACTGCGCTGGCTGGAAGGCTGGCAGCTTGTCAGCTAAACAAACGATAGAAAGAAGGATAAAAACGTGAGAAAACTGATTCAAGAGATTCATAACGGGAAAAATATAAAGGAAAATTTAAAACATTATGCGGATATTGCCGTAAAAACATATGTGGATTATGGAACGCTTGAAATGACTTTTTCTGCGTATTCGCTTTTGGAAGATGAAATACAGGTGTTAGATGCGGATGAGAAGGAGAAAATGCTCTCGCAGGTAAAACAGGCGATTGGCTGTTTGGCGGATGAGTCCTGCGATTTCGCGGTACTTGGTGAAAAAATGAATCATCTGCGGGATGAAATTACGGATAAAATGGATGTTTTAACTGCGTACACGGACCGCATGATTTGTTATGAATATGTGTTAAACCGTATGGAATTAAAATATCTTTCCAAGAAAGAATTGTCAGAGAAACTGGCAGCTTTTGAGGAAGAAGAGTACATGAAAATGTTAGAAGGGTATTTGTTTGGCAGTAAAGATCAAAAGGTGGCGCTTGATAAAATTCGTTTGATTATGGGACAGATTCCGGTTCATATGACAAAGAATAAATTGTTTGAGCGGATTGGTGAAGCACTTACGTTATATCAGGATGGCGATAAATCGGCACTGGATGGCTTTTTGTATATGGTGCGTACAAGTGCGATGCTGTATGAGCCAAAGCAGGAAGAAAATCAGTTTCCAGAGATTTTAGAGGCCCTGCAAACGTTTGAACAGACCGATTTTGAGTCATTAGAGGGCGAGAAATACAATCAATTGGTATCACTTTTGGAAAAGACAGCCAAAGAAATTCATGAGATTACGGACTTTTATTATGAAGTGCAAAATGTTGTGAATGGTGTGTATGCCATGGCACTGATTCTTCCTTACCGTGAGAAAATGAGCCGGATTGAAAAAGCGGGAAGAAACGTTTGGCAGGCATTGGCACAAGGAGAGTTAAAAGAAGAACTGTTAGTGCCGTTAGAGGGCAGTATCGAGGAGTGTGTTGAAAAATCCAGTCATTTGGAATCGATTTTATATGAAATCCGCAGTTCTTATAAGAAAGAATTAATGGAAACCGGTCTTGCCGGACAGTTCCACGATTTTGTATTAGTGGCAAATCTTTTGTCAGACAGTTTGTTTATTGACTTGTCGGTATCCGGTGAGGAAGAGGAAAAAGCAGACCTTTCTTACGTGAGAAAATGCACAGATGAATTAGTAAATGAACTTTCCGAGAAGTTAAGCCGGGTGTCAAAACCGGTGAAAAAAGCGATTATGGGACTTGTCCTTGAAAAACTGCCATTGACGTTCCAAAATTCGGATGAGGTACTTGATTATATCCGTGTTAATCTGATGGGATGTCAGGATAAGGCTGAAAAATGTGTGGTACTTACGATGTTAGCAGACTTGATTCGCGAGGAGCAGGAGTGGACATGATATGATTTACTGGTATCAGAATTTATATATGGATGAAACCGTAGAAAAAAATCCGAAACGGTGCAAAAAACGGGTGGAAAAGCGGCGCCCATGGAAAAAGAGTTACGTCGTGCTTACCTTGGCGCAGAATGATAAGAATTTATTTGAGATTATGCAGACGCGCCAGTTGTTTTTTCGCCGCTACCGTCATGTGGATATGTATGTAGTGGCACTGACTTCGGATTATGATGCCGCTGTCGAAATTCTGCAGCAGATTTTAGAAAAAGGATATCGTGAGAATCCGGAATATAACCCAAGGAACGTATTTGCCAAGAAGGAGTTTTATCCGGGTAGAAAGTAACAGAGAAAAGAGGTGTGCCTATGTGGATTTTTTTATTAATACTCAAATGGATTTTCATTATACTTGGCATACTTTTAGGACTTGTTTTACTATTTACGGCTCTTGTTTTATGTGTGCCGGTGCGCTACCGGGCAGCAGGGGATAACCATGAAAAAATCCAGTATTCATTTAAGGTGAGCTGGCTTTTGTCTATTGTTGCCGTGAAAAAGAAAAAAGATTCGGAGCAGATTGTTTTCTCTGTGTTTGGTATTCCGATAAAGAGAATGGGAAATGAAAAACCGGTAAAAAAAACCGTGGTGAAATCAGAGAAAGAAAAAGAGCCGGAACCATTACAGGATAACAAAGAAGAAACAGGCGAGCCGGTTTTGGCAGCGCAGGAAGAAAAAAAGGAACAAAGAAAGGACAAGAAGAAGAGAACTTTTTTCAGGACCCAAAAAGCGAAGAAAATGAAAAGCAAAAAAAACTTTTCATTTCAAGGGCTATCCAGTATAATGAAGTGTGTGAAACAAAACAAGAAACTTTTGAAACGGTTGTATCGGGAAATAAAAGAGTTAGTTAAGTATCTCGCACCGAAAAAGGTGAGAGGGACATTTGCATTTGGAACCGGCGACCCTTCATCGACGGGGCTTGTTACGGGTCTTATCAGTTTGTTCCCGATTGCTTATCAGGAGGGTGTTTATGTTACACCGGACTTTGAGGAAAAAAGACTGGATGCTGATTTTTTTGTAAAGGGCAGAATGAGGGTGATTTATTTTTTACGGCTCTTTTTGAGACTGTATCAGGATAAAGAATTGAAACGAATGTGGAAACAGATTCATAGATTAAAAAAGGAGGCTTTTTAAAATGTCAGAAAATAATTTTACCAACACAGTAGAATCCCTGTTTAAGGGGATGGATGCATTTATCACAACAAAGACCGTAGTGGGAGACGCTGTGCGTTTTGACGATGGAACCATTGTACTTCCGCTTGTGGATGTGAGCTTTGGCGTTGCTGCCGGTGCATTTGCAAACGACACCGAAAAGAAAAACAACGGTGGCGGCGGTATGGGCGGTAAAATCCAGCCAAGTGCCGTGTTAGTAATTAAAGACGGAACGTCCAAACTTGTCAATGTGAAGAACCAGGACGGTATCACAAAGATTCTCGATATGGTACCGGATTTTGTTGACAAATTTGCCGGAAAGAAAAATAAAGAGCAGCCACACGATGCGGGAAAAGATGCGGAATAATCTGTAAGAATTGTGGAAATTTTAAAATTTGTAAAAAAATAAAAATTTTGCTTGCATTATAGTTGGAATTTTGCTAAAATATTCGTGTTGTCGTGTGTGAGAGATATTTTGTTTCATATAGAAGAGACATGCGAAGTTTAAGCAGAAGGAGGTGCTTTTCATGGCTAAATGTGCAGTATGTGGAAAAGGCGTACACTTTGGTAACGCTGTCAGCCACTCTCATAGAAGAAGCAATAAGATTTGGAAATCGAATTTGAAATCTGTTAGAGTAAAGGTGAACGGTGGTACAAAGAAAATGTATGTTTGTACTTCATGCCTTCGTTCTGGTAAAGTGGAAAGAGCGTAGTTGCGGTTTACCCGTACATCATAAAAAAAGAACACATTCTTATACTAGAGTAGGAGAATGTGTTCTTTTTTTAGTCACAGCTTGTGAAGAGATTATAGCCAAGGACAAGACAGGCAATAATAATCAGGATGGCAAGCAGACTGTGCCGCATGAAAAGCATGATGCACATACCGATGCCAATCCAAAACAGAATAAATCCGATTAAGCGTTTCATAAAAGATACCCGCATAGATGTCTTTGTTACTATTCTATGCAGAAAATGGGAAAAGTTTCGCAGTATGTGGATTTGCTTTTTTTTATAGAATAGTGTAAAATAAAAATAATTATGCAGTTATCCGTTAGGGGATACCAGATTGGAGGTTACTATGAAAGGTCAGATGGATACCGAAATGGGCAAAATCTTTGTAGATGAGGATGTATTGGCTAAGTATGCCGGTTCCGCAGCGGTAGAGTGTTTTGGCGTTGTTGGTATGGCATCCGTAAACGTACGCGATGGCTTTGTAAAGTTGTTGAAAAAGGACAACTTGCGTCATGGCGTGAATGTTAGTGTGGCGGATGGCAAGCTGATGATTGAACTTCATATTATTGTGGCATACGAAGTAAGTATTCTTGCGGTTGCACAAAACCTTGTTGATAATGTGAAGTATAAGGTAGAAGAGTATACCGGCATGGAAGTTGGAAAAATTACCGTATGCGTTGAAGGCGTACGCGTGATTAACTAATTTGCCTGTTAAATTGGAGGAGAAAACTGTGATTATAAAAACGATGGATGCCTCTTTTGTAAGAAAGTGTTTTCTTGCCGGGGCAAATGCAATCGATGCAAAGAAGGAAGTAATAAACGATTTGAATGTGTTCCCTGTACCGGATGGTGATACAGGAACCAATATGACGATGACTATTATGTCTGCGGCAAAAGAAGTAGCAGCGTTAGAAAATCCGGATATGAAATCGCTTGGTAAAGCAATTTCCGGTGGCTCTTTACGTGGTGCAAGAGGAAACTCAGGTGTTATTTTGTCGCAATTACTCCGTGGATTCACGAAAGAAGTGTCAAAGGTTGATGAAGTGGATGTCGATGTTTTGACAAAAGCCTTTGAACGTGCTGTAGAATCTGCGTATAAAGCAGTGATGAAACCAAAAGAAGGAACGATTCTTACAGTTGCCCGCGGTGGTGCAGATAAAGCAATTGAGTTAAATGGGCGCACGGATAACATTGCAGAGTTTATGAACAGCGTAATTATGCATATGCGTGATGTGTTAGAACAGACGCCGGAACTTTTGCCGGTGTTAAAAGAGGCCGGTGTTGTGGATTCCGGTGGAGAGGGTCTTGTTACCGTGTTGGAAGGTGCATATACCGCGTTGATTGGCAAGGAAGTGAAAATCGATGTGGAACCGGCTGCCACTCCTGTTAAGAAACCAAGCATGGGAGCAGATGCCGGCGTTGTTGCTGAGGCGGATATTAAATTTGGCTACTGCACCGAGTTTATCATTATGCTTGAAAAGCCATTTGGAAGGAAAGAAGAAATGGAATTTAAGGCATTTTTGGAATCCATTGGTGATTCGATTGTCTGTGTTGCCGATGAGGAAATTGTTAAAATTCATGTGCACACAAACGACCCGGGTCTTGCGATTCAGAAAGCGCTTACCTATGGTTCTCTGACACGCATGAAAATTGATAATATGCGCGAAGAACATCACGAGCGTGTCATCAAAAATGCCAGCGAGATGGCAAAACAGCAGAAACAAGAAGAAAAGAAAGTGGAATTTAAAGAAAATGGTTTTATCAGTGTTTCGGTCGGAGATGGACTTACGGATTTGTTCCATGAACTTGGTGTGGATGAAGTGATTGAAGGCGGTCAGACGATGAATCCGAGTACTGAGGATATTCTTGGTGCGATTGAGAAAATTCCTGCGAAAAACATCTATATTCTGCCAAATAACGGTAATATTATTTTGGCGGCACAGCAGGCAAAGGATTTGACAAAGGATAAGGCGGTTCACGTAATTCCAACGAAAAATATTCCGCAGGGAATTGCAGCAATGATTAACTTTGTGGAAGGATTTACACCGGAGCAGAATGAAGAGGCGATGACAGAAGCACTATCCGAGGTGAAATCCGGACAGGTCACTTATGCGGTAAGAGATACTGTAATTGACGGGAAGGAAATTAAAGCCGGCAATATCATGGGATTGAGCGATAAGACGATTGAGATAGTTGGCACCGATGTAGTGGATACGACAATTGATTTATTAAAAAAGATGATGGATGAAGAATCGGAACTCATTACCATTTATTATGGTGAAGAGGGAACCAAAGAAGATGCAGAAAAAATCGCAAAAGCCATTGAGGGGATTGATGACGAGATGGAAGTCGAGATTCAGTATGGCGGACAGCCGATTTATTACTACTTTGTATCCGTAGAGTAGTGAAATTATAAATACAGATGGAGGATGAATAATGAATATTGTATGTTTGGACTTAGAGGGCGTACTGGTACCTGAAATTTGGATTGCTTTTGCAAAAGCAAGTGGAATCCCGGAGTTAAAAAGAACGACGAGAGACGAACCGGATTATGATAAACTGATGAATTGGCGTCTCGGTATTTTGAAAGAGCATGGACTTGGACTGAAAGAAATTCAGGAAACGATTGCCACGATTGACCCGATTCCGGGAGCAAAAGAATTTCTGGATGAACTGCGCAAAACGACACAGGTTATTATCATCAGTGATACATTTACTCAGTTTGCGGCTCCGCTTATGGAAAAACTGGGATGGCCTACCATTTTCTGCAATTCTCTGGAAGTAGCAGAAAACGGTGAGATTACCGGATTTAAGATGCGAATTGAAAATTCCAAATATACAACAGTAAAGGCATTGCAGTCTATCGGTTATGAAACGATTGCCAGCGGTGACAGCTATAATGATTTGGGAATGATTCAGGCAAGTAAGGCAGGTTTCTTATTTAAGAGTACTGAGCAGATTAAGAAGGATCATCCGGAACTTCCTGCTTTTGAAGAGTATGATGAGTTACTTGCTGCCATAAAAAAAGCATTATAATCAATAGAAAGTGTGACAAAAATGTCAAAACAAATTGGACGTAATGAGCCATGCTGGTGTGGCAGCGGACGCAAATATAAGGTCTGTCACGCCGGTTTTGATGCAAAGATTGAATCTTATCGTGAGAAAGGACACATTGTGCCGCCTCACCACATCATCAAAACACCGGCTCAGATTGAACAAATAAAGGAAAGTTGTAAAATTAACATTGCTATTTTGGATTATCTGGAAGAGCATATTTATGAGGGGATGAATACCAAAGAAATTGATCAAATTGTGTATGATATGACAACCAAAAGAGGCGGAATCCCGGCACCTTTAAATTATGAAGGATTTCCGTATAGTGTCTGTACTTCGGTAAATGACCAGGTATGTCATGGTTTTCCGTCAGAAGATGTCATATTAAAATCGGGCGATATTGTGAATGTCGATTGTTCGACAATCTTAAATGGATATTTTTCAGACTCTTCCCGTATGTTTTGCATCGGTGAGGTGTCACTGGAGAAAAAACGTCTTGTACAGGTAACAAGAGAGTGTGTGAAGAAAGGATTAGAACAGGTCAAGCCATGGGGATTCCTTGGTGATATGGGTCAGGCGGTGCATGATCATGCAGCGGCAAACGGCTACACGGTGGTCCGTGAAATTGGCGGACACGGTGTCGGGCTTGAGTTCCATGAGGAGCCATGGGTTGGTTATCATTCCAAACGAGGCGAAGAGATGCTGTTAGTGCCTGGTATGATATTTACGATTGAGCCTATGGTAAATATGGGAAAAGAAGATATTATAACCGATTCAAAAAATGGCTGGGAAGTTTATACAAAAGATCATATGCCATCGGCACAGTGGGAAATTATGGTGCTTGTGACAGAGGAAGGAAATGAGGTATTGTGTTGGTAGTTTACTGATTTCTTAGGAAATCAAGGAAAAGGGAGGTTTTACTATGTTAATTGGGGAAACAGAACAAAAACGAAGTGTTCATTTTTTTGCTATAATGTTAGCACTGAGTTTGTGTATGCATACGGCATTGTGTATTTTCTTTTATTGTATTGGTGTAACAATTTTATACGTGTTTAATATTGCAAGTGTTGTGATCTATTTATTGTTGCTTTTTTTGGTTTCTCGTGTGAAGCATATGGAGAGATGGATGTTAGTACCATTTGCCGAAGTGCTTGTACATGTACTTTTGTGTAACCTGTGCTTAGGCTGGGGATATGGCTTTTCTTTATATGGTTTTATGCTTATTCCTGTTATTTACTACATTGCCTGTATTTATATGAAGAGCCGCATTGGTGTGGTCACGTCAAGTGTACTTGGTATTTTTGATTTGCTTGTGATTGTTCACTCGGCATCGTCAGCCGGAGAAATTAATAAATTACCGGGTATGTCAAACCATGAGATGCTTGTTATTTTTGCAATTAATGTAGCTATCTGTACCATTTTTCTAATGGCTTATTCTGCATACTTTGTTGTTGCAATACGCAGTGCGACAAATGTGTTGGAGGAGCGGAATGATGAACTTGATTTTATGGTTCATTACGATGCACTCACAAATATGAGAAATCGCCAGAATATGGATGAAATATTTGAGGAATACGAGTGTTATGAAAAAGATTATTGTGTGGTGCAGATGGATTTGGATAATTTCAAACAGACAAACCGTACGTACGGTCATTCCTGCGGAGATGAGCTTTTGATTAATCTTTCTTATCTAATCCGCCAGGCAGTGAGAAACCGTGGTGAAGTGTGCCGCTGGGGCGGTGATGAAGTGTTACTGCTTCTGAAGATGGATAAAAAAAGCGGGTACCGCTTAACGGAAAAAATTCGCAAAGAAATTGCGGACTATGTACTTACTTACCAGCGTCAGCGTGTGTCAGTTACGGCAACGTTTGGATTTGTATACTGCGATGAAAAACAGACAATGAAAGAGCGGATTGCACTTGCAGATTCGCGTTTGAATCAGGGGAAGGAAAAGGGGAAAAATCAGGTCGTGAACTAAAAATGAATTAGTTTTACGAAAAGAAAGGAATTAATACGATGAATGAGTTTCTTGATATTTTCATGGAAGCAGGAGTGGATACATTAAAACTTATCCCGTTTCTTTTTCTTACCTATATTTTAATGGAGTGGCTCGAACACCGCACCGGAAGTCATACACAGGCGGCGATTTTGCGTGCCGGAAAAGCAGGACCGGTATTTGGCGGAATTTTAGGTATTGTGCCACAGTGTGGCTTTTCGGCAGCAGCATCAAATCTGTATTCCGGTGGTTTGATTACGGCGGGCGCTTTGGTGGCTGTCTTTTTGTCTACTTCTGACGAAATGCTTCCGATTTTTATTTCTGAGGCAGTACCTGCATGGACAATCATTAAGATTTTGGCGGTTAAAATGGTAATGGGAATCCTTTTTGGCTTCCTTTTGGACTTTTTGTATCACAGTATCTGGGGCAGAAAAATGAGATACCGGAACATCCATACAATGTGTGAGAGTGAACACTGTAAATGTGATGATGAGGGGATTTTTTTCTCTGCGCTGCGTCACACAATTCACATTACCATTTTTTTGTTTTTGATAACACTTGTTCTGGAAGCTGTTATTGATGGTGTGGGTGAAGAGGCTTTAGCCGGATTTCTTATGGACCGTCCGGTTTTCGGCGAGATTTTGGCGGGGGCAATTGGCATGGTTCCAAACTGTGCGTCGTCCGTAGTCATTACTCAGCTCTATTTACAGAAAGTCATTGGCGCCGGCCCGATGATGGCAGGATTATTTACCAATGCCGGTGTCGGCGCACTTGTTTTGTGCCGCATGAACCGCAAACACGTAAAACAAAACGTCGGTATTTTGTGTTATTTATATGTGGCGGGGGTTGTTGGAGGAATTTTGATTGATTTGCTTGGAATCAATTTTTAATACTTGTTATTAGAGTTTTTAACTGTGGATAAGATAGTGGTAATGTTATTGAAGTTCGTTGTTAGAAAAATCAGACCGGGTTTCAACCTGAGGGACGTTGAAATCCGGTCTGATTTTTCTAATAAAGCAACAATTAAAACATTTCCATATCGTGTTTACTTGACATAAAGCCCCATCTTGCTTTATACTAGGAGATTATGAGGGGAAGTTTACCCTTTTATGAAACGAAATGGAGATGAGAGAGAGAATGAACTACCATATTGCAGTGATTCCCGGAGACGGAATCGGACCTGAAATTGTGGCAGAAGCTAAAAAGGTATTGAATAAAGTGGCAGATACATATGGGCACACATTTGAATACGAAGAATTGTTGATGGGCGGCTGTTCCATTGACGCATACGGCGAGCCTTTGACAGATGAAACCTTAGAGCGTGCAAGAAAAAGTGATTCGATTTTGCTTGGTGCGGTCGGTGGACGAGTCGGAGTGGACAGCTGGTATGAATTGCCACCGGAAAAAAGACCGGAAGCAGGTCTTTTGAAAATTCGTAAGGGACTTGGCTTATTCTGTAATCTTCGTCCGGCAATTCTGTTTGAAGAATTGAGCGGCGCTTGTCCGTTGAAGGAAGAAATTGTAGAAGGTGGTTTTGATTTTATCTTTGCCCGTGAGTTGACGGGTGGTCTTTACTTCGGTGAACGCTATACCAAAGAAATTGATGGCGTGCGCACCGCAGTGGACACTTTAAAATATGATGAAAATGAGATTCGCAGAATTGCTATTCAGGCGTTTGAGATTGCGATGAAGAGAAATAAAAAAGTCTGCAGTGTTGATAAAGCAAACGTATTGGATTCTTCCAGACTTTGGAGCAAAGTCGTCGAGGAAGTCAGCAAGGATTATCCGGAAGTGACATTGACAAATATGCTGGTTGACAACTGTGCAATGCAGATTGTAAGAGATCCAAAACAGTTTGATGTCATTTTGACAGAGAATATGTTTGGCGATATTTTGTCGGATGAGGCAAGTATGGTAACCGGTTCTTTAGGAATGCTTTCTTCTGCAAGTTTAGGTGAGGGAACCTTTGGTATGTATGAGCCAAGTCACGGGTCAGCACCGGATATCGCAGGACAAAATAAGGCAAATCCGATTGCGACGATTTTATCGGCAGCTATGTTACTACGTTATTCCTTTGGACTTTCCAAAGAAGCAGATGCGGTTGAAAATGCCGTCAAGACTGTACTCAAAAAAGGAATGCGTACGATTGATATTATGGATGAAGGTAAGACTTTGCTTGGTACAAAAGAAATGGGCGATGCCATTGCAGCAGAGATTGAATAGGAGGACGACAAGATGAAAAGTGATTCAGTAAAAAAAGGAATGCAGACAGCACCACAGCGTTCTTTGTTTAATGCGCTTGGTTTGACAAAAGAAGAGCTGGAAAAGCCGCTTGTAGCTATTGTCAGCTCTTATAATGAAATTGTTCCGGGTCATATGAATCTGGACAAAATTGTAGAGGCAGCAAAACTTGGTGTCGCTATGGCAGGTGGTACACCAATTGTATTCCCGGCAATTGCCGTTTGTGATGGTATTGCGATGGGACATGTGGGAATGAAATATTCTTTGGTAACCCGTGACTTGATTGCGGATTCAACCGAGTGTATGGCACTTGCACATGCTTTTGATGCGATGGTAATGGTGCCAAACTGTGATAAAAACGTACCGGGTCTTTTGATGGCTGCGGCACGTGTGAATATTCCAACCGTATTTGTTAGCGGTGGTCCAATGTTAGCCGGCCATGTGCAGGGACAGAGAACTTCTCTTTCAAGTATGTTTGAGGCAGTTGGTGCTCATGCGGCAGGCAAAATGACCGAAGAGCAGGTGGATGATTATGTCAGCCATGCTTGCCCGACCTGTGGCTCCTGCTCCGGTATGTATACAGCAAACTCCATGAACTGTCTGACCGAGGCAATTGGTATGGGACTTCAGGGCAATGGTACAATTCCGGCTGTATATTCCGACCGAATCAAACTGGCAAAACATGCCGGTATGCAGGTTATGGAAATGTATAAGAAAAATATCCGTCCACGTGACATTATGTGTGAGAAAGCATTTTTAAATGCGATGACAGTTGATATGGCGCTTGGATGTTCGACCAATACGATGCTTCATCTGCCGGCAATTGCTCATGAAGCAGGCGTAAAACTGAATCTGGATATTGCCAATGAAATTAGTGCAAAGACACCTAACCTTTGTCATCTGGCACCGGCAGGGCACACCTATATGGAACAGTTGAATGAGGCAGGCGGTGTTTATGCGGTAATGAATGAGCTGAATAAGAAGGGGCTTCTTTATACGGACCTTATGACTGTGACCGGAAAGACGGTAGGCGAGAACATTGAACATGTAGTAAACCGTAATCCGGAAGTGATTCGTCCAATTGATAATCCATACAGTGAAACTGGTGGCATCGCCGTTTTGAAAGGTAACTTGGCACCGGATTCCGGCGTTGTAAAACGTTCTGCCGTAGTACCGGAAATGATGGTTCATGAAGGTCCGGCGCGTGTCTTTGACTGCGAGGAAGATGCAATTGCTGCTATCAAGGGCGGTAAAATTGTTGCAGGCGATGTTGTTGTTATCCGCTATGAGGGACCAAAGGGTGGTCCGGGTATGAGAGAGATGCTCAATCCAACTTCCGCAATTGCCGGTATGGGACTTGGCTCTTCCGTTGCTTTGATTACGGATGGACGTTTCTCGGGAGCTTCCCGTGGTGCTTCGATTGGACATGTTTCACCGGAAGCAGCGGTTGGTGGTCCGATTGCTCTTGTAGAAGAAGGAGACATCATTAAGATTAACATTCCGGAAAATACTTTGATGGTAGATGTTTCAGATGAAGAGATGGAGAAGAGACGCAAAAACTGGCAGCCAAGAGAGCCGAAAGTGACAAGCGGTTACTTACGTCGTTATGCCAATATGGTAACAAGTGGCAGCACAGGAGCGATTTTGAAATAATACGATGCGTGTGAGAATAGGGAAACAGACGAAAAGAAAGAGGTGCAAGGTATGCAAATAAATGGGTCACAGATTATGATTGAATGTCTGCTTGAGCAGGGCGTAGATACCATCTTTGGTTATCCGGGAGGTTCTATTTTAAACGTGTACGATGAATTATATCGTTATCAGGATAGAATCCGTCACGTGCTTACCTCTCATGAGCAGGGAGCTTCCCATGCGGCAGACGGTTATGCCAGAGCAACAGGAAAAGTTGGCGTGTGTATGGCAACGAGCGGACCGGGAGCAACGAACTTAGTTACCGGTATTGCAACGGCATATATGGATTCTGTACCGATGGTTGCGATTACCTGTAATGTTACACTTCCGATGCTTGGAAAAGATTCCTTCCAGGAGGTTGATATTGCCGGTGTCACAATGCCGATTACGAAACATAGTTTTATTGTAAAAGATGTAAAGGATTTGGCTGCGGTTATGCGCCGTGCCTTTAAGATTGCACAGACCGGTCGTCCGGGTCCTGTTTTGGTGGATGTAACAAAGGATGTAACGGCTGCAGTGACCGATTTTACACCGCAGACACCGGAATTGATTCAGAGACAGGTTGACACGATTGATGAAAAAGATATCGAAAGCGTAGTCAATGCAATTAAAAAATCGCAGAGACCAATGATTTTTGTCGGCGGTGGTGCCGTAATTTCCGGCGCAGAGAAAGAATTAAAAGAATTTGTCTATAAGGTAGACGCTCCGGTAACGGATACTTTGATGGGAAAAGGTGCATTTGACGGCACAGACCCATATTATACAGGAATGCTTGGTATGCATGGTACAAAGACAGCAAACTTAAGTGTAACTGAATGTGACTTATTGATTGTATTAGGTGCCAGATTTTCAGACCGTGTTACGGGAAATGCAAAGAAATTTGCAAACCGTGCAGAAATTGTTCATATTGATATTGATCCGGCTGAAATTAATAAAAATATTCCGGTGGATTATTCCATTATCGGTGATTTAAAGGCAGTTTTGGAAATCTTAAACCGCAAATTGGAGCAGCACTATCATAAGGCTTGGGTTGATAAGGTTATGGCGAGAAAAGAAGCTTTGCCGCTTTCTTATCACACGGATGCTCTTACAGGACCTTATGTGATTGAGCGAATCAGTGAACTTACCGATAACGAAGCGATTATTACGACTGATGTCGGCCAGCACCAGATGTGGGCGGCACAGTATTATAAATACCGCTCTCCGAGACATTTTATTACGTCCGGCGGAATGGGTACGATGGGATATGGTCTTGGTGCCTGTATCGGTGCGAAAGTCGGAGTGCCTGACACACCGGTTATTAACATCGCAGGAGACGGATGTTTCCGCATGAACATGAATGAGATTGCGACAGCAACAAGATATAATATTCCGATTATTGAAGTAGTATTTAATAACCATGCACTTGGCATGGTAAGACAGTGGCAGACCTTGTTTTATGGTAAGAGATATTCTCAGACCATTTTGGAAGATAAAGTAGACTATTGCAAAGTATCAGAAGCAATGGGTGCAAAAGCAATCCGTGTAACGAAAAAAGAGGAGATTGACGATGCGATTAAGACTGCATTGTCAGCAGAGGTACCGGTTGTGATTGAAGTCGTAATCAACCAGGATGACAAGGTATGGCCAATGGTTGCTCCGGGAGCAGCGATTGAAGATTCTTTTGATGAGAAAGATCAGGAGAATCGCATTCAGAATTAATTAACAGTTATGTAAGGAGGATATAACAGTGGCTAGAGTGTATAACTTTTCAGCAGGACCGGCCGTATTGCCGGAAGAGGTATTAAAAGAGGCAGCAGATGAGATGCTTGATTATCAGGGAACAGGAATGTCCGTTATGGAGATGAGCCATCGTTCCGCAGCATATGATAAAATTATCAAAGATGCTGAGCAGGATTTGAGAGATTTGATGGAAATTCCGGACAATTACAAAGTATTGTTCCTTCAGGGCGGCGCTTCCCAGCAGTTTGCCATGATTCCGATGAATCTTATGAAAAACGGCGTGGCTGATTACATCGTAACCGGTCAGTGGGCAAAGAAAGCTTATAATGAGGCTTGCAAATATGGAAAAGCAGTTAAAATTGCTTCTTCTGAGGATGAGACATTTTCCTATATTCCGGATTGTTCCGACCTTCCGATTGATGAGGATGCAGATTATGTTTATATTTGTGAGAACAATACCATTTATGGTACAAAATATAAAACACTGCCAAATACCAAAGGAAAGACATTGGTAGCAGACGTATCTTCCTGCTTTTTGTCAGAACCTGTAGATGTCAGCAAATACGGCGTTATCTACGGTGGTGTTCAGAAGAACATCGGACCTGCCGGTGTTGTTATTGTAATTATCCGTGAGGATTTGATTCCGGATGAAGTGGATGAGAAAGTTCCTACGATGCTTCAGTACAAGATTCATGCCGATGCACAGTCTCTTTACAATACACCGCCTGCTTACGGTATTTACATTTGCGGCAAAGTATTTAAATGGATTAAGAAAATGGGCGGCTTGAAAGAGATGCAGAAGAGAAACATCGAAAAAGCAAAAGTTTTGTATGATTTCTTAGATTCTTCCAAACTGTTCAAAGGAACCGTACGCAAAGAAGACCGTTCTTTGATGAATGTACCATTTGTAACAGGAGATAAAGATTTGGATGCAAAATTTGTTGCAGAAGCAAAAGCAGCTGGATTTGAAAACTTGAAAGGACACCGTACCGTTGGTGGTATGCGTGCCAGCATTTACAATGCAATGCCAAAAGAGGGTGTTGAGAAATTGGTTGAGTTTATGAAGAAGTTTGAGGAGGAGAATGCATAATGAGTATCAAAGTAAACTGCTTAAATCCGATTGCAGCCTGCGGTCTGGATATGTTGGGAGATAACTACGAGATTACGGAAAATACAAACGAAGCAGAAGCAATTTTGGTTCGCAGTGCCGGCATGCACGACATGGATTTACCGAAATCTTTGTTAGCCGTTGCCCGTGCAGGTGCCGGTGTAAATAACATTCCGCTTGATGCATGTGCAGAGAAAGGTATTGTTGTCTTTAATACACCGGGTGCAAATGCAAATGGTGTAAAAGAGTTAGTCATTGCTTCTCTTTTGTTGGCTGCCCGTGATATCACAGGTGGTATCAAATGGTGTCAGGATAACAAAGACGATGAGAATATTGCAAAATCCGGAGAAAAAGCAAAGAAAGCATTCGCCGGAACAGAAATTAAAGGAAAGAAACTGGGTATTATCGGTCTTGGTGCAATTGGTGTATTAGTTGCCAATGCGGCAAATCGTCTCGGTATGGATGTTTACGGATGTGACCCTTATTTGTCTGTTGAGCATGCCCTTAACATGTCCCGTGATGTAACGATGGTAAAAACAAATGAGGAATTGTATGAGATGTGTGATTACCTTACCGTACATGTTCCGCTTTTGGATTCCACCAAAGGAATGTTTAACAAAGAGGCATTTGACAAGATGAAAGACGGTGTTGTTCTTCTTAACTTCTCCCGTGATACACTGGTGAACGAAGACGACATCAAGGTGGCATTGGAGTCCGGAAAAGTAGCAAAATACGTTGTTGATTTCCCAAATCCGACAACAGTAAAGCTGCCAAATACAACCGTAACACCTCATCTTGGTGCTTCCACACAGGAGTCCGAGGACAACTGTGCGAAAATGGCAGTCAGTGAGATTCGTGACTTCATGGAAAATGGTAACATCAAAAATTCTGTGAACTATCCAAACTGCGATGCCGGTGTATGCCAGACAGCTGGACGTATCACGATTGCGCATAAGAATGTACCGAATATGTTGAGCCAGTTTACGACATTGTTCTCCAAAGATGGTGTCAATATCGAAAACATGGTAAATAAGAGCCGTGGAAACTTCGCGTATACAATTCTTGATATCTGCTCCGATTCAACAGACGAAGTAGTAAAAGAATTAGAGGCACTTGACGGTGTTATCCGTGTTCGTGTGATTAAATAAAAAGTGCCGGAAATATCAAAAATAGTGCATGACATATCATGGGAATATCTCCTTCTTTTTGCTACAATTTAAGTAGATAAAAAAGAAGGAGGTATTTTTATATGTTTCAGAAAAAAACAAAAAGAGTTCTTTCGCTTGCAACAGCATTTGCGCTTATTTGTACAGGAATATCACTTCCTGACAGCAATGTAGCAAAGGCAGCAAAAAAGGCAAAACTCAAAACAAAGAAAATATCATTAAAAGTAGGAAAGAAAAAGAAAATTGCAATTTCCGGAAAAGTAAAGAAAGCAAAGTACACGTTTAAGAGTAGTAAAAAAGCAGTTGCTTCGGTTAGTAAATCCGGTGTTGTAACAGCAAAGAAAAAGGGTAATGCGGTAATTACGGTAAAAGAGAGAAAGAAGAAAAAGACAAAAGTAATTGGAAAGGTGAAAGTGACGGTTAAGGCAGTGAAAGCAGTTACGCCTTCAAAGCCACAGACAAAACCAAATACGGCAGCACCGTCGACACCGCAGGCGACAAATGCTGCGCCAACGGCTACACCTTTAAAACCGACGGCTACACCAACAAGTGTACCAACGCCAACGCCGGACCCGAATATTTTTAAAATGGAAGGTGACCAAGTGAAACCAACGGATGCAGATACAAGAGCTACTTATACACTAAACAGTGATGGCAGTGTAACAGTAGAGGGAGGATGGAAATATTATGCAATAGCTTTTGAGAGTCCATTAAATCTTAATAAGGTTAAGAGTGTGGAAATTGAAGGAAGTGCATCTAATGGATTCCGTCTGAGTTTTGGTAATAAAGAGGGAGAATACTTTATTGACCATAACAATCTGGACAGCTGGGTATATCCAAATGCATTCAGCGATAAGATTACCATTGATTTAACGGAGCAAAATCCGTCCGGAAAAGCAGACTGGTTATTCCTTGGAACAAAAGGTGAAGATAAAGGCGAAGTTACTTTTAATATTAAATCTATTTCATTTAAATTAGGAGCAGAAAACTTGGAAAATGTAAACACAGACGGCTTGACTGAAGCGATAAAAGAAGTAGGAAATAATAACCCGATTGCGGCGCAGCGATTTATGGCGGATCCGTATGCAATTGAATATAATGGACGCGTTTATGTATATGGTACCAATGACAGCCAGTCCATGAGAATTGGTGAAGATGGCAAGATTCCAAATAACAATTATTCCAATATCAATACGTTAAACTGTTATTCTTCTGCTGATATGGTAAACTGGCGTGATGAGGGTATTATTCAGGTGGCAGGAAAGAAAGGTCCGGCAACTTGGTCAAAGAACAGCTGGGCACCTGCGGTATGCTATAAAAACATTGACGGCAAAGACAAGTTCTTTATTTACTTTGCTGACAACGGAAGCGGAATTGGTGTGTTGGAGGGAGATAGCCCGACTGGTCCATGGCGTGACCCAATTGGCAAGCAGTTAATCAGTAGAAATACTCCAAACTGCGGCGGAAGTGAAGTGCCATGGTTATTTGACCCGGCTGTATTTGTCGATGATGATGGACAGGGATATTTGTATTTTGGTGGAATTGGTGAAGCAACTGACCGTGAACATCCAAAATGTATTCGTGTCGTAAAACTTGGAGATGACATGATAAGTCTTAAAGAGGATCCGGTTGTTATCGATGCACCGGCACCATTTGAGGATTCCGGAATTAATAAATTTAACGGTAAATATTATTATAGCTATTGTACAAACTGGGATGGTGCCAAGAAACGGCCGACGACAAATGAACTTGGTATAGCGAATATTGCTTACATGGTTTCGGATTCACCGATGGGACCATGGTCCGAGGCAAAGGTTGTTTTGAAAAACCCAACATCTTATTTTACCGGTTTGCCAAGTAATGATAAAAATAATAATCACCACTGCATGCTTCAAGTAGGAGATAAAATTTATATGTTCTATCATTCACAGAAGCTGGCAGCCGATTTGGGAATTACACAGGGGTATCGTACCACTGGTGTGGATTTGGTAACCATGGATGAAAATGGTGATTTGACTTCTTCTATGACAAATGAGGGAGTGTCTCAGGTTGGAAGTTTTAACCCATATGATGTAGTGGAAGCAGAGACTTTTGCATGGTCAGATGGAACATCAACGATTGTTGGACCTGAGAAAAATGATGGAAGAAATAATCGTGTTCTTTCTTCCATTGACAAAGGTGATTATGTTGGATTAGAAGGTGTTGATTTTGGCAGTGATGGTGCAAAATCAGTAATGATGAGCATTGCCAGTGCAACAAATGATGCAGCAGAGGGAACAATCTCTGTTTATATTGACAAAATTGCAAGTAACAAAAAAGTTGGTGAAATCACAGTAAATGCGAATAAGGATTATCAGTATTTTAAGACCAAACTTACTAAAACCGTAATAGGAAAGCATAAAGTTTTCTTTAAGTTTAGTGTAAAGGGTATTTTAGTGGATACTTGGATGTTCTCGAAAGAGGAAGAGCCACAGGAACCGTAAAATAGAAGCATAGATATTTTTATAAACTGCGAGTTGGAAAAAGAGAACGTTTTCAATTCGCAGTTTTTCTTTGCCGAAAAGGGTTAGTTGTGATATAGTATTAGTAATCAAATACAAAAGGGAAATATAGCGTTAGGAGAGGATGATTGGTATGAAAGAGAGAAAAAATGTTTTTGCGAAAGAAACAGTCACCGTTTGCGATAAATGTTCCGGACATATGATGTATAAGGGCGGTGGCTGTTATGTCTGCGAGTCCTGTGGGGAAGAGTACCTCACAGATTTTGGAAAGGTGAAGCGTTTTATTAACACATATGGTCCGAGCAATGCAATTACGATTTCGAGAGAGACCGGTGTGAGCCGGCATAAAATACAGGAATTTCTGCGGGACGGGCGAGTGGAAGTCGTGGAGGATCCAACGAATAAGGTTGCTTTCTGCTTATCCTGTGGTGTGCCAATCCGAAGTGGCAAATACTGTAATCTCTGCCAGAGCCGCATGGCAGGAAAAGCATCCGGTGAAAAAGGTGTTTATAATGCGGTGGCAGACGGTGCTATTGACAAGCAGAAAGGTCAGATGAGATTTAAATAAGATAAAGGATGAGAACACGATGAAGATGACTTATGATGAGGCGAGACAGTATATTAAAGAGGCGTCAAAAGCCGGTATACGTCCGGGACTTTCCTGCATGCGGGAATTATGCAGGCGTTTGGGGAATCCGCAGGATGACTTGAAGATTATCCACATTGCAGGAACCAATGGAAAAGGTTCTACGGCGGCGTATTTAAGCAGTATTTTTGGAGTAAACGGCTATCTGACCGGACGTTATGTATCGCCAACGGTATTTTGTTATGAGGAATGTATTCAGTATGAAGATATGGATGGTGTCCATTACATTGATAAGGATTTGCTTACGGAGCTGATTGGCGAAGTGGCTGAGGCAGCAGAGGCGATGGTGAAAGATGGGTGGCAGCATCCGACCACATTTGAATTGGAGACGGCAGTCTCCTTTTTGGCGTTTTGCAGATGGCAGTGCCGGGTGGTTATTTTAGAGGCCGGTATGGGGGGGCGTGAGGATGCCACAAATGTGGTTTCTCATGTGCTTGCCTCGGTTATTACGCCGGTTGGTCTTGACCATATGGCGTGGTTAGGTGATACGATTGCAGAAATTGCCGGAGAGAAAGCCGGTATCATCAAAGCAAAAGGAAAGGTCATCAGTTTTCAGACAGAACCTGCAGCAAGGGCTGTGATTACTTCTGTGTGCCGGAAAAAGCAGGCAGAATTAACGGAAGTGTCAGAAGAGGATATGAGCCTTCTTTCGATGGATGAAAATGGATGTGTCTTTTCCTACTGTGGAGAAAATTACCGCACCGGAATGACCGGTATTTATCAGATGAAAAATGCGAGTTTGGCAATTGGCGTCTGCAGGAGTCTCAAAGAAGAATTTCCACTCGAGCCGGAGCGGATTATGGTAGGTGTAAAAGAGGCGTACTGGCGCGGACGGCTGGAGCGGGTATGTACAGACCCGTTGATTTATGTGGATGGTGCTCACAACGAAAGCGGAGCAAGAGCATTAGCTGATTCATTAAAAGAGTTATTAAAGGGCAGAAAGATACATGGCGTGATGGGTGTCTTTCGTGATAAGGAATATGAAAAAATTGTTTCGATTATGAGTCCGCTCTTAACCGATATCGTGGCGGTGCCTGCACCGGGGACAAGGGGTCTGCCTGCAGCCGATTTAAAGGCGGTATGGGAGAGAGAAAAGGATGTGCCGGCAGAATCCGCAGACTCTGTGGAAAAGGGCTTAAAAAAGGCAATTATAAAGTGTGAGAGCGGGGATGCTATTGTGATGTTTGGCTCATTATCCCTATTAGGAGAGCTCCGCTGGAAGAACTAGCAGTAAATTAGAAAAGAGATGGAAATTATGGCAAAAAAAGAAAAAGAAGTAAAAACGAATGCGATGCGTATTTTGGAAAAACTTAAAATACCGTTTGAGGTAAAGACATATGAGTGCGATGAGTTTGTGGATGGCATGCACATTGCGGACCGATTAGGACAGCCGTATGCACAGTCGTTTAAGACGCTTGTTATGCAGGGAAAAAGCAAAGAATATTATGTCTTTGTTCTGCCGGTAGACAAAGAGGTCGATTTAAAAAAGGCGGCACATGTTGTCGGGGAAAAATCGCTTGCGATGGTTCACGTTAAAGACATTCAGGCAGTTACCGGTTATATCAGGGGCGGCTGTACATCCATTGGCATGAAAAAGAAATATCGTACCGTTATTCATGAATCTGCGAAAGAATGGGATACAGTAATTGTCAGTGGGGGAAGACTTGGTTCCCAGATTCTTCTTTCACCGGATGATTTGGTGAAGGCAGTGGACGGTGAAATGGCAGATATTGTTTTTCATGAGAACAAGTAAAAATATTGGCTGCTGCCCTTGTTAAAAGACGGTTTCGTGTGGTACAATGGGAAAGGTTATGGAGTGAATGGCAAGGAGATTGAGAGGTGCCGGTTATGGATCATAAGAAAATAGAAAAGGCAGTAAAGTTATTTTTGGAAGGCATTGGCGAAGATTGTACGAGAGAGGGGTTAGCAGAGACACCAAAGCGGATTGCAAACATGTGTGAGCAGTTATTTGGCGGCTATGAACAGGATGCAGAAAAACATTTGTCACGTACATTTCATGCGGATACCGGAAATATGGTAGTGGAAAAAGATATTACATTTTATTCGGTGTGTGAACATCATTTTCTTCCTTTTTATGGCAAAGTCCATATTGGGTATATACCGGATGGTAAAGTAGTCGGACTTAGTAAGTTGGCAAGAACGGTAGAAGTATTTGCCAGACGTGCCCAAATACAGGAACAGCTGACGGAGCAGATTGCAGATGCCGTTATGCAGTCGCTGCAGCCAAAAGGCGTTATGGTTATGATTGAGGCAGAGCATATGTGTATGACGATGCGCGGGGTGCAAAAGCCCGGTACACAGACAATGACGTATGCGTTAAAAGGAGAATTTGAAAAAGATAAAAACCTGGCACAGATGTTTATGCAGATGATTGCCGGATAGAGAGAGGATGAAAGAAGATGAAAATAGGAAACCGTGAGTTCCCTTTGGGGGAGAAATCCTATGTGATGGGCATTTTAAATGTGACACCGGACTCTTTTTCAGATGGTGGAAAATATAACGATATAGAGCGTGCACTTAAGCAGGCGGACAAAATGGTAGAAGAAGGAGCGGATATCTTAGATGTCGGCGGTGAATCGACAAGACCCGGTCATGTTCAGATTGGCGATGAAGAAGAAATCCGCCGTGTTGTGCCGGTTATTGAAGCATTGAAAAAAAGGTTTGATGTGCCGGTTTCAATTGACACCTATAAAAGTGCAGTTGCAAAGGCGGCACTTTCTGCCGGGGCAGATTTGTTAAATGATATCTGGGGATTTCGTTATGATGAGCGCTGTGCCAAACTGGCAGCTGAGTATGATGTCTGTGTCTGCTTAATGCACAACCGTGAGACGATGGAATATAACGACTTTATGGATGACGTAAAAAAAGATTTGGAAATCTCTCTTTCTCTTGCTGAGAAGTATGGAGTAAAGAAAGAGAAAATCATGCTTGACCCAGGGGTTGGTTTCGCAAAGACAAGAGAGCAGAATTTGACCATTATCAACCGCTTGGAAGAAATTAGAGCGATGGGATATCCGGTATTGCTTGGTACATCGAGAAAAAGTGTGATTGGACTTACATTGGATTTGCCGGTTGATGAGCGCGAAGAGGGAACGATTGCGACAAGTGTAATCGGAGCGATGAAAGGCTGCGAGTTCTTCCGTGTGCATGATGTGCAGAAAAATGTACGTGCCCTTCGCATGACAGATGCCATCAGAAGGGAGAACTAGTCATGGATGTAATTAAAATCCGCGATTTAGAAATCTATGGACACCATGGTGTCATGAAAGAGGAAAATGTACTTGGACAGAAGTTTTTGGTTTCTCTTGCTCTTTATACGGATACGAGGGCAGCAGGGGAAAGTGATAATTTGGCGGATTCGGTAAATTATGCAGAAGTTTCTTATCTTGTTAAAGAGCAGATGGAAAAGGAAACGTACCGTCTGATTGAGGCAGCAGCGGAGCAGCTGGCAAAAAAGATTTTGCTAAAGTTTCCCCTTGTAAAAAAAGTGGAAGTAGAGATTAAGAAACCATGGGCACCGATTTTACTTCCTCTGGATACGGTGAGTGTAAGCATTACGCGCGGATGGGAAACGGCATATTTGTCGATTGGATCCAATATGGGAGATCGAAAAGCTTATTTAGAGGCGGCGATTGAAGAATTAAAAAAAGTAGAGACAATCCGTGAGATAAAGGTTTCAGAAATCATTGAAACGGAGCCATATGGTTATACGGATCAGGATAAATTTTTAAACGCGGCAATTGGGTTTGAGACACTTTTGACGCCGGATGCATTACTTTCTGTCTGTCATGAAATTGAGAAGAAGGGAAAACGTGAGAGAAAGATTCACTGGGGACCAAGAACGATTGATTTGGATATTCTTTTGTATGGAGACTGTGTCATGCACACAGAGACGCTTACGATACCACATTCGGAAATGCATAAAAGACAGTTTGTTTTAGAGCCGCTTTCTGAGATTGCTCCGTATGTAAAACATCCGGTGCTTGGTAAGAGTGTCAGTATGCTGTTAGAGGATTTGGAGGAACATAAATGATTGATTTACAAGTTTCAAGAAAGCAGATTGATGAGATTGACAGTCAGATTGTCAAACTGTTTGAAGAACGCATGAAAGTTGCCAATGAGGTCGCCAAATATAAGATGGAGACCGGAAAAGCGGTATTTGACAAAGAACGCGAGGAACAGAAGTTAGACAGTCTTTCGAAAATATGTCATGGTAAATTCAATGAGCGTGCGGTTCGTGAGCTGTTCAGTCAGATTATGTCCATCAGCCGCAAATACCAGTATGGTGTTCTGACGCATACGGATGATATCACGGATTTTGAAAAAACAGAAAAAGCGTTTGATAAAGAACAGGCAAAAGTATATTATTTTGGCGTGCCGGGCACCCATACACAGCAGGCGATGGAAGACGTGTTTGGTGAGGCAGTACAGGGGATCAGCTGTCAGAGTTTTCAGGGCGTAATGGAAGCTGTTGAAAACGGGCAGGCAGATTACGGTGTCCTGCCAATTGAAAATTCTTCGACGGGCGGTATCAGCACGAATTATGATTTATTGTTGAATTATAAAAACGCCATTGTCGGCGAATACGTGATGAAAATTGACCAGTGCCTTTTAGCACTTCCCGGTACAAAGTTAGAAGATATTCGGACGGTATTTTCCCATCCGCAGGGATTGTTGCAGAGCCGTAAATTTATGAAGGAACATCCTCTCTTTGAAGGTGTGGAATATGGTTCAACGGCAGCAGCAGCCAAGAAGGTGGCGCAGGATAAAGATAAGACGCAGGCGGCGATTGCAAGCCGGCGTGCAGCCAAAGAATATGGACTTGAAATTGTTGCCGATTCCATTCAGCAGGAGAAGAACAACTGTACGAGATTTATTATTATCGGACCAAAAGAAGTTTACACAAAAGAGAGCAATAAACTCGCACTGTGCATTGAACTACCGCATCAGAGTGGTACACTGTACCGAATTTTGTCCCATTTTCTTTATAACGATTTGAACATGACACAAATTGAGTCGCGACCGATTCCGGGACGAAACTGGGAATACCGCTTCTTTGTGGATGTGGAGGGAAACTTAGACGATGCTGCTGTGCAAAATGCACTTCGTGGTGTGAAAGAGGAATCTGCCTTTATGCGTGTGCTTGGCAACTTTGAGGCATAAAAGACACACTTTCGTCAAAAAGAACACACAATTCATACAAAAAGCGAACAAAAACCGCACACATTTTCATATTATGATAAGAGCAACAAAGACGAAAGGATGTGTGCGAATATGAAAAAATTTGCTAAAATATTAGCAGCTGCTGTGTTATTTGGAACAGCCGCTGGAACCGCTTTTCAGGGAGCGGAAATGATTGGAAAGAATGTGTTAGTTAGCCAGAATGAGACGGTGAAAGACAGTGCCTCTGCGAAACTGGCAACGACTACGGTGACGACAAACCAGAGTACATCGACATCCGATGTTTCATCGATTTCGGAGCAGGTGCTTCCGTCGATTGTGGCAATTGATGTTACGGCACAGACTACAACCAATACGCCGTTTGGCGCACAGACGAGTGAAGGAACCGGAAGTGCATCCGGTATTATCATTGCTCAAAAAGATAACAAAATGTACATTGCGACAAACAATCATGTTGTCGAAGGAGCCACTTCAGTTACCATTATTTTTAACGATGAGAGCAAAGTGAGTGCTACTGTAAAAGGAACGGATTCATCAACGGATTTAGCTGTTGTAGAAGTGGATATGAGTAAATTGTCGGATTCGACAAAGAAGAATATAAAAATTGCTACGATTGGCGACAGCAAAAAGACGAAAGTCGGCGAACAGGCAATTGCAATTGGCAATGCCCTTGGCTATGGAACGAGTGTTACGGTCGGTTATATTAGTGCAAAGGACCGTGAGATTGACGCCGAAGACAGCGCAAGTGTAAAATTGATTCAGACAGACGCAGCAATTAATCCGGGAAACAGCGGCGGTGCATTAGTAAATAGCAAAGGCGAAGTGATTGCTATCAATTCCTCAAAATTTGCTTCTGAGGAAGTAGAGGGAATGGGATTTGCGATTCCGATGGCAACTGCAGAGCCAATCTTAGAAGAGTTAATGAATCAAAAAGAAGTGGCAGCAAACAATCAGGCTTATCTGGGTATTACCGGCCGTGATGTGACAAGCGAATACGAGCAGGCATATGGAATTCCGCAGGGAATTTACATTTCAGAAGTTTCAGCTGGTTCACCGGCAGAGAAAGCAGGATTGCAGAAAGGATATATTATTACCAAATTAAATGGAACGACCGTGAAAACACTTTCCCAGTTGCAGGAAAAACTTTCAAAGTGTGAGGCAGGAACACAGGGTAAAGTCACTGTAAAAATTGCTTCCGGTTCATCCTATCAGGAAAAGACATTTTCTGTTACGTTTGGTAAAAAACAGAACTAATGGAGGAACAATATGTTTGATTATGAACGTCTGGAGGCACTTTCCATCGAAGGAGAGGCTCCACAGTCAGAACCGGAGAGACAGTATTATTTTATGAAAAAGTGCAGGCAGTGGGCAGAGGAAGAGAAAGAGCGAATCGGACATCCTCTTACCATGTCAATTCAGACGCTAGGCTGTCAGATGAATGCAAAGGACTCGGAGAAGATGACAGCAATTCTTGAATATATTGGATACAAAGAAGTAGAGGAACCGGTTGCGGATTTTGTTTTATACAATACGTGTACTGTTCGCGAAAATGCCAACTTAAAAATCTATGGACGGCTTGGTTATCTCAAAAACCATAAAAAGAAAAATCCGTCGATGAAGATTGCCCTTTGTGGATGCATGATGCAGGAAGCGGATGAGGTAGAGCGGATTCGCAAGAGCTATTCGTTTGTTGATTTGGTATTTGGTACACATAACATTTATAAACTGGCAGAGTTATTGTATACACAGGTGCAGTCAGCACGTCCGGTGATGGATGTGTGGAAGGAAGCCAAAGAGATTGTGGAAGATTTACCGGGGAAACGCAAATATCCATTTAAGACCGGTGTCAATATTATGTATGGCTGTAACAACTTTTGCAGTTACTGTATTGTGCCATATGTGCGCGGGCGAGAGAGAAGCAGAGAGCCGGAGGATATTATTTCTGAAATTAAGGGGCTTGTGGCTGATGGCGTGGTAGAGGTAATGTTACTTGGACAAAATGTAAATTCTTATGGAAAGACTTTGGAAAATCCGGTCACGTTTGCTAATCTATTGCGTCAAGTAAATGAAATTGAAGGACTTAAGAGAATCCGGTTTATGACATCGCATCCGAAGGATTTGTCGGATGAGCTGATTGAGGCGATGGCGGAATGTGATAAAGTATGTACCCATCTGCATTTGCCATTGCAGTCGGGAAGTACGGAAATCTTAAAGAAAATGAACCGTAAGTACACGAAAGAATCCTATCTTTCTTTGGTGGAGAGGATTCGGGAAAAGAATCCAAAACTATCGCTTACGACGGATATTATTGTTGGATTTCCGGGAGAGACAGAAGAAGATTTTGAAGACACATTAGATGTAGTAAGAAAAGTTCGCTATGACAGTGCCTACACCTTTATTTATTCAAAGCGCACCGGTACGCCGGCAGCTGCAATGGAAAATCAAGTGCCGGAAGAAGTAGTGAAAGAACGGTTTGACAGATTGCTGCATGAAGTGCAGGGGATTTCCGCAGAGATTACAAAGAGTATCGAGGGAGAGACGGTTCCGGTTCTGGTAGAAGAGATAAATACACAGAACGAAGAACTTTTAACCGGACGCTTATCCAATAATGCGGTGGTTCATTTTCCGGGCGATGTCTCCTTGATTGGAGAAATCTTACCGGTAAAATTAGTAGAAAGCAAAGGCTTTTATTATATGGGAGAAATCGTGAAATAAAAAAAGAAACTGCAATTCATTTCCTAAAAAGGGGGATGAGTCTGCAGTTTCTTTTTTTGTTAAACTGTTTTTGGCTCCGGATAATCTTCTCCAAAAGTTTCTACTGTTACTTTTTCCATAATAACCGGTGTGAGCGGCATATCACTCCAGTCAGTAGCAACTTCGGCTAATTTATCTACAACATCCATGCCCTCAATAATTTTACCAAAAGCGGCATAAGAGCCATCAAGATGAGAGGCTTTCTTATGCATAATAAAAAACTGGCTTCCGGCGGAGTCCGGATGCTGGGAGCGTGCCATGGAGATGACACCCGGGTCATGGCTTAATGAGTTGTCATAGCCATTTAAAGAGAATTCTCCGGGGATGCTGTAACCGGGACCGCCGGTTCCGTTTCCATCCGGGTCACCGCCCTGAATCATAAAACCACTAATGATGCGGTGAAAGGTGAGTCCGTCATAAAATCCTTTGTTTACCAAAGAAATAAAATTGTTTACTGTGTTCTCTGCAACTTCCGGATAAAGTTCAAGCTTCATAACATCGCCGTCATTCATCACGATTGTTACAATGGGATTTTTTTCTGCCATAATGATAGTTCCTTTCCTATTCAAATTCCAGCGGTTAAAACCGCTTTTTTTATTGTAAAAGATTTTTGCGGCAGATGCAAGCCTTTCGACAAACAATGATAGTGAGAAATGTAGAAACTCTACTGTCTTGATTGGATTGTGTCTAACGATGTCAGATGAAAGAATGATTTGGCTGACAATAATGGGAAAAGGGAGCGGCCGTTTGACAAGCTTTGCAGAGTCTATCGTCTATAATGAGCCTACACAAACGGAAAGGGGATGAAGATGCCAATGAGAGTGAAGTTATACTTAGATGTATTCTTTCTGATTAACACAGGGATGAATCTGGTGGTTTTTCTGACACAGAGTTTATTGATGCAAAAAACCATTCGGTTGTGGCGCCTTATCCTTGCGTCAATATTAGGAGCTGTGATGGCGTGTCTTTTGGTATTGTTTCATGTGCACAGAAATCTCCTGTTGCTTGTTTTGTCCTATTTTTTTGTTAGTGTTTTTCTTGTCCGGTTTGCTTTTGGTAAAATGACGACTGCAAGAACGGTGATGCACCTTTTACTTTATTATGCATGTGCTTTTATTCTGGCGGGGCTTTTGCTTCAGGTACAAAAAAGTTTTCATTACCCGCTTACCGGGGCATCGATGTTAGGATTTATGCTTTTTGTTCTCTTTCTTTTTCGGTATTTTATGCCAAAACTAAAAAAAGAAAAAGAACGGGTGTCATATCTTTACCGGCTGCGGATATATGACCGGGGAAATAAAATCGAAGGAATGGCACTTTTGGATACCGGAAATGGACTTTACGATGCAATCAGCAAAAAGCCGGTTATGCTCGGCAGTAAGAAATTTTTGGAAAAATTGTGGAAGGGAAAAGACCCTCCGTTGATGCGGATGATTCCCTACCATTCTGTAGGAAAAAAGATGGGAATGCTTTGTGCTTTTCGGGCACAACGACTGGAAATTGAATGTGGGGGAGACTGGCAGTTTGTGGAAGATGCATGGGTGGCGGTCTGCGAAGAATGTGTTTCTGTGGATGGAGAATATGAAATGATACTGCATCCCGATATGTTGAATAATGAAAAAGGAAAGGAGAAATCATAGTATGCTGCTTAAGATTTCGATGCCGGGACAGTTTCAGTTCCGGATGATTCAGGATTGGAAAAGTGTATTTTTTCACCGCGGAGGTGATATTCATTATATTGGAGGGGCAGAGATTCTGCCGCCGCCTTTAGAGCCGGGAGAGGAGGCAGCCTGCATTGAGAAATTGGGGGGAGAGCAGAACGACAAAGCGAGAAATACACTGGTAGAACATAACCTTCGCCTTGTTGTGTACATAGCGAAAAAGTTTGATAATACAGGTGTCGGCGTGGAGGATTTAATCTCGATTGGAACAATTGGTCTGATGAAGGCAATTAATACCTTTAACCCGACGAAAAATATCAAACTTGCAACCTATGCGTCACGCTGTATTGAGAATGAAATTCTTATGTATCTGCGTAGAAATAATAAAACGAAATTAGAGGTATCCATTGATGAACCTTTAAATGTTGACTGGGATGGAAACGAACTGCTGCTCTCGGACATTTTGGGAACAAGTGAAGATATTATTTACAAAGACATTGAAAAAGAAGTTGATAGAAGTTTACTGCGTAAAGCATTGGAAACATTATCTGAACGAGAACAAACGATTATCCGTCTTAGATTTGGAATCGACGATAAACTCGGACAGGAACTCACACAGAAAGAAGTCGCAGACCTCTTAGGCATCTCCCAAAGCTATATCTCACGATTAGAGAAAAAAATAATGAAGCGGTTAAAGAAGGAAATCTTGCGCTTAGAGGGACGTTAAAAATAAGGTGCTTTCAATAAAAAAGAAGTTACAAATCAGCGAGAAACTTTATTCGCGAAAGCGAATCTTTTGTTTCGAGTCGATTTGTAACTTTTTTTATAGTAACTATCTTATTTGTTATCATCCTCATACAAGAAGTAATCGAATGCTGCGACGGTATTACTATCTTTGCCGTTTGAGGTCGCATACAATCCGATGGTGTTTCCGACAAAGCCACCGGCTACATCAGTAGACAGAATTCTTGCATCTACTTTATCCGCAAGTATTTTCTCAGATTTACCATCGACAGAATAAGCAAAGGTTAAATCCTGTTCATTTTCCGTGATGCGAAGTGTGAGGTCAGGATAAAGGGCATCCAGTATTTCTTCTTTTAAGACAGTGACCTTATCACGTTCTGTCTTAACAAGAGAGAGAACAGTGGCGTCTCCTTTTTTGCCGGCCAAGAGCTGGTAGTTAAATGACTGGCTCTGGTAAATGGCAATTCCTGCCTGCTCGTTTTCTACAGCAGGAGAAAACGAAAGTTTTGTTTCTGCTGTAAAATCAAAACTAAGCTGGCGCTGACACACATAGGAAGGAGTTCCTTTTGAGGATAACGTATCAGCATCCGGTTTCATTTCTAAATATCCCGGACGATTCGTAAGAGAATAGTTTTCCTCTTTCGGATTGCGTAAGTACATAAAATGAAGTGGAAGCGTATCGGTGTCAAAATCTTCTTTTGCAGGAATTTCTTTCGCTTCATAAGCAGGAAGATTAGGCATTGGGAAAGTATCTTCCAAAATACCTTTTCCCGGATTGATTACCGGCCATCCATCTTCCCAGATAAATGGTACTAAATAAGTTTCGCGTCCTAAATTCCTATAGTAGCCGCCTCGTGGACGGGAAGCCAAGCATACCATCCACCACTCACCATTCTGGGTCTCAACGATATCCGGATGCCCGACATTTACAATCGGATAGTGGTAGCCAAGATGACGGTGTGTGAAAATTGGATTTGCCTTATGACCGGTAAAAGGTTCTGTCAAACTTTTGCTTCGTGCAATCGAAACTGCATGGTTGTGTCCGGTTCCGGCCTCGGATATCAAAAGATAGTAATAGCCGTCTTTCTTGTAGATATGTGGTCCCTCCGGCCATTCCACACCGCGGAGAGCACCATGCCATGCCGGGTAACTTTCGCCGACAAGTTTCATCGTATTTAAATCTAATTCCTGAATATAAATTTCATTATCACCGAAATAGCGGGAGCCTTCTCTGCGGTTCTGTGTACCACAGTAGTAGCATTTGCCATCATCATCAAAGAAGAGAGATGGGTCAATGCCGGCAGAATCCAAAGGATATGGATCCGACCAAGGACCGGCAGGGTCCGTTGCAGTGACAATAAAATTATTGATATCATTCGTTGGTGTTACGTTTGTTGTAATCATGTAAAAGGTTCCATCGTGGTAGCGCAGTGTCGGTGCAAAGATACCCTCACTTGTTTCTGCATTTACCAAAGGAAGCTGTTCTTTTCTTTCTAATATGTTACCAATCTGATTCCAGTGTACTAAATCACGGCTGTGAAAGATTGGAACACCGGGGAAATAAGCAAAAGTTGAAGTTACCAAATAATAATCATCGTTTACACGGCAAATCGATGGATCCGGGTAGAAGCCCGGAAGTATCGGATTCATGCCTGTTTTTTTGTTGTCCATAAAAACCTCCAAGTTATGAAATATGTATACCTGCATTCTACTATATGGATTCTCTCTTGTAAATACAAAACATTTTTCAAGGGAAAACCAATCATTTTTTAGCAAAAATACATAAAAAAATCTATCAAAAACTATGGACATGTTACAAAAATGGTGATATACTTTATAACAAACTGTATACATATTATACAAAAAAACATTATGTGTTTTGCTCCCATGGCTTATTTCACTGGCAGAATGCATAAAAAGAGAAACAACGAAAGGAGATTGCGACAGCTATGTCAAAGTTGATGAAGAAAAAAGGCTTACGGACATTCTTGATTGTAGTACTGGTGATTATCGCTTTTGTACTATTTTTCAAGTTAAAAGGTTCTTCCGTAAGTGACAACTCCGACAAGTACGCAGGTGTGGATTTTGACACTATGAGCAGCGAATATCAGCGTGAAGGCCAGTACAGTGATTATGTGGCTAAGCGCACGGACGCCAATACACCAAGTGGTTCCTATGATATTCCGGTTGCCGGTTTCGTGAAGAAAGAGACAACCAAAAACGTCACTGTACATAATGATCTTGGTCCGGAGAATGAAAAATCAGAATCGGTGTTGATTCCGGAAGGAGAAAGCGCAGTGTATTCTGTTAATGTGGAAGAGGAGGGTTATTACAACTTGAACCTTGAGTACTATCCTTCCACAGGAGACAAGGACGACCGAGGAATTGCAATTGAGACCAAGGTAGAACTTTACAATGAAAAAACGGGTAAATACGAAACTCCATTTAATGGTGCCGAGGGTGTTGACTTCGAACGTGTCTACACGGATGATGGCAAACCAAGCAAGGATAACCAGGGAAATGAGATTCGTCCTTCCCAGATTGAGGATCCGACACGCGGATGGATTTCTTCCTATTTTGAAGACCCAACCGGATATGAGATGGATCCGTATTACTTCTATTTAAAGAAGGGTGTCAATAAGATTCGCTTAACTGGTGTCAACGAACGTTTGATTATGCGTAAGTTCACAGTAGGTAATATGAAGAAGATTCCTACCTATGCAGAGTACGCAGCAGAGAACAAAGGAAAGACAAATAACGTTGACAAATCTTACGTTCAGAAGATTCAGGGTGAAAAGTCGGACAGACGTTCATCACCATCTTTATATGCTACTTATGACCGTACATCGGGAGATACCGAATACGAGGATGAAAAAGGAAATGTTACCAAGCATAATACAGACAAACAGGTTTTGAATGTAATTGGTGGTACACAGTGGAAAGTTGCCGGTGACTGGCTGGAATGGACTACGAAAGTAGAAAAAGAAGGCGATTATGTAATCGGTATTAAAGGACGTCAGGGATATAACCGTGGTTATATCGCAAACCGTTCTTTGTACATTGACGGAGAGGTTCCTTTTAAAGAGGTAGCTAGTCTGCAATTTACTTACAGCAATGTTTGGGAAATGCTTTGCTTACAGAATGATAAAGGCGAGGCATACAAATTCCACCTCACTGCTGGAGAACATAAAATTCGTTTGAAAATTACACTTGGTGAGCTTGGTGAGTATCTCTCCCAGTTGTCTGAAAGTGTATACCGTATGAATCAGTATTATCGTCAGATTCTTGTATTGACAGGTACAGAGCCGGATGAGTTCCGTGATTACCAGATTGAAAAGGTATATCCGGATATCATTAAGGCAATGGGCGATGAGTCCAAAATCTTATATCGCTTAGTTGATGAAGTTACTGCATATACCGGTGAACGTGGTGGTGAAATCGCCGTAGCACAGACACTGGCTGCACAGATGGAAGAGTTTGTTGACCGTCCGGATAAAATTCCTCAGACGTTGTCGAACTTCAAAGAGAATGTATCTTCTCTTGGTACATCAATTAACAACTTAAGTGCAACGGCGATGGATATTGACTATATTGTTCTTGCCGGCGACAAATCTTCAATTGAAGAAGTAAACGAAGGAAGTTTTGATCGAATTGTACATGAGTGTACATTGTTTATTAACTCCTTCCGTTCCGATTCCTCTGCACTTGGTAATGTGTATGATTCGGATGATCCGGATGTTATCGATGTATGGATTACTGCCGGACGTGACCAGAGTAATATTTTGAAGAACATGGTAGACCAGCAGTTTACTCCGACTTCAAAAGAAAAATATGGAAAAGAAATTAAAGTAAATGTTAAATTGATTGATGCTGCAGCGTCAGCAAATACAGTTACAAACTCTGCCGGTGCGGTAAATGCGATGCTTCCTGCCGTTATGTCAGGTAATGGTCCGGATGTAGCGCTTTGTATTTCGCAGACAGAGCCTGTCAACTACGCACTTCGTGGTGCGACTGTGGATTTGACCCAGTTCTCGGACTATAAAGATGTACTTTCTGAGTACCAGGCAAGTTCTTATGAGTCTTACTGGTTGAAAGATAAGTCCGGACATAAAGGTTTGTATGGTCTGCCGGAGACAGAAAACTACAACGTATTGTTCTATCGTACCGATATTATGGAAGAACTTGGTATTGATGCGACACAGATTAATACATGGGATGATGTAATCAAAGTACTTCCGAAACTGCAGAAGAACAGCATGTCGTTTGCAATTCCTTCGGTAGAGCGTAAGATTAACAACGCATCCAACCCTGACCTTGCAAACTACTATGCTCAGCTTGTTCAGCGCGGCGGTTCCTTGTACCGTGATGACGGTATTGAGACAACAATTGGTAGTACAGAAGGTATTCAGGCATTTGAATTCTATACCAAATTATTTACCAACTACAAACTGGTTAAACAGTACGATTTCGCAAACCGTTTCCGAAGCGGTGAGATGCCAATCGGTGTAGCAGATTACAGTACATTTAATACATTGTCTGTATTTGCTCCTGAGATTAAAGGTCTTTGGAACTTCGGTATGGTTCCTGGTGTGAAACAGGAAGACGGCTCAATCAACCGTTCCGTTCAGTCATGGGGTACTGCTTCTATGATGCTTAAAGGTGCGGAACAACGTGGCAAGAAAGAAATCGCATGGGATTTCTTGAAATGGTGGGCAAGTGCTGATACACAGGCTACCTACGCAAGAGAGCTTGAGGCTGTTATGGGTGCTGCGGCACGTTATGCAACAGCAAACAAAGAAACCTTTAAGACATTGTCTTGGAGTAGCAAAGAGTCCACTGTACTGGATGAACAGCACAAATGGGCATTTGGTATTCCGCAGGTTGCCGGCGGATATTACACAGAGCGTCATATCACGAACGCAATCCGTAAAGTCATGAATAACAACGAGGACCCTCGAGAGACGATTCTTGATTATGTTATTACGATAAATAAGGAGTTATCAAACAAACGTGAAGAGTTTGGGTTGAAGACTCTGGAACAAGAAGAAAAAGAAACAAAACAAAAATAAGAGAGGAGTGAAAAAATGAATTTTCTGGGAAAATACATGCAGATTAAAAAGCGCAATGCTAAAATCGCATGGAAGAAAGCTAAGATGTCAAAGACATGTTACCTTTTCCTTCTGCCGTATTTGATTGTGTTTACTGCATTCTACATTTTGCCCGTGCTGATGTCAGTATTTTACAGTTTCACGTACTATAACGTACTGGAACCGGCAAGATTCGTTGGTGTAGATAACTACATTAACCTGCTTCTTGCAGATGATGTATTCTTGATTGCGGTTAAAAATACATTCTTGCTGGCAGCAATTACCGGACCGCTTGGTTATATCATGGCATTTTTGTTCGCTTGGTTTATCAACGAGCTGCCACGTTATATCCGTGCTTTTGCCGTAGTTGTATTCTATGCACCGACAATTTCAGGTCAGGCATACTTAGTATGGTCTATCTTATTTAGTGGTGATGCATACGGATATGTAAATTCATTTTTGATTAAATTTGGTTTTATCAGTGAGCCGATTCTGTGGCTCACGGATACTGCCTACATGATGAATGTTATTATTATCGTCGTATTGTGGATGAGTCTTGGTCAGGGATTCCTTTCCTTCGTAGCCGGACTTCAAGGTATTGATAATTCGCAGTTTGAAGCGGGTTATGTGGACGGTGTTAAAAACCGCTGGCAGGAACTTTGGTACATCACACTGCCTGGTATGAAACCTATGCTTCTGTTTGGTGCCGTAATGGCAATCACACAGACATTCGGTGTCGCCGACCAGACGATGGCGCTTTGTGGTTTCCCTAGTACGGACTACGCGGCGCGTACCGTAGTTACCCATCTGATTGACTATGGTACTACACGATTTGAGATGGGTTATGCTTCCGCAATTGCAACAATTTTGTTCGCCGTGATGCTGTTGTTGAATAAGGCAATTCAGTCACTGCTTAGCAAAGTTGGAACTTGATAGGAGGTATAGCAAAGATGAAATTAATTAAATTAAAACGAAGAAAACCAAACCGCTCAGTCGGTGGTGATATCGGTATTTACATTTTGCTGATTTTGTTTGGTATCTTCTTTGTACTTCCGTTGGTATATTCCATCAGTAGTGCATTTAAACCGCTGGATGAGATTTATCTGTATCCACCGAGATTTTTCGTGAAGAACCCAACATTTAATAACTTCCAGGATTTGCTTGTTGTTATGTCAAGCTCCTATGTACCATTTACCCGTTATGTCTTTAACACGGTATTTATTACATTGCTTGGTACGGTAGGTCATTTGATTATTGGTTCAATGGCTGCTTATGTTTTGGCAAAGTATGAGTTCCCGGGAAGCAAAAAGATTTTCAAGATTATTCAGGCTGCAATCATGTTCAATGCTTATGTATTGCAGATTCCTACTTATATCATTATGAGTAAGCTTGGATGGATTGATACGTACTTAGCACTGATGGTGCCGGCGTTCGCACTGCCGATGGGATTGTTCCTTATGAAACAGTTTATGGAGCAGATTCCGGATGCATTGATTGAAGCGGCTAAGATTGATGGTGCGAAAGAGGGAAGAATCTTCCTTCAGATTGTCATGCCTAACGTAAAACCGGCATGGTTGACAGTAACAATTTTCTCTGTACAAAACCTTTGGAACATGAAAGGTCAGGTATATATCTACTCGGAAGAATATAAGATGCTGCCATATGCATTGCAGCAGATTATGGCCGGTGGTGTTGCCCGTGCCGGTGTAGGTTCCGCTGCGACAATGGTCGTTATGATGGTGCCGATTTTAATCTTTATTTTGGCAGAGAGTAACATTCTGGAAACAATGGCTAGTTCCGGAATTAAAGACTGATAAGGAGGAAAGAAAATGAGAAAAATGAAACGACTTACTTCGGTATTTGCGTTATTACTCGTTGCATCCCTCCTTGTAAGCAACGCGGAGGTCCTCGCGAACAGTTCTGATGGCAAACATTATACATATACTTATGATTGCTGGGATGTTGACCGTGAGTCTCCGGATGCTTATTCGGTTGAGCGAGTAATTTCCGGTTCTGATTTTAAAGATTGTGGCAACTTTTCTGAGCCACAAGGTCTTTTCTCGACTGGAAATAAGATGTATGTTGCAGATACAGGAAATAATCGTATTTGTGAATTTACATATGAAAACAATGAGTTTACTTATGTAAAAGAGGTAACCGGTTATAAAGATGCTGAGGGAAAAGATGTAAAATTGAATGGTCCTCAGGATGTATTTGTAACAGATGATGGACAAATGTACATTGCCGATACCGGTAATAACAAAATTGTTCACTTGGATGCAGACGGCAATATGGTAAAAGTAATTGGTCGTCCAAATGATAAAACCTATACGGATGCAAAATTTCTCCCACAAAAGTTAGTTGTGGATGGTGCAAAACGTATTTTTGCTCAGGTTCAGAACGTAAACAAAGGTTTCCTTGAGTTTGATGACGCCGGAGACTTTACGGGATTTGTCGGAGCCAGTGAAGTAACTTATGATTTCTTTACTTATTTGTGGAAAATGGTTGCTACAAAAGAGCAGCGTGCACAGATGGATTTGTTCGTTCCGACAGAGTATTCGAACCTTTGTCTGGATTCCGAAGACTTCATTTATGCAACAATCAGTACATTTGATGGAGCTGTAGAGTCGGCTGAACCGATTCGTAAATTGAATGCAAAGGGAACTGATATTTTGGTACGTAACGGTTACAATGATCCATATGGTGATTTGCGTTACACCGAAAAAGGCGAGATGAAAGGACCTTCCAAGTTTGTAGATATCTGCTGCTTGTCAAATGATGTTTATTATGCACTGGATAATACAAAAGGCCGTATCTTTGCTTATGATTTCCAGGGTAATATGCTGTATGCCTTTGGCGGACATGGTTATAAAGCCGGATTGTTTATGAATCCTTCGGCAATTGAAGATCTTGGAGATTCTCTCTTGGTTACAGATCAGAAGTTAGGAACGATTACCCAGTTTACTTTGACTGATTATGGTAAAATGATTAACGATGGCCTGGCTGAGTACAAGAAAGGTAATTATGACGAATCCGCTAATATCTGGCGTGAAGTCCTGAAGCATAATGGTAACTACGACCAGGCATATATTGGAATCGGCCGTGCACTTCTTCGTGAGAAGAATTATAAAGAGGCAATGAATTACTTTGAATTAAAACTTGATGCCAAGAATTATTCTAAAGCATTTAAGCTTTACCGAGAGGTTTGGTTTGAGGAGAACATTGGTACGATCTTGATTATTATTGCAATCCTCATTCTCCTTGGATTTGGTGTTGGATTTGTGAAGAAAGCCAGAAGGGAGGTTGAAAAAGGATGAAAATAAAAGAAAGACTGACCAATAAAGATGCATGGATTCGTTACCGCGATTCTCTGCGTTATGCCCTTCATTGTATCGTAAGACCTTTTGATGGTTTTTGGGATTTGACACATGAAAAGAGAGGGTCTATGGCGGCAGCCAATACAATTGTTATTCTGGTCCTTTTGACAAACCTGATTAAATTAGGTGCAACCAGTTTCGTGTTTAATCCGGTAAACTGGGATAATGTAAACCTGATTTTAGAGATTGCAACATTCCTTGTACCATTTATTGTGTATGTTGTTGCAAACTGGTGTCTTACCACCTTGTTTGATGGTAAAGGTACATTAAAAGATATATGGATGGGTACCGCTTATGCAATGACACCATATGTAATTATTCAGTTGATACTGATTCCTATGAGTAACGTTGTTACTGAAGAAGAGGGTGCATTTTACACTGTGTTCAGCAACTTCTCCATGATTTGGTGTGGATTGCTGATTATCGCATCTGTAATGATGATTCATGACTTCATGCTGGGTAAAGCATTTTTATCTTTGATTTTCTCAGCGGTAGGTATGTTGATTATCGTATTTTTGCTTGTACTGTTCTTCAGTTTGATTAGTGATGGTTTCTCCTATTTCTATTCGATTTACAAAGAAACCATTTTCCGAATGTATTGATGAAAGGAGGAAATGACAGAATGAAAAACAAGTTGTATTTGCTCCTGATTACAGTTATGGCGTGTTTCGCTCTTAGTGCCTGCGGTGATTCCGATGAGGGTACTAAGGAGATGAAAACTTATGAGTATGACAACAGCGGAGATGTAGTAATTGAAAATGATTCATTGAAACTCTCAGTGAGTGGTTCTTCCACACAGCTTGAGGTTACAGACAAGGCAACCGGAAAGGTATATCGCTCCAATCCGACTGCTGAGGATGTAGAGAAGTATGCAAATGCCGATGGACATTACAAAGATGTGTTAAGCTCAACTTTGAACCTTACTTACTCCAACAGTACTGATACGAAGAAAGAGATTGATAACTACTCTCAGTGTATTCGGGACAATAAGTTTTATAAAATCGAGAAAGTAAACGATAACGAAATTAAAGTAAGTTATTCCGTAGGTGATTTTGAAAAAACCTACACTTGTCCGGTCGCAATCAAAGAGTCCAGAATGAAGAAGTATCTGGATAAGATGTCAAGATCGGCACAGAAGTCAGCACTCAGAAGTTATGTTTATTTTAACTATGAGGAACTTAGTAAGTCGGATGATTCTACCGACAAGCAGCTGTTGACAAAAGGTGAAAAAATTTTCCCTGACTTGAAGGATGAGCCAATTTATTATTTGGATGAGTCGGTTACTGATTCCCGTCTTCAGCAGTTGGAAGACAAATTCGTAGAAGCAGGATATACTTTGGAGGACCGTACAAAAGATATGGGCAATTACAAAGTATCCCGTAACGAAGGGAAACCAATTTTCGATATTAGTGTTCACTATGTATTGGAAGATAACCAGCTGGTTGTAAAAGTACCGATGAAGGAAATCTCCTACAACGAAGATTATCCGATTGTTAAACTTCAGGTTCTTCCATATATGGGAGCATCAAATGTTGATGAAAAAGGTTACATGATTGTTCCGGAAGGAACCGGTGGAAAAATTAACTTCAACAATGGTAAGACCGGACAGCAGAGATATCAGAGTGATGTTTACGGCTGGGATTATGGTCAGGCACGAACAACGATTGTCGATGAGACAAAATCCAATTTCCCACTGCTTGCCATTGCAAATGAGACTACCCAGAGTTCATTCCTTTGTGTAGCTGAAGAGGGAAGCTCTTACGCAACCGTTCAGGCGGATATTTCCGGAAAGAACAATGGATATAACTATAGTACATTCATTTACAGTCTGATTCACGGCGAAAACATGGATGTATCCACAAAATCGGATACAACCGTTCGTGTTTATGAAGACGGGCTGCCAAATGAAACACTTTCCCAGAGATACATTTTCTCTGATAAAACCGATTATTCGGATTTGGCAAAAGAGTACCGCGGATATCTTCAGAAGAAATATCCAAGTCTTGGTAAAGTTGACAGTGATAAACAGGCATTGGCTGTTGAGATGATTGGTGCCGTAGATGATACCGAGCATATCCTTGGTTATCCGGTTGTTCGCTCTCAGTCATTGACTTCTTACACACAGGCCAAATCAATTTTGGAAGATTTGCAGAAAGCCGGCATTGGCAATATTAATGCGAAGTATACCGGATGGTTTAATACCGGTGTGAAACAGACATCTGCTGCTAAAGTAAAAACAGTAGGACGTTTGGGAAGTTCTTCAGATTTGGAAGATTTGACTGCTTATGCAAATAAGACAAATGGTATGCAGCTTTATCTGAATGGTACATTTAACTATGTATACAAAGACAAATGGTTTGACGGATTCAGTTCCACAAGAAATGCAGCGAAGTTTGTCAGCCGTGAAGAGTGTGAGCTTTATAACTGGGATCCAATTACTTACCAGGCAAATGATGATTACACCGATTATCATAATTACGATAGTTATTACTTGGTAAAACCGTCGTATGCAATGGATTCGGTTGACACTTATGTAGAAAAAGTAAATGGTTACGGCAGCAAGAATATCGGTATGGAAGATATCGGTAATACACTTGCCGGTGACTACAATCCAAAAGACAGAGTATCGCGTGAAGCAGCTTTGAATCTTCAGGTTAAGAAATTACAGTCACTGAAACAGGGCGGAAACAAGGTTATGATTACAAGTGGTAACCAGTATGCAGTACCTTACGCAGACTTCGTTACAGACATGAACTTAGATGCCCGTGCCGTAAACATCATTGATGAGCAGGTTCCATTCTATACCATGGCATTGCATGGTTTAATAAATTACTCCGGCGGTGCAATTAACTTGGCAGATGATGAGAAGGAGAATATCCTGAAGTCCGCTGAGTCCGGTGCCGGATTATACTTCACTTACATTGCTGAAAAGACAAGTGTTTTACAGGATGGTAAGTACACAAGATACTATGCTTGTAACTACGATGACTGGAAGAAAGATACTTTGAGTCTGTATAACAAGTTTAATGAAACATTCGAAGGAACATACGATAAAGCAATTGATAAGCATGAAAAAATTGCAGAGGGCGTATATAAGACAACCTTCGAAGGCGGAAAAGCAGTTGTTGTAAACTACAACTATAGCAACTATCAATACAATGGCCAGGAAATCGCGGCCAGAGATTTCGCAGCTGTGAAGGGAGGTGAAGAATAAATGGCTCGCAAGAATAAAAAGAAAAAGACATTAGCATTTAAAAATGCGGTTGCAGGCTATTTATTTATTGCACCATTCATCATCGGTTTTATCCTGTTCTTGGTTGTGCCGTTAGTACAGTCCTTAAGAATGAGTTTCAGTACGGTAGAACTTGAAGGTGGATTGTCCATGACATGGGCGGGACTTGAAAATTACCGTCAGGCATTTTTGGTAGATGAGAAGTTTGTACCAAACCTCATTTCTGAGTTGGTAAAAATGCTGACAAACGTTCCGGCAACATTGATTTTCAGTTTCTTTATTGCGTTACTTTTGAATCAGTCTTTCAAAGGAAGAGGTGCGGTTCGTGCGATATTCTTCCTGCCGGTTATTCTTTCATCCGGTGTTATTGTTGGTTTGGAAAGTGGAAATACACTTTTGGCTGACATGAAAGATGCGATTGAAGCAACAAACAATAATACAAGTATTACAGGTGTACTTGAGAGTATCCTGATTACATCAGACTCAAGTCCGATGTCGCAGATGTTTAGTTATGTATTTGATATTATTAATAGTGTATATGATATTGCGATTGCATCTGGTATCCAGATTATCATTTTCCTTTCTGCATTGCAGACGATTTCGCCAAGTATGTTCGAGGCGGCAAAAATCGAGGGATGTACAGCCTGGGAAAGTTTCTGGAAGATTACACTTCCAATGGTAAGTTCCATGATTTTGGTAAATATCGTATATACGGTAATTGACTTCTTCTTGAAGACAGACAACACAGTTATGGAGCGTATCGATGCAATCGGTATCGGTGGACGAATGGACTATGGTCAGGCGTCGGCGATGGCGTGGGTATATTTCCTTTGTGTAATTGTTGCGTTGGGTATTGTTTCGTTGATTATTTCTAGGAGGGTATATTATTATGAGTAAAATGAGTAAGTTTCAAGCCTTCAGGGAACGTAATAGAAAATCCAACGGCTATCTGTTGCGCAAGGTATCCTTTAATGTAGCTTACAAAATCGTGCGTTTTGTATTGTTGTTTGGATTGTGTTTCTTGATTTTGCAGCCACTCTTAAATAAGATTTCCATTAGTTTCATGGAAGAGCGTGATTTGTACGATTCGACAATCAACGTAATTCCACGTCACTTCACATTGGATAACTTTAAGATTGCCGCTGATTTGATGGATTATTGGGCTGCTTTAGGTAACACATTATGGATTTCTTTATTGGTAAGTGTTTTGCAGATTATATCCTGTACATTAGTTGGATATGGTTTTGCGAGATACAAATTCCCATTGAAGAACCTTTGGTTTGCAATGGTGGTACTTGTTATCGTTATTCCACCTTCAACCATTCAGTCTTCCCTGTATTTGAATTTCCGTTATTTTGATATTCTCGGAATATTCAGCCTGATAACGGGGCAGCCACTGAACTTATTGGATTCCTTTGCACCATACGCATTTATGTGTCTTGGATGTATGGGATTGAAAAATGGTTTGTACATTTACATGCTTCGTCAGTTCTTCCGTGGTATTCCGAAGGAATTGGAAGAAGCTGCTTATGTAGATGGATGTGGTAAGGTTAAAACATTCGTGCGTATTATGCTGCCGGATGCAAAACCAATGATTACATCATGTTTCCTGTTCTCCTTTGTATGGCAGTGGACGGATAGTTTTTATTCAGGAATGTTTCTTCCAAACTATTCGATTCTGGCAAACAAAGTGGCTCGTTTGTCTGAGGTGCTGAACTCTTATGTGAAAGCAACCACAGGTCTTGATAAAGCGTCGACCGCTTATGCATCCGCCATGATTGGTACAGGTACATTGTTGGTAATTATTCCTTTGATTATTGTATATTTATTTGCACAGAAAGGCTTCGTAGAAAGTTTGAGTCAGTCTGGTATCAAGATGTAACAAAGATAATTTGCCCTATTTGGCATCTGCCTGTTCTGGCAGGTGCCGTCGGGCAGTAATGACTTAGGTTATCACCGGGATTTTCCGGTATAACAATATATTAAATAAGGAGGCAAAACAAAATGAAAGCAAGCATGCAGAAGCTGATTGCGATGGGTCTTTGTGTTGTTCTTGCAGTAGGTTCTCTTACTGGATGTGGTGGCTCCTCCAATGATGCAGGTAGTGCATCAGGCGATGGCGCAAAAACATCATCTTCTTCAAACAAGAAAACATTTAGTGACCTTGGTGGCATGGATATCACGGTAGGTGACTGGTATACTTCCAAAGATACCCTTGCAGACAGAACCGACGAGTTTGGTAAAAAGCAGAATGAGTACTGGAAGAGTATTCAGGAGAAGTACAATTTCAAAATTACTCGTGATTCTGTTTATTCCTATACAGATGCAAAATCAGATTATGTAAATGACGTTATGGCAAGTAGTCCAAAATACGAAATTTACTATCTGTATCAGGAATTTGTTTCTGAGCCTTTGATGAAAGGCTTGATGTATGATTTGTCAACTCTTCCGGAGTTCAATTTCGATGAAGAAAAATGGAACCCAACAGTTAAAGAGTTGATGAGCATTGGTGATGGTATCTGGGGTATGAGCCCAGACAGTGAGCCACGTGGTGGTATTTTCTACAATAAACGTCTCTTCAAGGAAGCTGGTATTCCGGAAGATGAGCCATATGATTTGCAGAAAAACAATCAGTGGACATGGGACAAGTTCGAAGAGTATTGTAAGAAACTTACAAAGGATACCGATGGTGATGGTAAAACAGACCAGTATGCTATGGCAAGTTTCTCAAAATACTATCTGCCAATGTGTGCAGCTAACAACAATGCAACATTTGTATCTCGTGACAAAGACGGTAAATATGTTGATGCAATTACATCCAAAGAGTTCAAAGATGCTATGAACTGGGGTGTTGACTTGATTAAGAAAGGTTATATTAAGCCAAAACCATCAGAAAACGTAGCATGGGATTGGTATAAAGCTGCATTCCGTGATGGCGAAGCTGCTATGCAGACTGCTGAGGTTTATGAGATTAGTGCGTTTGCTGATATGGAAGATGACTGGGGATTCGTAATGTTCCCATACAACCAGGATCAGAAGGGTGCTACAAATAAGACAGTACCAAACGACAACATCGTTGTTATGCCAAGCTGCTTCGATCAGGAAAAAGCTGAGAAGATTGCATTTGCTTACGATTTGTACACAGAGCCTGTTGAAGGATATACTCCTCATGATCAGATTCTTGAGCAGTATTACCCACAGTTCAGAGATGACCGTGCAGTAGATGAAACAATCGCTATGATGTTGGAAGAGAAGCATAAATCTACTTCTTATCTGCCAATGATTAGTGAAATCGACTATGGTGATTTCTGTTATCCTGTATATGCAAATGCAACAACACCTGCTAAGAAGATTGAAGAGCTTTCAACCAAATGGGATACCAAGATTAGCAAAGTTAATGCTGAGTATGACAAGTTTGCAAAAGAGCATACAAAATAATAACAAAAAGAAACAGGTAATTTAGTTTCATGGGGCTGTTCAGAATAAGCGGAAGGTTTGTTTTGCACAGCCCTTTCTTAAAGAGTGAGGATAGAAAATTAGAGATTTTTAAATCTTTTGATAAAATACAAAACTTGCAGAATATGAGGAGAAACAGATGGATTATAGCAAATGCTGGCTGGATTATCAGCCTGTAGATACAGTTGAAAAAGAATGGCTGACATATTTTCAATCCTGTGAGGGAGAAATCGTAGAAAGTGCTGTCAGTGAATACAAACTTGCTATGGAAAACATGGCAGGAAAAGTTCCTCAGCCAGTAACAAAAGAAGAGGCAGGCGTGGTATTTTCCGTGGATTTATCCATAAAAGAAGGAAAAGACGGATATATTATCACAAAAGATGAGAGCCGGTATCAGATTACCGGGGAGTCGGAGAGTGGACTGTTATATGGTGTGTTCCATTTTCTTCGTTTAATTCGGACCAAACAGATGAATTGTCTTCCGGTTTACAATACACCGGAAATGCCGCTTCGTATGATGAATCACTGGGATAACATGGATGGCAGTATTGAGAGAGGATATTCCGGTGAATCCTTTTTCTACAAGGATTATAAGATTTTATGGAATGACCGCATTGTGCAGTATGTGAGAATGATGGCATCGATTGGCATCAATGCGATTGTAATCAATAATGTCAATGTTCACGAGAATGAGACTTATCTGATTACAGACCGTTATTTGCAGCAGGTAAAACAATATGCCGATTTGTTTGCAAAATATGGAATTAAATTGTATACAAGTGTAAATTTTGCCGCACCGATGGAGTTAGATAATTTTACAGACTGTGACCCATTAAATCCTATGGTTGCAGACTGGTGGAAAAAGGCTGTGGCACATGTGTATGAAGTGATTCCAAACTTTGGCGGATTTTTGGTAAAGGCAGATTCTGAGGGAAGGCCGGGACCATTTACGTATGGCAGAACGCATGCGGATGGTGCAAATATGTTAGGAAGAGCACTTGCTCCGTATGGCGGAATTTTGGTATGGCGCTGCTTTGTATATAATTGCGGGCAGGACTGGCGTGATAAAAAGACAGACCGTGCCAGAGCGGCGTATGACAACTTTATAGAATTAGATGGAAAATTTGATGACAATGTTATTTTACAGATAAAAAACGGACCGATGGATTTTCAGGTGCGAGAGCCGGTTTCGCCGTTATTTGGCGGCTTGAAAAAGACCAACATGATTTTGGAAGTAGAGATTGCACAGGAGTACACCGGACAGCAGATTGATTTGTGTTATCTGCTCCCGATGTGGCGTGAAATTCTTGACTTTGATACGTATGCTGCGGGCGAGGGTTCAACCGTGCAGAAAATAGTGGATGGCTCTGTTTACGGGCAGCATTTGTGCGGTATGGCAGCGGTTATTAACACCGGTAATAACTTTAACTGGACCGGAAATGATTTAGCAGCAGCAAACACTTACGGCTATGGAAGATTGGCGATGAATCCGTCCGAAGATTCGGCGGTTATTGCAAAAGAATGGGCAGAACTTACCCTTCCTAAATCTCTTTCCGACGGCGTCGTTTCGATGCTTATGAAGTCCTGGTCCACATATGAAAAGTATACGTCTCCGCTTGGTATTGGCTGGATGGTGACACCGCATTATCATTACGGACCGGATATTGACGGATATGAGTATGACCGCTGGGGAACTTATCACAGAGCGGATAGAAATGGTCTGGGTGTTGACCGTACACCAAATGGTACCGGCTATACAACCCAGTATAATGAGCCGTGGTGCACAAAGTATGCAGATAAAAAACAGTGTCCACAGGAGCTTTTGTTATTTTTCCATTATGTCCGCTATGATGAAGTGTTATCTTCAGGGAAAACACTGATTCAGCATATATATGACACGCATTTTGAGGGTGTTAATGAAGTGGAAGAAATGATTGCTGGTTGGAAGGCATGGAAAGAGGAGATGGCAGAGGATGTCTACGAGAGAGTCCTTTCCCGCATGGAGAGACAGCTTTCTAATGCAATCGAATGGAGAGACCGCGTAAATACATATTTTTATCGGAAGAGTGGAGTAAAAGATGCACTTTCCCGAAAAATATATGAATAGGATGATTTAGACAAGGTCATTCGTAACATACTAAGAAAGTATAATAATAAGAAAAGAGGTTATTGATTATGGACATGACATTAAGATGGTATGGAGAAGGAAACGACAGTGTGACACTGGATCAGATTCGCCAGATTCCAGGCGTGACCGGTGTAATTACAGCACTTCATGATATTCCTGCAGGAGAAGCATGGACGTATGAAGACGTCATGAAAAGAAAGCAGGAAGTAGAAGCAAAAGGCTTGAAGTTAGTTGGTGTGGAAAGTATCAACGTACACGAGGATATTAAAATTGGTCTTCCGACAAGAGATGAATTGATTGAAAACTACTGCAAATCATTGGAAGCTATTGGAAAAGCAGATATTCACCTTGTATGTTATAACTTTATGCCGGTCTTTGACTGGACACGTACGGATTTGGCAATGCCTTTGGAAGATGGTTCTACAGCACTTGCTTATGATTCATCCATCATTGACGGTATCGATGCCAGCGAGATGTTTGACCGTATTGAAAAGGCAAGTGGCGGCTTTGTAATGCCTGGCTGGGAGCCGAACCGCCGTGATGAGATTATGGATTTGTTTGAGAAATACAAAGACGTTGATGCAGACAAACTGCGTGAAAATTATAAATATTTCTTGGATGGTATTATTCCTACCTGTGAAAAATACAAAATTAAAATGGCAGTTCACCCGGACGATCCGGCTTGGGATGTATTCGGACTTCCACGTATTGTAACATGCGAAGAGGATCTTTTAAAAATTGCCGATATGAATCCAAGTATTTACAATGGATTTACACTTTGTACCGGTTCTCTTGGAAGTAATTTGAACAATGATCTGCCAAAGATTATCCGCAATCCGAAAATTGCAGAGAGAATTCACTTTGCTCACCTGAGAAATATTAAGTATGAGAACAAAGATTTGTTCCATGAAGTATCTCATTTGTCAAGCGATGGAAATCTTGATATGTATGAAATTGTAAAAGCATTGATTGATACCGGATTTGACGGATGTATTCGTCCGGATCATGGACGTATGATTTGGGACGAGCAGGCAAGACCGGGATACGGTTTGTATGACCGTGCTCTTGGTGTCGCTTATCTGAATGGTTTGTGGGAAGCAATTCATAAAAATAAATAAGAGGTGACTAGGCATGAAATTATTAGATTTACAAAATGGCGAGACAAACGTCTGGGAGGAGAAAGGATATCTTCTTCCCAAGTATGACAGAGAAGAGTTAAAGAAAAAAACAAAGGAAAACCCGACATGGGTTCACTTTGGTGCCGGTAATATTTTCCGTGCATTTCCGGCTGCAAAATTACAGGATTTGCTGAATTTAGGAGAATATGACCGCGGTGTTGTTGTGGCAGAGAGTTTTGATCATGAGATTATTACAAAGGCATACAAGCCGTATGATGGTTTGAGTTTGTCGGTTGTGTTAAAAGCTGAGGGAACCATTGAGAAACACGTGGTTGGAAGCGTAACGGAATCGTTAGTTGCTGACCCGGTGGCACCAAAAGATTTTGCACGTCTTACCGAGATTTTTGAAAATCCTTCCCTGCAAATGGTAACATTTACCATTACGGAAAAAGGTTATTCGTTAGTTAATGGTAAAGGGGAAAAACTGCCGGGTGTAGAAGATGGATTCTTAGCAGGTCCGGGAAATCAGAGTCATCTGATGGGACGTATTGCCTCTCTGTGCTACGCACGTTTTGTTAAAAATGGTACACCGCTTGCCCTTGTCAGCACCGATAACTGTTCTCACAATGGGGACAAGTTAAAGGCCGGCGTTATGGCATATGTAGATGCTTGGAAACAGGCAGGAAAAGTGGATGATGATTTTGTTTCCTATATGGAAGAAAAAGTATCTTTCCCATGGTCGATGATTGATAAAATCACACCAAGACCGGATGAGAAAGTAAAAGAAATGCTCGAAAAAGATGGTTTTGAAGATACCGACTTGATTATTACAAGCCGTAATACGTATACGGCACCGTTTGTTAACTCAGAGGAAACCGGTTATCTTGTTATCGAAGATAACTTCCCGAATGGACGTCCACCATTGGAAAAAGCAGGGATTGTATTTACAGACCGTGAAACGGTGGATAAAGTAGAAAAAATGAAAGTTTGTACCTGCTTGAACCCGCTGCATACAGCACTTGCTATTTATGGCTGTATGTTAGGACATACTTCCATTCATGATGAGATGGAAGATAAAGAACTTTCTCAGTTGATTCAGAAGATGTGTTATGAGGAAGCAATGCCGGTTGTTGTAAATCCGGGTGTTATTGATCCGAAAGAATTTGCAAACGCAGTATTGACAAAGCGTCTGCCAAATCCATTTATGCCGGATACGCCACAGAGAATTGCCTGTGATACGTCACAAAAACTCCCAATCCGCTTTGGCGAGACAATTAAGTTCTATGAGAACAGAGAAGACTTAGATACAAAGAGCCTTACGTTAATTCCACTTGTATTAGCAGGCTGGTGCCGCTATTTGATGGGGATTGATGACGAAGGAAACGCTTTTGAACAGAGTCCTGACCCACGTTTGGATGAAGTGAAAGCTCATGTCGCTGGAATTTCCTTTGGTGACACGGATGTACATGATAAATTGCAGCCGATTTTGAGCGATGCATCGATTTTTGCCGTAGACCTCTATTCGGTTTCTCTTGGTGAGAAAGTGGAGAAGATGTTTGTGGAATTGATTGCCGGAAAAGGTGCAATTCGCAGCACATTAAAGAAGTATGTAGACTAAAATAACATATTCTTTTAGGATATGAAAAAAGAAGTTCAATTTGTGAGAGATTTTAACATGAGGTGTTATCACATCTTAAATCAAATTGAACTTCTTTATTTTATGCTTCTAAGTGATTTTTCATGATTTTCAGGGCGTTTTTTTCCAGTCGTGAGACCTGTGCCTGAGAAATATGGATTTCGTTTGCCACTTCCATTTGTGTTTTCCCTTCCAGATAGCGGAGTTGTATAATGTGGTTTTCCCGTTCCGGCAGATGGCTCAATGCGTCTTTTAAGGAGAGATGTTCGACCCAGTTGGATTCCTTGTTTTTTTTGTCACTGATTTGATCCATGACATACAACGTATCCCCGCCTTCGGAGTAAACCGGTTCATACAGGGAGACCGGACTTTGGATGGCATCCAGTGCAAAAACAATGTCTTTTGGTGGAACATCAATCATTTTTGAAATTTCTTCTAAGGTTGGTTCTGTTTCCTGCTTTTTCATCAGTGCTTCTTTTGCATAAATAGCTTTGTAGGCAGTGTCGCGGAGAGAGCGGCTCACACGAATCGCATTGTTGTCGCGAAGATAGCGCCGTACCTCGCCAATAATCATCGGTACTGCATAGGTTGAAAATTTTACATTCTGTGTAACGTCAAAATTATCAATTGCCTTCATTAAACCAATGCATCCAATCTGAAATAAATCGTCTACATTTTCGGTACTGTTATTAAACCTTTGGATGATGCTTAACACGAGACGGAGATTGCCGTGGATGTAAGTTTCACGTGCCTTTTTATCACCCTTTTTTATTTTATCGAACAGTGTCTTTTTTTCTTCATTTGACAGAAGTGGGAGTTTGCTTGTATTAATGCCGCAGATTTCAACCTTGTAGTGTGCCATGGTATGTCCTCCATTTTGTCCATTGATTTCCTTTCTTTTATCATGAACAGATGAAGCACAAATTATGCGTTCATTACATATAATATTTTAGAAAGAGAAGGAGATTTTTATGCGGATTTGTGATTTGAGGGAGAAGGAAGTTATTAATATTTGTGATGGCGAGAGACTTGGTTTTGTAGAAGACGTCGAGTTTGATTTGTGCACCGGAAAAATTACACATATTATTATTCCGGGCCCATGCAAATTTTTTGGTGTGCTGGGTAGAGAAGAAGAATACGTCATTGAAATATGTCATATCTGTAAAATCGGAACAGATTTGATTCTTGTGGAGGTAAATAAGGAGCGCGTTACAAACAAATGTGGAAACTAGTCTTTACTTCATGCGAAAAATTCGATATACTTACAGTAGTGAAAAGAAGGAGAGAAGACTATGAAATGTCCATTTTGTGCAGAAGAAAATACGAAGGTAATTGATTCAAGACCGGCCGATGACAATAATTCGATTCGCCGCCGCCGTCAGTGTGAAAAATGTGGGAAGCGTTTTACGACCTATGAGAAATTAGAGACGATTCCTCTCGTTGTTATAAAGAAAGACCGGATGAGAGAGCCATATGACCGTTCAAAAATTGAACGCGGTGTATTCCGCTCATGTATAAAGCGTCCAATTTCGGTTGACCAGATTAATGAATTGGTAGATTCTGTGGAAAGTGCAGTTTTTAATCTCGGAGAAAAGGAAGTTGAGAGCAAAAAAATCGGAGAAATTCTGATGGACAAGCTTCAGCAGTTAGACCCGGTTGCCTATGTTCGTTTTGCCTCAGTATATCGCGAGTTTAAGGATGTAAATACCTTTATGGATGAAATTAAAAAATTGTTGGAAAAGCAGCAAAAGAATTAAAAAAGACTTGCGTCCTTCTAACCTGTGTGTTACAATGTGCTTGGTTCGTTCCTCAAGTTAGGAGGAATTTATGTTTAGTCAATCGTTTGGCGCGGATGTCTATGGTACAAAAGCCAGGGTAATCCGCATTGAGGCAGATGTCAGTGATGGTCTGCCCGTTTTTGATATGGTGGGATTTTTAGCCTCTGCCGTGAAGGAGGCGAGAGAGCGCGTGCGGATTGCTGTGCGCCAGATGGGGATTCGTTTTCCCGCAAAACGCATTACGGTGAATCTGTCGCCTGCGAATGTAAGAAAGGAAGGCACAACATTTGACCTTCCCATTGCAATTTGTCTGTTGACCGCATTCGGTCATTTATCCAAAGAATGTATCAAAGATACGATGTTTATCGGGGAACTTGGTTTAGATGGTTCCGTACAGAGTGTAAATGGTGTATTAGCTATGGTTTTAGAAGGAAAGAAGCAGGGACTTCGACAGTTTCTTGTGCCAAAAGGAAATGTAAAAGAAGCTGCCGTATTAGAAGGAATTTCTCTTTATGGGGTGGAAAGCCTTTCAGAAACGCTGCGTTTTTTACGGGGAGAAATTTCCCTGAAGAAAGTGTATATTCCTTTTGAAAAGTGGGATGAGTCACAGGAAGAAGGACTTGATTTTTCTGATATTAAAGGACAGGAAATGATGAAGCGTGCGGCAGAAATTGCGGTGAGTGGAAGACATAATCTTTTGATGATTGGACCACCGGGAAGTGGGAAGACGATGCTTGCGAAAAGACTTCCAACGATTCTGCCACCGATGACGTTAGAAGAAAGTGTGGAAGTGACGAGATTGTACAGTGTGTGCGGACTTTTAGGAGAACATGCGTCTGTACTGAAAAAGCGGCCGTTTCGTGCTCCCCACCATACAACGACGGCAGCGGCACTTACCGGAGGCGGCAGAATTCCAATGCCGGGAGAGATTACATTGGCTTCAAAAGGAATTCTGTTTTTAGATGAACTTCCGGAATTTTCAAGGAGTGCGCTAGAGGTGCTCAGACAGCCTTTAGAAGAACAGAAAGTAACAATTGCACGTGTTGGGAGCAGTTATGAGTATCCATCGGACTGCTCGTTTGTGGCGGCGATGAACCCATGCCGGTGCGGTTATTATCCAAACCGAGATAAATGTCGATGCACGACAGCAGATATCAAGCGCTATTTAGCAAAAATCAGTGAGCCGTTGTTAGACCGGATGGATTTATGTGTAGAAACAGGACTGCCGGAATTTTCCCTGTATGAGAAAAAAGGAGAGACAAGTAAGCAGATAAGAGAGAGGGTGAAGAGGACTCACAGGATACAAAAGAAACGCTATCGAAAAGAAAACTTTTCCTATAATAGTGAGTTGACACCACAGGCAATGAAAAAATACTGTATCATGGGTACAGCGGAGAAAGAATTGTTAGAATTCTTATTTCACGAGGAACAGATGAGCGTGAGGCGGCTTTGCCGGATTGTACGTGTGTCGAGGACAATTGCGGATTTAGAGGAAAGTGATACGATTTTAGAAAGCCATATAACCGAGGCAGTTCGTTTTCGCAGTGTGGACCGCAAATACTGGGGGGTGGAGACGATATGACAAAGGAAGAAGAAAAATATCTGTTTTGGCTGACTTCCCTTTCCGGACTTGGTTTGCCTTTTGTACAGAGGTTCTTTGAGCGGTATAAAAGCATAGATAAGGCGCGTTCTCTTTCTGAAACGGATATTAAAAAAGCAGAGTGGATGAAACCACGTGAAAAGAATTACTTTGCCAAAGCATATAAGCAGGAAGGCTGGCAGCATGAATGGGAGCTGTTGGCGAAGAATCATATATCATTTTATTCCTATTTTCATGAATCTTATCCGGAGCGGCTAAAGCACATTGATTCCCCGCCAAAGAGGCTTTTTGTAAAAGGGAAACTGCCGGATGCATCAAAACTTTCTGTAGCGGTTGTCGGGGCGAGAAATTGTACGCCGTACGGACGGGATATGGCACGGATGTTTAGTTATCGTCTGGCTGCGGCAGGCGTTTTTGTGATTAGCGGGATGGCTCTTGGAATTGATGGATGGGGGCACCAGGGGGCATTGGAAGCCGGGGGTGAAACTTATGCTGTTTTAGGTTCCGGTGTGATGCGGTGTTATCCTTCGTGTCATCAGAATTTGTATGAAAGTATTGTAAGGCATGGAGGAGTGATTTCAGAATTTCCGGTGTATGCTCGTGCAAAGCCTGTCTTTTTTCCTATGAGAAATCGTATTATCAGCGGTCTGTCGGATGGAATTCTGGTTGTGGAAGCCAGAGAAAAGAGCGGATCTTTGATTACAGCAGATGCGGCACTTGAGCAGGGAAAAGATGTATTTGTTATCCCCGGACGGATTGGAGATGAATTAAGTGTCGGTTGTAACCGGCTGATTCGTATGGGAGCAGTGCCGGTTTTGACACCGGATGATATACTGGATTATTATGGAGTTAAGACGTCTGACGGCTCGCAAAATGTGAATGAGACAGAGCAGAAAATCCTTGCTTTTCTCGGTGGGAAAACGATGCATATGGATGAGATTTCAGCAGGGTTATCTCTGCCAATGACACAGTTATTAAAGTGCATGATTGTACTTCAGAAAAAAGGATATGTCATCGAGGTCGGCAGAAATTTTTTTATGAAAAAAATATAAATATTGCTTGAAAGCCCGATTAAAATGGTGTATGCTAGAATTTGTGAAAATTTTTGGAAGAATATGATTCATTAAATAGAGAGCATTTATCATTAGCAATGGAGGGTAATATGGCAAAGAATCTTATTATTGTAGAGTCTCCGGCAAAGTCGAAGACGATTAAAAAATTTTTAGGGAAAAATTACGAAGTCGTAGCATCCAACGGTCATGTCAGAGATATGCCAAAGAGCCAGATGGGTGTTGATTTCGAAAATGATTTTGAGCCGAAATATATTACAATCAGAGGAAAAGGTGAGCTATTGGCTTCTCTGCGAAAAGAAGTCAAGAAGGCAGATAAAATTTATCTCGCAACTGACCCCGACCGTGAGGGAGAGGCAATTTCCTGGCATTTATGTCATGCTTTGAAGTTAGACCCGAAAAAAACAAGCCGGATTACCTTTAATGAAATTACAAAAAATGCGGTTCGCCAGTCGTTAAAGCAGTCGCGGGAAATTGATATGGATTTAGTGGATGCCCAGCAGGCAAGACGTGTTTTGGACCGTTTGGTTGGTTATTCGATCAGCCCGTTATTGTGGCAGAAAGTAAAAAGAGGTTTGAGTGCCGGCCGTGTGCAGTCGGTAACACTGCGTCTGATTGCTGACAGGGAAAGTGAAATTGATGCCTTTATTCCGAAAGAATACTGGTCGATGGAAGCAAAATTGTCAGTGCCGGGTGTAAAAAAGCCATTGGTGGCTAAATATTATGGTAATCCGGGCAAATGTGAAATTGCTTCCGGTGAAGAGGCAGAAAAAATCCGCAAAGAAATTGAAAAAGAAGATTTTAAAGTAAGCAGTATTAAGAAGGGTGAGCGCACCAAGAAGCCACCTCTTCCTTTTACAACGTCTACGTTGCAGCAGGAGTGTGCAAAACACTTGAATTTTCCAACGAGAAAGACAATGCAGATTGCCCAGCAGTTATATGAAGGTGTGCAGGTAAAGGGACATGGAACGATTGGTCTGATTACGTATCTGCGTACGGATTCGGTCCGTATCTCGGAAGAAGCGGATTTAGCTTGTAAAGATTATATTCGTGAAACATATGGAGAAGAAAATATTATTGAAAAGGCAGCAGTGTCAAAAACAAAGGGCAAGATTCAGGATGCGCACGAAGCAATCCGTCCGACATATGTGGATTTGACACCGGTTCAGGTAAAGGAATCTTTAACGAGAGACCAGTTCCGTTTGTATCAGCTGATTTGGAAGCGCTTTGTGGCAAGCCGTATGCACTCAGCAAAATACGATACGATTTCAGTTCGTATTATGGCAGGAAAACATCAATTTGCAAGTTCCGGTTCCAAACTTGTGTTTCCGGGCTTTTTGTCGGTGTACCAGCAGGATGATGATAAAGAAGAGCCAAATGCTGTGCTTGCTAAAGTAACAAAGGATTCTGTGCTGTCTTTAAGTGAATTACTGCCGGAACAGCATTTTACGCAGCCGCCGGCGCATTTTACCGAGGCTTCTTTAGTAAAAACTCTTGAAGAGTTAGGAATTGGACGCCCAAGTACCTATGCGCCAACAATTTCAACATTGATTTCACGCCGCTATGTGGCAAAGGAACAGAAGAATTTGTATTTGTCAGATTTGGGAGATATTGTAAATCAGATTATGGTGAGTGCATTTCCTAGTATTGTGGATGTAAACTTTACAGCAACGATGGAAGCTTTGCTAGATGGTGTTGCCGAGGGTAATGTGGAATGGAAGACCATTGTGAGAAACTTCTATCCGGATTTGGAAAAGGCTGTTTCACATGCAGAAAAAGCACTCGAAAAGATTAAAATAGAAGATGAAGTAACCGATGTCGTGTGTGAATTATGTGGACGCAATATGGTAATTAAGTACGGACCGCACGGAAAGTTTTTGGCGTGCCCCGGATTTCCGGAGTGCAGAAATACCAAACCATATTATGAAAAAATCGGTGTGAAGTGCCCGAAATGCGGCGGCGAGATTGTCATTAAAAAGACCCAGAAAGGCCGTCGTTATTATGGCTGCGAGAACAATCCGGAGTGTGATGTGATGACTTGGCAGAAGCCGTCGAATGAACGCTGTCCAAAGTGTGGCGGCATGATGTTGGAAAAAGGCAGTAAGTTAGTCTGTGCCGATAACACATGCGGTTATATTGAAAAGAAAGAGAAATAAAAAACAGACGACATAATGCTTGTCAATAAGGTGAAATTGTGATAATATTGTTCCATGGGGGACAAGCAATATGAGTATTCAATTATTGGATAAGACTCGAAAAATAAACCGTCTCCTCAACGACAAACATTCATCTAAGGTGGCATTTGCGGATATTTGTTTTGTGCTGGGACAGATGCTTTTAGCAAATGCGTACATAATCAGCAGTAAGGGAAAGTTGTTGGGAACTTATGTGAATGATGACGGGATGATTCCGAGTTTTCAGAGTAAACAGGGCAGTTATATCGAGACGATGTTAAATGAACGTTTCCTTAATGTGCTGTCAACAAAAGAAAATGTGAATCTGGAGACTCTTGGTTTTTCCAAAGAAGAAAGACAGGGAGTTGAGGCACTGATTACACCGATTAGTATTGGTGGCGAGAGGCTGGGAACGTTGTTTCTGTGCCGGTGTCAGAAAGCATTTTCGATTGAGGACATTATTTTAAGTGAATATAGCACGACTGTGGTAGGGCTTGAAATTATGAGGTCCATTCAAGAGGAATCAGATATTGAGCAGCATAAGAAGAGCAATTTCTCTTCTGCCTTGACGACGCTTACGCCACTTGAGCAGAAAGCGGTCAGTTACGTATTCCATGCAATGGGGGGAGAGGATGGTACCCTTGTGACGAGCAAGCTTGCCGGAAAAATTGGCATTACAAGGACTGTTATTGTCAATGCTTTGCGAAAATTAGAGAGCGCTGGCTTAATCAAGACAAAGTCATCCGGAGTGAAAGGAACGCACATTAAGGTTCTGAATGATATTGTCTATACCGAGTTTAACAGTTATTATCGTGAGAAATGGAATTCGTAAACGCAAAGGGAATTGTGATGGGAAGTCATAATGCCGTTTGCGTTTTTCTAGAAATAAAGAAATAAGAAAGGAAGTGCTACGATGGTTTTATCCAATGCATACAATTACATCAATGTGTTAGATAAGGCAGCGGATGCGAGCTGGACAAGAAATGATGTGCTGGCAAATAATATCGCAAATGCAGACACGCCGGGTTACAAAAGAAAAGATGTACAGTTTGAGACATATTTGTCGAATGCGGTGGCAGGAACAGATTCATTAGATGAGACGGTGGCAAATCTTGATTTGAATGATTTAAATGCAACGGTGTATAATGAACAGCCGGGGCTTAGTTATCGGAGTGACGGAAACAACGTAGATGTATCGACAGAAAACGTGGAACTGGCAAAAAACCAGATTAAGTATTATACGTTGATGAATTCTATTAGTCAGGAATTTTCACGGATGAAATCAGCGTTAAAGACTTCATAAATCGATTAAGGAGGAATGACTATGTCAGTATTTGGGGCTTTGGATGTGAGCGCTACCGGTATGACGGCGCAGCAGCTTCGAATGGATACAATTTCGGAAAATATTGCCAATGTAAACACGACTCGTGGAAAAGATGGCAAACCATATAAGAGGAAGACAGTTCTTTTTGAGGAGAAAAGTTATCCGAGTTTTAGTGAAAGTCTTAGCATGGCAAACCGTCATAATATTGGAAAAGGTGTTAAGGCAAGTAAAATAGTGGAAGATAATTCCGAAGGAAGTAAAGTATATGACCCTTCCCATCCGGATGCGGATGAAGATGGATACGTGACGTATCCGAATGTAAATACCGTGACCGAGATGACAAATATGATTGATGCGACAAGGGCTTTTGAAGCAAATGTTACGGTAATGAATTCGACAAAAGGGATGGCTCTTAAGGCACTTGATATTGGACAGAGTTAATTGTGAATGGAGGAAACCTAAATGGATATTGCTAGTTTGTCTGCAATTAGTGGCATTGAAAATATCAGTAAATACGCAGATAATAGTTTACAGACGGAAAAATCAAAAGGAAGCGGCACAGCAAGCTTTGACAGTCTGTTAAATTCAGCGATGAATTTAGTGCAACAGACGGAAGATTATTCCAATGCAGCAGAAGTAGAAGAAGTAAAGTATGCAATGGGGCAGAGCGACAGTCTTCATGATTTGATGGTTGCTCAGCAGAAAGCAAATGTATCACTGCAATATACGGTAGCAGTAAAAAACACAGCAGTAGAAGCATATCGTTCGATTATGAATATGCAGATTTAACTGACAAAGGCGTTGAGGAGCGATAGAAAACAATGATGGAACAATTGATTGCACTCAAGGACAAAATTCTTGAGTTTTGGAATAAGTATACGTCAAAACAGAAAACAATTATAATTTGTGTAGCATGCGCAATTTTGGTTGCGATTGTTTTGCTTGCTTATTTTATGACCCGCCCGGTGTATACCGACGTTGCTACGTTAAGTGGTGAAACTGCTACGACGTTTGATACGGCACTGCAGGGGGCTGGACTTGATTATGTAAAAGAATCGGATAACAACGGAAATACAACATTTAAGGTGGAGCAGTCACAGTATTCAGATGCCGTTTTGCTGATGGGGGAAAATCAGATTACGGATGATGAAATGACATGGGAAAAAGCACTTCAGTCAGACATGACGACATCTTCGGATGAAAAGCAGACTAAAGCAACACTGGCTTTGCAGTCATCGATTCGCAAAGGACTTTTGAATTTTGATGGCGTGGAAGATGCGACTGTTTATATCAACCGCCCGAAAGATGATGGCACGATTTATGCGGACAAGCAGGATACTTCGGTGAGCGTATCATTTAAAATGGCGGGCAACAAAACCATGGACAGCGATACTGCAGATGCGATTGCTTATTATCTTGCCAATGCAGTAGGAAGCACCAAACCGGATCATATTGTTCTTACCGACACAAAAGGAAATCTTTTGTTTAACGGACAGCAGGATGCCGGGCTTGGCGGAACAATCAGCAGTACCGAAGATTACCGTGATAAACTGAAAAATAACTTTGCTAAATATGTGCGTGACCTTTTGACAAAAGCTGGTTATGACGATGTTGAAGTTTCTAAGAATAATATCGTGTTTGATATGAATAAATTAACGGAACTGGTTACTACATATACGACAAATGAGGGACAGGATCAGGGCTTGTATGGCAGTTCCTACGAGTATAAATCAACAGGAGCCTCCTCTTCCGGCGGCGTGCCTGGAACCGATTCGAATGGTGATGTTACGGACACGATGATTACCGATAACGGAGATAGTTCATCGGAAACGATATTAAATAAATATGACTATCTGCCGAATAAAACCGTTCAGAATATTGAACATGAAATTGGTGCAGTAAAGAAGGATGAGTCCTCTATTGCAATTGTGCTGACACATTACCGTGTGGTGAAAGAAGAGACTTTAGAGTCACAGGGTGCTCTTGATAATATGACATTTGATGAGTATGTGGATGCAAACAGTAATGTGACGGAACAGCAGGTGCCAACCGATTTGCCGCAGCTTGTGGCTGCCGCTACCGGTATTACTGAAAATAACATTCAGATTCGTGTAGTGGAAAAACCGGTATTTGAGGCAAAAGAAGCAAGTTCATTTGGAGATAATGTAACAAATTACCTGATGGTGATTCTCACGGTTTTGATTGCAGGTTTGTTAATCTTTGTTATTATTAAAGGTACTTCACCGGTTGAGGTTACCGAGATGGAGCCGGAGCTTTCTGTGGAAGATTTGCTCGCTACAACGCAGGATAATGCACAGACATTGGAAGAAATCGAACTGGAAGACAAATCCGACACCCGCATCATGATAGAAAAATTTGTAGACGAAAATCCGGAAGCGGTAGCTTTGCTTTTGCGTAACTGGATTAATGAAGATTGGGGGGCGATGTAATGGCAGGAAATTCAGCATCATCCTATAGTGAAATGGATGGGATTCAGAAGGCGGCAATTCTCCTCATTACGTTAGGACCGGAGAAGGCGGCTGTCGTATTTAAACATTTAAAAGAAGATGAGATTGAACAGCTCACACTGGAAATTGCCAATACCAGAAGTGTGACACCGGCTCAAAAAGAACAGGTTTTGAATGAGTTCTATGAGGTATGTCTTGCCCAGCAGTACATTGCCGAGGGTGGTATTGGATATGCAAAAGACTTGTTGCAGAAAGCTCTTGGTGAGAGCAAAGCACAGGAAGTTCTTGGCAAGCTGACGGCGTCGTTACAGGTTCGTCCGTTCGAGTTTATCCGCAAGACAGAAGCTTCTCAGATTTTGAACTTTATTCAGGACGAGCATCCGCAGACGATTGCGTTGATTTTGTCGTATTTGTCCCCACAGCAGGCGGCCGGCATTATCAGTTCTCTTACACCGGATAAGCAGACAGATGTAGCAAAACGTATTGCGATGATGGATCGTACTTCACCGGATGTCATCAAAGAAGTGGAAAATATATTAGAGCAGAAACTGGCATCACTTGTCAGTCAGGATTACACAATTGTCGGTGGTGTGGATTCGGTGGTCGAAGTATTGAATACAGTAGACCGTGGTACCGAGAAACACATTATGGAAAACTTGGAAATCGAGGAACCGGAACTTGCCGACGAGATCCGAAAAAAGATGTTTGTGTTCGAGGATATTCTTATGCTGGACGACCGCTCGATTCAGCGTGTGCTTAGAGAAGTGGAGAACAGCGAACTTGCTGTTGCGCTTAAGAATGCAAACGAAGAGGTACAGAATGTAATCTTTAACAACATGTCCACAAGACTTGTTGATATGATTAAAGAAGATATGGAATACATGGGACCGGTTCGATTGAAAGACGTCGAAGAGGCTCAGCAGAAGATTGTAAATATTATCCGCAAACTGGAGGATTCTGCTGAAATTGTAATTTCCCGTGGTGGAGGTGACGAGATCATTGTCTAATCTCATCAAATATCCCTATGTGAATATGCAGGGGAAAGAAGCAAAAGTGATTTGTTATGAATCGGAGGAAGAGAAGTTTCAGCCGCTTGATGCAAAAAAGAAAGTGGTAATGAAGACCTTTGAGGAGGTTGCCAAAGAAGAAAAAGAGAGAGCACAGGAACAGACCGGTGATGAATCTTTTCAGGAAGGACTTCCGGTAACCAATTACGATGAGGTAATTGAAGAGAAAATACAGAAAGCCGAAGAAGAGGCAGCGGCAGCTATTGCCGAGGCAAGACAACAGGCAAATGAGATTGTCGAACAGGCAAATAATCGGAAAAATCAGATTTTGGAAGAAGGCAGACAGGAAGGAATTACCAGAGGGTATGAGGAAGGTCTTTTGCAGGCGCAGGAGGAGATTCAGGCGCAGAAAGATGAACTTTCCGGTCAGCAGTTAAAAAAAGAGCAGGAATATCAGCAGATGTTAGCGGAAACCGAAGGACGCTATGTTGATGTTTTATGCAATCTGATTCGTAAATTATCCGGTGTGATTTTGACAGACAGAAAAGATGTTATTTTACATTTGATTCGCAGTGGAATTGCGGATATGGAACCGGCAAAACACTATATTATCCGTGTAGCATCGGATGACCTTTTGTATGTGGAAGGGGAAAAGGATGCTTTGATGGAAAAGGCTGGAATTACCGGTACAATAGAGGTGCAGGAAGAAAAAAGCCTTTCCGAAGGAGATTGTATTATAGAGACAGATAATCAGATGATTGACTGCGGTTTTCGGACGCAGCTTGATAATATGGTTCGTACACTACGCATGCTTGTGTAAATATGTACTCGCGCAAAGAAGGTAAAACTATGCCACTCATTAATTTTGAAAAATACAATGTGCTCATGGACAAAAGTTACACCAGTCAGTTAGGAAAAGTTGCTAAAGTGGTTGGTCTTACGATTGAGTCCATCGGGCCAAGTGCAAAATTGAATGATTTGTGTTTGATTCGTTCAAACAACCGAACAGAACCCGTAAAAGCGGAAGTAGTTGGCTTTCGTGATGACAGGGTTCTTTTGATGCCATATGATGATGTCGAAGGTGTCGGACTTGGAAGCTGGGTGGAAAATACCGGAGCACCTTTGCAGGTTGCAGTTGGCGAGGAACTTCTTGGCTGCACATTAAATGGTGTAGGAGAACCGATGACAGAACTTGAGTTATCGGAAAATTGTCCGCGGTATTCAGTAGAAGCGACACCACCTGACCCGCTTACCAGAGAGATGATAGCGGATGTTCTGCCGCTTGGTGTAAAAGCGGTAGACGGCTTGATTACCGTTGGAAAGGGACAGAGAATTGGTATTTTTGCTGGTAGTGGTGTCGGGAAAAGCACGCTGATGGGTATGTTTGCGAGAAATACGAAAGCAGATATTAATGTGATTGCACTGATTGGAGAGCGCGGACGTGAGGTTCGTGAATTTATTGAGCGGGATTTAGGCGAAGAAGGTATGAAACGCTCGGTTGTCGTAGTAGCAACCTCGGATAAACCGGCTTTGATTCGTAATAAGGCGGCGAAGACGGCGACGGCGGTTGCGGAATATTTCCGGGATCAGGGGAAAGATGTTTTGCTTATGATGGATAACCTGACCCGTTTTTCCATGGCACAGAGAGAAATCGGACTGGCCTCCGGAGAACCACCGGTTTCGCGCGGGTATCCGCCAAGTGTATATGCGGAAATGCCGAAATTGCTAGAGCGTGCCGGAAATTCAGATAAAGGTTCCATTACCGGATTGTATGCGGTCTTGGTTGATGGTGATGATTTTAACGAGCCGATTGCCGATACGGCGCGTGGTATTTTAGACGGACATATTGTTCTGTCGCGTTCCATGGCACAGAGAAATCATTATCCTGCAATTGATGTTTTAGCGAGTATATCCCGTGTTATGAGTGTTGTGGCGTCCAAAGAACATAAGAAATTAGCCGGAAAGATGAAAAATATACTGGCGGTTTACCGGGATGCAGAAGATTTGATAAATATCGGTGCTTACCGCCCCGGTTCCAATAAGGAAATTGACTTCGCGATAGAAAAAATTGATGCCGTTAATGAATTCCTTCGTCAAGGAACCGATGAAAAATTTTTATTTGATGACATTATTCAGATGATGCGGGATATTTTTGAAGAGGATTCCGTAGAGGAAGGATAGAGAGGGTGAACGATGGCACGATTTATTTTTTCTATGCAGAATATTTTGAACATGAAAGAAAAGCTTGAAGAGCAGGCGAAAAATAATTTTGCGCAGGCGAACCGTTCCCTTCAGGAGGCACTGCTTATGCAAAAACAGTTTGAAAACAGACTGGAAGCAGGAAAGCAGACGTTGAAAGAAGCAATGCTTGAAAATCTGAAAGTCGGGCAGATAAGGAGAAGGGAAGATGACGTTGAGATTTTTCGAATGTATTTGCGACAGCAGATATTAGTCGTAAAGCAGAAAGAAAAAGAAGTTGAGGTGGCAAGAGAACATCTCAATGAAGCAATGAAGGAAAGAAAGACTTTTGAAAAGTTAAAAGAAAAGGCTTTTGAAAAATTTGTAGCGGAAGAAAATCAAAAAGAGCAAAAAGAAGTGGATGAGCTTGTGAGCTACCGCTATGGTGCAGAGAAATTCGAGTGAAAGGAGATTTGTCATGGCAAAAAAAGATAAGAATAAGGAAAATAAGGTGTCGACAGATGAAAGTACAGGAAGCAAAATTGTTACGGTACTGATTGTGCTTGTGATTGTTGTGATATGGCTTGCTATTTTTGGTGTGCTGATTAAACTGGATGTGGGAAATTTCGGAAGTGAAGTGTTATATCCGGTTTTGAAAGATGTTCCAGTTGTGAATATGATTTTGCCGGAACCGGCACAGAATCAGAGTGATACATCGACAAGTAAAGAATATGATAATCTGACGGAGGCAAATGCGAGAATTAAAGAGCTTGAGAGCCAGCTCGCAGCAAATAAAAATGCCGGCAGTGCCAACCAGAGTGAAGTGTCCGATCTGCAGGCGGAAATTAACCGATTAAAGAAATTTGAGCAGGAACAGAGTGCGTTTGCAAAACGTGTGCAGGAGTTTGATAAAAACGTCGTTTATAACGATAAGGCACCGGATACGGAAGAGTTTAAAAAATACTATGAAGAAATAGAGCCGGACAATGCAGAAAAAATTTATAAGGAAGTCTGCAAGGATTATGAGTATTCGCAGGAAATCAAGGATCAGGCGGATGCATACGGCAAAATGGAACCTGCCAGCGCAGCAGCAATTTTGTCCGAGATGACCAATGATTTAACTTTGGTTGCAAAGATACTTGACAGTATGCAGACTTCGAAAAGTGCTTTGATTTTGCAGAACATGAAACCAACGACGGCAGCTCAGGTTACGACGAAGATGACGGCGATGAAAAACAAATAAAAACTAAAGAAAAGACAGGTAAATGCCGATATAAAATTTGTAGTAGATTTTTAAGAAGAAAGGAGGGAAATGAAATGACGATGCAGGGAATTTCAAATGTTCTGCCAAAGGCTGCTACAGCAGTTGCTGAGAAAAGCGAAAAGGCAAAAGGTACCTTGTTTGAGACCGTAATGAGCAGTCAGGGAAATAAGCAGCAGACAAAAAAGACCATGGATGGTTTTGCACCGGATGACAGAGTAGATAATCGCATGGCGAAAAAAGAGTTAGCGGCAAACCGTTATCAGAAATCAAAAGCTATCAGTACAAAATCCGACACAGCGGCTTCAAACGATACGCAGGATTCGCTGACAGTAAATCAGATGGCGGATGACGAACTGGATATCGAAGAAGTTACCGTTGTTCTTGCTTCGCAGGTAACGGTTTTACTACAGGATTTGTTTGGACTTACAAACGATGAGTTGCAGGATATCTTAAATTCACTCGATTTACAGCCGGAATCACTCATCCTTTGTGACAGTGAGAGTGGTATTATGGCAGTAAATGCGGATGCGCTTAAACAGCTGGTTCTTGGTGTGCATGGCGTAGAAGATGCGAGTGCATTTTTAACCAATGATGCGTTGAATACAGAACTTTCAGAAGTGACTGATGCACTTACTGATTTTGTGTGTGACACGCTCGGTGTAACGAAGGAAGAACTTGCTTCTCTTAAGGCAGAGGCGATGCTGGAACTGTTAAAGCAGGCAGTGGATACATTGCAGGCGGCAAGTGAAACGGACACTATGAAAGATACGTTAAACCAGACAGGAACAGTGCAGAATACCATGACCGCAATAGTGGAAGATGCAAATTCTTCAAATTTGCAAAAAGATTCACAGCAGGATATGTCCATGCGTGATGACAGTGAGATGTCGCAGGGCGATGATTCATTGGTTCCTACCCATGCTACGATGGCGGAAACGTTTGCAGACCGTCTTTCACAAGCACTTGAAAAATCAAGTGGCATGAAGGGGCAGAGTGTAACACAGACGATGAATCAGATTGTGGAGCAGGTTGTTCGACAGGTTCGCATCCGCGTAATGCCGGAAACGACCAGTATGGAACTTCGCTTAAATCCGGCAAGCCTAGGCCGTGTCAATATCACGGTGGCAGCAAGCGCAGGAATTGCGACAGCGACGATGGTTGTAGAAAACCAGATGGCAAAAGAAGCACTTGAAAGTCAGATGATTCACTTAAAAGAAGCTTTTAACGAGCAGGGACTTAAAGTGGATGAGGTAGAAGTGACAGTCGCTGAGTTTGGACTGAAAAAGGACGGCGAAGGACAAGAGCAGACCGGTTCCAAACAGAGCGGAAACCGCAAATTCCGTCCGAATGAAAGTTTTTCGGATGAGGAAAAGAATGAAGATTTGACGACAGCGTCTGAACGGCGTGACGTTAATAGTATGGTCGATTATACGGCTTAGAAAGGAAGTGAGAAGATGGCAGTAAGCAGTACAAGTGATTTGACGACAGCGTTGGAAGATTTAACGTATGGAACAACTGAGCGTAAAGTTAATCAAAGAGGTTCAAGTGAACTTGGTAAAGATGAGTTTTTGAAACTTTTAGTGACTCAGCTTCAGAATCAGGATCCGTTAAATCCACAGGATGATACACAGTTTATTTCTCAGTTAGCACAGTTCTCTGCGCTTGAACAGATGACCAATATGAGTTCTACGATGTCAAATACAAGTGCGTACAGTTTGGTTGGCAAAGAAGTTATTGTACAGACAACTGATTCTGCGGGAACTTACAAAGAAGTACGCGGAACGGTAGATTGTGTTGAAATGAAGAATGGCAAGGCTATGTTGGTTATTGATGGAAATTCGTATGACTTAGACGATTTGGTACAGGTAATGGATAGTTATTATGCTATTAAAGAGTATTTGCCAAGCGTTACAGCACAAACGAAGACATATGATCTTTCAAACCCATCCCTTATTGATGTTTCTATTGATTTAGGAAGTAAAGGATATGAGGCAAGCAGTGTGGCAGTTGTGCTAAACGGCCAGTACATAGATTCCAAGTATCTAAAGTACGATAATGGAACGGTAACCATTTCCCCGGAAGCTTTCAGTGAATTAGAGCCGGGTGATTATTATTTAGGCTTTTACTTTGATGATCCGCTTAAAACAACAGTCAAAGATAAGGTATGTATCAAAGTAGTACGAAGTGGTATTCCAAACGGAGATAAGGATTCTTCGGATGCGAATAAAGACACCGAAAAAGCTGAAGAAACAGAGAAGACAGAGGCTGAATAAGTGTGACAAGGAGGTCGGGTGCTATGAATGTAACGAATGGTTTTACATCCATGGAACAGATTCGTCACCGGATGCAGACAACAGATTCACAGAGACAGGTAAAAAAACAGACCGTGCAGACAAATACGGCATCGTTTGATGAAATCTTATTTTCCAAACATGCGTCAAAGCGATTAGAAACCAGACAGATTGATATGTCGGCAGATCAGAAAGAAAGACTGTTAGAGGCAACCTGTAAGGCGAAAGCAAAAGGAATGAAAGAGTCATTAGTTATGGTTGACGATTTTGCGTTTATTGTGAATGTGAAGAATAATCTGGTGATTACTGCGGTAAATGACACAAAAAATGCTGTATTTACCAATATCGATGGAGCGATAATTAACTAAAAACAAATATATGCTGGCCCTTAACAGGAAGCATACATGCTCTTGACTGACAGAGAGAGCATAACGATAGTAAAATTGGAGGGTGATTCATTATGATGAGATCATTGTATTCCGGTGTATCCGGATTGAAAGTTCATCAGACAAAGATGGACGTAATTGGTAATAACATTTCAAACGTAAATACGGTTGGTTTCCGTGGAAGTACAGTAAACTTTACCGATGTATTTTATCAGACAACACAGAATGCATCTGGTCCGAACGCAGCAACCGGCACAGCAGGAACGAACGCGGTGCAGATTGGTCTTGGTTCTAACGTGGCAGCAATTAGCGTGGACTTAAGTGGTACCGGAAATTCGCAGCGTACCGATCGCGGCATGGATCTTATGATTAACGGTGATGCGTTTTTGATTGTAAGAAGCAATGGAAATACATATTTCACAAAATCCGGGGCGCTGGATATTGATGCAAATGGTACTTTATATTGTACAACAAATGGTGCTTCTGTTCTTGGATGGGGTGTTGATGAGGACGGAGAAATCCGTAAAGATACTGTATCCACCTTGAATCTTATGGGTGGTGAGAATGCTTATTCCGACCCAAATGCGACAACAAAAGTTTCCCTTTCCGGAAATGTAGACCAAAAAGACCCTTTAGTTGCTTATAGTGCAGATGGAGCCGGTTACCCAATGGCAGTCAGCTTTTATGATAATTTAGGTAATTTGTGTACAGCAAAACTCAGTATTATCCAGACGAGTGCGGATGCGCCAAATACATACAGCGTTCGTCTTCATGATGTTCTTGGTGCAGATGGTAAATCTATTTTGAAAAAGAAAGATGATGCGACAGGTAATTACATTTCTACCGAGCAGGTGATTAATTTTAACGAGATAGATCTTGGGGGCACAAATTATACAGTAGATCCAAGTAGTGGTGATATTTCGTTTCCTGCTGATACGGACTGGCCGGTACTTACCTTTAATCCGGTGACCGGTGCATTTACCAGTGTAAGCAGTGCTGATGGCAAGGTGCTGAACTTAAACTTAAGTGATACCGGAAATTCGTATCCAACCAGTGGTGTGGATGTTAACTTCTCGGATTTGACGATGTATGCGAGCAATAAAACCTGTAAAGTAAAACCAAACCGTGGTGACAGCAATAATAACGGGGATGGCGCCGGTAATGCAGCAGGAACTTTAAATGGTTTCAAAATTCAGACCGATGGTATGATTTATGGTTTATACAGTAACGGTGACAAAAAATTGTTAGGACAGATCGCAGTGGCAACATTTGCTAATCCATCCGGCTTAGAGGCGGTTGGTAACAGCATGTATGCAGCAACCTTGAACTCCGGTGATTTTGATGGAATTGGTGTGGATATTTCAGAAGTCGGTAAATTCTCAGTCGGAGCTTTGGAAATGTCCGATGTTGATCTGGCAACCGAGTTTACCAATATGATTACGACACAACGTGGTTTTCAGGCAAACTCCCGTGTTATTACTACATCTGATACAATGCTTGAGGAACTCATTAATCTGAAACGATAATGATAAGGCATATTGACCCATCCGCATGAATTATGCGGATGGGTCAGTGTGCTTTTACAAGTAAGGAGGGTTTTATGATTGATGTGACAAGAATGAATGGTTCATTACTTACCGTTAATAACCATTTGATTGAAATGGTAGAGGAAACACCGGATACGGTGATAACTTTAACAACGGGAAAAAAAATAATTGTAAAAGAAAGTAGACAAGAAGTGAAAAATCTAGTAAAATTATACGAGAAAGAAATAACATGTAACAGTTAGGTGGTGTCGTTTTGGATATAGCTACAATTATAGGCCTCGTAGGATGTGCGGGAGCCGTAGTATATGGTATTGTTTCTGGTGACTTAGGATTTGCTGCATTGGGAAACTTTTGGGATTATCCGTCCTTTTTGATTGTTATTGTTGGATGTTTGATGTGTATGCTGACGATGTCCGGCAGCATTGGAGAACTTATAAACTGCTTAAAGTCATTCCTTTTGACAATCAAAGTACAGGAATCCAGCGAGGGGGAGACGATACATAAAATTATTGATTTGGCAAACGTAGCTCGTAAAGAAGGGCTTTTGCAGTTAGAAGAGGCAGCCAGTGACATAGATGATGATTTCCTGAAGAAGGGAATTATGTTGATTGTTGATGGCACGGATCAGGAATTGGTATCAAGTATTCTAGAGACAGAACTTGATTGCATTGAGCAGAGACATAGCAAAATTTACAGCTTCTGGGATAACTTGGCCGCTATGGGTCCTGCATGGGGAATGATTGGTACTTTGATTGGATTGATTAACATGTTAAAACGTTTGGATGATCCAAGTTCAATTGGACCGAACATGGCGGTTGCGTTGGTTACTACTTTATATGGTTCGCTGATTGCCAATTGGATCAGTATCCCGATTGCAACAAAACTGCGTGCGAAAAACCAGAAAGAAATTATGATGAAGGAAGTTATCTGCGAAGGAATTCTTTCTATTCAGGCAGGTGAAAATCCACGTGTGATTGAGGAAAAACTGAAATCTTTCCTTGCACCTAGTGAGAGAGAAGAAGTTCTTGGTGGTGGTAATAAAGGCAGCGGACAAGGTGGTGACGCTTAATGACCCGAAAGAAAAAGAAGGCGGAACAGGAGGGTATTAGCGCCGGATGGATTAATACCTTTGCCGACCTGATGAATCTTTTGCTTTGTTTTTTCGTCCTTTTGTTTTCAATGTCGACTGTCGATGCTGATAAGTACGAACAGTTAGTAACATCCATGACGGAGCGGATTAATATCTTTGATGGTGGCGGTGCTGCTGTTGGGGAAGGTGCATTTGTATCAAGTGGAACCGATCAACTCGTTTCGATTTCGGAGTATTTTAACGAATATGAAAATTCCGGAGAGGACAATCAGAAATCGGAAGAACAGGTTGACAAGCAGGATGGTAACAAATCTGAGCAGGGCAACCAGTCAACCGGAGAAAAGCCGATGAATGATAAAGCCAAAGCAGAAGAGGAATTTTTAAAAAAACAACAGCAGGAACAAAAGGAAAAGGCAGAAAAATTGTACAAAGAACTCACACAGGATGCAGAACATCAGAACGTGGAAGACCAGATTAACATTAATATGGATAAAAAATATCAATTTGTTCAAATTTCATTAAATGGTGCACTGCTTTTTGAATCCGGCGATATTGAGTTTAAGAAAAACATGGTGCCTTTGATGAGCAAAGTCGGAGATATTTTGAAGCGATATGCAGACCATCGGATCAAAATTGAAGGACACACGGATAATGTTCCAATTTCCGGCAGATACAAGAACAATATGATGCTTTCAACAGCACGTGCGAATACGGTGTTTGAATATTTGGTAAATAAAAAACATATGAAGCCAAAGGAGACGGAAATTGAGATTTCCGGTATGGGTGAGTATGAGCCGGTGGCATCCAATAAAACAAGAAAAGGACGCGCTCAGAACCGGCGTGTTGAGATTAAGATTTATACAAGTAAGTAAATGGAGGAATTTCTTATGAAGAAGAATATATTGACCATTATTGTTATGGCGGTATCAATTGTGAATCTTGTATTGGGGATTGTACTTGTCTTTTCTATTGTACCTGCCTCAAATAAGACAGCTGCTCTGGTTGATAAAGTGGCATCGGTGATTGATTTAAATATTGATGACCCAAATTCCGAAGAGCAGGACTATACAATTGATGATTTGGTGGCTTATACGAAAACTTATGATTCGGCAGTAAATATTAACCTAAAAAAAGATGCCGGTGACGACAGCAACCATTATGCGCAGCTTGCCGGTTTTACAATTTCTTTTAACAGCAAAGCCGATGATTATAAAAAGGTGAGTGAATCGATTCAGACCAATGATATTTATGTAGATGATATTGTGAAAGAAACACTTGGAAGTTATACAGCTACAACATTAGACTTGGTAAAGGTTCGTTCTGAAATTGTGAAGAAAATTCAGGCAAAATACAATACAAAGGCAGTTGTTGAGATTTCGTTAAAAGATCCATTGATTGCCTGATTGTAAGAATCGAAAAAAAGACTTTAGTTTATGAAGGAAATATGATATAATAAACAACAGTGTGAGAAAAGAGGTGAGAACAAATGGGTGACGTATTGTCGCAGAATGAGATAGATAATTTGTTATCCGCGCTTAATAGTGGTGAATTTGACCCAGATGAGGCGGGTGAGACGGATGATCGACAGATTAAGGATTATGATTTTGCGAGACCATCCAAGTTCTCAAAAGAGCATCTGCGAACGCTTGAATTTATTTTTGAGCATTATGCCAGACTTCTTTCCACAAATCTGCCAGTATATCTTCGTAAGAACGTACAGGTTGAAGTGATGCATTCGGAGGCGGTTACTTATCAGGAGTTTTCCAATTCCTTGTCAAATCCGGTTATACTAGGTGTTGTAAATTTTGCGCCACTTGATGGTAACATTATTATGGAAGTGTCAACGGAAATTGGGTTTGCTGTTGTCGACCGAATGCTTGGAGGCGGTGGAAAGCCGTTGGAGAAAAATCGCGAATTTACGGAAATAGAATTGACAATTATTGAACGCATTATGGTAGTTTGCACAAACCTTTTGGTGGAACCGTGGCATACTGTTCAGGTGTTGGAGCCGATGCTTGAGAGGATTGAGACAAACTCGCAGTTTGCTCAGTTTGTTACACCAAATGAGATGACATCGATTGTTACGATGAGCATTAAAATTGGTGAAGTAGAGGGACTTATGAATGTTTGTATTCCATATGCGGTATTAGAGCCGGTGATTGATAAGGTGAACACTAAATACTGGTACTCCACTTCTGTAGCAACCGGAGACGGTACATATAGAGATTACCTGGAAGAATCATTACAGAGAGCTCAGATTCCGGTTCGTGCGATTATGGGACGAAGCGCGATATCGGTGAATGACTTCATTCATTTGCAGCCGGGGGATATTATAAAAGTAAACACGAGGCTGGAAGATGAATTGGATGTTTATGTTGGCAACATAAAGAAATTTTCTGCAATCCCGGGAGCTTATGAAGATTCCTATGCAGTAAAAATAAAATCAATTTACAGAGAGGAGTAGTGCAATGGACGGAATGTTATCGCAGGAAGAGATTAATGCGTTATTAGGCAATATGGATGCGGATAGCACTTCAGAAGAAGCAGCATCGGATGCCGTACAGACATCAAGCGATATTTCGAAAGCCGAGAAGCTGACTCCGGAAGAATCGGATGCGTTAGGTGAAATTTCAAATATAAGTATGGGGACGGCGGCAACGACGTTGTCGATTTTGGTTAATAACCGGGTTGATATTACAACTCCTACTGTTTCCTACACGACACTAGAGGAATTGTCTGCACAGTGCGAGGCTCCGGTTGTTTTCATTTACATATCTTATAAGACGGGCTTACAAGGTAAAAATTTATTAATATTGAAAGAAAGGGATGTAAAGGTAATTACTGACCTTATGATGGGCGGTGACGGAACCAACGTCGATGACACCGAATTAAGTGATTTACATTTGAGTGCTATTTGTGAAGCGATGAATCAGATGATGGGTTCGGCAGCGACATCGATGTCATCCATGATTAATGAAAAGGTGGATATTAGTCCGCCGACTGCTACGAGAGTTGATTTTGGAGAGGGATTAGATGGGGCTGGTCTTGGTGATTTGTCCGGGCAGTTATTTGCACAGGTTTCTTTCCGAATGGAAATTGGTGATTTGGTTGACAGTGAGATTATGCAGTTGTACCCAATCGAATTTGCCAGATTGATTTATCAGCAGTTTGTTGGTAAGACAGGTGGTGATTCGGCTGAGAACGCTCCTGCAAGCCAGGCAGTTGCCGTAGAACCGGCACCGCAGCCACAGGCACAGCCGGCAGCACCGGCGCCACAGCCAGTGCCACAAAATTTTGCAAATCCACAACAACAACCTATGGCAGGAATGCAGCAGCCAATGTATGCTGTTCCGCCACAGGATATTAATATACAGCCGGCACAGTTCCAAAATTTTGCTCAGGCACCTCAGCTTGACGGAATTGCACCGGAAAACATTGATTTGATTATGGATGTTCCATTGGAAGTTACCGTGGAACTTGGAAGAACCAGCAAATCGATAAAAGATATACTGGATTTTGCACCGGGAACAATCATTGAATTGGATAAGTTGGCAGGGGAGCCAATTGATGTTCTTGTAAATGGAAAATTTGTTGCCAAGGGCGAGGTTGTTGTAATTGAGGAAAGTTTCGGTATTCGTGTAACCGAGATTATTAAAGAATAAAATGGAGGAAAGTTATAATGGCAAAGAGTGTATTAATTTGTGATGACGCAGCATTTATGAGAGTCATGATCAAAGATATTTTGACAAAGAATGGATATGATGTCGCAGGGGAAGCAGAGAATGGACTCAAAGCTGTCGAGAAATACAACGAAACAAAACCGGACCTTGTAATGATGGATATCACAATGCCGGAGATGGATGGTATTCAGGCTCTGAAAAAGATTAAAGAAGCTGATGCGAATGCTACGGTTATTATGTGTTCCGCTATGGGTCAGCAGGCAATGGTTATCGAATCCATTCAGTCTGGTGCAAAGGATTTTATTGTAAAACCTTTCCAGGCAGATCGTGTATTAGAGGCTGTTAAGAAGGCTATTGGCTAATGCTTGAGAATATTTTACAGTTGACCGCTGTTGTTGTTGTCTTTGTCCTTGTCCTTGCCGGGACGTATTATGTGACAAAATGGATTGCAAAATCTGGGATGATACAGAGCCAGTCACGTAATATTAAGGTGATTGAGACATTTAAAATTACGAATGGGAAATACATTCAGATTATTCAGTTAGGCAAGAAGTATTATTCCATTGGTGTTACAAAGGATCAGATTACCTTTTTAACACCATTGGATGAAGCTCAACTGGATTTTTCAGAAGAAGTTCGTAATGGTCAGAAAGTTTCGTTTAAAGAACTGCTTGACAAGTTGAACAAAAACAAGAAAGAAAATTAGAAAAGGTTGGTATTTATGAAGACACAGAAGAAAGCACATCAAGTATCTGTACGAGTTGTAATTCTGTTAGCCATGCTTTGTATATTAACCTTTTTTTGTAGTGCCACAATTTATGTGCATGCGGCACCGGTTAGTTCAAAATCAGATATAAGCGAAGCAAGTGGCAGTTCCAAAGGAGAAGTGCAGGATCCGGACTCTCCGCAGGATTTTCAGTTTAATATTACTTCCAATGCCGGAAGTTCCAGCTTGTCGGCAAGTATGAAGATGATTTTGGTGTTGACATTATTGTCGTTAGCACCGTTTTTGCTTGTTATGGTAACTTCCTTTACAAGAATTATTGTCGTTCTTCATTTTGTCCGTTCGGCATTGGGAACGCAGACTTCACCACCTAATCAGGTATTGATTGGAATTGCGTTGTTTTTGACCCTTTTTATTATGGCACCTGTTATGACGCAGATAAATAAAGATTGTATTCAGCCATATGATAAGGGGAAACTTACTCAGGAAGAAGCATTAAATGCCGGACTCAAACCAATCCGCAAATTTATGTTTGAGCAGACGAACCGGAAGGATATCCGCTTGTTTATGGAAATTGAGAAACAGAGCAATGATGTTTCCATTGAAAAAGAAGATGAGATACCGACTCTTGTTCTGATACCGGCGTTTATGATAAGTGAATTACGAATTGCGTTTATTATCGGTTTTTTGATATACTTGCCGTTTATCGTAATTGATATGGTAGTGGCATCGACACTTATGTCGATGGGTATGATGATGCTGCCGCCGACGACGATTTCGATGCCGTTTAAGATATTATTGTTTGTCTTAGCAGATGGCTGGAATCTCGTGATTGGACAGTTGGTCAAAACCTTTTACTGACAGGGGGCGATTAGATGACAGATGCAGATGTACTTGATGTGACAGTCGATATGATTTGGTGTATCATTAAATGTAGTGCTCCGTTGTTGTTAGTTTCCCTGATTGTTGGACTGGTAATTAGTATTTTTCAGACAGTTACTTCCATTCAGGAGCAGACTTTAACCTTTGTTCCGAAACTATTGGCAATATTCATTACAATGCTTATATGTGGTGGATGGATTATGAACAATTGCGTGGAACTTTTTACAAAACTGTGTGAAAAATTTGCTCTTTATGCAGGAGGCTGAGAATGACATTTACGCTCGAACACCTGGAGTTTTATCTCTTGATTTTGATGAGAGTTTCCGGGTTTATTATGACAGCACCATTTTTTAGTTATTCGTCTGTGCCAATGCGGATTCGTGCGGCAATGAGCGTTTTTATGTCCTTAGTGGTGATTCAGGTCACTCCGGTTGTCGATTTGACGTATTCCGGGGTGTTTGGATATTCAGCACTCGTTTTGAAAGAATCTATGATTGGTGTAGTTCTTGGATTGATGTGCAGTATGTGTTTTTACATTATTAACCTGGCGGGACAGTTGATGGATATGGAAATGGGATTATCCATGGCAAATATGTTTGACCCGATGGTGAATATGCAGTTTTCTGTAACCGGAAGTTTGTACAATTATCTGCTTATGCTCATGTTAGTTGTTACCAATATGCATTATTACATCATTCGAGCAATTGTGGATTCTTTTTCCTATTTCAATGTTGGGAAAGCGGTGTTTGATACCGTTTCACTGAAAAACATCGTGGTTGATTTTATTGCGAATTATTTCATCATTGCGGTGCGTATTGTTCTGCCGGTTTTCTGTTGTATGCTGCTGATTAATGTTGTGCTTGGTGTACTTGCTAAGGCAGCACCACAGATGAATATGTTTGTGGTTGGTATGCAGATTAAGGTGCTGGCAGGACTGGCTGTTTTGGTAATTGTGATACAGAGTTTTCCGATGGTTTCAGATTACATTTTTGGTGAAATGAAGGACGTAATCACACAGGTGATTCATTTGTTTACACCGAAGTGAAAAGTCGGATGAGTTGGCAGGTGATTATTTGGTATATTCCTATAACCTTCAGCTTTTTGCCAAAGACGGTGAGGGCGGTGAAAAAACAGAACCCGCGACACCCAAAAAGCTGGATAAGGCACGAGAAGAAGGACAGGCTCCAAAGAGCCAGGATTTGAACACGGCAGTTTTATTGCTTGTATTATTTGGATGCTTAAAAGTGTTCGGCAGTTTTATGATGAAGCGGTTGTATGACATGTTTCAGTTTTATTATGGAAATATCAACGACTATGCAACGGATGTATTTACCGTTAAGCGTGCTGATGGTTTGCTTCAGTTTGGCCTCAAGGAGATTACCATTACGTTACTGCCGATGTTAGCACTTGCGATGATTGGCGCATTTGTTGTAAATGTTGTTCAGGTTAAATGGAAAGTTACATTAAAGCCGTTACAGCCAAAACCGAATAAAATTAATCCAATTAGCGGTTTTAAACGGATGTTTTCAAAAGATAAAATATTTGAATTGATTAAGGCGGTTGTTAAAGTAGGAATTTTGTTCTACGTGGTATATCAGGCGCTAAAAGATGAATGGGGCATGATTGTCAACATTTATCAGCTTGATATCTGGTCAGCGGTTAGCCTGATTGTTAGTACCGTGTTAAATATTGCCTTTCAGATTACGGCTGTTTTCTTTGTCATTGCTTTTGCGGACTGGATGTACCAGAAACGCAAGTTTAACAATGACATGAAAATGACGAAACAGGAAGTTAAAGACGAATATAAAAATACGGAAGGAAATCCACAGATTAAAGGCCAGATTCGAAGAAAGATGCAAGAGGCGTCAAGACGACGTATGATGCAGGAACTGCCGGAGGCGGATGTAGTTATCACGAACCCGACTCACTTGGCGGTTGCACTGAAATACGATAAGGAAGTAGCTGAGGCACCAATTGTTGTGGCAAAGGGTGCGGATTATCTGGCGGGCCGTATTCGTGAAGTAGCAAAGGAAAATAAGATTGAAATTGTAGAAAATAAGCCTTTGGCGAGAATGTTGTATCACAATGTAGAATTAGGAGAGCAGATTCCGCCGGAATTGTACCAGATGGTTGCAGAGATTTTAGCTTATGTATATGGATTACAAGGTAAAGTAAGTTGATTTTGATAGAAAAAACGTAAAGGAGGAAAAGCAATGCGTCGCGAAGATATGGTGTTAGGTGCATTTATCTTAGTGCCTATTTTGTGCTTAATTATTCCGGTTCCGCTCTTTTTGCTGGACTTGTTATTTGCATTAAATATTGCACTTTCGATGATTATTTTGTTTAATGCATTGTTTTCTAAAGAGCCTCTTGATATGTCGGCATTTCCGACGTTGCTGCTTTTGACGACGTTATTTCGATTGTCGTTGAATGTCAGTTCTACAAGAAATATTTTGCTGAAGGCAGATGCCGGTAATGTAGTTGATACATTTGGTAACTTTGTCGGTGGTGGTAACTTAGTTGTTGGTGCTATTGTGTTCTTTGTATTGGTTATCATGCAGTTACTCGTTATCAACAAAGGTTCCGAGCGTGTGTCAGAAGTAACAGCGCGTTTTACACTGGATGCGATGCCCGGTAAACAGATGGCAATTGATGCTGATTTGAATACAGGTGCCATAACGGATGAGGAGGCAAAAGAACGCCGCGAAAAGATTCAACAGGAATCGGCTTTCTTTGGTTCCATGGATGGTGCTACAAAGTACGTCAAGGGAGATGCGACGGCGGGCTTAGTAATTACGGTTTTGAACTTCGTTGGTGGTATTGCGATTGGTGTTCTGATGAATGGCATGGACATTAATGCAGCGGTTCAGAGATATTCGATTTTGACAATTGGTGATGGTCTGGTGAGCCAGATTCCATCCCTTATGATTTCATTATCCACCGGTATTTTGGTAACGAAAGGTTCCAAAGAAGCGGATGTTGGCAATATTTTGAGAAGGCAGCTTTTTTCTACGCCGAAAGTACTTAATATTGTTGGTATTGCCTTGATTGGCTTAGGTTTGTTTACACCACTGAATATGTTGGTATTTTGTGCCTATGGAATTATGTTTTTACTGACGGCAAGAATGATAGCAAATCAATTGGAGATGACAGAGACAGACGAGGCAGTTTCGGAAGAAGAGGAATCCGCAGAGGAAATCAGGAGACCGGAAAATGTCAGTTCACTGTTGCAGGTGGATGCCATTGAACTGGAATTTGGTTATGGAATTATTCCACTTGCCGATGTCAACCAGGGCGGTGACTTGCTAGACCGTGTGGTTATGATACGAAGACAGATTGCATTAGAGCTTGGCTGTGTTGTTCCGATGATTCGACTACGTGATAACATTCAGCTCAATCCAAATCAGTATCTGATTAAGATAAAAGGCGTGCCGGTCAGTGAGGGAGAAATTTTGTTTGACCACTACATGGCGATGAATCCGGGTTATGTAGAAGAAGAAATTTCCGGTATTCCGACGTTTGAACCGTCGTACCATCTGCCGGCAATTTGGATTACGGAAAGTCAGCGTGAGCGGGCAGAATCCCTTGGTTATACCGTAGTTGATCCGCCATCAATTATTGCGACACATTTGATGGAAATTATCCGCTCGCATCTGGATGAACTTCTCACCAGACAGGATGTACACAACTTGATTGAGAATGTGAAGGAGGCAAACGAGACGCTGGTATCAGAACTGGTTCCAAAATTGTTAAATGTTGGAGAAATCCAAAAGGTGTTACAGAATCTTTTGGCAGAAGGCATTTCCATAAGAGATTTGGTTACAATTTTTGAAACGTTAGCCGATTATGCGCCGACAACGCATGATACGGATGTATTGACGGAGTATGTCAGACAGAGTTTGAAACGTGCAATTTCAAATCAGTATTTTAATAACAATGAAACAACCAGCGTTGTGACATTGGATCCGAACGTAGAGCAGGTTATTATGGATTCGGTGAAACAGACCGAACAGGGTGCTTATCTGGCACTTGACCCGGATTATACAAACCGGCTGATGACTTCTTTACGGGAAGAGACAGACAAATTAGAGGAACTGGGACGAACGCCGATTATTATTACTTCGCCGATTGTTCGTATGTACCTGAAAAAATTAACGCAAGAACAATTTAGGAATCTGCATGTATTGTCATATAATGAAATTGATTCCGATGTTGAATTACAATCAGTTGGGATGGTGACGGTAGAGTGATTATCAAAAAGTTTTTAGCAAAATCAGAAAAAGATGCAATTGAAATGGCAAAAAACGAATTAGGGAATAATGCCATTGTCATGAATATTAAGAAGGTAAAACCAAAAGGTCTTGCGAAGTTATTTGTCCGCGGAAAGGTTGAGGTGACAGCAGCATTGGATGAGACGCCACTGTACTCACAAGAGGAAGCGGCAAAAGAGAAGCGGCCGGTTGAAGCAGGCAAATTTTCGGAAGCAGAGAAAAAAGCAGATGCACCGGATAACAGTAGTTTGGAAGAACGCATTAGTATGCTGCAAGCTCTTTTGGAGAAACAGATGATGCAGAAAGAAGGTATGACCGAGAAAGTTGAGAAAACACTCGAAATACCGGTTTCGGAGCCAAAAGAGAACGTAGAGCCAAAAGAGGTTCCTGAATCCAAAGAAGAGGATGAGGAGGATGAAAAAACAAAGGCCTATAAAGAGTTGATATATCAGCAGTTAGTTCAGAATGAAGTGGATGAAGAAATTGCAAAATCCATTATGGATGAGGTGAATCGTTCGCTTGCTAAAAATGCACCGTTAGACCAGATTCTGGCAAATATTTACCAGAAGATCATCTTGATGTTAGGGCAGCCTTACAGCATTAAGTCAGAGGAAAATGCAAAGACGAAATTTATCTTTTTCCTTGGTTCAACCGGAGTAGGAAAAACAACAACCATTGCTAAAATTGCTTCGAAATTAAAATTAGAGAAGCATGCAAAAATTGCACTCGTAACAGCAGATACTTACCGCATTGCAGCGGTGGAACAGTTAAAGACTTATGCAAATATTTTATCCGTCCCGCTTGAGGTGATTTACAGTCCTCAAGAATTGGGGGATAATCTTGAAAAACTTAAGCAGTATGATGTCTGCTTGATTGATACTGCCGGACGTTCTCATAGAAGCAAAGAGCAGATGGAAGACATCCGGGCATTGCTTGAGCAGATTCCGGTAAATGAAAGACAGGTTTATCTGGTACTAAATGCAGGTACAAAATACAGTGACTTACAAAAGATTGCGTCAGTCTACTCGGTGCTTACGGATTTTAGTCTTATTTTTACGAAACTTGACGAAACGTCTTCGGCGGGAATCATGTTGAATATGAGAGTGAAAACAAATTGTCCATTGTCTTATGTAACGTGGGGACAAAATGTTCCGGAAGACATTGGCGAGATGGATCCGCAGAGAGTGGCAAAAAAATTACTAAGTGATAATCATACGAACTAATTCTATGGCGAGAAAGGAAGGTGTGGAATGGATCAGGCAGAAAGCTTACGAAATATAATTAAAAAGCGGGAAATTGATGAAAAAAAACGAACAGCAAGAGTTATTACGGTTACATCCGGCAAAGGTGGCGTCGGTAAAACAAGTTTTTCTGTAAATCTGGCAATTCAGCTTCACAGACTCGGCAAGAGAGTGGTTGTACTGGATGCTGACTTTGGTTTGGCAAACATTGAGATTATGCTTGGTATTCGCCCAAAGTATAATTTGGCAGATTTGATGTTTCGAGGAAAAAGCATACAAGATGTAATAACTTATGGACCGGAAGGTATCGGTTTTCTTTCCGGCGGTTCCGGCATCAATGAGATGGCAAATCTGAATCGTGAACAGGTTTTCTGGCTGATTCAGAAAATGGAAGAGTTAGACAAACAGGCAGATGTAATTATTGTGGATACCGGTGCCGGAATCGGAGATTCGGTGCTTGAGTTTGTGGCAGCCAGCGAAGAAGTGCTTTTGGTGGCTACGCCGGAGCCGACGTCCATTACGGACGCCTATGCGTTATTAAAAGCGTTGAACCGCAATTCTTCGTATATGCCGGAAAAAACGGTTGTTAAGATGATTGCCAATCAGGTACGTGGGAAAAAAGAAGCGGATGAATTGTTCCAGAAATTAGGTGTTGTTGTTAATAAGTTTTTAGACATAGATATTGATTATCTGGGGGCAATTCCTTATGATGTAAATATGCAGAGAGCAGTCATGCATCAGAAACCACTTAGCGTAGCAGACCCGGATGCACTGGCTTCGCAGTCTGTGGAAAAGATTGCACTTTCTTTACTTGATATGGAGAAAGAAAAACCACGCGCTGTTGGTATTAAGCAGTTATTTTCAAATGTAATTCGTATGAAATTTAATCGGCGATAGAAAGGAGGAACCCCGTGAAAGTTACATTTGCGATTGGAGACCGGATTGAACTGATGCATATAAAAAGTGCAATCGGGCGAAAGGTGTCAGATAAAAAATATGGCAGTCAGTTGTTGGATTTTGACGGGGACAGAACCGCCAAAATCGCGATGCCCATTAGTGAAGGAAAAGTAATTCCATTGGAAATTGATGATGATTATAATCTGTGCTTTTTTACAAACTCCGGTTTGTATCAGTGCACGGCACAGATTAAGAAGCGTTACACAGAAAATCGTATGTATGTGATGGATGTTATCTTTTTGACACCATTGAAAAAGTTTCAGAGGAGAAAATTTTATCGTTTGGATTGTTTGTTCCCAATTCGTTACCGGATTGTTCCAAAAGAGCAGTTTGAAAAGAAAAATGAAGCGGAGCAGGACAATGAGAAAGATGAAATTTTGTGGGAAGAAGGTACCATTTCAGATTTAAGTGGAGGCGGAATTCGTTTTCATGGTAATGTAGAATGTAAAAAAGGGGATTTTGTGGAAATTGTCCTTCCACTTTCGCTGCAAAGTGGAATTATTCCACTTTCTTTGTATATGAAGGTAGTATCCTGCGTTCATTTTGAGGGAAGCCGTGTTGCCTATGAGACAAGGGGCGAATTTTTGAATATTAATGAGAAAGAACGTGAAACGGTAATTAAGTACGTTTTTGAAGAGCAGCGAAGAAGGATGAGAAAGGAGTAGATGTCACAGATGAAAAAAGTATTGATTGTTGATGACTCTGCACTTATGAGAAGGGTCCTTTCTGATATAATAAATGATGATGAACAACTGATTGTCGAAAAGACAGCGAATAATGGACTTGAAGCGCTTAATGTTTTACAGGGGGGATGTCGTCCGGACATTCTTTTGGTTGATATTAATATGCCGAAGATGGATGGCGTACAGCTCCTTAAGGAACTAAACAAATATCGAATTCAGATTCCGGTATTGATTGTAAGTTCAATTGCCAGCCAGAGCGCTGATGAAACCATTGAAGCATTGGCACTTGGTGCGTTTGATTTTGTTAAAAAACCAAATGGTTCCATTGGCGGTGGGTATCAGGAATTCCGAAAAAAGGTATTACTGAGAACCTATATGGCGTGTAAGCTGCCTCTTCCTAAAAAGGTTGAGCAGTCAATTTTAGAACAGCAGTTACAGGTTCAGAGCCAATCAAAAAATGTGGAAAGTCAGACCGAGAAGAAGGTGAAGAAAACCGCAAAAAAGAAGGTGCCAAAAAGTGGCAGGGGAAGCGGCGGTTTGGCAGTGATTGCTTCTTCAACCGGAGGACCAAGGGCATTACAGTCGGTAATTCCGTATTTTCCAAAGGATTTTCCATTACCGTTAGTCGTTGTCCAGCATATGCCGGCAGGATTTACGAAGTCATTAGCAGCTCGCTTGAATGAGATTAGTAATCTCGACGTTAAGGAGGCTGAGGATGGTGACTGCCTGAAAAAGGGCACGGTTTATATTGCGCAGGGCGGCAAGCAGTGTGAAGTCATAGAAGATGCACAGGGAAATCTGATTTTGTCGGAAAATGATAAGCCGGCAAGAGGGGGATTAAAGCCGTGTGCGGATATCTTTTTTGAATCACTGGTTTCTTGTTCGGTGGAACACATTGTCTGTGGTGTTTTGACCGGGATGGGAAGCGATGGCTGCAAAGGAATCCGTGCATTGAAAAAAAGCAAGGACATTCAGGTTGTAGCGCAGAATGAAGACACCTGCGTGGTATATGGTATGCCGCGCGCAGTAGTACAGGCGGGAATTGTAAATGAAGTCGTGCCACTCGAAGATGTGGCAGACACCATGATAAAACATATAGGAGTGTGAAAAGATGGATACGAGTCAATATTTAGATTTGTTTATCGATGAGACAAAAGAGCATTTACAGAGTTTGAATGAGCATGTTCTGGTCTTGGAGAAGGAGCCGGAGAATGAAGATACAATCAATGAGATTTTCCGTGCGGCACATACGCTGAAAGGAATGTCCGGCACAATGGGCTTTGTTCGTATGCAGCGTCTGACCCATGATTTGGAAAATGTATTCTCCGAAATCCGCAATGGAAACATGAAAGTGAATGAAAAGCTGATTGATGTATTATTCCGAGGACTGGATGCATTGGAGTCTTATTTGGCTGTTATTTCCTCTGAGGGAAATGAAGGAACTGAAGACAACGAAGATATTATTAATGATTTGAATGCTCTGTTAGAGGAACAGAGTGGCGACGGTGCAGCTGCTCCGGCGCAAAAAGAGGTAAAAAAAGAAGAAACTCCCGCAAAGGAAGAGAAAGCAGAAAATAAACAGGAAAGTGCATCGGATGAAAAATGCAAATTTAAGCAGATTCCGATTTCCGAATATGAAGCGACAGCAATCAATTCAGCAAGAGCAGAAGGAAAGAACGTGTATGGAATTACCGTATATCTGCAAAAAACTTGTATTTTGAAATCTGCCAGAGCTTTCCTTGTATTCAAATCTGTCGAAAATAAAGGTGAGTTGATTAAATCCGTACCTTCGACAGAGCAGATTGAGGATGAAGAATTTGATTTTGATTTCAGCTGGATTTTTGCATCAAGTGATACGAAAGAAAATATCAAAAAACTTGTTATGAATGTATCGGAAATCGCAGAGGTTTACATCGATGATATTGAGATTCCGGATGCACCTGCGGCAGGTCCATCAAATGATGTAAAACCGGCACAGGAAAAGAAAGAAACAGCAAAACCGGATGTCAAAGAAAAGCCAAAGAAAGCATCGGCTTCCAAAGGAAAAGTGGGCAGTCGTTCCGTTCGTGTCGATATTGATAAACTGGATGTTCTGATGAATCTTGTCAGCGAGCTGATTATTGCAAAGAATGGACTTGTGTCGGCAGGTGCTGCCTCTCCGTCAGGACAGATGGCAAATGCACAGGCATTCCATGAACAGATTGAGTACTTAGAGCGAGTGACAACAAACCTGCATGAATCCGTTATGAAGGTCCGCATGGTGCCAATTGAGAGTGTTGTTAATCGATTCCCACGTATGATTCGTGATTTGAATCGTAAATTAAATAAGAAAATGGAATTGTACATGACTGGTGAAGAGACTGAACTTGACCGTACCGTAATTGATGAAATCGGGGACCCGCTTATGCATTTGCTTCGTAACTCGGCTGACCATGGTTTGGAGAGCAATGAAGAGCGTGTACGTCTTGGTAAACCGGAGGTTGGTTCCATCTTTTTGGATGCTTACCAGGATGGTAACAATGTTGTTATTGAAGTACGCGATGATGGTGCCGGAATTGACATTGACCGTGTACGTCAGAAAGCAATTGAAAAAGGCTCTATTACAGAAAAACAGGCAGAGACGATGACAGACAAAGACTTTATTGATTTGTTGTTCCTGCCAAGTTTTTCAACAGCAGAAAAGATTACTGATGTTTCCGGACGAGGCGTTGGTCTTGACGTTGTAAAAACTAAAATTGAGGCACTTGGTGGTAATATTACAGCAAAGACCGTTGCCGGTGAGGGAAGTACCTTTACGATTTCTCTTCCTTTGACATTGGCAATTATTCAGGCTTTGATGGTGAAAGTCGGAGAAGAAAAATATGCGATTCCGCTTGGCAGCATCAATGGAATTGAGGATATTGCAAAAGAAGATATCAGTTTTGTACAATCCAAAGAAGTTATTAATCTTCGTGGACGTGTCATTCCGATTCTCCGTCTGCATGATATTTTGGATATGGAGCCGGTTGAAAATGATCCGGAATCTCTGATTGTTGTCATTATGCAGAAGGCAGAACAGCAGGTTGGTCTTGTGATTGACGAATTGATTGGACAACAGGAAACCGTTATTAAGTCGCTTGGACACCACATCACCTGTGATAAACTCTTTAGTGGAGCAACGATTCTTGGTGATGGTGAAGTAGCGTTAATCTTAGATACAAACACATTAATGTAGGGGGTGTCGACATGGAAGATTTGATGAATGAAATGGAAACAACAATGGATGAAATTCAGTATATTGTTGTCAAATTAGGAAATGAAAAATATGGAATTGATATTTCCTGTGTGGATAATATCGTAAGAATGCAGCATATGACAAGAGTTCCAAAGTCACAGTCATATTATGTTGGTGTGATTAATCTGCGTGGTGAAGTGGTTCCGATTATGAGTCTGCGCAGACGTTTCGGATTAGAGGATGATGTCTGTCAGTCCGCAACGAGAATCATTATTATCCGTATGCAGGATCAGTCATTGATTGGTGTAATTGTCGATGAAGTGCAGGAAGTGGTAAATATCAATCCGGCTTCTATCGAGAAACCAGCATTTAAGCTGGAAGAGGAAAAAGCATCTTTCCTTGCCGGGATTGGCAAAAAAGGAGAGGAACTCATTTCTTTATTGGATATGAATGCGGTAATTGAGGAAAAGAAAGAAGTATGAGTGAGATGATTCGTGTTGGAATGGCTGACTATAAGTTATGTGCACCGCCGGATAAAATTTCGACGTTAGGACTTGGTTCGTGTATGGGGGTCGTAATCTATGACACGAAAACAAAGTTGTGTGGAATGGCACATATTATGCTTCCGGACAGCACAAAGATTACTCATAATCAAAACCGAATGAAGTTTGCAGACACATGTCTTTTGGATATGTATCATGAACTTTTAGCACGCGGAGGATTGAAAGAAAATCTGCGTGCTAAAATTGCAGGCGGTGCTAGAATGTTTGCACATCATTCGGATAATGAACTGCTGAATGTTGGACATCACAACAATCAGGCAGTCAGGAAATTTTTACAGGAAAAGAATATTCCAATTGTGGCGGATGATTCCGGAAAAGATTTCAGCCGCACGATTGTATTTGACCCGGAATGTGAGTTGTTGCATATTTCGGTGGCTGGTGTAAATGAATATGTGATTTGACGAGGTGTAGGATATGAAAAATCGTTATATACCTGCTTTTATTATGTTGGCTGCCGGCCTTGTGTGTTGTGTTTTATGTGTGGTACAAAGGTGGCCTGTTTTAAATAGTTTAATTACGTTAGTTATTGTTTTACTTCTTTTTTATATCATTGGGCAGATTGCGGCGCAGATTGTTGGAAAAGTGCAGGCAGAGCATCTGGCTATGATTGAGGCAGAGAAAAAACGTCAGGAAGCTGAAGAGCAGGCTCGTCTTTTGAAGGAGCAGCAGGAGGCGGAAGAAAGAGAAAAGGAAGAAGCAGAAAAACAGGTGGATCAGACAGAACAAACGGAGCAGGCATGACCTAGGAAAGGACATAGTGGATGAGGGAAACAGAACGAAACCGCTTGTGGGAACAGTATCATAAGAAAAAGACCCCACAATTACGCGAGCAGCTTATTCTTGAATATGCCGGTGTTGTAAATTTAGTGGCAGGCAGGCTGAGTATGTACTTGGGGTATACGGTAGAGTATGATGACTTGGTAGGATATGGAATTTTTGGTTTAATTGATGCCATTGATAAGTATGACATGGCAAAAAATGTAAAATTTGAAACATATGCCAGTTTGAGAATTCGAGGTGCAATTTTGGATGAAATCCGAAAGATGGACTGGATTCCAAGGACACTTAGACAGAAGCAGAAAAAAATGGATGCGGCTGCAGCGAAAATTGAAGCAGAACGTGGAAGAACGGCGAAAGGCGATGAGATTGCAAATGAATTGGGAATCTCCGTGGAAGAATATGAGAACTGGAAGGCAGAGGCGGAATTTACCAATTTGATTTCCTTAGATGATTATCTGGAACAGGGAAACGAAGGGCGTCTGGAGACGATGGGAGCAAAATTTCAGCAGCCCGATCATGCGATCCAAAAGCAGGAATTGAAGGAAATGCTAGTGGAAGCCCTCAAAAAACTGACAGAAAAAGAGCAGAATGTCATCACATTATATTACTACGAAGAATTGACATTAAAAGAGATTAGTCAGATATTGAGTGTTTCGGAGTCGAGAGTTTCCCAGCTTCATACAAAAGCATTGAAAAAAATTAAGGAGCAGTTAGGGGACTCCGTTGATTTACTTAGTTTGTTCTAATTAGAAATAGGAGGATACTTATGGCGGCAAATGGTTATTTTCAGGTAGTAGCAGAAGATGGAAGAATGTGGCTGAAAATTTTTGCACCGGAAGAAGGTGAAGTGGATATTTCGCCGGAGATGGTTATGAAATATTTAGATGCCATTTCGTTTCCGGATTATGACCAGGTGGCACTTGACCAGTATTTAAAGCGTAAAGAATTCGATTCGATGTTTATGCTGTATGAAGGAGAAATTATACCGGAAAGCGAAAAATGTATTGTTACCATCACGCCAAATGGAGAGCGCGCATTTGCACGGTTTTATCCGCCGACTACAGGGGGCGCAAGCTTGACAGAAGATGATATTGTTTCGGATTTACAGATGGCAGGTGTCCGTCATGGAATCCGCAAAAAAGCAATTGAACATTTTTTACAGAATCATGCCTATGAAAAGGACTATCTGATTGCTGAGGCAACGATGCCGGTTCAGGGATACAGTGCAAAAATCAGGTATTATTTTGATATAAATACGACTGCCCGTCCGAAATTAAATGAAGATGGCAGCGTTGATTTTCATCAATTGGGAAATATTAAGTCGGTTAAAGAAGGAGATAAACTTGCGACACTTACGCCGGCGTATCGTGGAAAAGCGGGTGTATCTGTATTAGGTAAACCAATGATGCCGAAAAAAGTGAGAAACCGTGTGCTTCGTTTTGGACGTAATATACGGATTTCAGAGGATAAGTGTACGATTTATTCGAAAGTTTCCGGACATGTAACCTTAGTTGATGATATGGTTATGGTTTCTGATGTTTACCGGGTTCCCGCAAATGTTGATTCATCAACCGGAGACATTGATTATAAGGGAACGGTAGAAGTGACAGGAAATGTCACAACCGGATTTGCTGTTAAAGCCGAGGGCGATATTATTGTGAATGGTGTTGTGGAAGGTGCAACGCTTATTTCCGGTGGTAATATTGTTCTCAAACGAGGCATGCAGGGGATGGATCGTGGTATGCTTCAGGCAGAAGGCAATATTACTGCAAAATTTTTGGAAAACTGTAAGGTTCGATGTAAAGGTATGCTCAAAGCCGATGCCATTTTGCACAGTGACGTGGAATGTCAGGAAAATGTTGATATATTGGGAAAAAAAGGCTTGATTAACGGCGGAAGTTTATCAACTTATGCCGATGTTCATGCGACAACGCTTGGCTCAACAATGGGTGCTTCAACGAAAATCAAGATTATTTCAGATAAAGAATTGATTATTCGGGCGAATGAAATCAAGGCAGAAGTGGAGAATAAGGAAGAGACGCTTCAGAAAATTGATGAAGTTGTAAATCGGGTCAAGGGGCAGTTAGCGTCTAATCAGGAGGTGCTGCCGGAACAGATGAATTATTTGAAACAGGCAACGGTGAATAAGCCGCTTCTTGTGAAACAGATTCGAGAACTGCGCGAAGAAAGAGAAAAACTATTAGTAAGGATTGAAAAAAATAAACATTCCTGTATCCGGGTGGAAGGAGCCGTGTATTCAGGAATTGATATTACAGTAAAGGATGTTAGTAAAGTTCAGCATGAGCAGGTTTCTCACTGCCGCTTTGTAAGAGACGGTGCAGATGTACGGATTGTTGGATTGTAAGAAAAAAAGGAGGCGTTTTCTATGTCTATGGGTTCAATTGATGCAGTTACTATGGCGCCAAGAACGCTGAATGCGGCAGATGCACAGGGCCGTGAGTTGAATCAGAATCAGCATATTTATGACCAGAATGGCATTCAGTTTCAGCAGGAAGTAAGGCGTGAAAGCAGACAAACAGTAGAAACGCAGGAAAGCGAAACAAAGGATTACGATAAGAAAGGAAACGGAAAAGGGACAGGTGCGAAAAATTTCTCAAAAAAGAAACAAAAACAGGAAAAAAAGGAACGATTAGCACCTCGTTCGACCGGAAGTTTTGATATTACGATTTAAGAAGAAGGATGGATTATGACAGCGATAGAAATCATATTGATTATTATTGGCTTTCTCTGCCTGTGTGTAAGCTGCTTTGTGGCAAAAAAGAATAGCGGTTTTGCAGAGGGGGAAAAGGAAAGTTTAAGTTCCGAACTTTGGACAGAGAAAGAAGAAGAAAAAATCAAAGAACGTGTCGGAGAAATTTTATCCGAGAGACAGGATGAATTAGTGGACACGACTGAGGAGCGGATGAATCGTTTGTGCAATGATAAAATCATGGCGGTGGATGAATTTTCACAGCAGATTTTGGAAAAAATTGATGCCAACCATCAGGAAGTTGTCTTTATGTACAACATGCTGAGTGAAAAAGAAAAAGAATTGAAAGAATTTATGTCGAAACCGGTGAAGAAAGAATCCATGGCTGAAACACGTATGGCATCGGAACCGGCGGTTTCAAATCGGATGGATTTAAATCCGGTCACGGCTTCCCAGACAGCGATTTCACGTCTGACTGCAAATACACAAGAAGCAGAAAAGAAAAAAACGGTAAAAAAAGCAGAGCCAAAAAAGGCAGTAAAAAATGAAACATCCAAACCTGAAATGTCAGTGGCAGGGCAGGGGAATGTAAATGAAAAGATTAAGGAATTACACAAACAGGGAAAATCTGTTTTAGAAATATCAAAACAACTAAATATCGGACAGGGTGAAGTAAAACTTGTTCTTGCACTTTATGGGGGGGATAACAAATGAAGATGAGGTATTTCCTCCGGGGACTTGGCGTGGGTGTTTTACTTGCAACACTGTTATTGTGTATTAGCTACCGCGGACAAAACAGCGAAAATTCAATTATTAAACAGGCTAAAGAACTTGGTATGCAATTTCCGGAAAAAACACCGGATACGCTGATACAGCCGTCAGTTGCGCCTTCACAGGCAGCGACGGGACAGGCAGTGGCAGTACAGTCTAAGAAGCCAGTTCGGACGAAAACACCGGATTCTACGGCTGCACAGAAAGCAACAAAAGAGCCAAAAGAAACACAGAAACCAAGTGAGAAAACACGTTCCTTTACAGTGCGGAGCGGTCTTTTGTCAAGTTCTGTTTCCCGTGAATTAAAAGAGGCTGGTTTTATTAAGGATGCCGATAAATTTGACCATTATTTAGAAAAAAGCGGTTTGGCAAAAAAATTAATTGCCGGCGATTATAAAATACCGGTTGGCGCATCGCAGGAAGAAGTTGCGCGGATTATTACCGGTGGAAAATAATACTTGCAATTTTGTTCGGTTTATGATATTATAAATCGGATTGAAAAAATCACATTCGCCGATTTTTGCTATGGTGCTGTCTTTTTTTGCGAAGACAGTGTAACAAAAAGAAGAAGCGGATGGAAGAAAAAACCAAATGGAGGTACGAAATAATGAGTGTTATTTCAATGAAACAGTTACTGGAAGCAGGTGTTCATTTTGGACATCAGACAAGAAGATGGAACCCTAAAATGGCTGAGTACATCTACACAGAGAGAAATGGTATTTATATCATTGATCTTCAGAAATCTGTAGGTAAAGTAGATGAAGCTTACAATGCAGTAAAAGATATTGCAGCAGAAGGTGGCAAAATCCTTTTCGTAGGTACCAAAAAACAGGCTCAGGATTCTATTAAAGCAGAAGCAGAGCGCTGCGGTATGTACTATGTAAACGAGAGATGGCTCGGTGGTATGCTTACAAACTTCGAGACAATCCAGACTCGTATTAAGAGATTAAAAGCAATCGAGAAAATGTCAGAAGATGGAACTTTCGATGTTCTGCCTAAGAAAGAGGTTATTAACCTTAAGAAAGAATGGGCAAAACTTGAGAAGAATCTTGGCGGTATCAAAGATATGAAAGATATCCCGGATGCAATCTTTGTAGTGGATCCGAAAAAAGAGAGAATTTGTATTCAGGAAGCACACATCCTTGGTATTCCTTTGATTGGTATTGTAGATACAAACTGTGATCCGGAAGAACTTGATTATGTAATTCCTGGTAACGACGATGCAATTCGTGCCGTTAAATTGATTGTTTCTAAGATGGCAGACGCTGTTATTGAGGCAAATCAGGGCGAGTCTTTAGCAGAAGAGACAGAAGAAGCATCTGAGGCAGAAGCAGAGTAAGAAAGAGAAAGGTAGGATTTAAAAATGGCTATTTCAGCATCAATGGTAAAAGAGTTAAGAGAAAAAACAGGTGCCGGCATGATGGATTGTAAGAAGGCACTTACAAATACAGATGGTGATATGGACAAGGCTGTTGAATGGCTTCGCGAGAATGGTCTTGCAAAGGCAGAGAAGAAAGCCGGACGTATCGCTGCTGAGGGTATTGTTAAGACAAACATCAGTGAAGATGGCAAGAAAGCAGCTATCGTTGAAGTAAACAGCGAGACTGACTTTGTAGCAAAGAATGAGAAATTCCAGGATTTCGTTGCTGCTGTAGCAGATCAGGTAAATGCTTCCCCTGCTGCTGATATTGATGCCTTTTTGGCTGAGCCATGGGCTGGCGATTCTTCTAAGACAGTAAAAGAAGAACTTGCTTCTATGGTTGCTACCATCGGTGAGAACATGAATATCCGTCGTTTTGAGAAAGTAACCTGCGACAATGGTATTGTTGTTGATTACATTCACGCCGGCGGTAAAATTGGTGTTTTGATTGCTGCTGAGACAGATAACACCGGAGCAGAAGTAGTTGAGTGCTTGAAAAACGTAGCAATGCAGATTGCTGCTATGAATCCTCAGTATCTTTCATCCGATGATGTATCCGATGAATACAAAGAGAGAGAAAAAGCAGTTCTTCTTGCTCAGGCGAAAAACGACCCTAAGAATGCAAACAAACCGGATAATATCATTGAGAAAATGATTATCGGACGTTTGAACAAAGAGCTGAAAGAAGTATGTCTGACCGAGCAGGTTTATGTAAAAGCTGAGAACAAAGAGACTGTTGCTAAGTATGTAGAATCTGTTGCAAAAGCAGTTGGATGCAACCTGACACTTAAGAGCTTCGTTCGTTTCGAGACCGGTGAAGGCCTTGAGAAGAAAGAAGAAGACTTCGCAGCAGAAGTTGCCGCTCAGATGGGTAACTAAGAAATATTTCTTGGTACAGATAAGGCAAGAGAATATAGCATTTTTTAGTTCAATATTTGATTGAAATAATAAGACATCATTGTTTGCTAAGATGTAGACGATGATGTCTTTTTGCTTCCGTAGTTTATAAAGAAAAAACATCCACCTATCATTGAACTATTCCAGTAAATATGCTACAATTTATATATCATACATTATAAATGAGGGGCATGGATAAAAAGCGCATGGATGAGAAGGAACGATACCAAAAAGCTGAGGCTTTTGCAACAGAAAAACATAAGGGGCAGTTTCGCATTGGCGGCGAACCATATATTATGCATCCTTTAGCGGTGGCGGAAATCGTGAGAAATCAAGGCTATGGGATGGACTACCAGATTACAGCTTTATTTCATGATTTGTTAGAGGACACCGATGCGACCGAAGAGGAGATTTTTGCTCTTGGTGGTGCGCGGGTGCTAGAAGCGGTGCGTCTTTTGACAAAACAAGAAGGATATGTCATGGCTGAATATGTAGCGGGAATCCGCTCAAATCCAATTGCGTTTGTTGTGAAAGCGGCTGACCGGTTACATAATTTGAGAACCGCTTTTTGTACGGATGAGGCGTTTCGGAGAGCGTATGTTTTGGAAACGCGGCAGTGGTATATGGATTTCTCGGATGAAATTAAAGAGGCGGCAGAAAAACTCGCAAAAACAGTCCCTGATTTCACAAAAACAGACAGCGCAAGTGTAGACAAATGAGAAAAAACATGTGGAAATATTTTTATAATATGATATAATATGAATAAGTGTGTGCAAAGTACGGAAAGGAGAAGCCATATGTTTGAAAATGGGAGAAAAACGATTGGTGTAATTCTTTGTGATGTGTCATCACATTATCAGGAACAAATCTGCCAGACGTTGTCGATGTATGCAAAAGAGGCAGATTATAATTTGGCGTATTTTACATTTTTTTCGTGCTATGGAACCGAAATAACAAGAAATGGCAGAGGAGAAGCAAATATTGTTCACTTGATTCCGTTTGAGGAATTGGATGCTATTATTTTATGCCACGATACTTTGGTGAATAAACCGGCGCTTGATTATGTAGTTGACAGTATTGAGAAAAAATGTGACTGCCCGGTTGTTACACTGCGTCATGACTTAAAGGATTACCCAGCGGTGCTAGTGAATCAAGAACACCGTATAGAAGATTTGGTGTATCATTTTGTGGATGAACACCATAAAACGAAAATTGCATTTATGTCGGGACCGTTTGACCATCCGGATACGATTACGAGAATGGCTGATTATAAACGGGCTTTGGCAAACCGTGGGATTCCATTTGATGAACGCATGGTATATGAAGGGGATTATTGGACGAAGAAAGCGAAAGAAGCAGCCGATTACTTTACGATGGAACTGGCTGAAAAACCGGAAGTAATTGTGTGTGCAAATGATTATATGGCAAGTTCTTTAATGAATGAACTGATTGCTAAAGGTTTTCTGGTACCGGATGACATTGCCGTTTCCGGCTTTGATAATATATGGGAATCTTCGATTACCCTCCCACCGATTACGACAGTTTCTGTGCCGGTTCATGATATGGTGAAACAGGCGGTTGGGCTTATTGAAGCCATGTGGCGTGGCGAAACAGTACCGCAGAAAAGTTATGTGAATTCCGAAGTTATTTTCCGTAATTCCTGTGGCTGTGAGACATTTAATATGCAGTCGATGTTAGCCAAACGTGTTCGTCAGATGAATGAATACCAGAGTATTATGGAGTCAAATCAGAGTAACACATATATGTTTATTGATTTGTCAGATCTTGATCATGTGGACGGCATTGAAAAGTCACTCCGTATAGGTGCGAATGACCATATTGACAGTTTTTTTATCTGCTTAGGTGAAGGACGCGGTGAGCAGTATCCGAAATACTGTTCTCCGGCAAACGGCTTTGCTAAGAAGAGTAAAGTTGTTGGCGGTTTGTTTCATAAAAGAGCCTGTGTGTTTGATGTATTTGAAACTTCACAGCTTTTGCCAAAAGATGTATCGGAAGATAAGTCGATGATTTATTATTTTTTCCCGATTCATAACAACCAGTTTTCTTACGGTTATCTGGCTGTGTCTTATGAGGACAATTACAGCACAAATAAGACATTTAATAACTGGCTTGCAATTCTTGGCAATGCGCTAGAGATGATTCGCATTAAACAGAAAAATCAGGGACTTCTTCAGGAATTGAACAATTTATATGTCCATGATGCACTGACCGGTTTATACAACCGGAGAGGATTTGATTCCGTTTCCCTTGAAAAATATAAAAGGGCGAAAAAGGAGAAGAAGTCATTTGTAATATTTGCTATTGATATGGATAATCTGAAAGTGGTCAATGACCGTTTTGGACATATGAATGGAGATTTGGCACTGCGGACAATTGGTGAGGCGATGCAGGCGGTGGCAGGAAAAGAAGATGCTTGTGCCCGTGTCGGCGGCGATGAATATAATGTCGTTGGAATTGGTTATACAGAAGATATGGCAGAGCAGTTTGTAAAGGATTTTAATGGGTATCTGGAAGACTTTAATGAAGAGAGTGAACTACCATATCTGGTAAAGGCAAGTGTTGGTTACTGTCTTTTGGAATCCGAAAAGGAGAGAGACTTAGAGGACTGCGTGAATGCGGCAGATGGTAAATTGTATGAGTATAAGCGCGATAAGAAGAAAAAGAAATTAGATAACGTGCTGCGAGAAATGGAAGGATAAGGAGGTCGCTGTTAGGTGACAGGAAATACAGTTCATGCAGCGGAGGCTGCTTATCGGAAGAAAAGGGTAAAGCGAATTAAGAAAATTATTGTAGGGACAGCTATTGTACTTTTGTTACTGCCTACGATAATGTGTTTGTTTTTATTAGTGAAGGTTCATTCACTGGAAAAGCAGATTGAGACGATTACCAAGGTGTCGGATTCGGGTGTTGTCAAAGCACAGGAAAAAGAGGTGAAGACAACGAAAGCGCCAAAAAAGGCAACGACTGCCGAGCCAACGATAAAACCAACGGATGATACAACTACAAAAAAGGTTTATCTGACTCTTGATGATGGTCCGGGAAGCCAGTCGGGGAAAATTTTGGATATACTGAAAAAGAACCATGTGAAAGCAACTTTTTTTGTGACAGGAAAAGAGGACGCTTCGTCGAAGAAAATATATCAGCGGATTGTAAAAGAAGGCCACACGTTAGCAATGCATTCTTATTCACACATTCAGGATGTGATTTATGATTCTAAAGAGGCTTTTGAGAAAGATTTAAAGCAAATCAACCGTTGCTTATATGAAGCAACCGGAGTACACACGAAGTTTTATCGTTTTCCGGGAGGAAGCAGTACGCAGAATACATCACTTCCAATCCAGAATTTTATTGATGTGTTAAAGAAAAACCATTATCTGTATTTAGACTGGAATGTTATCAGTCCTGATATCAATAATGCAAATGCCACAAAAGAACAAGTGGTAACCGGCGTTATGCAGGGCGTTGATGCATATGATACAGCAGTTGTACTTATGTATGATGTGGCAGACAAACCGATGACGGTAAAAGCACTGCCATCTATTATAAAACAAATTAAGGCTAAAAATTATGAATTGTTGCCGGTGGATGAGTCGATGATACTCATTCAGCACAACAATGGAAATCAGGAGGAAGGAAAATGAGTTTTTTTAAGGACTTAAAAGAGGATATTGCTCAGTCCGTAAATGAGTTGACAGAGAGTCTGGATGAAAATCTGGCAGTGGATGATGAGAAAACAAAAGAGACAGTTTCGATGAGTGAATTGACAACCGATTTTCCGCCGGAAGAACCGACAGAAGAGGTTCCGGAATTAGTTGTGGAAAATAATGAGACGGAAGAAAATGAAATTGCGGTGGCTGCAGAGCCGGAAGAAGTAATAGAGGAGTCTGTGGAAGCACCGGTGGAAGAAGTAGTAGATGAGCCGGAGGAAATTGAAGAATCGGTTGAAGATTACGAGGAGGAAGACGTCATGAACGAAGAAGTAATGGAAGAAGCAATGGAAGGAGCAAGCATTGATAATACACCGGTGGAAGAGGTGGAAGATGATGCACAGGAAGTTACCGTAATTACGAAAGGAACAACCATTAACGGTGGCATCAAATCCGATACATCACTCGTTGTAAAAGGTACCATTGAAGGTGATGTAGAATGTGAGGGCAAATTAACAATTACCGGTAAAGTAGCAGGTAATACAATTGCTTCCGAAATTTATGTGAACACACCAAGACTGGAAGGTGATATTAACAGTCGTGGTATTGTAAAAATTGATGTAGGAACAGTCGTAATTGGCAGTATTAGCTGTACTTCCGTACTGGTTGCAGGTGCAGTAAAAGGAAACATTGAAGTAAATGGTCCTGTTATTGTGGATTCTACAGCGGTAGTGAAAGGTGATATTAAAGCAAAATCCATTCAGATTAACAGTGGAGCTGTTATTGATGGACATTGCTCTTTGGCATATGCCGATGTGGATTTGGATTCATTCTTTGAATAAGAAATATAACAGGAGGCTATTTCGCAATGAGCAAATATAAAAGAGTATTATTGAAATTAAGCGGTGAGGCTTTGGCAGGAGACAAGGGGACCGGTTTTGACGAGGCAACCTGTGTACCGGTTGCAAAACAGATTAAAGATTTGGTGGATGCCGGAACTGAAGTTGCCATTGTAATCGGTGGCGGAAACTTCTGGCGCGGACGTTCCAGTGAGACGATAGACCGCACCAAAGCAGACCAGATTGGTATGATGGCTACGGTTATGAACTGCATTTATATGTCAGAAATCTGTCGTTCCGTAGGACTTATGACACAAGTATTAACACCATTTTCCTGTGGTTCTTTTACGAAGTTATTTTCCAAAGACCGCGTCAACAAATATCTCGGCAAAGGAATGGTAGTATTCTTTGCCGGTGGAACCGGACATCCGTATTTTTCAACCGATACCGCAACGGCACTTCGTGCGATTGAAATTGATGCCGATATTATTCTCGCAGCGAAATCCATTGATGGTGTATATGATTGCGACCCGGCAGTAAATCCGGATGCGAAAAAGTATGATTCAATGCAGATGGCAGATATTGTTGACAACAAACTCGGTGTTGTAGATTTGGCGGCCGCCGTGCTTTGTCTGGAAAATAAAATGCCAATGCTGATTTTTGGTCTGAATGAAGAAAACAGTATTGCAAACGCCGTAGCAGGAAAGAGCAACGGTACGATTATTACTGTGGATTAATGGAGGTTAAACAGTCATGGAATTAAATCAATATGAAGAGAAGATGAAAAAGTCACTTGCTAATCTGGAAGAAGAATATGGTGCAATTCGTGCCGGACGTGCAAATCCAAGAATTTTAGACCGTATTCAGGTGGATTATTATGGAACACCGACTTCCTTGCAGGGCGTTGCCAATATTTCTGTACCGGAAGCCCGCATGATTCAGATTCAGCCGTGGGATGCCGGTCTTATTAAAGATATCGAGAAAGCAATTTTGGCTTCGGATTTGGGACTTACACCGGCAAACGATGGAAAAGTGATTCGTCTGGTATTTCCGGAACTTACGGAGGAACGCCGTAAAGAATTAGTAAAAGACGTTAAGAAAAAAGGTGAGGAAACTAAGGTTGCTATTCGAAACATTCGTAGAGATGCCAACGATGCTGTGAAAAAAGAAGCAAAGGCAAACGAGATTTCAGAAGACGACCAGAAACAGTTAGAAGACAAGATTCAGAAACTTACCGATGGGTATGTAAAGAAAATTGATCAGGCAATTGATGCAAAATCAACAGAAGTAATGACCGTATAGAAGGAATTTCGGTGCATGTGTGCCGGATATTAGGACAGCCTGTTCCTGCTTTGCAGGAGTCTTGTCTGTCCTTCCTTTTTTTAGAAGATGGAGGAATTTTTATGGAACGTTCAGAATTAAATGCGCCAAACCATGTTGCCATTATTTTGGATGGTAACGGAAGATGGGCAAAAAAACGATTGCTGCCACGTAAAGCAGGGCATGTTGCCGGAAGTAAAACCGTGGAGCAGATTTGTGAGGATGCCTATAATCTTGGGATAAATTATCTTACCGTATATGCGTTTTCTACGGAGAATTGGAAACGGCCACAGGATGAGGTTAATGCGCTGATGAAACTTCTCAGACAGTATTTGAAAGACTGCATTAAGAGAAGTACAAAAAATAATATGTGCGTTCGTGTAATTGGTGATATTACTCCGTTAGAAGAGGACATGAAACAGAGTATCAAAGAACTAGAAGAAGCAACAAAAGATAATACCGGACTTCATTTTCAGGTTGCTTTAAACTATGGGAGCCGGGATGAAATGACACGTGCGATGAGAAAGATGACAGCGGATGTTAAAGACGGTAAAGTAAAGCCTGAGGATATCAGTGAGGAATTGTTTGCCGGATATTTGGACACCAAAGGTCTTCCGGATCCGGATTTGTTGATTCGTACAAGTGGGGAAGAAAGACTTTCTAACTTTATGCTTTGGCAGCTTGCTTATACCGAATTTTATTTTACGGATGTTTTGTGGCCGGATTTTAATAAAAAAGAATTACAAAAAGCGATTGATTATTATAACAAAAGAGACCGTCGCTTTGGAGGAGTTTAGGAGGAGCAAATCATGTTTTTTACTCGTTTAATTAGTGGGATTGTCTTAGTGCTTGCCGCTATTTTCGTCTTTGTTCAGGGAGGTTATTTTTTGCTTTTTGCGCTCGGCGTTTTGTCACTTCTTGGTGTATATGAACTGCTGCGTGTACTTCGGATGGAAAAAACTTTCCTGGCAGTGGTGTCGTATGTGGCGACCGTGGTATATTATGGCCTGCTTTGTGTCTATGGAGGAATTGACTGGCTGCTGTTTGGATTGCTTATATTCATGATGCTTGCCCTATTAGTGATTTATGTATTTTCTTATCCAAAGTTACGAATTGAAGATATTACAAAAGCAGTGTTTGCTTTTTTATATGTAAGTGTTTTGTTCAGTTATATTGCAAGAACGAGAGATTTAGTTGCCGGAAACTGGCTGGTATGGCTGATTATAATTTCTGCCTGGGGCTCTGACACATTTGCTTATGTGACCGGTGTTCTGATTGGAAAACATCATTTCTCAGAACTGAGTCCGAAAAAGACGGTTGAGGGCTGCATTGGTGGTGTTGTCGGCGCCGGACTGCTTGGTTTTTTTTATGCCTTTTTCTTTCCGGAATATGCCGCTTTTACCGCAAATCCATATATCGTATTTCCGTTGGTTACAGTGATTGGAGCGTTGATTTCGCAGGTCGGTGATTTAACAGCCTCAGCGATTAAAAGAAATTATGAAATCAAAGATTATGGTAAAATAATTCCTGGACATGGCGGTGTATTAGACCGGTTTGACAGTGTAATATTTGTAGCACCTTTTGTTTATTATTTATTAGCCCTTACAATGAATCTTGGCTGATTGGGAGGAATTGAAATTGAAAAGAGTAACGATTCTTGGAGCGACTGGTTCCATTGGAACACAGACGTTGGATGTTATTTCACAGAATCCGGACGATTTTGAAGTGGTTGCTCTGACGGCGAGTGAGAGTGTAGAAAAAATGGCAGAATTGATTCAGCGTTTCTGTCCGTCTTATGCCGTTATGAAAAATGAAGAAAAGGCGGAAGAGTTAAGAAAATTGCTGCCGAATCATTCCTGTGAGATTTTATACGGAATGGATGGCTTTGTTGCGGTTTCTACTCTGCCAAATGTAGATGTGGTAGTTGCTGCGATGGTTGGCATGATTGGACTTCGCCCGGTCATGGAGGCAATCCGTGCGGGAAAGGATATTGCCCTTGCCAATAAAGAAACACTGGTGACGGCAGGACATATCATTATGCCGCTTGCTAAAGAATACGGCGTGTCAATTCTTCCGGTAGACAGTGAACATTCCGCTATTTTCCAGTGTTTAAACGGTGAGAAAAAGTCACAGATTGAAACTCTTTTTCTGACAGCGTCCGGCGGGCCGTTCCGCCACGGTACGAAAGAGGAACTGGAAAAAGTAACGGTAGAACAGGCACTTATGCATCCGAACTGGAGCATGGGGGCAAAAATTACAATTGATTCAGCGACGATGATAAATAAAGGTCTGGAAATGATTGAGGCAAAGTGGCTGTTTGATGTGGATATCGATAAAATTCATGTGTTGGTTCAGCCTAAAAGCGTGATTCATTCCATGGTTGGCTTTGTTGACGGTGCTGTGATGGCGCAGCTTGGAACACCGGACATGAGGCTTCCGATTCAGTATGCCCTATATTATCCGGAGCGTAATTATTTGGGCGGAGAAAGGCTTAATTTTGAGGCATTAGCGGATATTCAATTTGAAAAACCAAATACGGATGTTCTGCGGGGAATCCCAATTGCCGTGGAGGCAAGCCGGATTGGCGGCAGTATGCTGACTGCGATGAATGCGGCGAATGAGTATGCAGTTGCGAGATTTTTAAAGAAAGACATCGCTTTTTTACAAATTTATGATATGATAGAATATGCTATGAGTAAACATCGGGTAATTAAGCATCCTGATTTGTCTCAGATTTTAGAAACCGAAAGGGAAACATATGAACGTTTAAATAAAGATTGGAGGAATGTAAGCAGATGAGTGCATGGACCATTTTTTTGGCAATTTTAGTTTTTAGTGTAATTATTTTATTTCATGAATTTGGACATTTTATCGTGGCAAAATGGAATAAGGTGAAAGTTTTAGAGTTTTCGCTTGGCATGGGACCGCGTTTGATTTCATGGGTGAAAACAAGTGAGGGAAGAAAAATCATGTTTTTGAAATCTTCCGCATTTTTAGAAGAACACCCGGAGTATAATGAACAAACAATTTATTCTTGGAAACTGCTTCCTTTTGGCGGTTCCTGTATGATGTTAGGTGAAGAAGAGGATATCGCAGATGATTCTTCCTTCAGCAGAAAATCCGTTTATGCGCGGATGGCAATTATTTTTGCAGGACCATTTTTTAACTTCATTTTAGCATTTATATTTTCTGTTATACTGACTGCGGTAATGGGATATCAAAGTCCGCAGATTACAGTTGTGGCTGACAACACACCGGCACAAAAGAGTGGTTTGCAGGTTGGCGATGTAGTCAAAGAAATCAATGGGAAAACGATGACAATTGACGGTGATATCAGTTTGTATACCGCTTATTATGGTTTTCCTAAGGGCGAAGATGTGACGATGGTCGTAGAGCGTGACGGTCAGGAAAAAACGATTGTCATGAAACCGGAACTTATGAAAGATGCAAGTGGAAATGAAAATTACCGCATCGGAATTAACCACGGAAAGTGGGAAAAAGTAGGTATTCTTGGCAATTTGAAGTATTCCACTTACGAAATGAAGTATTGGATTGAAACGGTTGTAAAGAGCCTGCAGGGACTGGTGACAAAACGCTTTAAGGCAAGTGATGTGTCAGGACCGGTCGGCATTGTATCAACGATGGGAAAAAACATCGAAGCCAGTGGTGACAAAGACAATGGTGGCGGACCGGGTATGATGGTTATGAGCATGATTTACTGGTGTATTATGTTATCTGCCAACCTTGGCGTTATGAATTTACTTCCGATTCCGGCATTGGATGGCGGACGGTTACTGTTTTTGATTATTGAGTGGATTCGCAGAAAACCGATGAATCCAAAATATGAGGGCTATGTTAATATGGCAGGTTTTATGCTCTTGATGCTGTTAATGGTGGTCATTCTTGGGCATGATATTATCAATTTGTTCTAGTAAAAGGGGTTGAAAAGAATGCGTCATAAAACAAAGGAAATTCAGATTGGAAAAGTGACAATCGGCGGCACAAATCCGATTGCCATTCAGTCTATGACAAATACGAAAACAGAAGATGTGAAAGCAACGGTATCTCAGATTTTGCAGCTGGAGAAGGCAGGCTGTGAAATTATCCGCTGTGCCATTCCGACCATGGAAGCGGCAAAATCTTTGGAAGAGATAAAAAAACAGATTCACATTCCTTTGGTGGCGGACATTCATTTTGATTACCGTCTTGCCATTGCGGCGGTGGAACACGGTGCAGATAAAATAAGAATTAATCCGGGAAACATTGGCAGCAATGAGAGAATAAAGGCAGTGGTTGACTGCTGTAAAGAGCGTCAGGTGCCAATTCGTGTAGGCGTAAACAGTGGCTCTCTGGAAAAAAATCTGGTTGAGAAATATGGTGGCGTCACGGCACGGGGGCTGGTTGAAAGTGCACTTGACAAGGTGTCCATAATTACGGACATGGGATATGATAATCTTGTAATCAGCATCAAGTCCTCTGATGTTTTAATGTGTATCAGGGCGCATGAAGAACTGGCAAAGCAGACGGATTTTCCACTGCATGTAGGAATTACGGAATCGGGAACGGTGTATTCGGGAAGTGTTAAATCGGCAGTTGGTCTTGGTACAATTTTGTATCAGGGAATTGGCGATACTATCCGTGTTTCTCTTACCGGAGACCCTGTGAAAGAGGTGCAGGCAGCTAAACTGATTTTGCAGACATTAGGACTTTATAAAGGTGGTGTACAGGTTGTATCCTGTCCGACCTGCGGACGTACCCAGATTGATTTGATTTCATTGGCCGGTAAAGTAGAAGAAATGGTGAAAGATTTTGATTTGGATATCAAAGTTGCCGTTATGGGCTGTGCAGTAAATGGTCCGGGTGAGGCAAAGGAAGCCGATATCGGGATTGCCGGAGGAATTGGTGAAGGTTTATTAATTAAGAAGGGCGAAATTGTAAAGAAAGTGCCGGAAAGCGAGTTGTTAGAGACTTTGCGGCAGGAACTTTTACACTGGAAAGATTGAGAAAGGGTTGATTTTTGTGGTACATTTTTTTGAAGCATTTCCGGAATTATCAATCGAGGACTCCTTATATAATTATTTTTCAGGAACTATGGTGGAGAAGGTCAGCGCATCGCGTACGAAGATGCTGGCCTTTATTTACTGTCAAAGTGACCAGCTGCTTCACAGACGAACGATACATACGATGGAGCATGCTTTGTATTCGCAGGTGTTCCGTAAAATGGGAGTGCAGCCAAAGTTAGAGATGTATTACCCGTTTGCAGCGTCTTATGAGGTGGATGAACTGGTGGAAAAATGCGAAGATATTTTAAAAGAAGAGTTAAAAGAACATGACACGGTTGAACATATGAAATTTTGCAGCCATCCATTTGAAGTGGAGGGAAACTCGATTGTTTTAACTTGTGATGATGATTTTCTGTGTCATGAAAAAAGTAAAGAAATTAAAGAGTTTTTATCCAAACGATTAAAACGCAGTTTTGGTCAGGAAGTCGATATTTCTTTTCGCTATGAGAAAAAGGAAAGAAAGATTGATAGAAAGCCGGAAATTTACACCGTAGTACGAAAAAAAGAAGAGAAAGAAAATGAAGAAGCGGTGGAAGAGGCACGCCAGATACAAAAAAAGAAAACATATGTGGCAAAGAAAAAAAAGACAAGAGATCCCAGTGTGTTTTTTGGCTCCAATGTGGAAGGGGCAGTTATGCCAATCAGCGATATTGTGGACGAAATTGGAGAAGTCGTTATCGCCGGTATGATTCGAAGTGTGGAAGAACGAGAATTCAGTAATGGTGAAAAATTGATAATTTCTTTTGCTATTACGGATTTTACCGATACGATTCGCTGTCTTATGTTTGTGAAAAAAACAAAGGCAGAGGAATTGTCTCTTTCTGAGTTTATAAAGAGCGGAAATTATGTGAAAGTAAAAGGGCATGCTTCTTTTGATGATTATTCAAAGGAACTTGTCATTAAAAACATAGATGGTGCCAAAGAAATTGATGATTTCCGCGTTGGCAGAAAAGACGAGGCACCGGTAAAACGTGTGGAACTTCATGCACATACGCAGATGAGTGATATGGATGCGGTGGTAGACTGTCAGAAATTGGTAACAAGAGCACAGGAGTGGGGACACCCTGCCATTGCAATTACTGACCATGGTGTTGTTCAGTCTTTTGCGGATGCCGACCATGCCATTAAAGATGATAATTTTAAGGTGATTTATGGCTGTGAGGCATACTTAGTAGACGATTTGGACGATACCGTTGTAAATGAAGAAGGGCAGACTTTGCAGGATTCGTTTGTTGTCTTTGACTTGGAAACAACCGGTTTTTCGCCAACGAGAAACCGCATTATTGAAATTGGTGCGGTAAAAGTGGAAAAGGGAAAAATCACGGACCGCTTCAGTACATTTGTAAATCCGGAGGTAGCAATTCCACCGAGAATTACTGACGTGACAAGTATTACGGATGACATGGTAAGTGATGCGCCAAAAATCGAAACGATACTTCCGGAATTCCTTGACTTTTGCAAGGGGTGTGTATTAGTTGCCCACAATGCCGGATTTGACTATAGTTTTATCTGCAAAAAAGGAGCCGAGCAGGGCAGAGATATTCATTATACGGTTGTAGATACGGTTGGTGTGGCACGTGTGTTATTTCCACATCTGGCGAAATATACGCTTGATAATGTGGCAAAGACGATGAAGATTTCACTTGTGAATCACCATCGCGCGGTCGAAGATGCTGAGGCAACTGCGGAAATTTTTGAGAAAATGATCCGAATGCTAGAAAAACAGGGCATTACAGATTTGAAGGCGTTATATGAGAGGACGCATTCGGCACCGGAAATCATTAAGAAAAAGCCGAGTTATCATGCGATTATTCTTGCAAAAAATGAAGTTGGACGTGTGAATTTGTATCATCTGGTATCAATGGCACATTTGGATTATTATGCCAGACGTCCACGTATTCCAAAGAGTCAGTTAATGAAATACAGGGAAGGATTGATTCTTGGTTCGGCATGTGAGGCGGGCGAACTGTACCGTGCACTGTTAGATGATGCAGACGAGGAGAGAATTGAAGAATTGGTGGATTTCTATGATTATCTGGAAATTCAGCCGATTGGCAACAATGAATTTATGTTTGACAAGGAAAAAGGTGCCTACGCAAACATCAATACATGGGATGATTTAAAGGAAATGAACCGCCGGATTGTAAGGCTTGGCGAAAAATATAACAAGCCTGTCTGCGCTACCTGTGATGTCCATTTCCTTGACCCGGAGGATGATATTTACCGCACAATTCTGCTTGCCGGGAAAAAGATGGATGATGGCAAACAGCCACCGCTTTATTTTAGGACAACAGAGGAGATGCTCTCAGAATTTTCCTACTTAGGCGAGGAAAAAGCAGAAGAGGTTGTCATTACGAATACGAATTTGATTGCCGATCAGATTGAGAAGATATCGCCGGTATTTCCGGATAAATGTCCGCCGGTTATTGAAAATTCCGATCAGGAGCTTCGTGATATTTGTTACAATAAGGCGCACAGTATGTACGGGGAAAATTTACCGGTGCAGGTTTCGGAGCGGCTGGAGAGGGAGTTAAACTCCATTATTTCCAACGGATTTGCCGTAATGTATATTATTGCACAGAAGCTTGTGTGGAAATCGAATGAGGACGGGTATCTTGTTGGTTCGCGTGGTTCCGTTGGTTCTTCTTTCGTTGCTACAATGTCCGGTATCACAGAGGTAAATCCGCTTCCGGCACATTATTACTGCGAAAAATGCCATTATTCGGATTTTGATTCGGACGAGGTAAAAGCGTTTGCCGGCAGTTCCGGATTTGATATGCCGCCGAAGAAATGTCCGAATTGCGGGGCAGAACTTGTGCGCGATGGACATGACATACCGTTTGAAACATTCCTTGGATTTTACGGGGATAAAGAGCCGGATATTGATTTGAACTTTTCCGGTGAATACCAGAGTAAAGCCCATGCATATACGGAAGTTATTTTTGGTGCCGGACAGACGTTCCGCGCCGGTACGGTAGGTACGCTTGCGGATAAGACGGCATACGGTTATGTGAAAAATTATTTTGAGGAGAAAGGAATTCCTAAGCGGACGGTGGAAATTGAGCGTCTGTTGGAGGGCTGTGTCGGCGTGCGCCGTACGACCGGACAGCATCCGGGAGGAATTGTTGTACTTCCAATGGGATGGACAATTGACACGTTTACACCGGTGCAGCATCCGGCAAATGACCAGACAACATCCATTATTACAACGCATTTTGATTATCATAAGATTGACCATAACCTGTTAAAACTTGATATACTCGGACACGATGATCCTACCATTATTAAGATGCTTGAGGATTTGACCGGTGTCAATGCCTTAAATATTCCGCTCGATGATGAGCAGGTGTTGTCGTTGTTTAACAATACATCGGCACTGGGTGTTACGCCGGATGATTTGATGGGACTGGATTTGGGAAGCCTTGGTGTGCCGGAGTTTGGTACGGAATTTGTTATGCAGATGCTTCGTGATACGAAACCGAAAAACTTCTCTGACCTTGTGCGTATTTCCGGTTTGTCACATGGTACGGATGTGTGGCTTAATAATGCGCAGTATTACATTGCAAGAGGTGACTGTACACTGTCTACCGCAATCTGTACGCGTGATGATATTATGACGTATTTAATTCACACAGGCGTGGAAGACGGCACGGCATTTAATATCATGGAAAAAGTTCGTAAAGGACTGGTGGCGAAAGGAAAAGTGCCACAGTGGGAAGAATGGAAGGAGACAATGAAACAGGCGGGAGTACCGGATTGGTACATTGAATCCTGTGGAAAGATTAAGTACATGTTCCCGAAAGCTCATGCGGTTGCCTATGTCATGATGGCATTTCGTATCGCATATTTTAAGGTGTATTATCCACTTGCTTATTATGCGGCTTTCTTCAGCATTCGCGCAAAAGCATTTGACTATGAGTTGATGTGTCAGGGAAGAGAGCGGTTAGAGACGACGATGAAAGACTACAAAAAGCGTTTGTCCGCAAAGCAGCTGTCTCCCAAAGAAGAAGCAGCGTATGGCGATATGAAAATTGTTCAGGAAATGTATGCCAGAGGCTATGAATTTATGCCGATTGATATATTTAGGGCAAAGGCGAAACATTTCCAAGTTATTGACGGGAAACTTATGCCGGCATTAAATACAATTGATGGTATGGGGGATAAGGCGGCAGAAGGTGTTGTGGAAGCCGCAAAAGATGGCCCGTTTACTTCATGTGAAAACTTTAAAACCCGCAGTAAAGTCAGCGGAACGATTGTGGATAAGATGCGGGAGATGGGAATGCTCGGCGACCTCCCGCTCAGCGATCAGATGTCATTGTTAGATTTTATGTGATAACTATTCGTCCTTTTTCAACTTCCGTCCTTTGAGGATGGAGCGGATACCAAGGACGGTCAGCAAAACATAAAAAACGAGTGATATGAAAAATTCCCGGTCAAAGGTAAAGCCGGTTTTTGTGTATTTCTGTATATCAAAATACAGACAGATGCCCACACAGACAAAGCAGATGAGAGCACTGCGCGTGTAAGTGGCTGATTCGCGGTCGTTGGAAGAACGCATCGTATCCCTTCTTTCTTAAATATAATAAATGTAAGGCGGCTTTTGCCGCCTTTTTAGTATATTGTCAGAGGGGAGAATTGTCAAGATTAGCGAATCTGATTAATCGACTGAAAAAATAGCTTTAATATGTATTTTTTGCTTTTTTTCAAAAAAATAAAAAAAGTACTTGCAATTTGTTTTCGTCTGTAGTATGATATCAATTGTTGATGGTCCGTTGGTCAAGCGGCTAAGACGCTGCCCTCTCACGGCAGAAACAGGGGTTCGATTCCCCTACGGACTACTTTTTACTTTATTAAACATATTGAAATTTTTCTTTTGGAGAAAGGTCAGGAGACCTTTCTTTTTTTGTGGAAAATATCATATATAGATCATCCCCTTTTAGAATAGAATAATTCATCAATTTCATATAATAGTACATTTATATTGACACTGACGGTATATATAATATAATCGTAAATATAATACATGCGAAGGAGGTATTACTTATCATGAGAAAAACAAAGGTGGTACTCGCCAAGGTTCTCACAGCGGCAATGGTTATTAGTTCATTTGCCGGAGTACAGGGGATTACATCAGAGGCGGCTGCCAAGCCGAAACTATCAAAAAAGAGCGTATCAATTACGGTTGGGAAAACAAAAAAGATTACCGTAAAGAACGCGAAGAAGTATAAAGTATCATGGAAGATGAAAAGAAAAAAGGTTGCATCTTTCAAAAAGAGCGGTAAATATGCAGTGAAAGTGACGGCAAAGAAAGCCGGTAAGACTACTTTGACAGCAATAATTAAAAAAGGTAAGAAAACAAAGAAGCTGGTTTGTAAAATTACGGTGAAAAAGAAAGCACCTAAAGTGACTAAGACCCCGGTGAATACGCCGACAACATCACCTTCCAATGCGCCAAAGACAACGGAAGTGCCGACAGCTAAACCGACGGCAACCGCAACTGCCGAACCACAGGATACGACACCGGCAATGAAAGAAATTTTTAAAGGTGTGATTGACAATGTCGGAACATGTTTGACTTATAACCAGACATGGAATAAGCGTAAGGAAATGCAGGATGCAAGTACCATGGAATTTGTCGACAAACATTTCAATAGTTTTACATTGGAAAATGAAATGAAGCCGGATAACATGCTGAATAAAAAGACTACAATTTCTGTTGCAGATGCCAAGGCAAAAGGATATGTGATTAGTGACGATTACAAGGAATCCACAGTTCCGGAACTTACATTGGAAACGATTGATGGTGTACTTGCAATTGCCAAACAGCATAACATCCGTATGCGTGCACACACTCTGATGTGGCATCAGCAGACACCAACATGGTTTTTTAAGAAGAATTACGATGATAACGAGGCGGTTGTAGATGAAGCAACGATGAATGCCCGTCTTGAATTCTTTGTTCGAACAGTAATGCGATATACGATGCAGAAAGAAAAAGAATTGACCGGAGAAGTTGGTTCAATCGTATATGCATGGGATGTGTTAAATGAGTACATTCATCGTTCGAATGCTGCCGAAGCGGCAACATGGGTTAGTGTATACGGCGATATGGGATTGAAGCCTACATATGTAAAAGCAGCATTTGAATATGCTTACGACGAATTGAAAAGAGAAAATGTTCAGGATAAAGTTACGTTGTTCTACAATGATTACGACACATATTTCAGCGTAGACGATGAACTTGCCCTTATTTCCTATATTAATGAGGGAGAAGAAGCGAAAATCTGTGGCGGTATCGGTATGCAGAGCCACGTGGATATTAAGCGTCCGACTCTCGAAGAGTATGGAAATGCATTAAAAGCATTTATTAATGCAGGACTCGAAGTTCAGATTACGGAACTTGATATTACGATTAATTTTGATACGGACGATACGGATGGAAGAACGCCGTCATATGCTTATAAAAATGAAAAGGAAACTGAAGCTGACCAGGCTGCCTTTACAAAAGATTTTATTAAGCAGATTGTGGATATTCAGAAAAACCGTGACAAGACCATAAGCCCGAAAGGAATTACCGGCATTACGGTATGGGGAATCAGCGATCAGACATCCTGGCGCGGCAGTTGTAAGCCATTGTTCTTTACAAGAAAGAACGTTAGAGTTAAGGACGAGACAACCGGTAAGTACAAAATGGTATATTCTTATGTGCCAAAGAAGTCTTATGAGGCAATGATTGAAGCATTAAAATAAAAAAGTTCTTGCCAAACATAGGAAATTGTGTTACTTTATTATATGAAGATACTGTTAATTGATATGAGTGGACTTTGGTCCACTCATTCTTTTCGTGTAGATTCAAATACAGACGGAAGTCATTCCGGCTAAAGAAAAGAGGTTTTGAATTGAGTAAACATCAGGACTATGTACAAAAGACAGAGGCTTTAGTAGAGCCAATTCTGCAAAAACACCAATTTGAACTGGTAGATGTGGAATTTGTCAAGGAAGCGGGAAGCTGGCATCTTCGGGTTTATATTGATAAGGAAGGCGGCATTACGATTGATGACCTTACCCTTGTAAATCACGAGCTGAGTGATGAGATGGACAAAGATGATTTCATTGAGGAATCTTATATTTTGGAAGTCAGTTCGCCGGGATTACTGCGCCCGTTTAAGAAGCCGAAAGACTTTATGAGAAACATCGGTGAGGATGTGGAGATGAAATTGTTTTCACCGGTTACATGGGAAGAAAAAGGTAAAAAATATTCAGCCAAAGAATTTGTTGGTGTATTGAAGGAATATCGGGAAGATACAGAGACGATTGTTCTTTCAATGGATGACAGAGAGATGGAAACGCCGGTCAAAGAAATTGCGCTGATTCGCAAATATATAACTTTTTAAGTCGTTGCAGACATACGATAGAATGATTGAATAGGAGGATAATAGAAAAAATGAAAAAGACAGCAGCAAAGAAAGGAAATCCGGAATTAATTGAGGCATTAAATGCCATTGAGAAAGAAAAGGATATCAGCAAAGAGATTTTGCTTGAGGCTATTGAAAATTCACTTGTGGCAGCATGCAAAAATGAGTATGGAAAAGCGGATAACATCCGTGTGAATTTAGACCGTGAGACAGGCGAGTTCCATGTGTATCAGGATAAGGTTGTTGTAGAAGAAGTAGAGGATGCCATGCTTGAAATGTCTCAGACAGAGGCGGAGGTGAAATATCCGGGAACCGGACTTGGTGAGACCGTCAGTATTGAGGTGACACCGAAAAACTTTGGACGTATTGCAGCCCAGAAAGCAAAACAGGTTGTTGTTCAGAAAATTCGTGAAGAAGAAAGAAAAGTGCTGTTTGAACAGTATTATGAAAAAGAGCATGATATTGTAACCGGTATGGTACAGCGTTATAACAATGGAAATTATAATGTAAATATTGGAAAAATTGATGCCGTGCTTACCAAACAGGAGCAGGTTCCAAGTGAGCACTTTGAGGCACATGACAGAATTAAACTTTATGTAACAGAAGTAAAAGATACACCAAGAGGACCAAGAATTGTGATCTCACGTACACATCCGGAACTGGTAAAACGTTTGTTTGAATCCGAAGTTGCTGAAATTCAGAGCGGTGTTGTGGAAATTAAAAATGTATCCCGTGAAGCAGGTTCCCGTTCTAAGATTGCGGTTTACAGCAACAACCCAGACGTAGATGCCGTAGGTGCCTGCGTTGGTATGAATGGTGCGCGAGTCAATGCTGTAGTTGATGAGTTATATGGAGAAAAGATTGATATTGTAGAATGGAATGAAGATCCGGCTATTTTCATTGAGCATGCTCTCAGCCCATCCAAAGTCGTATCGGTTACGGTTGATCCTAGCGAAAAGAGTGCAGAGGTCATTGTTCCGGACTATCAGTTGTCTCTTGCCATTGGTAAAGAGGGTCAGAATGCAAGACTGGCTGCCCGATTGACAGGATACAAAATCGATATTAAGAGCGAAACACAAAGTTTATCGTAAGTTCTTTTATGATATGGAAAGGAGGAATGCGGCATGCAGGAGCGTAAAAAACCACAAAGACAGTGTATTGCCTGCAGAGCGTGCAGGGATAAACAGGATTTAATTCGTGTCGTGAAAACAAAGGAAGGCGAAATTATGCTTGACCGTACGGGACGAAAAAATGGCAGAGGAGCGTATCTTTGTGCGAATGAGGAGTGTTTGAAAAAAGCATGGAAAAGCAACGCTCTAAGCCGGTCATTCCGAATGAATGTAAAAGAAGAAACGTATCTATTGTTAGAAAGGCAGTTAAAAGATGGTACAGATTAGAAAGGTCCTCGGTTCTTTAGGACTGGCGATGAAGGCCGGCGATGTGGTCAGCGGAGAATTTATGACGGAGAAAGCGATTCGTGAGGGGATTGCAAGACTCGTTATAGTCGCTAAAGATGCATCCGGTAATACCAAAAAGAAATTTGCAGATTCGTGTCATTTTTACCATGTTCCTTATGTGGAGTTTGGGGACAAAGAAATGCTTGGCAAGGCAATCGGAAAGGAATTCCGGGCGTCTGTAGCGGTGACAAATAGTGGATTTGCAAAAGCAATTGGCAAGAATTTAGATTTGGAGGTAACAAAGTATGGCAAAAATGAAAATATATGAGATTGCCCGAAGCATACAGCAGCAGGACAAAAATATAAAAAGTGGCGATTTGGTAACACTTTTAAATGAGAACGGATTCGAAGTAAAAGGTGCAAACAGCAATATCGAAGACGAAGCAATTGGATTTCTGATGAATTATTTCAAGAAGAAAAAAGCGGCAGCAAAGGCAGAGCCAAAAGAGGAAGTAAAAGCACCGGTTAAAGAGGAGCCAAAGGTTGAGAAAAAAGAAGAGCCTAAGGTTGAGAAGAAAGTGGAAGAAAAGAAAGAAGAACCTAAGGTAGAAAAGAAGCCGGAGGAGAAAAAGCTGGAGGAGAAAAAGCCGGAAGAAAAGAAACCAGAAGAAAAGAAACCGGTAGAGAAGAAGCCGGAAGAGAAAAAAGTTTTTTCACAGAAACCTCAGCAGCCAAAGAAAAACGATAATTACCGTAAGCCAAACAATAACGGTCAGGGACGTAACGATAGAAATGACAGAAACGATAGAGACCGCCGAAATGGAAACGGTAATGGTTCCCGTCCGGATAACCGCGGGAATAATGGCAATAACAACGGCCGCCGAAACGACAGAAATGACAGAGACCGCCGCGGCAATAACAATGGACAAAATTCGCGCGGAGATAACCGCCGAAACGGAAACGGTAATGGCAATAATAACCGCGTATTTGAACGTTTCGAGAAGGCACAGAGTGGTTTTGACGGAATTAAGCAGGAGCAGAAAAACTCCCGCCAGAGAAACCGTAAGAAAGATGATAGAAATAATAAGACTGGCGGATACCGCAAGAGTACAAAAGAAGAAATGAGCAGAATCCGCTCTAAGAAAGATCCGAACCGTAAAGGTGCATTCATTAAGCCGGAACCGGTAAAACAGGAGCCGGAAGAAGATATTAAGCAGATTACAATTCCGGAATCTTTAACCATCCGCGAATTGGCAGATAAGATGAAGATGCCGGCGGCAGCTTTGGTTAAGAAATTATTTATGCAGGGTCAGATGGTTTCTCTGAATCAGGAAATCACTTTTGATGAAGCAGAAGAAATTGCTCTTTCTTTCGATATTATTGCGGAACTGGAAGAAAAAGTAGATATGGTAGCAGAACTTCTGAAAGAGGAAGAAGAGGACGAAAGCAAGATGAAAAAACGTCCACCGGTTGTCTGCGTAATGGGTCACGTTGACCATGGTAAGACTTCCCTTTTGGATGCCATTCGTGAAACCGATGTGACAGAGCATGAGGCTGGTGGTATTACACAGCATATCGGTGCTTATGTTGTCCGCATTAATGGTGAAAAAATTACATTTTTGGATACACCGGGACATGAGGCATTTACTTCTATGCGTATGCGTGGTGCACAGTCAACAGACGTGGCAGTGCTTGTTGTCGCAGCGGATGATGGTGTTATGCCGCAGACGGTAGAAGCGATTAACCATGCCAAAGCAGCCGGTGTAGAAATTATTGTAGCAATTAACAAAATTGATAAAGAAGGCGCAAATATTGAGCGAGTAAAACAAGAGTTATCAGAATATGAACTGATTCCGGAAGAGTGGGGCGGAAGTACGATTTTCTGTCCGGTATCGGCACATACAAAAGAAGGTATTTCAAATCTTTTGGAAATGATTATTCTGACGGCGGAAGTTTTGGAACTCAAAGCAAATCCAAAACGCCGTGCAAGAGGTATTGTAATTGAAGCGCAGCTGGATAAAGGACGTGGACCGGTTGCAACCGTTTTGGTACAGAAAGGTACATTAAACGTTGGTGACCATATTGCCGTAGGAACTGCATATGGTAAAGTTCGTGCGATGCTTGACCACAAGGGAGAGCGTGTGAAACAGGCAACACCTTCGACACCGGTTGAGATTCTTGGTCTGAATGGCGTGCCAAGTGCCGGAGAAATTTTTGTTGCTACAGAAAATGATAAAGAAGCAAAACAGATTGCACAGGCTTATGTAGACCAGGGTAAAGATAAACTTTTGGAGGAAACAAAAGCAAAGAAACTTTCTTTGGATGGACTGTTTAGTCAGATTCAGGCAGGTAATGTCAAAGAATTGAACTTGATTATCAAAGCTGATGTGCAGGGGTCTGTTGAGGCTGTAAAACAGAGTCTTGTGAAATTAAGTAACGAAGAAGTTGCTGTACGTGTGATTCATGGCGGCGTTGGTGCGATTAATGAGTCCGATGTAAGTTTGGCAAGTGCATCCAACGCGATTATCATTGGATTTAACATTCGACTTGATAATGCAGCAAAAGAGACAGCAGACAGAGAAAATGTAGATGTGCGCTTGTATCGTGTCATTTATGATGCAATCGAAGATATTGAGGCAGCGATGAAAGGTATGCTTGAGCCGATTTATGAAGAGAAAGTCATTGCTCACGCAGAAGTCCGCCAGACATTCAAGGCTTCCGGTGTTGGTACGATTGCCGGTTCTTACGTTTTGGACGGTAAGATTGAGCGCGGATGTCGTGCACGTATTACGCGTGAGGGCGAGCAGATTTTCGAGGGCGATTTGTCAAGTTTGAAGCGTTTCAAAGACGATGTCAAAGAAGTGGCTGCCGGTTATGAATGTGGTCTTGTATTTGATGGATTTAATGATTTGCAGGAAGAAGACCAGATTGAATGCTACAAGATGGTTGAGGTTCCGAGATAGTCAAATCGTTAGGAACGGAGATGGAAAATGAGAAAAAACAGTGTAAAAAATATTCGTATTAACAGCGAAGTACAGCGTGAAATGAGCCAGATTATCCGCGAAGACATTAAGGATCCGCGAATTCATCCGATGACTTCGGTGATGGCTTGTGAAGTAACGCCGGATTTGAAATTCGCTAAAATTTATGTGAGCGTTCTCGGCGATGATGAGGCGAAGGAAAAGACGATGGAGGGACTCAAAAAGAGTGCCGCTTACGCCAGACATCAGTTAGCGCACCGTATGAATCTCAGGAATACACCGGAATTAACATTTATTCTGGATACGTCCATTGAGTATGGTGTGGAGATGTCGAAGAAAATCCGCGAGTTGAATCACCGTGATGAGGACGGGGGTGACAGCGAATGAGTAAACTGCTGTCAGCAATAGAAAAAGCAGAAACGATTGCCATTGGCGGGCATGTGCGCCCGGATGGCGATTGTATCGGTTCCTGCATGGGATTGTTCCGGTACATAAAAAAGAATTATCCGGACAAACAGGTCTGCGTTTATGTGGAAGAGATACCGGATGCTTTTGATTACCTAAAGGAAGAAGATGCTTTCTATGAAAAGCCTTCCTACGACTTGTTCATTTCTCTTGACTGCGGAGATGAGGAGCGTCTTGGTGATGCACAAAAGGTGATGGAAAAAACGCCGTATGTGTTAAATATTGATCATCACATTACAAATACAAAGTTTGGCAATGAAAATGTTGTAAAAGAAGCAAGTTCAACCTGTGAGATTTTGTATGGTCTGATGGAGGAAGAAAAGTTAGATGCCGGCATTGCCGGTGCACTCTATACCGGAATCGTCCATGATACCGGTGTGTTTAAACATTCAAACACAACAAAAGAGACTATGGAAATTGCCGGAAAGCTGATTGCTTTTGGAATCCCGTTTGGCAAGATTATCGATGATAGTTTTTATCGAAAAACGTATAAACAGCTTCAGATTATGGGACGCTGTCTGATGGAAAGTGTCCGCATTATGGATGGGCGCTGTTTGTTTTCTATTGTGCGTCAGAATGTGATGAAATTGTATGAGGCAAAGCCATCGGATTTGGATGGAATTATTGATGAAATGCGAACGACAGAGGGTGTCGAGGTGGCAATTTTACTTGATGAGAGAGAACAGGGCGAGTTTAAGGTAAGCATGCGCTCGAATGAGATTGTCGATGTCAGTGTTATCGCCCGCTATTTTGGTGGCGGCGGTCACGTAAGAGCGGCAGGCTGTGCCATTAAAGGCTCTGCATTTGATGTAATCAATAATCTGACCGGGCATATTGAAAAACAGCTGGGGTAGTCAAACATGAATGGAATTATTAATGTATATAAAGAGCGTGGTTTTACTTCTCACGATGTGGTGGCAAAACTGCGCGGCATTCTTCATATGAAAAAAATAGGGCATACCGGAACGCTCGACCCAGATGCGACCGGTGTGCTTCCTGTATGCATAGGGAAGGCAACAAAAGTCTGCGGGCTTCTCACGGACAAAGATAAGACTTATCGTGCTGTTGTAAAACTAGGTGTTACGACAAATACCGAGGATATGACAGGAGAAATTCTTTCCCATCATCCGGTGTCGATTACGAAGGAACAGATTGAAATGGCAGTTTCTAAGTTTGTGGGTGAAATCGAACAGATTCCACCGATGTATTCTGCCATAAAAATAAATGGCAAGAAACTTTATGAATTGGCAAGACAGGGGAAAGAAGTTGAGCGGAAAGCCCGCAAGGTGACAATTTACGAAATTAAAGTGTTGTCGATTGATTTTTCGGAAAATGAATTTACGATGGAAGTAAGCTGTTCCAAAGGAACGTATATCCGTACACTCTGCAAAGATATTGGAGAGTTCCTTGGGTGCGGTGCGGCGATGAAAACTCTTGTGCGCACTCGTGTTTCTGAGTTTTTTTTAGAGCAGGCACTTACGTTAGGGCAGATAGAGCAGGCAGTAAAAGAGGGAAAGATACAGGATTATCTGATTCCGATTGATGCCATGTTTTCAGATTTAAAAGACTGTGTGGTATCGGATGAAGCACTGCGCCTTTTACTTAATGGAAACTGCATTGCAAGAAAAGATACTTCATATCAGACACCAAAAGACAAAGAGCAGGTAAGAATGTATTCCATGGAGAATGAATTTTATGCGATTTACGAATACCGCCAAAAGGAGGATAAGTATTTCGTAGTGAAGATGTTTTAGAATTGAGGAATGACGTATGAAAATAATACGAAATTTAGAGTTTCAGGGAAAACAGACAGCGGTTTGTATCGGCAAATTTGACGGGATTCATAAAGGGCACCGTCTGCTGATTGAACAGGCAAAAAAAGAAAACAAACCGATTGTTATGATTTCGTTTTCCGTGGATGAAGCGAAGGTTTTGTATACGCCTTATGAAAAAGAAAAATTAGCAGAATATTTAGGAATTGATTGTCTGCTTGAGATTCCTCTGACGAAGGAATTTTGCAGCCAGACGCCGGAGGAGTTTGCAAAAAAATTATTGTGTGATACCTGCGATGCCGCATCGGTTATCGTTGGCAGTGATTTTCGGTTTGGTGCAGGCAGAAGCGGGGATACGGATACGCTGCAGCAGTTAGGAGAAAAACTTGGATTTTCGGTAACGGTTCTTTCTAAATTGGAATTAGGCGGTGAGGTCGTGAGCAGTACCAGAATCCGCTCACTGATTGCAAAGGGTAAGATGGAACAGGCAAATGAACTTTTGGGAACACCTTATTTTCTCACCGGTGTAGTACAAAAGGGAAATCAACTGGGACGGACGATGGAAACACCAACGGCAAATATATATCCGGATGCACATAAAGTGCTGCCACCATATGGTGTGTATGCGGTTTTTGTTGATGTAGAAGGAAAAAGGTATAAAGGAATTTGTAACCTTGGAGTAAAGCCGACCATCCCCGGTGAGAATGAAGTCGGCTTTGAGGTTTGGCTGTTTAATTTCTCCGGTGATTTATATGACAAAGAATTAACAGCATACTTTGTCTCATTTTTGCGGGAAGAGAGAAAGTTTGCTTCTCTTACGCAATTAAAAGAACAGATTACAAGAGATACGGTTTTGGCGAAGCAAATACTTTCTCAGAAAGAGAGCGAATGGCATCCGGAATCGTTTCTTCACTGAGGTTTGCAAAACCGAGAAGAAAAGTTGGAAGATAGTGGAAAGGAAGATTCTGGTAATATCTCTTTAATGATTTTAAAGGCATACCAAGTGTTTTGGCCCTGCGTAATATTTCTTCTTCAGGCTGTGATCCCAAATAGCGGATAAGCACATATAACCCGGCATTGTCGCCGGATATTTCAAGAATTTTTTCAGGGAAATACTTCTGCAGTTGTTCCATCATGCAGTCGTGTTTCCCTTTGTATATTTTTCTCATGCGGTTTAAGTGTTTTTCAAAGTATCCCTGTTTAATAAAATCGGTTAAAATTGCCTGCTCAATACGTGAAACCGGGCAGGAGTAATTGTCAATCAGACGTTCAAAACGTGGCAGCAATGCCATCGGCAACACCATGTAACCGGTTCTTATAGCAGGTGAAATGGCTTTGGAAAATGTTCCGATATAGATGACCTTTCCTGCTTTGTCTAAACTTTGCAGCGCGGGAATCGGTTTTCCTTTATAGCGGAATTCGCTGTCGTGGTCATCCTCCAAAATATAGCGGTTTTCTTTCTTTTCTGCCCAGTGCAGAAGCTTTTGTCTGGTGGAAACCGGCATAACACTGCCGAGCGGAAACTGATGACTTGGCGTTACATAGCAGATGTCTGCGTTTGTTTTTGCAAGTGCCAAAACATCCATGGTGTTTTCCTTTAGCGGAATATCCAGAATGGAATAACCATTGGTCGAGAGAACCTGACGCGCACTCAAATATCCGGGGTCTTCCATGGCAAATATGGTTTCCCTGGAAAAAAGGATGCACAACATCTGAAGAAGATTGGAAAGTCCGGCACCGATGATAATTTGTTCCGGGCGGCATATAACCCCACGGGAACCACGAAGATAATTCGCAATTGCCTGACGAAGCGGCAAATCCCCTTTGGCATCACCGGCACTGAAATTGGATGGTAAATCCAGCTGGTTTTTTCCAATGGATTTCCAAATCGAATAAGGAAAATGTTCTAAATCAATGGAATCCGGGTTAAAATCAAAGCGTACCGGTGGTGCTTCCTTTGTGTTTTTTTTATTATTTTCTTTTTGTGGAGCAGAAGTCGGGATTTGCTTTAAATGCGTAACGTGGTTTGCAAAATATCCCTGTCTTGGGCGGGCGTCTAGATATCCTTCGGCAACCAACTGGTCGTAGGCGGTATCCACCGTGCTCCGGCTCACATTTAGGTTTGCGGCTAAATTACGTGCCGATGGCAGTTTTTCTTCTGCAGCAATATTTCCATTCAATATCTCTTTGCGGATGTATTCATAAATCTGTATATAAAAAGGTTTTAAGTTGGTATTATCAAGTGGTATGGTTATCATATAAAAAGTCCTCCTAATTAAGCATACCAATAGTATATCAAATGAAAGGACAGGAGGCAAATGATATATTATTACCGACTGCTAGCATAATTTGTAGCGCGTGATGCTTGACCAATTCGGTGGGAAATGCATTGCTTTGAGAAGTTTGTCTCTTTGGGATTGAGAGGTTGCTTTTGTAAAAGTGTTAAATAATTGGGTTAGTTTCCTCTTGAAAATTATAAAATCCTCTGTGTCAAGCATATATCGAAATGCTATTAATAATGCAAATACATCGTGTTTGCCGTAAAGATATTGGGTACCTTTTTGAGGAATGCCAAGTTTTTTATGTAATACAGTGTCAGGTATTTCAAAGCGTGTTTGGAAAGAAAAAAGTCGCTCGTTATGTGCACATAGATTACGAAATATAGTAAAAATCCTTAAATATTGGATTAATTCTTTTTCTGTAATGTTGTCATAATGGATACTGATTTTAGATTTTATGCTAGGGTGCATAAAGGAGTACATTTTGGAAGTTTGTCCCATGGTAAGAGTTTTCATTATTACCCACAATGGAACATTTCCATAGGTATTTCGCTGATATACAACATAATTGTGTTCTGTGTTTTTTGTGGCCTCATATGTTAATTTAGAAATTAGTTTTGAAATATGATAACGATTTGTTTTAGAAATATTATAGTTTGCAGAGTTTAAATATGCTGCTTGATTTTCAGAAAAAACTTCGCAGAAAGAATAGGAAATCAGCGAACGGATTTTTTGCTCAATATGGCAAATATATTTAAAAACAAGCGAACGAAGATTTTCATCGAAGTCGTATAAGGCAACAATATCTGTAAAGTTTGTACCTTTTTCATAAGTTCTTGTCATTGGATTGTAAAATATATCCTTGTAGCCATCAATTAAAGAGTAATAGCCAATGTTTAGTAATTTGTTTTTGGCATAGGATAGATTGGAAATATTAAGATGCTTTTTTTGAATTAGGTTATTTAATTGTTCAAAGTATGTAATAAAAGGTTTCGTTAATTTCTTTTGCATAAAAATCCTCCCATAAAATTTTGGTATAAAAAAGGAAGGCCCGCAGGTCTTCCTTCCGGTCGCAGGCATCGCAAGTTTCTGCAACCTAATCACTACAGACATATTATCACACATATCCGCCAAATGCAAGCAGTATATGTGATAAATCTGCAATAATAATATATGCATGAGCGGATGTTTTAATACAAATTGCCTTTACATCTATTTTTTGCTATACTAAAGCGGTAGAATCTATGTATAAAGAAATGGAGATGAATACCCGGATGAAAAAGCAGATAATTTTTGATATGGATGGTGTTTTGTTTGATACAGAAAATCTCGTCTTTTCATGCTGGAAATTTGCTGCCGGAAAATTTATGCTGACCGGTATTGAAGACGTTTTTTATCAGGTGATTGGTGTGTCATCGGAAGGGACAAAAAAGATATTTTCCAAAACGTATGGTGATAAATTAGATTATGCACAGTTTCGGGAGGAGACGCACCGAATGTTTGACGAAAAAGTAGAGAAAAACGGTGTGCCGTTAAAAACCGGTGCAAGAGAGTTATTGCAGTTTTTGAAGATTAATGGATGGCGGGTTGGTCTGGCGTCCTCGACACGTGTTCAGCGTGTGGAAGAAATGTTAAAAGCGACGAATTTATATGATTTCTTTGAGGTTATAGTTGGCGGTGACATGGTAGAAAAAAGTAAACCGGAACCAGACATTTACTTAGATGTATGTGAAAAGATGCAAATAAATCCAAAGGACACATATGCAATTGAAGATTCGCACAATGGTGTCCGCTCGGCGGCTGCGGCCGGACTTAAAGTTCTGCATGTGCCGGATATGTTAAAGCCAACAGAAGAAATGGAACAATTGTCCTACATGATTTTCCCGGATTTAATTGAAGTGAGAGAGTATCTTGCTAAAAATGCTTAAAAAAATCCTCCTGCAAATATGCGGGAGGATTTTTTTGTTATATTCTGATTTGTATTAAACTTCAAACAGCATATCACCGTAAGATGGTACCGGCCAGTACTCTTTATCAACAATCATTTCCAACTCATCGATTGGTGCACGTAAGTCTGCCATTGCGGTAAATACGGTGTCACGGAAGAATTCAGCCTGTTCTTTTCCTTCTTCCATAGCGTTTGCTTTCTTGTCTGCATCTTTCAAAGCATACAGAGCAGTCTGTGCCTTTGCAAGAAGAGAAGAGCATGTAGTAAGCAAATCTTTCTGAACGGACAAGTCTGCTTCTGCACAAGCAGCAGAAATGCTGTTAATTGAATCACCAAGACTTGTTACATAACTAATGATGGCCGGGATGTATTCCTTAGAAGCCATATGAATCATTGTCTTAGCTTCGATGTTGATTGCTTTTGCGTAAGCTTCATAGTTAATCTCTGCACGAGACTCAAGCTCAGTCTTTGTATAAACATGCTGTCTCTCGAATATCTCAATCGTTTTTGGATAGAGAAGAGAAGCAGTTGCATCTACCATTGTTTTTACATTTGGAAGACCACGTTTTTCAGCTTCCGCAATCCACTCATCGGAGTAACCGTTTCCGTTAAAGATTACTTTCTGATGTTCTTTCAATGTCTCGTAAATAATTTCATCTACAGTCTTATCTAAGTCATCTGCTTTTTCCATGCGGTCAGCCATACTCTGAAGTACATCAGCAACTGTTGCATTCAATACGGTATTTGCACCGGCAATTGACATGGAAGAAGCAACCATACGGAACTCAAATTTATTTCCGGTAAAGGCAAATGGTGATGTACGGTTACGATCGGTTGCATCCTTTTTGATTGGTGGGATGGTGTGTACACCGATATCCATACGCTCGCCCTTATTACTGTGAGTAGCAGTACCGTTTTGTAAAATCTGCTCTACGATATCCTCTAACTGCTCGCCGAGGAAAATAGAAATGATAGCCGGAGGTGCCTCATTTGCACCAAGACGATGGTCATTTCCGGGGTTGGAAGCAGACATACGTAACAGTGCGGCATTATCATCTACAGCTGCGATAACAGCGGATAAAAACAGAAGGAACTGTTTGTTGTCATATGGTGTTTTGCCGGGACTTAATAAGTTCTTTCCTGTATTAGTAACCAAAGACCAGTTGTCATGTTTTCCGGAACCGTTTACGCCGGCAAATGGCTTCTCGTGAAGAAGACATTCAAAATTGTGACGGCGTGCCACTTTTTTCATTGTCTCCATAACTAACTGGTTGTGGTCTGTTGCAATGTTTGCTGTGCTGTAAATCGGAGCCATCTCATGCTGAGCAGGAGCTACTTCGTTATGCTGTGTTTTTGACAAAATGCCAAGCTTCCACAATTCATCATTTAATTCGCGCATAAATGCTGCCTGACGCTCGCGGATTGTACCAAAGTAGTGGTCATCCAGTTCCTGTCCTTTTGGCGGCATATGTCCAAACAATGTACGACCGGTAAAAATTAAGTCGTCACGCTGTAAAAACTGCTCTCTGTCAATTAAGAAATATTCCTGCTCCGGTCCTACAGAACATTTTACATTAGTAACATCCTCATCGCCAAGTAAGTTCAGAACGCGGACAGCCTGTTTGCTGATTGCTTCCATCGAGCGGAGAAGAGGAGTCTTTTTGTCAAGTGCCTCTCCTGTATATGAGCAGAATGCAGTAGGAATACAAAGAACCGTACCGATTGCATCCTCACGGAGAAATGCCGGTGATGTACAATCCCATGCAGTATAACCTCTGGCTTCGAATGTAGCACGGAGTCCGCCGGATGGGAAAGAAGAAGCATCTGGTTCACCTTTAATCAATTCTTTACCGGAGAACTCAAGTACAGCGTGTGCATTGGATTCCGGACTTAAGAATGAGTCATGTTTTTCGGCTGTTACACCGGTCATTGGCTGGAACCAGTGGGTATAATGAGTAGCACCGTTTTTTAATGCCCATTCTTTCATTGCATGAGCAACCACGTTTGCTACTTCAGGAGCCAGCTCCTCACCATTTTCAATGGTATCCCTCAACTGGGCGTATGTCTTCTTTGGCAGGTATTCCTGCATGACATCGTCGTTAAAAACTTTTGTTCCAAAAACATCTTCGATTACATTTTTTTGCATAGTTAATTCCTTCCTTCCCATGTTATTTGAATTGCAGACGCCTGACAAAAAAGAAAGGTGTCCCCATGAATGAGAACACCTTCGTTCTTGTAAAACGTACTATGCGTATACCATATCATGTTTACTTTCAAAAGTAAAGAGTTTTTTTGAAAATATTTTTTATGATAGGCAAAAGATATCCATCCATTGATTCAACACTTGTTTTATTGTATCAGAAAAACAGGATTTTTCAATGCTTTCTGACGGGAAAACCTCGGTTTTCTGAAAAAGTTTATTATTTATATAGAAAGAAATGCTTCCGATGGGTGTGTTTTTTCGTATTGGCGCACAAAGTGCAGTCGGAATTCGGTATACGATTTTCAAAGAATCAAAGGAAGCAGTAAGTGTTTCTTTCGGGATAATCGGTTTGAGAGATACAAACTTTTTTTTGCCATCCTTTACCGGGATTTTGGCAAGGGCAAGGTTTTGAACTGGAAGCGGTGTTTTCTGAAAATAAAAAAAACCATAATCCATTAAACTCTTTGTGTCACTCCACTTGAATGACTTGTTTGGCGGCCATCCGCTGGCAAGAACACAACTGGTAAGCGTGATGCCGTTTTTCTTTGCGGCTCCGACAAAACAGTAACCGGCTTTTCCGGTAAATCCGGTTTTGATACCGAGCGCGCCTTCATAATAAGAAAGGAAAGCGTCATGGTTTGTCAGACTGTAGTGGTACTTTCCGGAGCAGTCAGAAAAAGAATGAGATTTTGTCTGCACCAGAGAAAGGAAGTCTTTGTTTTTTATAGCATAGGAAGCGAGCTTACACATATCCGAAGCAGTGCTGTAATGACCATTTGCGTCGAGTCCGTTTGGTGTGATAAAATGAGTCGAAGACATGCCAAGAAGGTTTGCCTTCTGATTCATTTTTGCTGCGAAACCGGAAACAGAGCCGCCAAGGTGTTCGGCAATTGCGACTGCCGTGTCATTGTGGGATTCCAGCATGAGAGAGTACAAAAGATCTTTCATATAATACTGTCTTCCAGGCTGCATACCAAGATGGACTTTTGGCATCCCGGCTGCCTTTTTGCTTGCAATGACCACATCGTTAAGCTTATTTGACTCCAGTGCTAAAAGGGCGGTCATGATTTTGGTGGTACTTGCCATTGGCACTTTTTTGTCCGTGTTTTTACTATATAGAATGCGATGGGAACCGGCATCCATCAGGCAGGCATAGGAGGCGTGTAAAATAAGTGGATTTGGTGTCTGCTCCATGGCGTTGATTTGAATGACAGGCTCCGGCAGAACAGGAACAAAATCCGAAGAATCGGTGGAGCTAAATTGTCTGTCCCACAGAATATGGAATGCGGTCAGGGCACATAATAAAAGGATGGCAAAGCATTTTTTTTGTTTCATAAAAAGGCCACCAGACATTTTTTTACAGTATATGAGGAATTTGAAAAAATAATTCAAATAGTTGTTGCCAAGGGGTTGAAAAAGCGTTACAATTACAATTGGATAAAATTTGAGTTTTATATAAACAATAATACAGAAAGTGGAGGGCTGCAAATGAGTAACTCAGCAAAATTATCAGCAAGAGAACGTATCGAATCTCTCGTTGATGCCAACAGTTTTGTTGAAATCGGTGGCATGATTACCAAACGTAATACCGATTTTAACATGCAGGAAAAAGCAGTGCCGGCAGACGGTGTGATTACCGGTTACGGTGTTGTAAATTCAAATCTGGTCTATATCTACAGTCAGGATGTAACCGCCTTGAATGGTTCTGTAGGTGAGATGCACGCGAAGAAAATCGCCGGAATTTATGAGATGGCGATGAAAGCGGGCGCACCGGTTATCGGACTGATTGACTGTGCCGGTATCCGGGTACAGGAGGCGATGGACGCATTGGCCGGATTTGGCGACATTTACATGGCGAAAGTGAATGCATCCGGTGTAATCCCTCAGATTAGTGCAGTTTTAGGTTCTTGTGGCGGTGGTGTTGCGATTTCATCCAAATTAGGTGATATTACAATTATCGAAAAGACAAACGGAAAACTGTTTGTAAATTCACCAAATGCGATTGCAGGAAACCGTATTGAGAAATGTGACACAAGCGATGCTGCATTCCAGGCAGAATGTGGAAATGCGGACATTGTATGTGAGAATGAACAGGAAGTATTTACAACAATCCGCAGCTTAATTGATTTACTTCCGGCAAATGCAGGAGCAGCAGTGGTTGTTGAAAATTCGGATGATCCAAATCGTGTACTGGATGGCTTTGATGGTTATGCAACGGATGCAAAAGCTGCCTTGACACAGATTGCCGATGATACAAAATTTGTGGAATTAAAAGCAGAATATGGAAAAGAAATGGTAACCGGACTTCTTTCCTTAGATGGAGTTACAGTAGGTGCGATTGCAAATGCGAAAGAAGGCATTCTTTCAACTGCCGGCTGTAAGAAAGCAGAGCAGTTTATGTATTTCTGTGACGCATTTAATATTCCGGTTGTTACCTTAACAAATGTAAAAGAGTATGCAGCAGATATGCAGGAAGAAAAAACGATTTCTCAGGCAGTTGCAGATTTGACATATGCATTTGCAAGTGCTGATGTTCCGCGTATTAACGTGATTACAGGTGAGGCATACGGAAGTGCTTATGTGTCAATGAACTCCAAACATATTGGAGCGGATTTGGTTCTTGCCCTAGATTCTGCAAAAGTTGGTGTTATGGATGCCAAAGTTGCAGCGCAGATTCTCTGTGAAGATGAAATTTCACAGGCAGCAAATACCAAAGAAGCATTGGAAGAAAAGGCAAAAGAGTTTGATGCACTTCAGGATGGTGCCACAGCGGCAGCAAAGAGAGGTTATGTGGATAATGTGATTTCCGGCAGTGAAATTCGGAAACACTTAATTTATGCATTACAGATGTTCGGAATGAGGTGATAGGATGTTATTGCTTGATTTAGAAAAAGTAAATGCTACCGTGGGTCCCGGTGAGGCCGTAATGAACACCTTGATTGGTATGGGAACGGTATTTGTTGTATTGATTCTTATTTCCATCATTATCTTTCTCTTGAAATATGTGCCAAAGATGTTCGAGAAAAAGAAAGCGGAACCGGAAGCAGCAAAACAGGAGAAACCGGCAGCAAAAGCTGTAGCAAAACAGGAAGTACCTGTTTCGGATAACACCCAGATTATTGCGGTAATTACCGCAGCGATAGCAGCACAGATGGAAGCTGAGACCGGTGTTTGTGTACCGGCAGACGGACTTGTAATTCGTTCAATAAAAAAACGTACGTTCAATTAAGGAGGATATTGACATGAAAAGTTATACAATTACAGTAAATGGAACCGTATATGATGTTACAGTAGAAGAGAAGGCAGGCGGCGCAGCAGCACCGGCAGCACCTGCTCAGGCGGCAGCACCTGCTCCTGCACCGGCACCTGCTCCTGCACCGGCAGCATCCGGTAGTGCTGGTTCTGTTGAAGTAACAGCACCAATGCCTGGTAAAATTCTTGCTGTAAAAGCAGATGTCGGACAGAGTGTAAAGAAAGGCGATGTAATTCTTCTTCTCGAAGCTATGAAGATGGAAAATGAGGTAGTAGCACCTCAGGATGGTACAATTGCAAGTATCAATGTGAACTCTGGTGATATGGTTGAGGCAGGAAATGTACTGGCTACTATGGACTGATTCAGCAAATGAAAAGAACCGGAGGTAAACTAAATGGAAGTAATAGAAAATCTTATTCGACAGACAGCGTTTTTCCAGGACGGTATTGACTGGAGAAACTATGTCATGATATTGGTTGCTTTTATCTTCTTATATTTAGCAATCAAAAAAGGCTATGAGCCTTTGCTCTTACTGCCAATTGCGTTTGGTATGCTCTTGGCAAATATTTATCCGCTGATTATTCAGGATGGTGGACTGTTAAATTACTTCTTTAAGTTAGATGAATGGAGTATTTTGCCATCGCTGATTTTCCTCGGCGTTGGTGCGATGACAGACTTCGGTCCGTTGATTGCCAATCCAAAGAGCTTTCTTCTTGGTGCGGCGGCACAGTTTGGTATTTTCGCCGCTTATATCCTTGCTCTTTTGTGGGGCTTCAATGGTGGTGAAGCAGCAGCTGTTTCGATTATCGGTGGTGCTGATGGACCGACATCCATTTTCCTTGCCGGCAAATTGCAGCAGGGGCATTTGATGGGTAGTATTGCGGTGGCGGCATATTCCTATATGTCACTTGTTCCGATTATTCAGCCGCCTATCATGAAACTTTTGACAACGAAAAAGGAAAGAGAAATCAAGATGGAGCAGCTCCGTCCGGTATCCAAACTGGAGAGAATCCTCTTCCCAATTATCGTTACGGTTATTGTATGTCTGATTCTTCCAAGTACCGCACCACTTGTTGGTATGCTTATGCTTGGTAACTTGTTCAAAGAATCCGGCGTAGTAGGCCAGTTGACAGAGACAGCATCGAATGCTTTGATGTATATCGTAGTTATTTTGCTTGGTACATCCGTTGGTGCTACGACGACAGGTTCTGCATTCCTTAATGTAGCAACATTGAAAATCGTAGTTCTTGGTCTGGTTGCATTTGCATTCGGAACAGCAGCCGGTGTATTGTTTGGTAAATTAATGTGTTTAGTAACCAGAGGAAAAATCAATCCATTGATTGGTTCTGCCGGTGTATCGGCGGTTCCTATGGCAGCACGTGTATCCCAGAAAGTTGGTTCGGAAGCAGATCCGACAAACTTCCTTTTGATGCATGCGATGGGACCAAACGTAGCAGGTGTTATCGGTACTGCGGTAGCAGCCGGTGTGTTTATGGCAATTTATGGAGTATAAGGAGGATATAGAAAATGGCAGAGATTAAGAAAAAGCCGATTAAAATTACGGAAACGATACTTCGTGATGCACATCAGTCATTGATTGCGACTCGTATGACAACAGAACAGATGCTTCCGATTGTCGATAAAATGGACAAAGTTGGTTACCACTCCGTAGAGTGCTGGGGCGGTGCAACATTTGACGCATCCCTTCGTTTTTTGAAAGAAGACCCGTGGGAAAGACTGCGTAAGTTAAGAGACGGATTCAAAAATACAAAATTGCAGATGTTATTCCGTGGACAGAACATTTTAGGATATAATCATTATGCCGATGATGTAGTAGAATATTTTGTTCAGAAATCGATCGCCAACGGAATTGATATTATCCGTATTTTTGACTGTCTGAATGATATTCGTAACCTTGAGACAGCAGTAAAAGCAGCAAATAAAGAAGGCGGACATGCACAGATTGCCCTTTCTTATACACTTGGTGATGCTTATACACTGGATTACTGGAAAGATATTGCAAAGAAAATCGAAGATATGGGTGCGAAATCACTCTGTATCAAAGATATGGCCGGTCTTTTGACACCATATAAAGCAACGGAACTTGTAACGGCATTGAAAGAATCCGTTGAAATTCCGATTGACCTTCATACACACTACACATCCGGTGTTGCTTCTATGACTTATTTGAAAGCAGTAGAAGCAGGATGTGATATTATTGATACAGCGATGAGTCCATTTGCTCTTGGTACAAGCCAGCCGGCTACCGAAGTTATGGTTGAGACATTCCGTGGAACACCATACGATACCGGACTTGACCAGAATCTTTTATCTGAAATCGCTGAATACTTCCGTCCAATGCGCGAGGAAGCATTAGAGAGCGGTCTTATGAATACGAAAGTGCTTGGTGTAAATATCAATACTCTTCGTTATCAGGTTCCCGGCGGTATGCTTTCAAACCTCGTTTCCCAGCTGAAAGAAATGGGACAGGAAGATAAGTATGAGCAGGTGCTTGAAGAGGTGCCACGCGTAAGAAAAGACTTTGGTGAGCCACCATTGGTTACACCATCGTCCCAGATTGTTGGTACTCAGGCAGTATTAAATGTAGTTTCCGGTGAGCGTTACAAGATGGTAACGAAAGAATCCAAAAAACTTTTGTCCGGTGAATTTGGACAGACAGTTAAACCATTTAATCCGGAAGTTCAGAAGAAATGTATCGGCGATACAAAACCGATTACATGTCGTCCGGCTGATTTGATCGAGCCACAGCTTAAAAAACTTGAGGCAGAGATGTCACAGTGGAAAGAGCAGGATGAAGATGTATTATCCTATGCTCTGTTCCCACAGGTTGCAGTTGATTTCTTCAAATATCGTGAAGCACAGCGGACGAAAGTAGATGCTACATTAGCAGATAAAGAGAATCAGACTTATCCGGTATAAAAGGATAAGATGAGCCCTCGGATTTTGAGTCCGAGGGCTATTTTTGCTATCAGAATGTATACAAGGAGGTACCATGGTGATGGAATTAGAAGAAGTATTGGAGCAGTGTCTTGGACAGAATTTCGTGCATATGATAATCAGTAATCCCAAGAAGGGAGATTTTGCCGGAAAAGTGGATGTACGCTGCTATGAGGATAAAGGAACGCTTATGTTTCAGTTCGCCAGATACCAGAATAATCAGGTATTTCATCTTAACTATGCAAAAGAAGAGGCGAAAAACTATATTCTTTCCGAACTCGTGCCCATTTACCGTCAGATGCAGTTCTTTACAACGGAAAAACAGTATACAATATTGATAAGCAAAAAAGGGAAAATAACAATAAAGGGAAAAAACAAAAAGAGTGAAAAACCACTTGTTTTATCACATAACCGCAAAAAGAAATATATTTTGCCGGAAAATGAACCAATTCCTTTTCTGATTGAACTTGGAGTTCAGGCAGAAGATGGCAGAATCCGGGATAAAAAACAGAAAAAATTCCGACAGATTAACCGCTTTCTGGAATTTATCAGAGATGTATCCGATAAACTGCCAAAGGATAAAGAATTAACGATTGTTGATTTCGGATGTGGAAAATCCTATCTTACATTTGCTATGTATTATTATCTGAAAATCATGAATGGATATCGTGTCCGCATGATAGGACTGGATTTAAAATCCGATGTGATACAACACTGCAATGAGCTTGCCAAGCAGTTTGGCTATGAGGAACTTACCTTTTTAGAGGGCGACATCAGCTCTTTTGAGGGAGTGAATCAGGTCGATATGGTCGTGACGCTTCATGCTTGTGATACAGCGACAGATTTTGCGTTAGACAAGGCGATCCGCTGGGGTGCAAAAGTGATTTTATCGGTTCCGTGCTGCCAGCATGAGGTAAATGCACAGTTAAAAAATGACCGAATGCAGCCGATATTTAAATATGGGATTATCAAAGAGCGGATGGCTGCTTTGATGACGGATGCACTGCGGGCAAATCTGCTGGAGCAGGCAGGATATGAAACACAAATATTGGAATTTATTGAATTAGAGCATACACCGAAAAATCTGTTGATACGGGCTGTAAAGACAGATAAAAAACAAGGGAATATGGATGCATATAAAAAAGTCTGCGATGAGTTTGGCATTTCGACGACGCTTGCTCATTTGCAGGAACATGAGGGGATGACGGTATGATGCAAAAACCGAAGATTTTAGCTGCCGATAATACGAAGGTGGCGTTGCGATATATGGAAACTATTTTAGGTGACATTTATGATGTAACATTGGTTCAGACAGGAATGAGTGTGCTGGATTGCCTGAAGTCGGAAATTCCGGATTTGATTCTTATGAATGCGAATATGTTTGGAATGGATGGCTACGAAGTTCTCCGCCGGATAAAAGAGGATAAAGAAACAAAAGAAATTCCTGTCATTTTAATGATGAATGTGAAAGATATACAGAGTGAACTTAGGGGATTAGAAGAAGGTGCGATTGACTTTATTTCGCTTCCCTTTGAACCGCAGGTTTTAAAGGCAAGGATTGCGCATATTGTCGAACTTTCCGTACTCCGAAAACAGCAGGCGCATTTGATCGCGAAACAAAAAGAGCAGATTGACCGGCTGTTTTTGCAGTCGATGGTTACGATTGCTCACACGGTGGATGCCAAAGACCGTTATGCAAGGAGACATTCGCTGCGCGTTGCGCTCTACTGCAGGGGCATTGCTGCAAAACTCGGTTATTCGGATAAAGAAAAAGAGGAACTTTATTATATTGCGCTTTTACACGATATTGGTAAGGTGTCTACGCCGGATACTATTTTAAATAAGGCTTCAGAACTCACGAAAGAGGAATATGAAAATGTAAAAAAACACGCCGAAATTGGTGCACAGATTGTGCAGAATACGAGATTTGTTCCGGGACTTGAGGAAGGTGTGAGATACCATCATGAATGGTATGATGGAAATGGCTATGTGGGAATCTGCGGCGATGAAATCCCTGAGGTGTCACGCATTATTGCGGTGGCGGACGCTTACGAAGCAATGACGGCAGACCGGGCGTATCGTAAACATTTTTCCAAGGAACATGCGATACAGGAGCTTATTCGGGGACGAGGAACGCAATTTGACCCGGAAATCGTAGATACTTTTCTTGAGCTTTTGGAGGAAGGTTTTACGATTGATGAAGACCGAGCGGAGGGTGAATTGAAGGGTGAAGGAGAACTGAATGAGGCAAATGAACTGCTTCGTCAGGTTTTTACTGAAACTGTGCTGGAGACTCAGAGCGAATTGGAACGCGATTCACTGACCGATTTTCTAAACCGTCGGTATTTTGAAGATAAAATAAATAATTATCTGTTGTCTTCGAAATCCTGCGGAACATTTTTTATGATGGATTTGGATAATTTCAAACAGGTCAACGATACATATGGGCATAAAACCGGCGATGAACTGATTCAGGCATTTGCTGATGTTATTCGGGAAAACACAAGAGATGATGATTTTGTCTGCCGCATGGGCGGGGATGAGTTTGCAGTTTTTTTCTTTGAGTTAGAGGAGGAACGTGTCATTTGCAAACGTGCGGAAAGTATTATTAAAGATTTTGCAAAAATCAGAACGGAGATGGGATGCAGTATGTGTTCCGTTTCCATTGGAATCATGACAAAATATTACGGTGGTGAGGAACTGGATTGCGAGCAGTTATATGAAAAAGCTGATCAGGCTTTATATTATGTAAAAAATAATGGGAAAGACGCGTATCATCTGTTTGAATCCATGCCGGAAGATTTGAAAAATAACAGACAGACCGGTTGTCAGATGGATTTAGACCAGTTGATGCGGCAGGTAACCGAAAGGAAATATCGTCCGGGTGCTTATGCAGTAGAATACGACCGTTTTTCATTTATTTACCAGTTTATTGCTCGAAATGTGGAGAGAAACGGACAGCATGTACAGGTTGTTTTATTGTCCATGGAATTGCCTAAAGATAGAGAAATTTCATTGGAGAGAATTGAAGATTCATTAGTGCTTTTGGAGTCAGCCATTGTACGGTCACTGCGCAGAGGAGATGTGACAAGCCGCTTTAGTTCCACTCAGCAAGTAGTTGTTCTTATGGATGCGTCGAAAGAAGATGGTGTGATGGTAGCTAACCGTATTTTAAAAAAATACAATACGCTTGCTAAAGAAGCAGCAATTACAGCACGTTTCGATATTGTGGAGGTGCCACATGCTTTTTCTAAAAGGACAGAAAAAAACGAAGAAAAGGCTTGACAACGCCAGTCAAATACGCTATACTTACCACCTGTAAAGAAAAAAACTTTACAGGTGGTGCTTTTATGTCGAAGGAAAAATCGTTATCTGAGTTAGATGAGATTGTAGAATTATCGTATTTGTATGATTTTTACGGTGCTCTGCTCAAGGAGAGTAATCGTGTCGTATTTGAGGATTACGTTTTAAGTAATCTTTCCTTGAGCGAGATTGCGAAAGAACGGGATATTACCAGGCAGGGTGTATATGACATTGTAAAGAGATGCCGCACTCGTTTAAAGGGGTACGAAGAAAAACTACATTTGATCGAAAAATTTCAGCTGACAAAGGACAAACTTGGTGAGATTGAAAGTATTGCAAAAGAAAATTTTGATGAACAAACGGCAGGACAGATTACAACACTCGCCGAAGAGATATATGAACTGATATAAAGAAAGGGGATTACTCGTGGCATTTGATAATTTGACGGCTAAACTTCAAAATGTATTCAAGGGTCTGCGCAGTAAGGGACGCTTGACGGAAGCAGATGTTAAGGCTGCACTTCGTGAAGTGAAGATGGCTTTGCTTGAAGCAGATGTAAACTTTAAAGTAGTAAAGCAGTTTGTCAAAGCGGTACAGGAGCGTGCGACCGGGGAAGACGTACTCAATAGTCTTACGCCCGGACAGACCGTTATTAAATATGTAAATGAAGAACTGGTCAAGATGATGGGAGAAACAACCACAGAAATTGACCTTCTTCCCGGCAATGAGATTACGGTTATTATGATGTGTGGTCTCCAGGGTGCCGGTAAAACGACTACGACAGCGAAAATTGCCGGAAAGTTAAAGGCAAAAGGAAAAAGACCGCTTTTAGTTGCGTGTGATATTTATCGTCCGGCTGCGATTGAGCAGTTACAGATAAATGGAGACAAGCAGGAAGTTCCTGTATTTTCGATGGGAACGAATCACAATCCGGTGGATATTGCAAAAGCCGGTGTGGAGCACGCAAAGGCAAACGGAAATAATGTAGTGATTCTCGATACCGCCGGACGTCTTCATATTGATGAGGACATGATGGAGGAACTCGCGAAGATAAAAGAGCAGGTAGAAGTTCATCAGACCATTTTGGTTGTGGATTCAATGACCGGTCAGGATGCGGTGAATGTAGCATCATCCTTTAATGAAAAGTTACATGTGGATGGCGTCATTCTTACAAAACTTGACGGTGATACCAGAGGTGGTGCGGCACTTTCAATTCGTGCTGTGACCGGACGACCGATTTATTATGTCGGTATGGGTGAAAAGTTATCCGATTTGGAGCAGTTTTATCCGGACCGCATGGCGTCCCGAATCCTTGGCATGGGCGATGTGCTGTCGCTGATTGAAAAAGCGGAAGAGCAGATTGATGAACAAAAAGCCGCCGAGATGGCAAAGAAGATTAAAAAAGCTGAATTTGATTTTAATGACTTTTTAGAGCAGATGCAGCAGATGAAGAAGATGGGCGGCTTAAGCAGTATTCTCAGCATGCTTCCGGGCATGGGGTTACCTGCGGATTTAGAAATTGATGACAATGCCCTCAAAGGAACGGAGGCAATTATTTACTCCATGACAATTGAGGAGCGGACGAATCCGGGAATCATTAATCCATCGAGAAAACGCCGCATCGCAAAAGGTGCCGGTGTAGACATCAGCGAGGTAAACCGTCTGATGAAACAGTTTGAACAGAGCCGTAAGATGATGAAACAGATGTCCGGTATGATGTCCGGAAAAGGACGAAGAAAAGGCGGATTTGGCGGCTTTAAGTTCCCGTTTGGCGGGATGTAATGTGATATCCAAAAAGAATTTCTTTGGAAATTTTTTGGAGATAGATTTTTAGATTAGAATAAGGAGGTGAAAGACGTGGCAGTAAAAATCAGATTGAAAAGATTAGGGCAGAAGAAATCACCATTTTATAGAATTGTAGTTGCTGATGAGAGATCTCCTAGAGATGGAAGAAACATTGCTGAGATTGGTACTTATGACCCAAATCAGGAACCATGTGTTGTAAAGGTAGACGAGGAAGCAGCAAAGAAATGGTTGCAGAATGGTGCTCAGCCGACAGACGTAGTTGCACGTTTGTTCAAACAGGCAGGTATTGAGAAATAGGAGGGCTGGTAATGAAAGAATTAGTAGAAGTGATTGCTAGTGCATTAGTAGACAGTCCGGAAGATGTCGTTGTCACGGAGACAGAAGATGAAAAACAGATTGTTTTGAATCTTACGGTAGCACCGGAAGACATGGGTAAAGTGATTGGTAAACAGGGACGTATTGCGAAAGCAATTCGTACCGTTGTCCGTGCCGCCGGTTCTAAAGGTGACAAGAAGATTATGGTTGACATTCAATAAGGATGAGGCGTGTTCTCACGTCATGAATACCCTGCGGGCTTTTGCCTGCGGGGTGTTTTGTATCTTACCAAAAAGAGGGAAAGGATGAATTATGGAAGATTTACTGCGAATTGGTGTTGTGACAACAACGCATGGGATCAAAGGGGAAGTGAAAGTATTCCCGACAACGGATGATGTAAAACGTTTTAAAAAATGTGATGAGGTTATTTTGATTACAAAAGAGGGAAATATAACGCTTCATGTGGAGAGTGTGAAATATTTTAAAAATATTGTAATTTTGAAATTTAAAGAATTTAATAATATAAATGATGTTGAGCGGTTCCGTAAATGCGATTTGATGGTTACGAGAGATAATGCACTTCCACTTAAAGAGGGGCAGTATTATCTTTGTGATGTTCCCGGAGCCGTTGTTATTAACGAGGATACCGAAGAAGAAATCGGCAAAGTAACAGATGTTATGGAAACCGGAGCAAACAACGTATTTGTAATTGAGACAAAAGAGGGAAAAGAAGTACTTTTCCCGGTTATCCCGGACTGTATCAAGAAAGTGGATACAAAAGAAGGAATTGTAAGAGCACATGTCATGAAAGGGCTGATAGAATGAAATATTATGTAATGACGTTATTTCCGGAAATGATTGAACAGGCGATGAACACGAGTATTATGGGGCGTGCCATGGCAGATGGACTGATTTCTCTGCAGGTAATGAATATACGGGATTATACGCTCAATAAGCATGGAAAAGTGGATGATTATCCGTATGGCGGGGGTGCTGGTATGGTGATGGAGGCAGAGCCGATTTACCGTTGTTATGAGCAGATATGCAGTGAAGCGGGGAAAAGACCACGTGTTATTTATTTGACACCGCAGGGTGATGTTTTTTCTCAGAAAATTGCGAAAGATTTTTCAAAAGAAGATGTGCTTGTCTTTTTGTGCGGCCACTATGAGGGCGTGGATGAGCGTGTGCTGGAAGAAATTGTGACAGATTATGTGTCAATTGGTGATTATGTACTGACAGGCGGAGAACTGCCGGCACTTGTGATGATGGATGCGATTGCCAGACTGGTTCCCGGCGTGTTAAACAATGAGGAGTCTGCGGAGACGGAAAGTTTTTCGGATGGTCTGTTAGAATATCCGCAGTATACAAGACCGGTTGAAATTTTAGGGCGCAGAGTGCCGGATGTTTTGATGAGCGGACACCATGAAAAAATTAATGAATGGCGCAAAGAGCAGTCCATTATGCGCACACGTGAGAGAAGACCGGATTTGTATAAAAGCTGGCTTGAAAATAATTCGGATACTTGACCGAAAACCTTGCTTTTTACAAGGGAAAACGATATAATAAAAATGATATGTTGCGTAAGTGAAAGGAGAGAAGAACATGAGTCGTTTTGCGCGGTGCGAGCGGGATACCAAGGAGACGGAAATTGTTATCGAACTGGATTTGGATGGAACCGGTCAGTATGACATACATACAGGAATTGGCTTTTTTGACCATATGCTGGAGGGATTTGCCAAACATGGTTTGTTTGATTTGGCAGTATCGGTACAGGGAGATACCCATGTGGACGCCCATCATACGGTAGAGGATACCGGAATTGTTTTAGGACAGGCGTTTTTGAAAGCATTAGGTGACAAAAAGGGAATTGCCCGTTTTGGTTATTTTGTATTGCCGATGGACGATGCACTGGTGCTTGCTTCTCTTGATTTTTCAGGACGCATGTATTTTGCCTATGACGCTGAGTTAAAAGCACAGCGGCTTGGTACGATGGAGACGGAAGTGGTGAAAGAGTTCTTTATGGGATTAGCAAGCGGTGCACAGATGAATCTGCACATTAAGCAGTTAGCAGGAGAAAACACTCACCATGTAGTAGAGGCGATGTTTAAAGCGGTTGCAAAATCGATGGATATGGCTTCAAAAGTAGATGACAGAATTGAAGGAGTCCTTTCAACAAAGGGCGTTCTTTAAATGATAGAGGAGGAAGAGACGTGTCTTATAAAAAACTGATTCCCTTTATTAACGGGGAGAATGAATTAGCTGCCAATGTAGTGACGATGGCAGAAGATTACTGTTTTGCAGGAGCAGATGAATTGTTTTTATACAATTACTCCAAAATAACAGAAGAAAGAGAAGAATTTTTAGCAACCTTAAAAGAGATTGATAAAAAAATTGATATACCATTTATTGTTGGCATGTATGCAGCCCGTTTTGAAGATGTAAAAAAAGCATTTTACACAGGAGCGGACCGCGTAGTTGTGAAATACGAAATCTGCCCGGATGAAGGTGTGATTAAAGAAGCTGCAGCCAGATTTGGTGAAGATAAAATTCTTGTGGAAGTGGATGAAGGGCTTCCATTTGAAAAAATTGCTTTTCCGGTATCGACACTTTTATTGAAACATGTAAATACCGGAGAACCATTAAACCGAAGAATCAAAGCAAGCGGAAAGAACTTTCTGATTCGAGACAGTCTGCTCCGCAACGATTTGGAAGATTTGTTGAAAATCGAAGAGGTACAGGGCGTGGCAACCAATTATTTTGAGCGCCGCGATTTGTTCAAAGTAAAACGAAATATGGAAGAGGCCGGTATTGAGATGAATACATTTAAAAGTGCCATTCCATTTTCAAAATTTAAAACAGATGATAAAGGATTAGTTCCTTGTATCGTGCAGGATTACCGTACCGGTCAGGTGCTGATGCTTGCCTATATGAACGAAGAGTCATATCAGGCTACCTGTGAGACCGGAAAGATGACGTATTTCAGCAGAAGCCGTCAAAAATTATGGTGCAAAGGAGACACCTCCGGCCATTATCAGTATGTAAAAGAACTTTCGTTAGACTGTGATAACGATACGATTCTGGCAAAAGTGCATCAAGTTGGTGCTGCCTGCCATACCGGTTCTTACAGCTGCTTTTTCAAAGAACTGGCAAAGAAAGATTACATTGATACCAATCCATTAACGATTTTACAGGAAGATTTTGAGACGATTGAAAACCGAAAGAAAAATCCGAAGGAGGGTTCGTATACCAATTATCTGTTTACGCAGGGAATTGATAAAATTTTGAAAAAATGCGGGGAAGAAGCGTCGGAAATTATTATTGCGGCGAAGAATCCAAATGCAGAAGAGTTAAAGTATGAGATTGCTGATTTCCTCTATCATATGATGGTACTTATGGCAGAATGTGGTCTGACTTGGGAAGACATCACCAGAGAGTTGGCAAATCGCAGATAAACGTTAAATCAATAAGAATAAGGAAGGTGTGTAGAATGGAAAGAACAATTCTGGAAGCATTGGGGTATTATTTGATTCGTTTGGTTATGTTCGGAGCAACAGCGGCTGCCGGCATTGCGGTTGGTATTAAACTTCGTAAAAACAAAAACGCAAAAGAAGAAGCAAATACAGAAAATTAAGGTGAATCCATATGATTGGCAGAAAACGTAAGAGACTTGGCGATTTGCTGGTAGATGCCGGCGTGGTTACCAGTGAACAACTTGGGGAAGCGCTCAAAAAGCAGAGAGAACTTGGCTTGAAGCTTGGCGAGACATTGATTGAGTTAAAATTTACCGATGAAAACGAAATTGTAGAAGCTCTTCATCAGCAGATGGGCTATCCGGTAGCAAAAATCCGCGAGGCAAAAATTGCACCGGAAGTAATTTCACTTTTGCCGGAGACAATTGTAAGAAAGCACAATGTGGTTCCGTTTGAAGTTGATCCGGATAATCCGAATATCCTGCGTGTGGCAATGGCGGACCCGATGGATATTATCGCAATTGATGACTTGGCGATTGTGACGAACATGCAGATTGAGGCGATGGTTGCGACCCCGTCCGATGTGCGTTTTGGAATTGAGCGCTATTATGGAAATGAGCAGGTTGCCAAGATGGCAGAAACATATTCCAAAGAGCGCAGGGAGCAGCAGAATGCCAGAGAAAAACAGGAGGAAGCAAACGAAGAAGTTGATAATGCACCGATTGTTTTACTGGTAAATAAAATTATTGAGCAGGCAGTGAACGAAAGAGCAAGTGATATTCACATTGAAGCGTTGGAAGACAGCGTGCGTGTGCGTTTTCGTATTGATGGTGTGATGCAGGAAATGATGCGTTATGAAAAAGAATTATTAAATGCAATTGTAGCGCGTATTAAAATTATCAGCGGCATGAATATTTCTGAGAAAAGAGCACCGCAGGATGGACGTATGACACAGCGTTTTGACCGTGTTGAATATGATATTCGTGTATCGAGCCTGCCGACGACTTTTGGAGAAAAGATTGTAATGCGTCTGGCATCGAAGTCAGCACTTACGAGAGATAAAAGTGAACTTGGATTTCCGGAAGCAGAGATGCGCCGGTTTGACCATCTGGTTCACCAGCCGCATGGTATTATCTTAGTTACCGGACCTACCGGTAGTGGTAAATCGACAACATTGTATACGGTACTGAGTGAGCTGAATGAGGGCAGTGTAAATATTGTTACGGTTGAGGATCCGGTTGAGGCAGATGTAGATGGAATCAATCAGGTTCAGGTTAACGAAAAGGCAGGACTTACATTTGCATCCGCACTTCGTTCCATTCTTCGTCAGGATCCGGATATCATTATGATTGGTGAGATTCGAGATGAAGAGACGGCAAGTATTGCGGTAAAAGCCGCAATCACCGGACACTTGGTAGTAAGCACCCTGCATACAAATAGTGCAGCAAGTACCGTTACCCGTCTGGCGGATATGGGTGTGGAGCCATATCTGATTGCGGATTCTACGGTTGGTATCATTGCACAGCGGCTGGTGCGCCGTCTGTGTCCGAAGTGTAAGAGACAAAGGATGATAACCGATGAAGATAAGAGAAGACTTCGGATTCGCGGAGAAGGAACACAGCCAATTTACGAGCCGGGCGGACAGGGTTGTGCATTCTGTAACGGTACCGGTTACCGTGGACGAATTGGTGTGTATGAGATTATGACGGTATCTCCAGAAGTAAGAAAAGTAATTGCTGCCGGTGGCGGTGCCGATGAAATCCAGAAAGTTGCCTTAAGTGAGGGAATGACAACGTTGCGTATTGGTGCGGCAAAACTGGTTTTGCAGGGAGTTACCTCCATTGCAGAAGTGGAGCGCATCGCGACAGAATAATGGCAGGAATGGAAATGGGGAGGTCGTAATGACGATTGATGATTTGCTGATTCGAGCAAGAAAAATGGGCGCAAGTGATGTTCATGTAACGGTAGGTATCCCACCGAAATGCCGTGTAAACGGAGAACTTGTGACGTTGATGGAAGGACGGATTCTTCCGGCAGATTCTAAAGCATTAGTAGAACAGATGATACCGGGGCGTCTGGTAGAACGATTTAACCGCGAAGGAGAAGTCGATTTTTCCTATGCGATTAAAGGCGTGGGGCGCTTTCGTGTCAATATTTTCAAACAGCGTGGAACGATGTCGTTTGTTATCCGACTTGTGAATACCGAAATTCCAAGTCCGGAATCACTTGGCCTGCCGCAGTCCGTTTTGGAACTGGTCAAGAAAAAGCGTGGTCTGATTTTAGTTACCGGACCGACAGGAAGCGGTAAATCGACGACACTGGCATCTTTGATTCATGTTATTAACCAGACACAGAACAAACATATTATTACACTGGAAGACCCGATTGAGTATTTACATAGTCATGAAAAATCAATTGTAAATCAGAGAGAGGTCGGAATTGATACTCAGTCTTATGCAGGAGCACTGCGCGCCGCGCTGCGAGAAGACCCGGATATCATTCTGGTTGGTGAGATGCGAGATTTAGATACGATTGCTACCGCGGTCACAGCGGCAGAGACCGGACACCTTGTACTATCGACTTTGCATACCATTGGAGCGGTTCCTACGATTGAGCGTATTATTGATGTATTTCCAATGAATCAGCAGGCGCAGATTCGTTTGCAGTTAGCGACTCTTTTGGAGGCGATTATTTCCCAGCAGTTACTGCCTACGGCTGACCGCAAAGGCCGCGTGGCAGCCTTTGAAATTATGTATGCCAACAGTGCGGTCCGTAATTTGATTCGAGAGGCGAAACCACATCAGATACCATCCATTATCCAGACCAATAAACAAAGCGGCATGATGATGATGGATGATGCGCTTTATGAGCTTTACCGCACACATCAGATTACGGCTGAGGATGCGATGACATTTGCACAGGACCCGTCGAATTTGGCAAGACGTATTCCGGCTGGGAAAATGCCAACACCGTTAGCTGAACCTTCGTGGCAGATGGATGACTGGGATGGTCCTACGTTTGGGAGCGGTGGTTTTTAAAACACGAGAAAGGGGAGAATGAATTGGCAAAGTATAAATACCTGATTACAGATAAATATGGCAAAGAGAAAAAGGGAACGATGGAAGCTGTCAGTGAAGAGGCGGCAATGCGCAAACTCAAGGGTGAAGGCAGCATCGTTTTGGAGCTTAGTGAAGCATTTGATCTTGACAACGCCAGTTGGAATATTACGATTGGAAATCCGGTCAAGAAAAAGGATATTACCATTTTCTGTAAACAGTTTTACAGTATTTTGACAGCGGGCGTAACCGTCATTGACGGTCTGCGTATGGTTCAGGATCAGACAGAAAATAAATATCTTAGAGAAGCTCTTTACCGTGTCATGGTAAATGTGGAAAAGGGAGACAGTTTAGCAGATGCCATGGAAATGGAAAGTAAAATCTTCCCGTCTCTTTTGATTCATATGGTTGCTGCGGGTGAGGCAACCGGTAATCTGGAAATTGCGTTTGACCGTATTTGTACGCAATTTGACAAAGATATGAAATTAAATTCCATGATTAAATCTGCTATGATTTATCCAATTGTTGTTTTAGTAGTAGCAGTTGGTGTGATTATTGTTTTGATGACTACAGTAATTCCAAACTTCCAGCAGACTTTTGAAAGTATGGGCGAGGAACTGCCGATGCTGACCAAAATGGTAATTGGACTGAGTGATTTTATGACGAGCAATTTTATTGCGATAGCGATAGGACTTGTTTTGCTGCTTACTTTTATTATCTGCGGCAAAAAGACAGAACCGGGCAAACAGTTTACCAGCCGGGTCGCTTTAAAAATACCGATGTTTCGCAATTTTTCCGTAAAAAATGCGGCGGCAAAGTTCTCGATGACAATGTCTACGCTTATTATGTCGGGTGTTCCTTTGGTAGAAGCCCTTGAAATTGTGGGAAATGTCATTGAAAACCGGGTGATTCGGAAAGCAGTAAAAGATTGTCGTGAAGAGGTTATGCAGGGGATCCCGATGTCAGAGCCTCTGGAGGCGTCTGGTGTATTTCCGCCGATGGTGACACATATGCTTAAAATTGGCGAGGAAACCGGTACGACGGAGCAGATGTTAGATAAAGTAGCAGAATACTACGAAGGAGAAGTGGAAACAGCTACCAAAAATCTCACATCAGCTATGGAGCCACTTATTATTGTTGTGCTTGCTGTTATTGTAGGAGGCGTAATTGGAGCGGTTATGATGCCAATGCTTAAGATTTACCAGGATGCAGGAAAAGCATAGGAAATTATGATGGGAGGAATTTAAAATGAAAAATATATTGTTTCATATGGGTGTGATTTTTTTGTTGTTTGTTATGGTTGTTATGAATACAGGAGAAACTGCCTCTGCAAGAAGTGTGTATAAACACAAGATTTTTTCTAAAAGTGTTGTTTCAAAGCGCATTGATACAATCAAGCAGTTTTATTACAAGAAATCAAAACAATTAAAAACAAAAAATCAAACGGTTACTTTGAACTTTGAAAAGGGGAAAATGACTTATTATTTTCATGGAAATGACCTAATGTTTTCCTATGGTAAAATTAAAGGAAAAGGGTATAGGGCGTACTACTTGAAAAAACAGCTGATTCAACTCCTTGTAGACAAATCAGAAAAAAGAAAGACATATATTCAGTATTATAAAAAATCTGCAAATAAAATGATGGAAGAATATAATACAGCATCACTATATTTTACAGTTGAAAACTATGCCAGAAAAATGTTGGAAAGTATACAGCCGTCAACAACAAAGAAATCATTTGATGACTATGCCATTGTTACAAAAATAAAAGGAAATACGGTTTGGTATCACAAGGTGGATAATTGGGGCAGTGATGGATCTATTTATAGTATTGAGCCAAAGACTTTTAAAGCAGTGTTACAAGACAAATGCACGATAAAGGATGCTTCAGAAAGTCCTGAGAAGGCATATAAGAGAAGCAAGAAATGGATGAAGAAAAGGGTAGACAAATCTATTGTAGGGCAGTTTGCTGATTTAACAGTAAATAAGGGGAAGATTAAGGAAATAATGATTCCGTATATGCCTTGAATTGTTACAAGGGAGAGAAAAATATGTAAATGTTCAACGGTGAGAATGACAACAACGTCAAAGTATCACTTGAAACCCTAAAGAAATTCGTGTATAATAACAATATAAGACTTATAAAGTCACCCATACGGCTAAGCCTATACTGGTCGTGGGAAAATTAAAAAAAGGAGAGTGTAACTATGAGAAGAAAAATTCAGAAGTATTTAAGTGGTGAGAGAGAGGGTTTCTCTCTGATTGAGTTAATCATCGTTATTGCTATTATGGCAATCTTGATTGGTGTTGTAGCTTTGGTAGTACTTCCTTACTTGGAAAGTTCCAGAGAATCTACAGACCGTGCTGCATTGAATGAGGTGGCAACTGCATTTAAGTCTGCTGCATCCGTTAACAGCAAGTATGCAACAACTGTAAATGGAATGACTACGGCAAAGTCTTCTGACTCTTTGGATCCTGCTTTGAAGACGAAGATTGAAAGTTATCTTGAAAAATCACTTGCAGATACAGAGAAAGGTTTATCATCTAAAAACTGTACTGGAAAGAAATTCTATTTCCAGAAGTCCGATAAGGGATTTAAGGTATATATTGGTGGTGAAAGTGGTGCTGCTAAAGACTCCGATGGAGTAGAGTTCAGTACAACACCGGCATCAAAATAATCAGTTGGTTTAATTAAGAATTTACAAGGGAGAGCCCGCTATGGCATTGGAACACTTTATCCTCTACATAATTGTATTCTTGTATGGCATCATAATAGGAAGTTTTCTTAATGTATGCATATACCGGATGCCAAAGGGGGAAAGTGTTGTCACGGTGGGCTCCCATTGTATGAGTTGTAAGCAACCTTTGAAGTGGTATGATTTGTTTCCCGTGTTCAGTTATTTGGTGCTTCGTGGCAAATGTCGGTACTGCGGAGCAAAGATTTCGATTCAGTATCCGCTTGTCGAACTGGCAAACGGGATTTTATACGTTTTAGTGGTTGCTATCTGCGGATTGAATCCGGACAGTATCCTTTGGTGTGTCCTTACTTCTATCATGATAGTCATTGCGGTGACGGATTTAAAGACGATGAAGTTTCCGACTGTTTGTGAGATTTTGATGATTGTCGTTGGGGTAGTTCATTTATTCTTTCATGCGTCACAGTGGCTGTATTACATCGCAGGAGCTTTGTTTATGGGAGTATTTTTACTTGTGTGCGCACTTCTGTTTAAAAAGGTTACGGGAAAAGCAGGACTTGGTCTGGGCGACATTGAATTCATGGCGTGTATTGGATTGTGTATCGGATTTGGACATTCTTTACTGGCACTGATTGCGGGGTGTCTGATTGGTGCAGTGATTCAGGGAGGGATTCAGTTATACCGAAAAAAATCAGGAAGATTTCCGACAACTCCTTATCTGGCGATGGGAGTTTATCTTGTTTTGTTATGGGGCGATACCGTGTTGAATTGGTACGTCCGTACTTTTGTATATTAGTATTTGCCATTTTTAGAGGGCTTTTTTGTAAAGCATTGTAAAAATGGCGAAAGGGATTATAGGAGGATGAATGAATGGCAAAAAAAGTAATTGTTGTACGAATTGGTACAAATGAAGTTCAGATTGTGCATATGGAGCATACGGCAAATTATCCGACTGTGTATGGCTGCGTGCGTTTTCCTACGCCAGAAAATGCAGTAAAAGATGGTATGATTATAGAGGTTGCTGAACTGGCAACCTGCATCCGGAAAGCATGTGCAGATAAAGGGATTCGCACGAAGGATGTTATTTTTACCGTAGCGAGCGGAAAGATTGCAAGCCGTGAAACCAGTGTTCCAATAGCTAAAAAGAAAATGAAAATCCAGCCGTTAGTTATGGCAAAAGTGTCGGATTTGTTCCCGATTGACGTGGAAAAATATATTTTTTCTTATGTGGAACAGGGGGAACCGAAGAAAACAGAAGAGGGCGGACTTATTCAGGATGTCATGGTGTTTGCAGCACCGTCTGATTTGATTGATTCCTATTACACACTTGCTAATGCGGCAGGACTTCATATTGAATCAATTGATGCTGATGGAAACGCTGTTTTCCAGGTGATGCGCCGTCAGGTTAAAAGCAAAGAGGGCGTTACAATGTCGATTCAGATTAACCAGTCGGCAACGCTTGTTAATATTATCAGTGATAATAAACTTTTGCTACAGCGAGTAGTTCCGTATGGAATTAACGTATTTACAGAGGTTCTCTTGCAAGAACCGGTATTTCAGGTGCAGACGGAAGAAGAAGCCTATACACTTTTGAAACGGAATCGTGTGATTTTACACAACTTAAATTCAGAAAATCCGGAGAATAATCCGTCATTGGACAAAAGAATTGAAGTGACAGATAATGCGTCTTATCTGATTGGCAATATTGGACGAGTGATTGAATATTATAATTCCAAATACAAAGACCGGCCGATACAGGAAATTATTTGCATGGGAAAAGGCTGTGCAGTAGCAGGAATTCATGAACTGTTGTCAAATGAACTGGGAATCCAGACACATACGCCGGAAGAACTTGCAGGCGTTCGCTTTAACCGTAAAGTAAATATTAACGCTTACATTTTGCAGTATATTAACTGTTTTGGAGCTGTTTTTGATTCGGTTCATTTTGTATCCAACGCCGTGCGTCAAAAAGAAGAAAAGAAAGGCTCCATGACAGGCGCAGTCCTGATTTTTGCAGGCTGCCTTTTGATTAGTATTTTAGTGGGTGGCTTTTCTGTGATGCGATTGTTGCAGGAAAAAGAAACCAACCGTATGTGGACGAACCGCGTACAGGCGATGGAACCGGTAGAGTCTGAATTCGCTGCCTTGCTGGAAGAGGTAGTGAATCGGAAAATGCTCGATGTGTTTGATTTATATTGTGATAATAAAAACAATCATTTTCATGCCTTGTTAAAGAGTATGGAAGCACAGTGCCCGAAATCCTTTAAGATTCAGAGTATTACCAGTGATGAAGAAAAAGTTACGATTAATGCAATCAGTACCGATAAACTTTTATCGCTGTCTGCCCTGCAGATTCAGCTTGAAAAAATTGATGGAATTTCCAGTGTGAAAATTGACTCGATTACTGAGACCAACGAAGCACTGACAAAGAAGAAACAATATTCATATACGATAACCTTTGCCTACAATAAAGTGGTGGATGCGAATGAAAAAGCATCTGAGATAGAGGGCAGTCAGACAGAGTAAAAAGAGAGCGGGGATGAAATGATGAAGAATGGATTGACAACCGTACAAAAACGATTGATATTGATTCTTGGCGGATTATTGATTCTGCTTGGAACCGTGATATTTGTATTTCAAAGAAATATGAAGCAGGCAAATCGTTTGAAAACGGATTCCGGTCAGAAAATGAATGAAGTGAATTATTTAAGTGATTTGCAGATTCGCGTAAATGAGATGAATGCTTCTCAGGCAAAGACGCAGAAGGAAATTCAGAAAAAATCGCAGACGTATCCGTGCAAGATGACACAGCAGAAAGCGATTAGTAATATTTACAAAATGTCAGTGGCAAGTGGTGTTCGTCTGCGTGCAATACGCCCACAGGCAGATAAGACTTTTTTTAAGGATGGTAAGTTTATTGTGACAACAGGAACCGGTGATGATGCGGAGCAGTCCACAGAATCCGAAGAAACGACGTTGAGTGATGTGGAAAAGAATCCGGAGAAAAAGGTTTCTGTTATGAAGATGGTTGGAAAGGCTTCTCCTTATGAAATTGAGTTGACCGGTACGAAAAAACAGATTTTAAAGGCAATTGACTGGGTGGCAAAAAATGAAGAACCAATGTCGGTTGTATCGATTAACCTTACATTTGATAACAGTACCGGAAAATTAAGTGGAACGATTTTAGTTCACTTTTTCAGCTTGAATGGAAACGGAAAGGCATATGTTGAGCCGGATATTTCAGGCATCATTCTTGGAAATGAAGATGTTTTTGGTACGTTTAAGAAATAAGGTATATATAAGTTGTATGTGAGTGAAGGGAAGTGAGAGAATGAAAAGACAGGTACAGGGGTTTTCGCTGATTGAAGTATTGATTGCGATTGCCATTTTGGGTGTCGCTTCATTGGCTCTACTTTCCTTTTTTTCGAGTGCAAATTTTTATTCATCAACCGGTAAGAGCACGCAGGAAGCAGATCTTGTGGCACAATCGGTATTAGAAGAGGTAGACTCCTGCAAGACACTTACGGATATTGACAGTCAGTTGATGGCGGCGACAGGCAGTGCGTGGACGCTTGTGAAAAAAAAGAACAAGCAGATGACATTGTCTAAAAAAGTCACATTAAATGGCTCTGATTATCAGGCACGCGTGTTATTTGATTATGATTATGACACAACGGATTCTGAGGGAAACCAGGTGGAATCCAAATACAATAATTATGAGCAGCCAAAGCTGCAGGAAATTTATTCAGCAAACAATGCCGTTATTGTTGAATCTGACCAGATGCAGGCGGCGGTAAGTCATTTTTACTACAAAAATCCGAGTGTCAGCAAAAGCACAATTGAAAATGGACTTTCAAGAGATATTGTGATTGATATTCAGAATGATACGGAACAGGAAGGCATTTACCGGATTGATGTTTCCTACCGTTATTCATATAATGGGTCTGAGTTTAGCGCGGTAGTGAAAAACCAGAAAGCGGAAAAAGAGACATTAGAAAATATATACATTTTATATAATCTTCTTCATGACAATGCATTGACGGATTCGGTTGAAGTGAATCTGGGAGATTTATCAATTGACGAAGCAAAACAGTTGAAGTTTTATTTCATATGCCAGAAAGGAGATGCAGCACCGGTGGCCGGCTATAAAATTATGCTTAGTGGCTCCGGAAATTTCTTACAGCCTGTTTATTATACAAACGGGGTGTCTCTTTCTGCCGGAAGTTTTCAGACAGATTTTGTTACCCATGAAAAGCAGGAGAGAATCGCCGGTGTTACGGTAGATGTTTATGAAGCGTCAGAAACGAATTATTCAGAGGATAATCGAATTGTCCGTCTGCAATCATCGAAGGGGGCGTGAAAAGGATGCGAAATACGATAAAAAATATTTGGCATAGAGAAAGAGAGGGTTCCTCATTGGTTACCGTAATCATTGGGATTCTTTTTATTGCTGCCATTGGAACGATTCTTTTGACGATTGCAAGCCGTTATTTGATTTCAGTAAATGTTGACCACAACGCATCGGATAATTTTTACCAGACCGAAGGAATTCTTGAGGAAGTAAAGACCGGACTTTTGGAGTATGCCGGGGATGCAGGAGAAGAAGCTTATAAAGATGTGGTGGAGCATTACACAAAGACAAAAGACAGTATGCACAAAACTTTTTCCGAAAAGTATATCAGTTTGCTGGCATCAAAACTGATGGGATATTCGTATGCGTGGGATGAAAGCAAAGTGGGAACGGAGCAGAACTGTGACCTTTCCATTTTGAAGAAATTGTCGAAAGTTCCGGATGCCGTTACAACGCAGAAGGGAACGAACTTAGCATTTGTGATTGATGTGGATTCGGATAACCAGTATTCGCTGACCATTAAAAATATGATGATTGACTATACGGACGCTGCGGATTACCGCTCGACGATTCGCACCGATATTTGCATGAAGGTGCCGGATTACAAATTTGAGGGGGATTCTACGTTAGAGGAGATTAAGGATTACATTGTAATTTCGGATTCTTCTTTGGCGGTTGCGAATAATGATAATAACAAAGGTGTCACTTTCCGGGGAAATATTTATACCGGGGATAAAGATGCCGGTATAAAAGTAGAGAGCCAGAATGCAGCCTATTTTTACAGCCCGACCATTATCAGCAGAGGAAGTCTTGATTTGCTTGGCGGTGCGACGGTTTCTTTACAGGGTGAAAAAGCAGCGGGAAATCTGTGGGTACAGAACATCCGCCTGAAATCACAGGGGATGGATTCGGAGTCAACGCTGCAGACAAAATTGGATTTGAATGAAAATGCTTATGTGGCAAATGATTTGGATATTGAGGCAAACAATTCGATTGTTACCCTTTCCGGAAAGTATTATGGCTACAGTTATAATGAGCAGAATACAAAGACAACATCGACGGCGCGCTCTGATTACAGCAGTGCGATTTTGGTGAATGGATTAAATACAACGTTGAAAGCAAAAAATCTGGATAAGCTGATTCTTGCCGGAAGAACTTTTGTTTCGAGAAACGATGAGAGCGGAAATGCTAGGGTTTCCGATATTATGATGGGTGAGTCCATCGCAGTAAAGAGTAATCAGATTGCCTATCTTTTGCCGGATGAGTATATTATTCCGGAAGATGGAAGAGATGCACAGGATACACACAATCCGGTGATTCGAGGAGAAAAAGTTACGATTGATAAAACAGCACTTTTAAATTCGGATATTGGAAAATACTTAGACTCTGCTGAGCCGTATACGGCGAACTATAGCAACTCCGGCGGTTATGTATTTTATTATTTGAAATTTAAAGATGAGAAGAATGCAAACGAATATTTTAGAAATTACTATCAAGGTTCAAAAGAGGAAGATGGAGAAACCGTATCCAATAAGGACCAGCTCGATGAGCGGGCAAAACCGTATGTATCTACGGTGGATGATACGAATATGAAATTTTCTTCAGAACTATTTTTGGTTGCCGGTAATGTGATTCAGAATTATTATGCGGCGGGTGGAAGCAGTATGCAGTCCGATAATTATTTTAATAATGCCGGAAATCCAAATGAAGAATTGTTAGCGGATGGCAGAAAGCAGGGTCAGGATTATGTGGGTTATCAGTTATCCCTTCTTGCCTCCGGAGCAACGGGAGGTATGCGTTTGCCGGAAAATGCAAATGCATTGGTAGCAGACCGGCTGATTGATTTTTCTAAATTAACGACGGTTATGACAAAGAAAGATGAAAAAAATTCCGGTGTAATTTATGCGACACCGGGAGATTATGTTGTAGATGGTTCGATGAAAAAGGGAATTATTATTGCCGGTGGTGATGTCGAAGTACAGAGTGATTTCGAGGGACTTATTTTAGCCAAAGGAAAAGTGACAACGACAAGAAGTAATCTGAACTTGAAATCCAATATGGTTTTAGTTGGAAAACTTTTGGAAACGGCAAAAAATGACGATAAATTGAAAGAACTGTTTTATGGATATACCGGACGCGGTGTACAGAATGCAACGGATTTTTCATCCTGTATTTCGTATGAAAACTGGGAGAAAAACTCTTATTAAGCGGAAAATACATTGGAAAGGAGGCAGCGGACATGGAAAAAGTAAAAGAAAGAGATGGATTTTCCTTAATGGAAATGATAATTGTTATTGCCATTTTGGGAATGATTACCGGTGGTATTGCGGTTACTTATAATATGGTCCGTTCTGCCGATGTAAAGGGGATGGCTTATGATATTGATTCGAGCTTGACGAACTTGAAATCCAAAAACATGGGAAGCAATAAGCAGTTATTTATGCATTTGTATAAACAGTCAGGAAATTATTTTATTGATTATACCGAAGAGGAAAGTTACACCCCGTCAGGGGAAGGAGAGTCGGTTGGCGAATCTGGCATTTCCCTCAAATATGATGGAAAAGAATTGACGGACGGAGAGGTCATCACGATAGGAATTCAGAAAAAAGACGGTGCATTTTCCGTTGGTCCTGAAGAAATTGAAGTTTATGACAATAATGTAAATGATTACATGGTATATCTGGTGAAGGATACCGGTAAACACTATGTGGAAGAATTACAGTAAAGAGTTGATTGTGGAAGGTGATTGTATGAAAGGAAAAGTACGAGCGGGATATTCGCTGATTGAATTAATGATAGCCATGGCGATTTCAGCTATTGTTCTTACGGCAATCATTGGTCTGATTGGTTTTGCTACGAGAAACATGAGAATTACACAGACCTCGGTGGATTTGCAGAATCAGGCAAAAGAGACATTAAACCACATGACGACTTATGTGATGGAAGGAAGCCGTGTCGAATGGGATGACAATAAAAAACGACTTACAATAACAAAGGATAAAATCGGTGCAGATCATAAGCCGGAGAGTTCGCTTGCAAGTTATTACTGGCAGGATGGCGATGCCGTTTATTTTGCAAAGGACACCGAGACGAAGAAGGCGGTTTTGACCTCGGATAAAAAACATCTTTTATTAGATCATGTAAAAGATTTTACATGTGAGAAAAAAGAAGATAAAGAGAAAAAGCAAAAGGATATTCTCCATATTTCACTGCAGTTGAAAAATGAAGATATGGCAGAGTTTACCTGTGATAAAGAAGTTATGATGAGAAATCAATAAAGGAGGCGGTTTTTTTGAGGACAAGAAAGAAAATATGGTTTTTATATAGTTTGATTCCAATTGTAATCGCCATTGTTGTAGGTATCGGCATTTATATAAGAGCATTTGGTATGTTTAGTCCGAAAGAACCGTATGTGAAAGGGGAACCGGACTCAATTGCTTTGGATTCCGTGACGGATGAAGGAAAGAACTGGATTGGCGAAATGGGTACCGGAGCGAAACCGGCAATCTCGGATGTGCCGACCTGCGAAGGGAAAAAAGGAACAAAAGATAATCCGTTTGTGATTTTGGAGATTGTTGCAGACAAGGCGCAGCAGCAGATGGGGTATCTTGCGATGGATGAAAATGAGACGAAACCGCTGGATATTTTGCAGTACGGCATTGATACTGCCGCAGAGCAAAAACGTTCTTATGTTCCGGGCAGTTCTTCTATTATGGGACAGGATAATTTGAAAGAAATCGGACAGTGGTTCTGCAACTGGAAATATTCGGTTTATAAAATTGGGAAAAAGGCAGAAAAAGAATCCATTCCTTATACAGAGATTGCCAAGTTATATAATGTTGAGATTACATCAAACGATTTAGAAAAGGCGGGTGTGTCAACAGAGGCATTTGACGAGCAGTTACAGAAAGGAAAAACACAGAAATTCAGCAGAGAAGTTTATGATGTTCCGGCATTAATCAAAAAATATCCGGACTTCTTTGAGAAAGACAGCGATAAAAATACCATCCGTAAACCGGCAAAAGAGGATATTAATAACTGGTCGGTGAAAAAGAAAACGGAAGTTGTGAAGGAAGCAGAAGAAGAGATTTATAAGAAAACCGGATATCTTGTGGCAGTAGAGCCGGGTAAAGGTGAGTTTGGTTTTGCCAGCGAGAGTGATGCTTCAAATTTCATTTTCACAAAAATGGGAACGGATGCAGACCGCTGGATTTACGTTGAGAAGGAAGAAGATTTGCCGGAGGGGGTACTGGAGAGGTACACAAACCGGACGGCACAAATTGGGCAGTATGGATTTTGGAATAACGAAACGAATATTGGCTGGACGGATTCAACATCTGAGTTATATAACTATGATAATAATCAAAATGGAAAAGAGGCTTCGGCGTTGACTGGAATGATGCTGAAATTATCCGATAACAGCAATTTGACCAGCAAATATGTGAAGTCTCCACAGGAAACAAAGGATGTTTATACCTTTTCTTATTATGGATTGAAAAATAATAACGTGTTAAAACGTCAGTTGTTCCATTTTACAACGCAGGAAGCATACGATGATTTTCACATGCAGGTTATCTGCATGACACCTTCGGAGCTGAATGCGATTGGGAAAAAGGATACCAAAGAAAAGGTGGATATGATAGAGCGCGCGGATATGTTCTATCTGGGCAGTTACGATTCAGAAACAAATAATATTGCGAATGTATATAAGTTATATTATAAATACGTGGAAAATCAGAAGGATTATCAGTACGATTCGTCCAAAGTAGCAGAATTTATGGACGAAGATTTGGATTGGAATTTGTGCTTTAAATTGATATATCGTTTGTGTAATAACAAAAATCTGCCATTAGTCATGACAAACCGTCTTGGCAATCTTGAAAAATATGGAACGGCAGATGTTAAGATGTATCAATCGAAAAAGACGCCGAATGTGACGAGAAAAGCGACGCTGAATAATTTGGCAAAACTTTATATCATCGCGTCACAGTTTGATTTGACGGCGAAAAAAGAAGAGGATGAATCGTATATCCGAACTTTTTATGATGACATTTTGATGACGGGAAAATTAGAGCAGATAGTTTTAAATGATACGGCGAAAACAGATGCAAAAACGCCGGCAGATAACACCGGTTATTATGTCAGACCTAAGACAATTGAAACCGATGATTTGACCGAAAAGCAAAAGTGTTATTATCTGTGGAATTCGCTTACTTTCTATCCGGAAGCGGATGAGATGGATGCGCTCTGGAGTACAGACAGCCAGTGTAATATTAACGTAGATAAATTTGTTTCCTATGGCTATAATCGTTCTTATTTTGACGTGAATGACGCGAGTAATATTTTTACATCATCAAAGATGGGAATGAAAGCTAAGGGCAGTGACGGTGAACATGGTAATGTGGCAATTCCGCAAAATGCAAACAATGAAAATTATTCGACATTACTTGGTAATACGGAAAATGCAGATGTTTTAAATGTTGCGATGGATACGGCATTTCAGATTATGAATAATCGTCCGGAAACCGTAAATAATTTGGTCGTAAAGGCATTAAAACAGGCAAAGAAATATGTGAAATTAGCCGATGATTCGGTTTTGATTGATTATTCGTCCGACCGTTCGTATACCAGCGAAACCTCGTATCTGAAAGTTCAGATTCACGATAATAACAATACTGAAGATGGTTTGGTGACAAAGATATCGCTAAAGAACGAGAGCGGTGAAACGGCACCCGGCTCAAATCTTATTCTGTATACGACAAAGGATATGACGACAGCTTGCGAGAAAACTACCTATAGTGGTAAGACCGGTTATCAGGTAAAAACATCGGCGCCTTTGATTGCGTATATCCCATATTCCATAAAGGATTGGGCAAAGGGATATAACATCATTGAATTTGAAACCGTAGGAAGAACGTACAGCGAGCGCAAGAAAAAGACGATTATGGGCAGCCCTGTCACCTCTCAGATTACGATTGGTGAGCGGACGCTGTTTAGTCTGGAATAAGAAACGGAAGTGGAATTATGCAGAGTATTAAAGATATAAAGCAATTGTTTGAACAGGCGGAAAAAGAGCAGTGGAATGCTCTTTTTTCGCAGTATAAAACGGATGAACGTGCAGGTGTGCAGAAACTTATTACACAGTATGAGAATAAGCTCTTGAAACACAAAAAGGAGCAGGAAAGACTGTATCGAATGCTAGAGTTTGAGCGCAAATATGGGGATGAATTTTCCTGTATCTGCGGTATTGATGAGGCGGGGCGCGGACCGTTTGCGGGACCTGTTGTTGCAGGGGCAGTCATTCTGCCAAAAGGACTTACGATTGAAGGGTTAAACGATTCAAAACAGGTGAGTGCAAAAAAGCGTGAGGAATTGTATGATGAAATTAAGGAAAAGGCTGTGAGTGTCGGCATTGGCATGAGTTCACCGGCAAGAATTGATGAAATCAATATTTTACAGGCGACTTATGAAGCTATGCAGCATGCGGTCGAGGATTTGGATGTTGTTCCGGATTTGTTATTAAACGATGCAGTTACGATTCCTTTGATTCCGATTCGTCAGGTCGGTATTGTAAAAGGAGATGCAAGAAGTTTATCCATAGCGGCTGCCAGCATTATGGCAAAGGTTACGAGGGACCGCATGATGGTCGAATATGCAGATCTTTATCCGGAGTACGGCTTTGAAAAAAATAAAGGATATGGTTCGGCAGAGCACCGTGAGGCACTGAAAAAATACGGACCGTGTCCGATTCACAGGAGCACATTTATTCATAACTGGATTTCCTAAGGAGGGAATAAGTATGGCATATGAAAAGGAAAAAAAGACAGCGGTTGCGCTTGAATATACGCCGGGTGAGCAGGCTCCAAAGGTCATTGCCAGTGGACGCGGTTATCTGGCAGATAAAATCATAGATGTGGCAAAAGAGGAAAATGTGCCGATTCATAAAGACGAAAAACTTGCCCGCTCGCTGTCGGTTCTTGATATTGGAGAATATATTCCGCAGGAACTGTACTCGATTGTGGCAGAGGTGTTAGTTTTTGTGGATGATATGGATAAAATTCAAAGTAAGGTGAAGAAAAAATAATGAATCAACGAGAAGTGGGAGCAAAAAAAGAAGAGCAGGCGGGAGAATATTTGAAATCCTGCGGCTATGAACTGGAAGCAAAAAATTATTATTGCCGGTTTGGCGAGATTGACATTATTGCCAGAGAAGGAAAGTATCTTTGCTTTGTCGAGGTTAAATATCGGAAAAATGAAAAATACGGTGCGCCGGAAGGTGCTATTTCGCCCACGAAAATAAAACGGATTTGCAAAACGAGTCAGTTTTATTTATGGGAGCATAAATTGCCGGAGGATACACCGGTGCGGTATGATGTCGTGTTTATAATCGGGGATGAATGTCGTCTTGTGAGGGATGCTTTTTCATTTTTCGGATGAAAGAAAGTGATAAATAGTATAATTTAGTGCGAATACAAGCTATAAAGCGCGTATTCGCGCTATTTTTTTTGCTTTTTTTTGCAGAAAAACTTAAAAAGTGTACAAAAAATGAAAGGAGGAAATGACATAATGCCGAGGGCAAAATTGACATTTGAAGAGCGTGTGTGGTTGGAGGAAGCATTAAACAAGAAAGTAAATCACATGGAGATTTGTAGATACCTGGGTATCAGTACATATCAACTTCAAGTTGAAAGAAAGCTTGGCTGGATAAAAAAAGAACAGAGATACAGTGCTGAAAAAGCGCAGCATGCATTGAAGTAAAGAAATTGATTAGTAAGTAGGAAAGGATGTATTGACAAATGAAAGGAAGATTAAAAAAAATCCTATCGTTCCTTTTGGTTATTGGGTTAGTAGGTGGTGTGTGCCAGATACCAGCAGAGAAAACTTTGGCAGCAACAACGCCTGTTAAGCTTGATAATTTAGGTTCGCATGGCACAACAAAGATTGGTAGCAAAACCAAATCTGGGGACTGGTACAAGATGACAGTGGATGGAAAAAAAGCCTTCTGTATGAATCTTGGTTATACTTGTCACACTGGAGACCAATATAGTGCTAATTCCTCTGGCACATATTCAACGGCGAATGGGGGAAAAAAAGCATTAAAAGCATACATTGGATATTGGTATGATGAAACAATGAAGGAAAGTAACAAAGCATATATTATTGCACAATCACTTCTTTGGGGAATTCAGGAAGGTAAAACTTCAGAAAGTGAATTAAAAACAATTATAACTAATGTAAAAAAGGCTTCAGGATATTATAGTTCTAAAACTACAGAACAATTATACAGTGCTATTTTTGAAAAGTCAGGAACATTGACAGCAAAGTTTACTGAATGGAAATATGGAGGTTCAAGTTCTCATCGGCAGGTGCTGTTAAGTTTGAAAGCAAGAGAGCAAATATCAGCAGAACCTCATTCTGTAAATACCAATTCCAATTATCGCCAAAAAATTCGATTCACAAAAATGGACGATGACGGAAGACCAGTTGCAGGGGCAAAGTTTTCGATTGAAGCAAAAGACATTGATACGTTGTATTATTACAAACTAAATGATAAGGGTTCTAATACGGATGATGAAATCCCTGATTTCACCGTAGAAACCACAACCGACAGCAATGGACAATTTACAATTCGCTATACCTACCATATTCAGTCAGAAACTTTTTACTTTTACACAGATACGGAACTGAAGGGTATGACAGCTGCTGAAAAAGAAAAAGCTGAACGCGATATGGATGAAGCAGGTCAAAGACATGGTGCCGGGATGACTCAAAGTGCAGCGGAACAACTGATGGAAAAAAGTCTGAAAGAAAAATTGGATAAAGTCAATAACCAGTACATTATCAAGGAGTTGGATACCGGAAATCCGAATTTGATTCTTGACCCGGAATTAGCAAAGGGCGTAACAGTTATATGTGATGCAGATGATTCGGATTTTAACTATGGTGTCAGTAGTATAACAGACAACGTCATAAAAGATGTAAAGGGAATTAATAATCACAAAAAAGCTACAGTAAAGGTAAAGAAGTTAGTAAGTAACACAAGCGACAAGAAAGCGCATGGTGATGCCAGTGTGGAAGGGGCGGTTTATCAATTGTTTAATGATGCTGCCTGTACGAAAACAGCCACTGTGTATGACAGCAAGGGAAAAGAAAAAACAGCAGACCTTTATATCATTAAAAATGGCGAGTTGGAAACCGATTATTTACGAGCCGGGGAAACATATTACTTAAAAGAGAAAAGAGCACCCGAAGGGTTCTTACTCTCTACGGATGTATTAAAGATTCAGGTGGATGGTAATAGTTTAACACAGGAGTACACGCCTAATGCAAAAACGTATGAGGTGCAGGAAACGGAAAAGAAAGGTCATCTGGAAATTTATAAATTTACAACGGATGGTTCAACAGGACCTGCCAATTTTGAAAAAGGAGCTACTTTTGAAATAACAAAAAAGGGAAAGAAATATGAGGAGTGCAAAGAAGATGAGCGTGCGATTTTAGTAGCCGATGAAAATGGACACGCTAAAACAACCGAAGCATTAGCTTATGGTACTTATGTGATTCATCAGACAAAAACAGGAGATGCAGACACAGAAAAAATTGCAGATGAAGAAATTGAAATTGGTATGGATATTACTTCTGCAGCGTTGAATTATAAGATTTATACAAGGCTTTATAACAACGCACCGTTCAAAGCGCATCTGCGTATTATAAAGAAATCAAAAAATACGGAAAAGACGGTATTGAAGGCAAATACCAAATATCAGATTTATCAAGTTGGAACAGATGGCACAGAGAAAAGAGTAGAACAGTCATTTTTCAATGGAAATACCATGATAAAGGTAGGTACCGATGAATACCCATTTGTTACAGATGAAAGCGGAGAAGTGCTTACTGCACAAGGATTATCTTCCGGTAAATATCGGATTTATGAGATTGATTCTGCCAGTGGCTTGCACATTACCACAAAATTCATTGAGTTTGTGGTAGACAGTAAATCTGATAATTACAAGATGGAAAAAGATGCGGATGGAAATACTTTTGCAACCATTACTTTGGATTATCTTAATGAAGATACCTATGGGAAATTGAAAATTTACAAGTCCGGTGAAATGCTGAGCAAATATGAAAACGGTCAATTTATTTATGAAGAGAAACCGCTAAAAGGTGCAACTTTTGAAATCTATGCAGATGGAAATATTGAAACCCAGGATAACCAGGGAACCAATTGGTTTGACGATGGGGAACTGGTTGCTACGATTAAAAGCGGCGAGAAAGCAGTCTTTACAAAAGATTGCAAAGGAATTACCGGATATGAAGTGAAAGACGGTATCGTAACAGTAAATCTTCCATTGGGTAAATACAAGGTAAAAGAGACAAAAACACTGTATGGTTACCTGCTTCCGGAGAAAGATTGGTCGGTTGAATTTAACTGGAACAATAAGGATGAAGAATATGTTCTTAACTCTACCAGTGCAACGAATACAGAGGGCATATTGTCTGTTTTCAATGAGCGCGCAAAGACTGCAGTTGAGATAAAAAAGACAGACGAAGAAACTACTAAGCCAATTAAGGATGTAACCTTTGGCTTATACAGTAAGGATGCCATTTACAATGCAGACGGAAAGCAAATTGCGTCGGCGGATGAAAAATTAGGCACTGTTATTACAGACGAAAAAGGACAGGCAGTATTTAATTTGGATTTGCCTCTTATGAGTGAAAATTATGGTAAAGAGGCAGCCAGTGGTAGTGCGGTATCTGTATCAGGCAGTGCAGTCACAGCAGAGACAAACACGCTTAACTCTGGTGACTATTATCTAAAAGAGGAAAGTGTGCCGGGTGGTTACTATCTGGATAGTACATTATTGCCTGTACATTTAGAGTATAAGGATGATAAGACAGCTGTGATTGAAAAGAAGCTGACACATAAAAACAAACAGACAGAAGTGCAGATGGATAAAACCTCAGTTGCAGGAAGTGAAGAAATCGAGGGATGTCATTTGCAGATTTCGGATGAAGATGGAAATGTGATTCTGTCATGGACATCCGGAACGACTACGGAAGTAAAAGTAAATCAGGACTTGGGATATCAGAATTTGCTTACAGCATTTACAGCGGACAAGCACAGAACGCTTCGGGGCTTGTATCAGCATAAGACTTACATACTAACAGAGACAAGACCGGCAGATGGATATGTGACAGCAGACAGTATCGCTTTTCAGTTGCAGGAAAGCAGCACTGAACCAGGGAAAACACTGGTGTCAATCCGGAATGCAGATGGAAATTTTGTTCTGCAGGAGTCCAATGTAGTTCATATGGTGGACTATAAAACTACTGTCACTTTCAAGAAGAAGAGCAGTGATGAAACATTGCTTGGTGGTGCAAAGATGGCTGTATATGACAGTCAGGGAAATAAGGTAACAGAATTTACTACAGAAAAAGGTAAGAAAAAGATATTTACCGGATTATTAAAGGTAGGGGAAACCTACACCTTTAAGGAAATCGAAGCACCGGAAGGATATGAATTGGCGAAACCGGTCACATATCAGATCAAGGACACAAAAGATGAGCAGATCGTGTCTATGGTGGATAAAAAACTGGGAATTATCACAACCAAAACACCAAAGAAGTTTTGGGAAGGTAAGGACAGTAAAACATCACCGAAGACAGGATATTTGTATCTGATATTTGGGTTGTTGTTAGTAGGTTTAAGTGGTGGCACAGCAGGCATCATGTTGTGGAGGAAAGGGAAAAAATATGAGAAAAACAAGTAGATTTATAAGCATCTTATCTTTATTGGTATTAGTTTTGGTAATGCTGCCCGGCGTTGGTGTCCGGGCGGCAGCTCCGGAGTTAATTCAAAAAGAAAAACAGTATGTCACACTCAACGAAAAGGAAAAGCAACCGTTTGATAAAAGCATTGTTATCGATGGAAAGACTTATCAGCTGCAGAATGTGTCATACGAAACTGTTAGCAAAAATCCGGTAAAAGTAAAAGAAAAAGTAACATTGATAAAAAAGACAAAGCCTATGAAGAAAAGTGAATCTTTTGAGGCGGAGAAGAAGATAACGAAAGACGGTGTTACATATAAGTTGACCGGAGTCAGCAAAAAAGAAAAAAAGAGTAAGAAAAAGTGGAAGCAGACAGTGGCCGCTTATTCTGAATTTGACTCGTTAGGAGAAGCACAAAGTGCATCGGGTCAAAAGATGGTAACTGTCACAGACAAAAAAACAGGAGAAACGGTAGTTGTTCCTTGCGTCAAAACTTCTACAAAAAAAACAGCAGAGACATGGGATTATTCACATATTGATATTCTGTTTTCCGGGTATGATGCAGAAACTTTCATTTGGAAAGACTTGAAAGTTAAGAAAAACACCAAAAATCCTTTAAAAGGATATGAAGTTGCGTTAATTGAAAGTGTTGGTGGTAATCCGGATAAGTATAAAGTTCAAAAAGTTGTTTGGCAGGGAAAAAGTTATAAAAAAAACGGTACTTTGTACCGGAAGGCAAGAGCCGTTGTAAGAAAAAAGATACCACACTACCGGGTTAATTACTCTGGAAGTATAACACATACAGAAGAACCAGACTATGTGTACTCTTGCACTTATGCAGGAGTAAAAGAAACAGATAGTAAGGATATTTCTTATGTTGTGGCCGCGAAAGCTAATTATCAGTTAGAGCAGACCAAAGAGACAAAGAAAGCTCCGGTGTTATTTATAACTTTAGCAGTAGTGTTGGTGTTGGCAGCTGTTGTTGGAATGTTATTTATTCTGGCAAAAAAAAGAAAGACAAAGGAAGGAGGGGATAGTCATGGCAAAATTAGCAAAAAACATAGTTGATTTTTGTACCGCTGTAGAACCATATGCTTATGTAATGGCAGTTGTTGGATGTCTTGTGCTTGGTTTTTGTTTTGTTATTCCAAGTGAAAAATTACATAAATTTGCATCATCCTACGGCCCAAAGATTCTTATAGGTGTAGGGCTTATTGCAGGATGTGTGTACATAGGCAAGGCCATTGGAAAACAATGGAGTTTTTGATAATGGTGTAAGTGGAATAATTGTGGAAGGGGGGAATTTCCCCCTTGCACTGTATAGGAGTGAACTATGGGGAGAAATAGAAATAATAATGAATTGCGATTGGAGCGATTCTTAGGAAATGGAATAATAATTGCGGTTGTTTTAATTGTAGAAGACCTGCTATTTTATTTGTTAATAAATTATTTATTCAACATTGTAGTAAATATAGGATTAGGAACCGGAAACTGGAGTCATCCAGAATACTACATAGGCATAAAAAATATCCTTCCGGATTTTGAAAGAATTCATAAATACCATGATATATATGGTTTTATATGCCTGGTTTATGGCTGCTTTTGCTTAGTATTTAATATCCGGCAGGGTTACCGGATGAGAGCATCGTTTTCGTCCAAAGGCTTTAATTTAAATCAAAAGGGATGCGCAAGATGGACAACAACAAAAGAAATCAAAAGACAATACAGTAGAATCCCAGAGAAGGATAAAGTCTTTCCCGGATATGGAGGTACTATTGTATCTCGAATTGGAAAAAATTTATACATTGATCCAGATTTGACAAACAACTTGTGCATCGGCATTACTCGTTCCGGTAAAGGGGAAATGTATGTTATTCCCTCAATCGATGTTTATTCAAGAGCAGAAAATAAGACATCCATGGTTGTGCTGGATCCAAAAATAGAATTGTATAAAACATCAAAGAAAACTTTGGAAGAAAGAGGATATGAGGTATATTTGCTTTCTTTGGTAGATCCGGAACATTCCATGGGATTTAGTCCTTTAGATCAGGTAATTAGTTTATATGCTGCAGGCGATTATGCTAACGCAGAACTTTTAGTACAGACCTTTTGTTATTCCATATTTAATCCGGACAAACCAATAAATGGTGATACCTTTTGGCAGGATTCACCTACATCTTTGTTGTCGGCATTGGTGATTGCTGTAATTGAAGATGTGTTTGCATGGATTCAGGTGGATGGTGCTACAGGAGAAGAGAGAAAAAAACATATTCAAAAAATTAATATGTTTTCCATCATCAATTTATTTGGAGAACTGGTTAGCCAAACCAACCCGGATAATCCATATGTTACGGGATTGGATATGTTTTTCCAAATGCGTCCTTCTTTGGACAGGGCAAAGATTAAGTTTTTTGGAGTGGAAGTTGCCGGAAGTCGGACAAAGGCAAGTATCTATTCCAGTATGCTCATGAAATTAACAATCTTTACATACGAAAATTTCGCCAAAATGACGGCGGAATCAACAATGAATTTAGAAGATATCGGATTTGGGGATAAGCCCATTGCTGTATTTATTGAAATGCCGGATTATGATAAATCCGCTCATTTCTTAGGCTCGGTATTTATCCGGCAATTATACTTTGTGTTGGCAAGAAAGGCTACCAGACAGCAGAATGGCCGCTGTAAAAACCGCGTTAAAATAATAGCGGATGAATTTGGTAATATGCCGGCGATTGAAGCAATGGAAAATATCATAACGGTATGCCTGGGAAGGAATATATCGTTTGACCTTTATATACAGGCATATGCTCAGCTAAATAAACTATATGGAGATAATGCCAAAACGATTTCCGGAAACTGCGGAAATACTATTTACATTCTCTCGGATGACGATGATACAACCAAGCAGATTTCGGCAAACTTGGGAAATGAGACAATCGTTGATATGCAGCGAAACGGAAGTCGATTGTCGGCAAATAAAACAATCATGGAAACAACAGCGGACAAACCCTTATTAAATCCCAATGAGCTGGAAGAACTAAAACCGGGAGAATGTGTTATTAAAAGAATTATGAAACGCCGCGATTTGAAAGGAAGGTTGATTACACCACACCCGATTTTCAACAGCTTAGAAAATAAACGACGGCTGCTGTTCCGGTACGAATACCTTACTGATACTTTCCCGAATCCGGACGAAGTGGATATTAGTGATGTGAACAAAGAAGATTTAAGCCATATTAAGGTAAATGAAAGGGTTTGGGACTATCGTATGAGTTTTGCTCTATTCAATTTTACGAGGACAGAAGACAAGCCAGATAAAAAGGAAAAAACGGTAAAAATTGGAGAACTGGAAAACAGTGAAAATTTGATTGCCGCTTTGAAAGAGGTGCTTGGAAGCACGATTAAAAAGAATATGAAAATCGATACAGTCATGGATATGCTGCAAGATTCAGATATCGATGAGCAGACAAAAGAAAAATATATGGACTTGCTAGAAATGGGAAAGGAGGAAACGATGCAATGAAAGACAGATTAGACAAAAAGAAAAAAATTATTTTCTTTTTATTGCTTTTGGTATTTCCAATGTTCACTTGCCAGATTCAATCTCTGGCGTTAGAAGATTCTCAAGTGATTAAGATATTATCAAGCAATCCGGGTCTTTTTCATGAGAATGGAATTGTAGCCAGTGCATTTCGATTCATTGGCTGGGGCATTACGAAAGGAATCGCTGCCCTGGCAGATGTATGTGCTAGCCTTTACGATACCTGTTTTGGATTTATTGATTTTACTAAATATAATCCGGTGAAAACATTTATCGATCAGTGGAAGCCTGTATTTATTGCTTTGGTTTGTTTATCCATTTTGCTGATAGGAATATTGTTGTGCATTGGGTGGGAAAAAAAACCTAAGATTGTTATTAACTTGCTAATAGCGGTAACTGTGGTTTCTTCAAGTACCTATGTAATTAATACCATGAACAAGTTTATCAGCAAAGAAGTACGAAGTGAGATATTAGGTGGACAGAGTTCAGCAGTTGTCTACAGCACGATTGGTAACAATATACATGATATAAAGTGGCTGGAAAAGACGGTTGGTCTTGCCAATCTGAATAAGAAAACAAAGGGCAAGAAAAATGCAGATAAGGTTTATGACACATTTTCAAAAAGCCAGTTTAAAAATCTGGATATTCAGGAAATTCTTGACCCGGAAGATTTCGAGGGAGATGCAGGGGATATATTGAAAAATGGCTTGCAGTCAGAAAGTGATGATAAGAACAAGATTACCTATTCATTGGATGAATTATATGACGGTGTAGCATGGACAGATTTGCTAAATGAATTTTACTATCGTTATACAGTGGATTATGGCGTGATGTGGATGGAACTAATATCGCTTATTATCATCTACTTGTTTATGTCATATAAGGTAATTCGTATCTTATATGAGATTGTAATACATCAATTATTAGCTTATTTGTACTCAGCTAATTTTAACAATAATCAGAAAATTTTGAAGATATTGGATTCCTTGAAAGACAGTTATATCTTATTACTATTTACAACTGTCATAATTAAGTTTTATCTTCTGGCAACAAAGTTTATATCCGGATGGAATGTGTCTGGTATTGCAAAGGGAATCATTTTGTTGTTTTTAGCATTTGCAGTAATCGATGGTCCGAATTTGATTCAAAAACTGACAGGAGCAGATATCGGAGCCAGTGATGGAATGGGAAAAATGATGTCTTTGTTTTATGGCGGACGAATGGCTGCCAGTACAGTTGGTGCTGCAGCAGGTGCTGTTAAATCCGGAGTAGGTGCAGTAAAAAATGGCGCGTCCAGAGCTTTCTCAAAACCAAATGCGAAAGAAGCATTTAGTGGAAATCCGGCTATGGATGAACAGGCACAAGATATGGTTGATGCCGGAGCGGCAACAGCCAGTGCAGATAATGCGCTTAATCAGCACAATAACCAGTCGAATGACAATAACATGGATAATAAGTCAACAAATCATAATAACCAAAACAACAATGCAACTAATAACCAGAACAATCATGCCGATGTACTGGAATCCGGAGAAAAAGAGGTTGCAAATGGTAGAAATGGAGAGACAGCATCTTCCCAAACACCGGAGAGTAGCAAACAAAAAGAAAATGCAGAATTTGCCGGAGCAGGAAGTCCATCTCCAAATTCGACATCGGCTATGTCCGCTGAGCAGGGTAAGAAGAATGGTGGTTACCAAATGGGGCAGATTGGACATAATCAAACTAGAAATGATGCACTCAATGGTGTTCCTTCAGGAGGAAATGCCGGCATAGGTTCCGACAGTATGAAACAAATGGAAAAAGACTTAAGCAGCACAAGAACAGGAATGTCAATGGATTCAACGAATAATATTGCCGGCAATAAACCGATTGAAGCGGGAGGACATATGTTTGACCGGGTATCGGGAAGCGATACATCAAGTAAAAATAATGAGCCAAAGAAACCGGGAAGTAAGGATATATTTGGAGATAATGCAGGGAGGAAAAATTAATGAAGCACATTGTAGTTCAAGACATTAAAAGTGAAACCAAAGTGGGAAAGAGTGTGTATCTTTTTGATTTTTTCTTTTTAGTGACTTATGGTGCTGTATCTTTTTTGTTTGGTAGCACAGTACATGAGATGCTTCGCATCCCATTTTACATTTTCTCTGCTGTTTGTGCCATTTTTCTTACGATGAAAAGTAATTGGAATAAAAAGAGAAGAAATTGGGAGAGCTTGCTCTTGTATATTAGAAGAGACAAGGGGGTTTATTATCCCCTTGTGAATGAAAATGTAGCAACGGAATTGGACAAGAAACGAAGAAAGGAGGCTGTCGGCTATGAAGAAGACAACAAAGAAAAAAAAGCCATCGGTTAGAAAAACCATATTAGATATTGTACCGATTCGTAGTATTTCAGAAAAAGGGTACTACAACATGGATGATGGCAGTTACATGGATTTGCTGCAAATACAATCAAAAGACCTGATTAATTCTTCGGAAGATGAAGTGGAGTATGATTGTCTGAAGTTTGCTAAGTTGTATAGATTGTATGCAGATCCAGTTAAGATTGCATGTATTAATTTTCCGTGTGATTATTCCAAACAGAAAAGGTTTCTGGAATACAAAATTAAAAGCACGAAAAATACAATTTTTAAGGAGCAGTTACAGAAAAAGTTAGATGAGTTGGTCTGGCTAGAAAAACATAATACAACCAGAGAATACTACTATATGATTTTTTCTGAGACAGAAGAAGGCTTAGAAAAAAACATTCGTACCATGTTCAGCGTCTTGGGAAGAGGAAGGGGAGGTTTGGTTGAAAAGATTTCATATGAAAAAAAGAAAGAAATTCTTTTCCGTGTACTGAATAAGTGCGTTATGACAAATGCATAAAGAAAGGGGATAAAACGATGGCTAGGGATAAGAAAAAAGAACAACAGATTGATACCTATTTGTTGGAGAAAATACAGCCACAGGGTGGAATAACCTTTATGGATGCCAAATACATATCCACTGGTGGCGGCTATGAAGCCTGCTTACATATTTTTGAATATCCGAAGACACTAGATGATTATTGGCTGGCTAATATTTGTAATATACCGAATACCGCGGTTTTTATTGACATAGCAACGGATGATGTTATTACAGTCAAGAAAAATATTAATCGTTCCATGAAAGAACAAACTTATCGTTACAATGAATCTAAAAATTTTCAGGAAAGTTATGACGCAAAGAAACGCTTTCAGGAATTAGAAACGCTGTACGATGAAATAAGTAATTTGGGTGAAGTCGTTAAATTAATTCATGCGAGAATTTTTATTTCGGATTCATCCTGGACTGAATTAGAAGAAAAAATTAAAGACATAAAAGCACAACTGGAGAGCAATGGTTATCTTGGTGCCATTTTTATGAATGAAACAAAATCTGAATGGACAAGCATGTTCAAATCTTATGCAAGGCAGGAGAATGAAAGATTTTTTGTATATGGACAACCGCTGACCAGTAGTGCGATAGCAACCGGTAATCCGTTTCATTATTCTCATTTAGCAGATGAAAATGGGTTGTTTTTGGGAAAAACGCCTTGTGGCGGTGATGTGCTTTTTAATTTGTTCCTGAAATCTCAAAGTCGCTTATATTATAACTTTTTGTGCTGTGGAACAATGGGAAGTGGGAAATCTACGCTTCTTAAAAAGTTATTGTTACACACCGGTATTGTTGGAGACTTCGTTCGCACATTCGACATTTCCGGAGAGTTTACTACGCTGACTAATGTGTTGGGCGGAAAGGTGCTGAAACTGGATGGCTCGAATGGTATTTTAAATCCATTGGAAATCCTTCGAGGCGGGGATGATGATGTGGTGTCCTTTACCATGCATATCTCAAAAGTAAGCACGATTTACAAATTTCTAGTGGCGGGTGATTACACCACACAGGAAATTATTGAGTTTGAAGAATTGCTCAGGCAGCTATATAAAAAGTGGGGATGGGAATTAAAGAAGGGGAAACTGACTCGTCCGGTTACAGGACTTCCAGCGAAGGAATATCCAATATTTGAAGATATGCTTAATTTTATTAACGATAGAATTGATGCAATACAAGCCGGCACATACAAAGATGTTGAACTGGTGATTGTGGAGCAGAATTTAGTATTACTGGATAAGATTCGTAAAGTAATTAGTAGCGTTGTGTATACTTATGGAAATCTCTTTAATGGCTATACGACGATTGATAATATTCAAGATGAGCAGATAGTTACTTTCGATATATCCACAATAAAGGATGTTAAGCCGGAAGTTTTTGATGCACTACTGTTTGATATGGTTTCCCTGTGTTGGGACAACTGTGTCACTAACGGCAAATTAATGATGAAAGGTCTTTATGATAAAACGCTGGATTTCTGGGATATTATACACACTTTGATATTGATTGATGAGAGTCATCGATGGGTAAATACCAAAAAGCCTCATGCTTTAGATATGATTACCGTTTATTGCCGGGAAGCGAGAAAATATTTTGGTGGAATTGGATTAGCTAGTCAGTCTGTCAGAGATTATGTGCCGGAGGGAACGGCGGATAAAGATGTAGACAAGATGAAAACAGTATTTGAACTTACTCAATATAAATTTATTTTTCATCAGGACTCCAATGTTTCCGGATTGCTTGGAAAAATTTTTGATGGCGAATTAACATCATCGCAGATAGCAAGAATATCCAAACTTGATGTTGGTGAAAACATCTTAGCGATAGCATCAGACCGCAATATTGAATTTAAAGTTCATCTTCCGGCAGATGAAGAGGCTATATTTCAAGGAGGTATGTGATGAAAAAAACATTATATACCATCTTAAGTATTGGTATTTTATTGCTTTCCGTGATTTTAATCCTCCCAGTGACTGTTACAAGTGTAGTGACAGTAGTTTTAGGAGGTGGAGAGGAAGAAGAGGGCGGAAACAGTGGAGATGACAGCGTAAGCGTTTCGGTCTCGTTGCTCCTATCAGAGGAAGTAGAAGCATACCGTAATCAAGTATTAAAAGAAACTGAAAAACATAAGATGGAGGCTTATATTGATTTGTTTCTTGCTGTCATGCAGCAGGAAAGTGGGGGAAATGGCAACGATGTTTTTCAGGCATCGGAAAGTAAGGGGCTGCCACCAAATACCTTATCCACGGCAGAAAGTATTAAGCAGGGAGTTGCATATTTAAGCGCGATGATAAAAAAAGCCGGATGCACCTCACCCAATGATATATTACATATAAAATTGGCACTGCAGGGATATAACTTTGGTGGTGGATATATTGATTATGCCATAAAAAAAGATGGAAAATGGACACAACAAAATACCTTTTCCTTTGCAAAACAGAAAAGCGGAGGAAAACGCAATTCAGGTATCCGGGCGGAGCAGTTAGGTCCATGGCGATATGGTGACCAGTATTACACGGCGCACGTGCTCAGGTACTACAGCATGGCATCTGGTAGTAGCAGTGATGAAAGCGCAGGAGACTCGGTGAAGATACCGGTAGCGGGGCGTATGAAGTGGCTGTTTCCGAAAGGAACACCGAAAACGGAACTTGATATGCAGCCATATTTAACTCAGATTGAAGTGTCAATCTATACGACAAAAAAACAAAAAAGCAAAATGACCTTGACCGTTCACAAAAAACTGGCACAAGAAATCACGGCGGTCTTTGAGGAAATGGCAAAACTTAAGTTTCCAATCAGTCCAGCTTGTACTGCTGGCTATAATTGGCGAAACATGGCGTCAAATAAAAATAAACAATCATACCATTCATATGGCTCGGTGGTTGATGTGAACTGGGAGCACAACGGAGCTACTTATACCGGATGGCCCTATAAGCCAGGAAAGGACAAACTGGCAGTAACCAAAAAGGTAGTTGCTGTATGGAAAAAACATGGCTTTTACTGGGGCGGAGACTGGTCGGCAGCTTACTTTGACCCAATGCACTTTACCTATACAAATAATTAAGGGAGGCAGGAAATAATGGAACGAAGAAAAAAGGGAATTGTCCTTATTCTTATTGCAATATTGATTTTCGGTGTGTTTGCAGGGGTGGAATTTTTCGGTAAAAAAGAAAAAAAAGAACCGGCACAAACATCTGCTACGGCAGCAATTCCGTCTGCAACACCGATTCCAACCAGTGTGGTAACGATTACTCCGAAACCACCGGCAGATGCAGAAACCGAAGAAGATAAAAAAAGCACTGCTTTGGTCGAAATACGAGCCGAGATATTACAGCAATTACAAGTAAGTGCTACGGAATTTGAAAAGCAAATTCAGATATTTAAAAATTCTTTTGGTTATGCAGCAGCAAAGCAAGTCAAAGATATGGGAGAGATTACGATTAGTTATACGGAACATACTATGACGATACCCTGTTACATGACGGTGAATAAAAAAGTTGTAAAATTTGATGTGATTTATAACATGAACAAAAAAACATGGCGATTTGAGCCATGGTAATACGAGAGAAGGGAGATTGATACGATGAAAAAGTTATTTATATGTTGTGACAGAGAGGCAAGAGAACGAGTGGTAGAGAGAGCAAAAACAGCATTTGGCCACTTAGTGGCAGTTGTAGAAGATATGAACCGGGCAGATATGGCATATGTCGTAGGAAAAGTTACTCCGGATATGCAGCAAGAGATGAGGGCGTTAGAACAAAAAAATCTTCGCACAGTAAAGGTAAACGAAGATTTCATTAATGAAGAATTGTATGAACAGGTTTTGAAAGGAAAAGTCCATGTTAAGGAAAAAGACTTTGGAAGGGAGCGGTAAATTTTGAAAAAGAATTATGAAATGACAAAAAGAAAAGGAAATCTTGCCTTGTTTGGGGTTGTGTTTTTTTTCATCGCTGGGTATATATTTTTCTTTTCTTCCTCTTCATGGATGCCGGCAAATCTGTCGGCCAGCCTGCTAACACCGCTTAGAGAAAATGTGCAATGGAGCGAGCGAACACTCCAGATTAGAAGATGGGAATATTGTGAGGCTGAGAAGATAATGGAGGTGGAAATCGACATAGATAATCAGTCATTCGATGGAAAAAATCATTATCGTTATACTGCGATAACTCGAAATAACGACCAGTTAAAGGTTGTAAAGATGATTGAGGATAGCGACTGGATAATCCTGCGAATTGAAAATGTGGCAGATGATTTTGGAGAAATCTCTTTGAGACTCGATATGATGGGAGAACAGGATGACGACAATACTTTGAGGCTATATACAAATGTAAATGCTGTAAAGCGAGTGAATGATTTAAAAAAAAGGGATAGAAAAGGATATCAACTGTTACGCTTAGAGCGGGATACAGAAACCTATCAGGAAGAAATCAGAACGCTGGAACAGAAAAAGAAATCGCTTACAGAAAAAAATCAGCGAATGCAGGAGGAAATTAATCGTTTGCAAAGTGAAGAAAGTTTTCAAACAGACGAGATGAAAGCAGAGCAGACAGATAAGATTACAGAAATTCAATCTGAAATCACATCAAATCAGGATGAACTACAGTCCTATGAAGTTCAGCTGCAAGAAAAAAGAGCGAGGATTGAATTGATTAAGAAACAGATGACGCAATAAGAATTGGAGGTGCTAATTATGCTGTTGTTTGTCGGGAAAAAGGAAAAAGGTTTTTTTACTGAAGAAACCGGAGAAAAGGTTGAATATATTGACGAGGCATTACATATCAAAGACCAGGCAGAAGCAATATTGAGATTTAATGAAGAGGCAACGGTAGTTATTTATGATATTGAACAATATGCGGACGAAGCAAAGGAATTGGTTCACTGGATTAATCGGATTGAAGATGCTTTGAAAATTAAAACAATCATATTCGCGGCCGGGTATTCACCCAAAAGTACCGTTTGTCGTATGCTTTGGGATGCCGGAGTAAAAAATTTTATATTTTCCATTTATCTGGGAGACCAAAAGGAAGATTTAGAATACTGTCTTACTGGATATTATGAAAATTTTGGCTATGAAGAAAAACGTGGATTTTCATTTGAAGAAGAAGAGGAAAAAGAGGAGTCCGAGGAAAAGAAAAAGACCAGAACGATTGGAATTGGAGTGGCCGGTTGTATTAAAAGAATAGGAACGACTACGCAGGCATTGCAGCTTGTTAAATACCTGCAGTTTGTTGGATTCAAGGCAGCTTATTTTCAAATGAACGCCAGTAACTTTGTAGAAGCCGTTAAAGATGCGTACGAGCAGGTGACAGTGGATGATGAAATTGGTCTTGTAAGCTATGCAAAGGTAGATATGTTCTGCAGAACCGATAGACTGCAGGAAGTTCTTAATTTAGATTACGATTACCTGGTGTTTGATTATGGTGTGGCGGGCGAGAATGGTTTTAACAAAATTTCTTTTCTGGAAAAAGAACAACAGATTTTTGTGGTTGGCAGTAAACCGGGTGGTGAGTTTGAAAAAACTTATGATGTGATTAAAAACAACTTTTACAACAATGTGTTTTATATTTATAACTTTGTTGCGGAAGGAGAGCAGGAAGATATAAAAGAGCTTATGGGAGAAAAAGCAGGAGTTACATTTTTTGCTGCAGAAGCCAGAGACCCTTTTGTTTTTTCCGGAGACATGAAAACCTATGGAAGTATTCTATCTCTGGAGGAAGAAAAAGACAGAGAAAGTAAGCCGGCAAAAAAGAAAAAAAGACTATTTGGGAAAAGGAGATAAATCGGATGGAGAGAAAATACGAAAATGTATATCTGGTTACATCACCAGATATACAAGTTCAAAATTTACTTGAAACAATGTCAGATTTAATGGTTGGAAATTTGTATGTTACAGAGAAAAATGATTGGATTGCGGCCGACTTTGTATGTATTGACCCGGATTTTCGCTGGCATCTGGAATCAGAATCCATAATTATGGATGAAGAAAAAAAGGATTTGATTGAAATTATAGATGGAACCGGAAGTTGGGTATTTCGTTTGTTGGATTAGAAAGGGGTATGAGTATGGCTGAGAAGAAAATTGAAGATTTTGGAGAAAAAATTGGCGGTGCAAGGAAAGATTTGTATGCTCTAAATCGAGAACTTCGTTATGGAGATATTCTTGATTGGAACGATATGGAGAAAGAAAAATACATTACTAAAAAAGAAGCATTTCCGCTTCCGGATTATAAAAAAATGCTGGAAGAAGGAAAAGACAGAGAAGTTATATTTTTTATAAAAAAGGTAAGAGATTCGCTTCCTACTAAGCCTTTGGCAGCGATACCTTATTTGGCTTCTGCAGAACAAAGGAAAGATATTATTGATACAGCGCAGCGGGATTATTTACTAACTGTGAATCGTTTTTATGAAAAGGCTATGTCACTAACATCGCTGAGTGAATGCGCACGGTTTTACGATGAAATTAAAAGTGAGAATTTGCCGGATACAAATTGCTTTAATCGTAAACTGATAAAAGCAACAGATTTAGGAGGCAGACTTGGACTATATCAGTTCCGGCGAGAGTTGGAAAACAAGCAGTTTTTGTTCTCTGAGGATGAAAAGATACTTTCCAATTTTTCTTTTTATCGCTATGATGGACAGAATGTTACGAAAGAGGAATACAGAGAAGGTAAGGAGCGTTTGGTTATTCATGAGAGTGGTTGCTCAACTTATATTTACAATTTTCAGGAGTCATCGATGACGGATTTGGCAACATGGCAAAATGACACTTATTTTGTGCTTCAGAAAAATGCTCGTGAGATAGTGGCTGTAAATTTACAGGACCGTGATGCGGCTGTAAAGGAAACGTTGAAAATCGGCAAAGAACAGAATCCAGAAAAAAAGAAAAAAACAAAGCGTAAAACACGCTTAAAGCCACCTCAGTTAGAGAATATAAGACCGACTGCAGAGGATTACCGTGGTGGTATGGATATAACCGGTGATGATATGATGAACACTTTCGGTTTCCGCGCCGGTGAATTTGGAAATTGGAACAATAATAATGACAGACAGACAAATCTGAATATGTCATTTGACGCTTTTAAGGATTTAGCGAAGGCGTTAAATATAAAAGATGAAGATATTGCGCTGGGGGGCAAATTAGCAATTGCTTATGGCGCACGTGGAAGCGGTTCTGCACTGGCTCATTTTGAACCTAGTGCAAATGTGATTAATCTAACTAAGATGCGTGGTGCCGGTTCTTTGGCTCATGAATGGGGACATGCATTGGATTTATATGTAGCACGGGCATATGATATGGATTCGTCTATGGCTACCGGTGCTTCTTACTTAGAAATCCGGCAGGGAAAGGCTCCATTTAAAGAACTTATGGATACGATTAAATATAAGAATAATGAACGAACGGAATATTATAAAAACGCAGAAAAACTGGACACTGCGTTTAGTAAAACAGACCAGGGCTATTGGCGAAGTGATGTGGAACTTTTTGCCAGAGCATTTGCTTCCTATGTTCATGACAAGCTGCCGGCAAATACTTCCGATTATTTGATCGGACATTCAGAAATGATTGCGCTGGATGTTCAAGATGGTAATACCGTACAGATTCCAACCAGTCCGCAGGGCAAAGAGCGAGAGGCAATCAACCAGGCATTTGATAAAGCCTTGGAAAGCCTGAAGGAAAAGGAAATTTTACATCATTATGTGCGAAAAGAAAAAAAGGAAGTAAAAAAGCCGGAGAAAGAAGAAACTAAAACTGCAGGAAGAGCAGTAGCGAAAAAGAGATTTTATACAAATGAAGAGTCGGAACGGATGACAGATTGGCTGAAAGAACACATATCGGTTGTGGATGTGTGCCAGTCATTGGGATATTCTCCGGTACGAGTTGGGCAAAAATACTATTCTCTGAAAGAGCATGATTCAGTGAGAATAGACTTACAGAAGAACTGTTTTTATTGGAACTCTCGCGGGAAAAATGGAAGTGTCATTGATGCCTGCATAGCGTTTGGCGATATGGAGAAAGCAGATGCTTATAACCATTTATATCATATGGCTGGTGGAAGAGAAGCAGTATTTGAAGCAGCTGTTGGAAATCAAGAATTAGAAGTTAAACCAGTTGCAGCAGCAAAGCAAAAACATCCTGAAAAAAAAGAAAAAGAGAACCTTAAGGATGAGCTGCCAAAGAAAGCGGCTCATATGCGGAATGTATATGCCTATTTGGGTAAAACAAGGCAGATTGATGGTAGTGTTATTAATGAGTTTGTTAAAAGACAGATGCTTTATCAGGATGACAGAAACAATTGTGTATTTGTATCACGAAACAAGGAAGGGGAGCCGGTCTTTGCTTGTATGCGCGGCACAAACACATACAAGCGTTTTGTGGCAGATGTGAAAGGCAGTGACTACAGCAAAGGATTTTATGTAGATAATCAGGCAGATAAATTATTTGTCGGCGAGTCAGTCATTGACATTATGAGTAAGATGACACTTTTAAAAAAAGATGGAGTGGATTATCACGATTATAACTATCTGGCAATGGCTGGTACACAAAAGCAGGAAGCGATTGAGTATGTTTTGGATAGTAACCAGCAGATTAAAGAAATCTTTTTGGGTATGGATAATGATACCGGAGGATTTAAAGCGGTTACCAAATTGGAAGAGACACTTTCCGACAGAGACATATTACTGAAAAGAGATATGCCGGATAAGAGCGGTTATGACTGGAATGATATGCTTTGTTCTGCGGCCGGTGGTAAACAACAGGAAGCCATTGAGTATATGGCGTATGCTAAGCAGCATAAAGAAAGTCTGCATGATTTAAAAGCAGACAGGACAACCATTGTTATTAATGCGTTTGGTGGTCCGGGGTCTGGAAAAACAACTTCCTGTATGAATATATGTGCTGAGTTAAAAAAGCAGGGATTCAATGCAGAGTACGTGCAAGAATATGCAAAAGAGTTGGTATATGATAAAAATTTTGAACTGCTAGATGGTTCAAAAGAACATCAATTTGAAATTTTAAAAGAGCAAGTCCATCGGATGGACAGGCTGATAGGTAAAACCGACTTTATTGTTACGGATTCCCCCATTCTTTTGAACACGGTTTATAACCAGCAGCTAACACCGGAATATGAAAGAATGGTGTCTGAATTAAGCGGACAATATCAAAATTTTTCATTTTTCATGAAAAGAGATGATAGCCAATTTCAGACAGAGGGAAGAATCCATGATTTACAGGAAAGCAAGCAAAAGGATAAGGAAATAAAATCGCTGTTAAAGAAGCACAAGGTGTACTACGGCACATACGATCATGAGACAGTTGATGTGGTTGTACAAAACGCCATTGCTAATTTTAGGCGCTTAGAAAAAGATGAAAAGGTCAGTGTGCCAAAGAAATCAGAACACACAAAGGAAGCGGATTCGCCGGAGGCGCACAACATTAATATTTTTGAAAACCATGGAAAAGACAAGACTGATATTTTTTCCATGGTGAAGGATAAGACAAAGGATACTGGCATCTGGAAAGATGCCCAAAAGGTCAGGCAGCCAATAAAGATGATGCCTGGGCTGGAACGATAGATAAAACAACGAGGAGCAATGCAACATGAGGGACGAATATTTACTATTAAAACAGGCTGCGTATTTGATTGGTGTGACAAAACAAACATTTGAGTATTACATAAAAACAGGCAAGATTAAGACTGAATTGAACCGTGGCAACCGGATGGTAAAAGTGTCCGCATTGGCTCTTTTTGTGAATGAGCAATTGAAAAAATATGATTTAGCCAAACAGTATTTTGAGGCATCCAGTAAATGGGCTTTTTGGAAACTACAGCCTAAAAAATTTAACACAACAAATCGTATTGTGGAAGACAGTATGATTGAATATCTGACGCTGCAGCAAACAGCTTATTTGTTAGGACTATCTGCTTACAATATAAGATATCTGATATCCAAAGATGTGTTTCATGCAGTCATAGATGTCCGAGGAAAGCGGACATTGTACTTTATAAGGGCAGACGAGATATGGTGTTATGTGACGGAGCAAATGTGCCAATATAGTAAGGCTATTGAATATTTTCACTGTGAGAATAGTTATGCCTTCTGGCAGAAATACGAGGAAGATTTTAAGACCAACTGGATTAATAAATACAAAGAAAGGAATCAACGCTACTATGGCAAAAAGAAAATTCAAAAATCAACTGGTAGAGCAGATGAAGCAGGAGGAAAAGGAAAAAGAACATCAGGAAAGCCTGAAGGAACGCTATGACATTGAAGAGGATGTTGTTGTGGTCGAGAAAACTAACACAATCAAATTTCTATTGAAAACAATGATTGGTGGCGCACGACTAATTATAGCAATTCTGGTTTTTATCCTGGCATTGATTGGATTAACTGCGCTGATTTATCCAAACTCCAGAAGTCTGTTAATACGGCAAGGACTGCAGGTGTGGCAGGAGTTTATGAGACTGTTATAAAGGGGATGCGAAGATGAAATGGATGAAAGGATGGAAACTAATCGGAATTTTACTGATAGTAACTGCATTAGTATGTTTCGGAATATTAGCCGTTATCGTAACGGATACCGGAGGCGACATGACTTCTTTTATCAGAACAGTACCGGATAAAAAAAGCGGTAAAAAAGAAAAAATAATGAATCCGATTGATTGGGGAAAACTGCTTAAAACAAATGCAGATGTATATGCCTGGATTCGGGTGCCTGGAACAGATATCGATTATCCCATTTTGCAGTCATCGATGAAAAGAGAGAATGATTTTTACTTGCATCATGACATAAAGGGAGGTTATTCCTTTGCCGGATGCATTTATACCAGAAGAGAAAATAAGAAGGACTTTTCCGATCGCCTAACAGTAATATATGGCCACAATATGATAAATGGTTCCATGTTTGGCACTTTACGAAGATTTGGGGATGCAGATTTTTTTAAGAAGCATAAGGAATTTTATATTTATATGCCACAAAAGATTTTGAAGTATCGCATTGTAGCATACATGGTTCAGGATGATACAGACATATTGGAACGCTATGAGGCAAATAATGAACTTGGTTTAGAAGCTTATGTAAAAGAATTTAAACAAGCAAGAAACATCCGAAAAAAAGAAAAAATTAAACCGGATGATTCAATAGTAACTTTAAGTACCTGTGATTCTAATAATGGTAATCGCCGTTTGTTACAAGGCGTGCTGCAAGAATCACTAACCACAGAAAATTAGGAGGATATGTAATGAACAAAATTATTTTAATGGGGAATCTGACCCGCGACCCGGAGATCCGCTACACGCAGGGAGAAAATGCGCTGGCTATTGCCAGATTTAGCCTGGCAATTAATCGGCGTTTTGCAAAGCAGGGAGATACTGAAGTTGATTATTTTAACTGCACTGCATTTGGTAAGCAGGCAGAGTTTATCGAAAAGTATTTCCGTAAAGGTTCCCGTATGCTGGTAAGTGGCCGCGTTCAGAATGACAACTACACGAATAAAAACGGAGAAAAGGTTTACAGTGTACAGATTATCGCTGAAGAAATCGAATTTGCAGAGCGCAAAAGCACAGCGGATGCAAACGCAGCCCAGGGTGGAAACTTTGGTGGCGGTGCTCCACAGCCAAACGCAGCAGCAAATGATGACTTCATGAACATTCCGGATGGTATCGAAGACGGACTGCCATTTAACTAGTAATACAAGAGATTACAGGCATAAAAAAGAGGCACCTATGAGGAAGTGCCTCTTAGCCGGTACTATTTATACCGGTCGGGATAACTACATTATATATTATTTAATATAAAAGTCAAGAGGGAAATTATATGAGGATAAAATACAGTTTAATTGACAAACTTAAAAATTTGACATCAACAGAAATGGACTTGTTTTTGTATATTGCAAAATATCAAAGACTAAATGGATTTGTGGCCGGAGTACATAATCAGGATGTATGCAGGGCTACTGGAATGTGCAAGCAGTCCTTTTATACTGCTATGCATGGACTGGAGCGTAAGGGGATTGTGATAATAAGCCGTACTTCTGATATCGATTATGATTTTTTGATATTGGGTAACGACTTTACCGGTGCTGATGCTTTTAAAGCAGGCTGCGAAGGATACATCGATTTGAGCAGAACTATATTCCATAAAAAACAGTTCAAACAATTAAAAGCAAAAGAAAAATGGTTGTTGCTTTATTTTTTGCATTGCACTCATGACAACAGCAGTTCTTATCGTATTGGCACCGGCAACTTTTATAAAAAGTTCTGTGCCATGCTGGGGGTAACGAAAAGAATGGTGCGGTCTTATCTGCATAGCCTTAGAGCCTTTTTTTCAGTAGGAATCGTTAAAGGGATCTATTACATAACTTATAAAAGAAGTGTATTTAACCAGAAGCAGGGAGAACAGGAAAAACAGGAACATGAATTTTTTGCATCTGCGATCGTAAGAAGAAATAAAATAAGAAAATACGATCAAGAGGAATTGAGTGAAACAGCTAAATTGATTAAGCAGTACAGAGGTATTGCCCATGACGCTGGTTATAATATCTTCTCTATACTGGAGAAAGCGGTGCGAGATAGCATCCCGGATGAATCAAAACCAAAAGACCGGAAACTGAGTTATAAATATGTTCATAAATTAGTCCGTGAGACATTGGCCTTATGCTAAAAGCATAGGGTTACTTGTGATGGAAGCATATTTTTAGTAAGGGAAAAAATGATAAAATCTGGCCAGATAAAAGTATAACATACGAACAAATCAATACAAAAGCATTCCCGGAGAAGAAAAAACTCCGGATTTCTTTTCATTATGCGGTCTAAAAAAGTGTATAAAAATAGAAGAGGGTCTAATATATTTCCTCGGTAAATTAGAGGTGGTCTAAATTATATGATGTATGTGCATAAATGGAGTCTAATATATTTCCCCTAAAAAAATCGTGAATACCCCTAATTTATGGGAAGAATGGATGATTTATAAAGGGGAGCATATTATTTCTAATCTTTCTATACAGTCTTTCTTATCTATAATATTTAATTTCCTAGATGTGAGTATATTAAACTAATAATTCTTGCCGTCTTGCCAGTAAGGTAAGTGTATCAATAAGATGTTTTTTGAAATAAGGGAATTGATACAGTAAAAAAAGAAAAAGATTCTTGAATGAAAAAATGATAATAGTTATAATACAGTTAGATAACATGAAAATTGATTTTAGAAGGGATGGATTAACATGAATGGAAAAGGATTGGCAGAGGAAAGCAAGTTGTATCGAAAACTAAAAAAGATGTACAAACAGAATGGGGATAAAAAAGAAACTTTTTTTAAGGGGATTGAATTGGCATCAAAATATGGTGTTAAAGAGCGACGATTTGTTCTGTATAGATTGAAGCAACTGGGAGTCAGTGATATGGGATTTGATAAATTAAACAAAGCAAGAATTGTTTTAGGCATTATGACTGACAAGAATTCGTTGCATGGTTTTGTTGCAGCCGTTATAGAAGCATCTTTTGATTGAAATTCTTCAGGAGGGAAACTTGGAATATGAGCAGTGTATATGGCTTAAAAAATGAATTGCTTTCGTTGGAAAAGCGACTTGAGGAAGCTCAAAAGAATAATGACACAGAGAAGATATGTTATTTAAAAGAGCGCATTAAGAGAGTAAAGATTGAAATTGAAAATTTAAATTTTTATAATAAATCTACTTAAAAGTGTTGTTTTTTGCCAAAAATCTGATATACTGTGATTAGGCAGAAGTAATAAGTATTAATCGTTAAGTTACGACAAAACCCCCATGAGTGGCCGCTCATGGGGGTTTTTGTTCCGTTTTGGCAAGGTGGATTAGGCCTTAGGCTGGTTGCCTTAGTTGTTTCTATCCAACCATTTGCATATGTAGTGGCAAACTACTCCTGCCATGATAGAAACAATGAAAGTAATAAGTATATCCATCGAAAAGTACGTGCCCCCTCTCTGTGCCAGTATAGGGGTGGCAACAAAATAAAGTATAGCATAATTTCATTTAAATCAAAAGGACAAAAAGCACTCTTTCTTTCAGAAAAAAATATGGAAGAATGAGTGCTTTTTTCTTATCCCCCTCTGTCACCGGTTCGCATGGCGAAATATCCGGTGACATCTCCCCGGCGGGAAGAAAAGCAAGTTGCCTCGGCCGTATCGCAGTAGTCCTTCTTTTGTCATTTTTGTTTTCTGGTTCAAAAACTCTTGGTTGCCGGATGTTTCTATCACAGAACATACATCTAAAACAAGGGTTGCCCTGACGGCGTACCGGCTACGCCTTGCCCCTTGTTTTAGATGTATAACCTGTGATGTACGAAAATCAGCAACAAAGAGTTGCTTTTGAACCTTGAAAACTGAATAAACATGACAAAAAGGAGGACTGCAGCAATGACGATTGAAATTACATCCGTAAAACTTTCACACGGAGTAGTTACCATAACAGCAATTGACTGTTCAGAAGAACATCTGCAATATATGGAACGATGCCGGGATGACGGTTTTGAAAAGCAACTGGAGTTTGTGTTTGATACGACTTCCAGACAACAGTTTCCTTATTTCCGAAAATGGATGAAGGAACAGAAAGCGGCCAAACAGGCAATCACCTGGGGGGATGCTTTAAGTGCAATTATTGGCACTGTAACAACAATTAATGGTAAATACAGAGTCTGGGATTAATTAAATCCCGGACTTTTTATTTTTTGAGCGCATGGCGCAGAAAGGAGTTCATTATGATGACATTAACAGAACGAATTAACGAATTGAACACTTTATTGGAGAAAGATGAATTTTCAGTAGCATTGCAGGAAAGGTTTAAAAATAATCAGGTAAAAAGGGGACTGGTATTGCAGAGCGCAAAATACAACAGTTCTCCAATTCTTTACCTGGATGATGATTTTTGGAATCGGTCGGATGAGGAAATTGTAGAGGAACTTCGTCATTGCTATGAAAAACATGGTTGTAATATTGAAGTCTCTGACTTCTTAAATCGTGAGTATTTGTTACAGAAAGTACTTCCTCGTGTCTATTCTGATGACAATATAGCTCAATTGAAGAAAAATCATATAGTGTATCGGCACGAGATGGATTTAGCCTTTTCTTTTTATATTCCGATACATTCGGAAATTGAATCGGAACTTGCGTCCATAACAATAACAGATTGTTTATTAGAAAACATGGACGTAGACAAAGATGAAATGATTGAGGCTGCAAAACGGAATCTTCAAGCTCAGATACAATTCATGGATATACGTGAGGTTATGAAGAGCATGGGAGTTCCTGTTCCTGAATGTAATCCGGATACGGATATATCAATGATTGCGATAACTAATACGTCCAAGATTAATGGTGCCGGTGTCTTATTGGATGCCTCAAATTTTTCGATGTTGGTTCCTGAACTGGGAAATTGTTTTGCCATCCTGCCAAGTTCGATTCACGAGTGTCTTTGTGTTCCGTTCCAATCGGAATCGGACTTGCTTACTTTTGCCGGCATGGTGAAAGAGATTAATGCAACTGCAGTTGCATTGGAAGATAAATTGACAGATAGTGTATACATTTGGAAGGATGGAACGATAAGTCAATTTTTGAATTAATAGCAGATTAGAGGGGGGAACAAAAGTTCCTTCCTCTTTTGAAATAAAGGAGTGAGCGAATATGGTAGTAGGGCAATATGATGTAAGATTAAATGGTGATCGGATGCCGATACTAACTCAAACGAATACATATTCTCTAGGAGAAGAAGTAACCATAACCAGTCCGGATGTTCTTGTAAAAGTTTTAAATCAATTTTTCTTTTTGGAATGTAAAGCAGAAGAATATGTTCATATGTTGGCAGTAAATTCCGCAATGAATCCAATAGGCTTTTTTGAAATCTCACATGGAAGCGTAAACGCATCACTGTTATGTTCCAGAGAAGTTTTTCTTCGTTTACTGCTTTGTGGTGCATCTGGAATGATTCTTGTCCATAATCATCCCAGTGGTTCGGTGGCAGCTTCTAAAGATGATTTTTCAGTTTTTAAAAAACTGGTTATGGCATCAGAAATGATGGGAATTCAGTTTCTTGATTTTATAATTATTGGTAAAGGATATTGCAGCTTTAAAGAATATGGTTATTTTGAAAAGTGAGGTGATTTTTATGTGTGAAAGTTCATTTTGTTATACAGAAGAATGTGAAAAATTAAAGCATATGGATTATGATTTGCTGGGAAATCGTATTTTAGAAGCACTGACGGAAGAAGATAATTCAGTTCGTGAAATAGGAAAGAGTGTAATTTCCTGTTTTGAAGATAGTATTTCGGAAGTTGAATTTGATGCAAAGAATCAGATTCTGATTGCGATGACTGGTTATTCACTGCAGGAGTTCCTTGTCTAAGTTGGGGCGGTATCGTTTTCTGTTTTTATTTTTTCTGGTACCATTCCGACCCTCTGCCGACACGCAGGCGTGTCTCCCTCTCCCTGCCCCCTCCCAGGGAGAGAGTAAGGACACAAGTGTCCGAATGGATTTTTTCTTTTTATCGGATTGGGCTTCACCCAATCAAAAAGAAAAATTAATTCGACCGTTGATTTCGATGGATAACCGGATTTTTTGATGGATAAGTCATTGACAACTTTACCAAGTTGCCAACAACTTAACACACAAAAAAACTGCACCGGTTATCACACAAAGCTCAACAGTCCTACTACGAATCTCTCTCAGGCGATAAAACGAGAGAGAGATTAAAGAGCATAAGGGGAAATTGACCCCACATTGCTGTGGGGGTTCGGCAAAGCCGAACATTTCCGTGGGGACACTATCAAGCTAAATTATATCTAAGTGATAGATGGATTTTTACATAAAAAGCAAGAAAAAATATCGCTCTGATATAGGTTTTTCTTGACATTCAAGAGGATAAAAAGTAACATAATATATATAGCAAGAAAGGAGAGGGATTATGAAACAAAAGTGTATTCACTTATCGGAAGAGGATGTTACATTATTAAATTCTATAAAGAAAAAATATGGGTTTAAATCGGATGGACAAACAGTGTCCTATTTGATACATAAGCATGAGCAGGGATTTGAAGAACTGGCGGTGGCTGTGCGAAAAGAGCTGGAGGAAAACTATCTGCCAAAAGAGCGAATCCGCTGGGGAGTGCAGACGGCAGAACAGAACACAATCATGATGATGGATGTGCTTAACACTTTGCTTTGGCTTTTTAATGCAAAAAACTGTTATCGGGTGGGAGAAATCACGCACCCGGTTATTAAAGAAAGCAAGGACGAATTGAAAAAAAAGATAGCACATTTTAAACAAAAAAGTGACGAAAGAAAAAGCAAAGAATCGCAGTAATATGGTTAGGGGTCAGAAATGACCCCTAGATGAAATTTTGGGAAAATGGTGATAGAATGGAAATAAAAATAAGAAATGTAGATCCTGTGGTTGTCACAAAACTGGATGAATTGGCAAGAAAGCAGCATCTTAGCAGAAATGAATATTTGAAAAAAATAGTATCAAGATGTGCGGTGGTGCAAGATGTTATTGATTTGGATAAAAAGTATGCAGATCTGGTAAATGTACTGGCAGAGAGGTTGGAACAGGCTGCGGATGTGATTGCAACCAACACGGAAATCTTGGAAAAAATAATAGGGGGTCATTTCTGACCCCTAAGTTGAAAAGGCAAAATGATAGCAGGGGGTCAGAAATGACCCCCTAGGAAAAAAGGAGAGATAACAAATTATGTTTGAAGAAATTATTGAGTTTGATGAGAAGAAAATAAAAGAGAGAAATCTTGATATTAACAAGATAAATGCTTATCTTGATGAGATTCATGATGTGCCGGAAATTAAAAAGAAAAGAGATGGTCATTATGTCGGAGTGACTTGCTCAACCGAATTGGCGAGGTTTGGAAATGCAATTATGGTGTGCCAGGAAACAGAATGGTTTCGTAATATTATTAAAAGATGGGAATTTTGGGAAGATGGCGAACTTGAAGAAGATATTATAAAAACAACCGAAAAAATTGAAAAAAAGGAAGGCAAGAAGTTATATGAGTAAACGGGTTCAGATTGCATTTGATTTGGATACCAATAAACTCAAGGATGTATATACAAAAGCAACCGGAAAAACATATACCAGCGCTTATAAGGATATTGAAAATTTTATGATTTCAAATGAATATGAGCATAGACAGGGTAGTGTTTATCATTCACTAGAAAATAAAACAAGAATTGAGGTTGTTCGAGATATAAAATTGTTTCAAAAGGAAAATTTATGGTTCCAAGAGTGCATTAACAGATTGGATTATGGTGAACTGAATAAGGTTCATGACTTGCTTCCGGAGGTAAAGGATGGAGAGCAACGGAGGAATGAGAAAAATGTGGAAATAAATCCATTGGAGAAAGGGCAGGAAAATTTGCAGAATATGTTTCAGCAATACAATCAAAAACATCCTCCGGTAAAACATAAACAGAAGGGGAGAGAACGGTAAATTACTTAGGGGTCAGAAATGACCCCTAAATGATAGAAGAACCATTGCGGTGAACAGGGGGTCAGAAATGACCCCTAAATGATAGAAGAACCATTGCGGTGAACAGGGGGTC